>JADMIO011667613.1_pt1 | contig 12078 bp, 10 predicted proteins | sample 8958161 | NCBI WGS metagenome assembly JADMIO01 (sample SAMN16585339, study PRJNA669376) | soil metagenome | isolation source: Crop rotation soil | place: USA: Cullars Rotation, Alabama | collected 2011 | reverse complement strand
GCGACTTCAAGTCACGTGAATTCCAAGCTTCGGATCCCACTGTGCTGGAAAGAAACCTCGCCCGCGCCGTTCTCTACTTCGACGGCACGACTGCTGAAGCGCGGAGCGGCAAGGACGGCCGCTTCCAGGTCCGCCGCGAGCATCCCGCTGATACCGTTCTGGTCATCCGCCAGATCGGGTATGTGCCGAGGCGGATCCTGGTTCCAGCATCAACCTCGGCCGCCGCCATCGATGTGGGTGAGATCCAGCTCCGGCCGATCGCCACCGCGCTCGACCGGATTGCCATTGAAGCGGAGGATATCGCGCGGTTCCCTTCCCTCGAAGACTTCTACCGCCGGAAACACGTCGGCGCTTCGGGCTTCTTCATGGCGCCGGAGGAGATCGCCCGCGCCAGCGCCCGCAAGACGAGCAATCTCCTGGAGCGCAGCGTCAAGATCGCGACGGTCTGCAACGACGCCGTACCCTGGCAGAAAGGCCGGGGAGGCACCGGGCCGAGTGATTGCACGGCGACCAACAGCCGGATCGTCGGGGCGTCGCGCTGCGAGCTGGAAGTGTGGGTGGACGGCGTCCGCACCGACATGAAAGTGGACGACATCGCGGTGCGGACCGTTGTCGCCCTGGAGGTCTACAACGGGCCCGCCTCGGTGCCTACCGAGTTCGGTTCGGGGTTCTGCGGCGTGGTCGCCCTCTGGACCAGCGCACCGGGCGCTCAGTCACAAGTTCACCGTTAGGCATTGCGTTCTCCCCGCAGCCCCGCGTTAATTGACCCTGTGAGGCATTCTTCGCTCGCCCGGTCCCGCGGCGCACGGTTCGCCGCATCGCTCTTCGCGGCCCTCCACCTCATGGTGGCGGCGCTGGGACCCCTCGCGGACGCGAAGCTCGAGGCGAGCGAGCAGAAGTTCCTCACCCACCTCGAGTCCGAACGATCGCGGCCCTGCTCCACCGGCCACGACGAAGTCTTCTGCCAGATCTGCCGCGTCATCGGCATCTCGGGCGACACGCCGGCCCCGCCCTGCACCCTCCAGGTACTGGCGAAGATCATCGTCCCGGCCACCAGCGCTCCGCAGCATGCAGTCGCCCGTCTCACCCTCGCCGCCCACGGTCCGCGAGCCCCTCCCGTCGCCTGATCCAGTCCGACAAAAACTGAGCTAAGTCCTCCGCCCGCCGGCTCACCGCCGGCGCGGTGTCCGTACGTGTAACCGGGACTGAACCATGCGGCACGCGCTTTTCGTGCTGCTGGCGTCCTGCGCACTCGCCTTACCGGGCGGCGCGCAGGCACAGCAGCCGTTGCCCACGGTGACCGGCATCGTCACCGGATCCGGCAACGTGGCACTCGGCGGTACCCGCGTGCAGCTCCTCGAGCTGCATCGCGACGAAGAGACCCGGCAGGACGGCACGTTCACATTCGAGCGCGTCCCGCCCGGGCATTACACCCTGGTCGCGCAATCCATCGGCTACCGGCCCGACAGCCGGGTGATCCAGGTGACCGATACGTCCAGGGCGATCCGCATCTCGCTGGTCGCCGCGGCCTTCCAGCTCGCACCGGTGGTCGTCACCGGGACCGTGAGCGGCCGGCCGAGCGATGCGACGCTCAGTCCGACGTCGGTGGTGACCGGCGCCGAGCTCGACCGGCGCATCGAGCAGACCATTGCCGGCACACTCCAGGACCAGCCGGGCGTGTCCGTCGCGTCGCTCGGTCCCACCACGGGGCGCCCGGTCATCCGCGGGCTCTCCGGCGACCGGATCGTCATCCTCGAGGACGGGGAGCGGCCCGGCGACCTGTCGTCCATGTCGTCCGACCACGCAGTCGCGATCGACCCGCTCACCGCGAAGCAGTTCGAGGTGGTGCGCGGGCCCATGTCGCTTCTCTACGGCAGCAGTGCCATGGGCGGCGTGGTCAACGTGATTCGCGAGGAAATTCCGGCCCGCCTTCCCACCCACCTCGAGGGCACGGCCAGTTTCCAGGGCTCGAGCGTGAACCGGGGAGGAGACGCCGGGTTCGTTGCGCTCGATCGCCTCGGGTCGCTTGCGGTGCGCGCGGAGGGTAGCGCGCGCCGGAGCGGTGACGTGGACACGCCGGAAGGGCGGCTGATCAACACGGACGCCGCCACGTACGGAGCGGCACTCAGCGCCGCGGCGGTCGGCGCACGGTCCCACGGCGGGGCATCGTACCGCTACTACCTCAACGACTATGGTGTTCCCGGCGGATTCGTCGGAACGCACCCGAACGGCGTGGACATCCACATGGAGCGCCACACCGGCCGGGCGGAGTTCGAGCGTCACCTTGGCCCGGGCGACGGCACGCAGGCACTCCGGGCCACCACCCAGTTCACCGCCTACCACCACGAAGAGATGTCGGGCGGCGCCGTGGGCACACGGTTCCGCCAGACCATCGCCGCCGGGGATTTGACATACCGGCACGATGACCTCGGGCCGCTCGCCCAGCTGGCGATCGGCACCCGCACGCAGTTCCGCGACATCGTGACCGGCGGTTCTCTCCACACGCCGAGTACCAGGGATGTCACGGCGTCGGGCTTTCTGGTGGGAGAGCTGGGACACGGAGCACTCCGTACCCAGGGCGGGGTCCGGTACGACTGGGCGCATTACGTGCCCGACGCCTCGGTCATCAGCGTGGGCGGGGAGAACGTGTCCACGGTGCCGCGGACATTCGGATCATTCTCCGGGTCGTTCGGCCTCCTGTATTCTCTGACACCCGCGCTCAGGGTCGGCTCGAGCATCACCCGGTCGTATAGAACACCGGATTTCAACGAGCTGTATTCGAACGGTCCTCACCTCGCCGACTATTCGTACAACGTCGGCGATCCATCGCTGCGGCAGGAAACCGGCATCGGCCTCGATGCGTTCGTCCGGCTGAGTACCTCCTCGTTCAGGGGCGAGCTGGCGGCGTATCACAACACCCTGGACGACTACATCTTCCCGTCCAGCCGCGGGCGCGCCGAGCTGGGCGCCCAGGGCGGTGTCCCCCGCTTCCAGTACACCAATGAAGGCGCGCTCTTTACGGGTGCCGAGGGTGAGCTGGAATGGAGCGTCACGCCTTCAATCGTCATCGAGGGCACGGCCTCCATGGTCCGGGCGCGCTTCACCACCGTGCGCGCGCCGATCCCGGTCATTGCCGCCGGCGACACCACCTTCCTTCCCGCTTCACCGTATCCACCGTTCATCCCGCCGGTGAATGGCCGCGCGGGCATCCGCTACGAACGGCCGAAGTACTTCGCCGGCATCGAAGTGAAGATGGCCGCCGCCCAGCACCGCCTGGGCGACGGAGAAGACCCGACGGACGGCTACGCCACGGGGGACTTCTCGGCCGGCGTGCGTGTCCTTCCGCGCGGCCGGCTGCACACCATCACGCTGCGCGTCGAGAACCTCACCAACGCCACGTACCGGGATCACCTCTCGCGGGTGAAGGTCATCATGCCGGAGCCCGGCCGGAACATCTCGCTCGTCTACCGATTCGCCTTCTAACTCCAACTCCAAGGAGAACACCATGCTGTCGATCCGCATCCCCCGCCTGGTCCCGCTGTTCGCCGTCATTATCCTCGCGGCAGCTTTCGCCGGATGCAAGAAGGACGAGGCGGAAGCGGAGCCGGACGTCAACTCGCTGACCCTGATGGTCGGATCCCAGTCGGTCACCGTCAGCAACAACGGCACGGTAACGGGCGGGCCCATCCTGATCACCCGACCCGCCACGCCCACCATCACGGCAACGTTCAAGAACAGCGCGGGCGTCATGGATCCCATAGCGCATGGCGGCAATTTCCAGATGAACGTCACCAGTGCGAACACCGGCCTGCTGACCTTCACCCGCACCTCGGCATTCGTGGGCACGCTGAGCACGACGGCGACCGGCAGCACCCAGATCACGATTTCGCTCTTTCACATTGCCGAGGGACATGACGACTTCGGGCCCTTCCCGGTCCCGGTGACCATCAACTAGGGAAGGAGTGATGCGGTGGCGCTGGATGGCGGGTGGCGCGGCGCTGTTCCTGGCCGCGTGCGCGAACGGGGCGGAGCCGGAGCCCGACCCGTGGAGGGTCGTCGCCCCACCCAGCGTCACCGTGTTCGCCGGCGATTCGGTGCCGGTGACGGCGCAGGCCGAGGATTCACTCGGGCATGTCCTGTCAGCGCCGGTGAGGTACCGGAGTCGTGATCCGGCCATCGCCGCCGTCTCGGCGGATGGCGTCGTGCACGGGCTCGCGCACGGCACGGTGCTGATCGAAGAGGAGAGCGGAAACGCCAGCGCGACGACTGTCGTGCTGGTGACGCTGGGCGGGTTCGTCGGTCCTGCCGGGGGTGCCATCGCGCCGCCCGGCGACCGCGTACGGCTGGTGGTTCCACCGGGGGCTCTGCCCGTCACCACGGAACTGGAGCTCGAGCCGCTTACCGGAGCCGAGGGGCAGGAGGTTCTTCCGGGAACCGGTTATGTCGTGGGTCCCGCGGACATTGTCTTCCGAAGGCCCGCGCGCCTGTTCGTGCGGTACGACACCGGCGATCTGCCGGCTGGCGCCGAGATGTCGGCCGGCCTTTTCGAGCGGCAAGCATCCGGGTGGGTGGCCGTACAGGGAAGTGGTGCGGACGTGAGCGCAATGACGGCGTCCGGTCCGGTCGCTCATGCGGGCCGCTACGGCGTGCAGGCGCCGGGGAATGTCGCGTCCCTGACCATCGATCCGGCATCGGTGCTCGTATTGATCGGCACGAGGCAGCCGTTCACGTGCACCCTGTTGAACGCCCAGGGCCAGTCCTTGTCCAACCGGCCGATTGCGTGGTCGAGCTCGGATACGAGTGTCATGCAGGTGACGGACTCGGGAGTTGCCACGCCGGTGGGGCTGGGGCCGGTGCAGATCGTTGCTTCGAGCGGCGGGGCGAGCGGCACCGCGCAAGCAACCGGCGTGCTCTTCTGTTTCTGCCCACCGGCTTCCAGCGCGCCAATCGGCACTCCGGGCTGCGCCTGCGGGCCGTCCGCAGCTCGCCGGTAGAGCCGCGCTGCATGCGGGGCGAGTCGGATATTCCCTGACTCACTTGGAGAACTATCCAGGATAATTTCTGCCGGATGCGCATCCTGCTGGCGGACGACGAGCCGCCCATTCGTGACACGATGACGAGACTTCTTCAGCGGGCCGGCCATGAGGTGACCACGGCCGAGGACGGGACGGAGGCGCTGGACCAGCTGGCGACCGGGGCCTTCGATCTTCTCATCACCGACCTGCACATGCCCGAGATGGATGGGATCACGCTGACTCGCCGACTGGCCAAGCTGACGACCAAGCCACGCATCCTCGTCATCTCGGGCGACGACACGCTGTTCGGAATGGCACAGGCCCTCGGCGCGAATGCCACCCTGCCCAAGCCGTTCGCGAGCGAAGACCTGCTGGCGGCGATCAGTCGCGCGATGGAGTGACCTCTACGGCTTTATCGTACGCGCAATCATGAATGAGGCCGCACAGGCGTGGCGGCGTTCGTGCCAGCCACTGTCGTCCATTCTCGCACGCGCCACCGCTTGACGAGCCCATTGATGACGTATGGGTCGCTCTTTGCAAAAGCCTCGACGACGTCGGGTGAATCGGCCTGGAAAAGGAGCACAGCACCGTCAACGGGACTGGCCAGAGCGCCAGCGAGAAGCAGGTCGCCACGGCTGTGCGCAGTCCACGCCCGTTCAAGATGAGCATCGCGGAAGGCCGCTCGTCTCGCTACGTAGTCGTCGACCACATCATAGAACAACAAGTAATGCTTCATCGGTCTTCCCCTCCCGGGGCCGTTAGACGTCAACTGTGCCTATGCTCGCTCGAGCCAGCCGCAATCCCGCGCGGTCCATCCTGAAGAAGCGCCCCACCAGTTCTGCGACACAAGCGGGTTGGTGCACAATCACCTGATGGTTCATTGCGGTTCTCGGCCGCGTCAAGGGACGGGACCGGGGTACGTAAGTAGCGAGAATTGCGTATGTAAGCCGAAGACACATGCGACCAGGGGATTGATTCCCAGCAGGAAAACAGGACATTCCCGCGATGCCCGCAAAAGCCTGGGTCAACGTAGTGGTCCGCTGGGAGGATCCGGAGTGGGTGGTAGAATGCCTCGACACCAGGCACGCCTGCTACTCAGAGCACACCCAGCGCGAGGACGCCGTCTGGCACGCGCGACAGCACGCCAGGAAGTCACGCCCGAGTCGCTTGGTGATCTACGCGAAAGACGGGCAGGAGGAAATGCTGTTCAACTATCCCCTCGACAGGCACAAACCGCTCACCTGACCGTCCGGAAGACCTCAGTGGCCCAGGGTTGCGCGCACCTTCCGCGCGAGCGCTTCCGGGCTGAAGGGCTTCTGCAGTAACGCGGCTCCGGCACGAAAGGCGCCGTGGCTCACCACCGTCTCATCGGTATATCCCGTCAGGTAAAGCACCCGCGTGGAAGGCGACGTCTTCACCAGCTGCTCGGCGACCTCGGGCCCGCTCATCCGCGGCATCACCACGTCGGTGACCAGCAGGTGAATCTGCCCCTGGTGCTGCGCCGCGAGACGTAACGCCTCCTCCCCTCCACTCGCGACGATGACGGTATAGCCACGCCGGGTCAGGATGGTCTCGATGACTCCACGAACGGCGTCCTCATCCTCGACCACCAGCACCGTCTCGGTCCCCGGCGGCGCCGGCGTGGGCGCCTGCGCACCCTCGGTCGTGGGCGCGGAGGTCGCCCGGGGAAGGTAGACCGAGAATGTCGTCCCCCGCCCGACCTCGCTCTGCACCCAGATGTAGCCGCCGCTCTGCTTGACGATGCCGTATACCGTCGCCAGGCCGAGGCCGGTGCCCTTTCCCGGTTCCTTGGTCGTGAAGAACGGCTCGAAGAGGTGTGCCTGGGTCTCCGCGTTCATGCCGACGCCCGTGTCCGTCACCGCGAGCTTCACGTACGGACCGGGAATGACGTCCATGACGCCATTACCGAACGAGGTGTCCAGCTCCGCGTTGGCCGTCGTGAGCGTCAGCGTTCCACCCTTGGGCATCGCGTCACGCGCGTTCACGGCCAGGTTCATGATGACCTGCTCCAGCTGCCCCGGATCGGCTTCGACGGGACCGAGCCGCGCATCCTGGACCGCCCGCAGCTCGATGTTCTCGCCGATCAGCCGGCTCAGCAGCTTGTGCATGCCGCTCACGAGCGCATTGAGATCGAGCACCTTGGGCTGGAGGAGCTGTCTCCGGCTGAAGGCCAGCAGCTGCTGGGTGAGCGCCGCCGCCCTCTGGCTCGCCTTCCTGATCTGCTCGATGTCGGGACGGAACCGCGTCACGAGGGCGTCGTCCTCCAGCAGCAGCTCGGCGTGACCCATGATCGCGGTGAGAAGATTGTTGAAATCGTGCGCCACGCCCCCGGCAAGCTGCCCCACGGCCTCCATCTTCTGCGCCTGGCGCAGGCGTTCTTCCAGCCGCTTCTGCTCGGTGATGTCGGTCGAGATGCCCAGCACCTGCGTCGTGCCGTCCGGTGAAACGAGCGGGACCTTGATCGTCTGGAACCAGCGGACCTCCCGCGTGCGCGCGTCGGTCACGGGCTCCACCGGGATCAGCTTCGTGCGCCGGGTGGCGATCACCTCGAGATCATCCTCCAGAAAGCTCTGGACCTGCTTGTCGTTCCCGTTGAAGTCGGCGTCGGTCTTGCCGACGAGTTCGGCGGGGGTGGTCCCGTACGCGCGCGCGACGGCGTTGTTGGCGAGGGTGAAGCGGCCCTCGCGGTCCTTGGCGAACACCATGTGGGGATGCGCGTCGATGACATCGCGCAGGAATTGCGCCTGGCCGCGCCGCGCCTCCTCGCTGGTTTGGAGCGCCACCGCATGCGCCCGCAGCTTCCGGTCTGCCACCGACGTGGCGATTGCGAGCAGGAGCACCATGAAGGTGGTGACCGCAATCGCAGACGCGCCGAGCTCGGGGATGCCGACCGCCCGGGCGATGTCCGGGGGTTGGCTCACCGCGTGAAAGTGGGCAGCGGCCATCGCGGTGTAGTGCATCGCTGCAATCGCGAAGCCCATCACCACCGCACTGCTCGCCTTGCGCCCGATCAGCCGGCCCGCCTCATCACCTCGCAGAGCGAAGGCAAGGAACATGGCCACGAACGAGACCACGATGGCGATGAGAACGGACAGCGTAACGAGGAAGGGGTTGTAGCTGGTGAGCGCGGGAAGGCGCATCGCGGCCATCCCGGTATAGTGCATCGCTGAAATGCCGAGTCCCATCACGATGCTGCCCGGGATCGTCTGCCGGGGACCGACCTCCCGGCGGCTCACCACCCAGAGCGCGACGGCCGAAGCGAAGACCGCGGCAAGGAGGGAGAGCGCGACCGTGGGGACGTCGTAGAGGACCTGGACCGGAAGGTGAAAGGCCAGCATCCCGATGTAGTGCATCGACCAGATGCCGATGCCCATGGCGATTGCGCCGCCGGCGAGCCAGCGGGTCCGGTGGCCCGCGGCGGCGGTCACTCGGCCTCCCAGGTCGAGCGCAGCATACGAAGCCGTGGCCGCGATCAGGACGGACAGCGCGACCAGCCAGCCCTCGTAAGAGCCCTGGAACTGTTCCATGGTCATCAGTATTGCACGGCGAAGTCGCGTCCGAAAGGAGGCGTGCTGTCAGGCCAGCGTGGGTCTGGCACTTACGTTCTCTGTTCCCCTAGGTATGCAGCGCCAGCTGATCCCCCAGCTCCCGGGCCGACTGGAACCGCTCCCCGGGATCGCGCCGCAGGAGCCGTTCGACCGCTGACGCGAGCGGCGCGGGGACGTTGGGCACGACATCCCGCACCGGCGTGGGCGAGCCTTCCATGATTCTTGCGATCATCCCCATCGGATTCGTGGACTCGAACGGGATCGCACCGGTAAGACACTCGTAGAGCACGACGCCGGTGGCGAACAGGTCGGTCCGCGCATCAACGACACCACCGACGAGCTGCTCCGGCGCCATGTAGCTCGGCGTCCCGACGATGTAACCGGCCTGGGTAAAGTGGACCGCTCCCTGCACCGGCCGCGCGAGACCGAAGTCCATCACCTTGAGCACCCCGCTCTCGTCCACCAGGAGATTCTGCGGCTTGATGTCGCGATGGATGATGCCCGCACCATGGGCCACGCCGAGCGCATCGGCCAGCTGGGTGGCGATGGCAAGGGTGGATTCCACCCCGAGCCGCCCGCGCTTGGCGATGAGGTCCGCCACGGTGACGCCCTTGATGTATTCCATGGTGAGGAAGTAGATGCCCTGCCACTCGCCGAGGTCGTGCGACCGGACGACGTTGCGGTGCGAAATGCGCCGCGCGAGGCGCATCTCCGATTTCAGCCGGTCGAGCAGGCTGGGGTCCTGCCCGATCACATCCCGGCGCACCACCTTGACCGCGACATCCTCCGCCAGCTCGCGGTCCCGCGCGAGATAGACCATGCCCATCCCGCCCATGCCGAGCGCCTTCACTATTTCGTAGCGCCCCGCGATGACCTGGCCCCCGGTGAACGTGCTCTCCTCAGGGCTGAGCGACGACGCCGGCATGCTGCCGGAGACGTGCTCGACCTCGCGCCGGAGCTCGCCCAGCCGCGACTCGAGCTGCTCTTCCCTCGTGCGCATGCCATTCACCATGCGGTCGAAGACGCGGGCAAGCTGGCCGAGCTGGTCGTCCTGGCTCGCCAGGTCGGCCAGGATGCGCGAGCTGTAGGTTTGCCGCTCGACCGCCTCCGCCGCCGACGTGAGCTGTGCCACCCGGCGGAGATGGGTCAGCTCCAGGTCCCGCATCCGCTTGCGCTCGAGGGTCGCGCGGATGCGCGCCTGCAGGACCACGCGCTCGTACGGCTTGGTGACGTGATCCTCCGCTCCCTGCTCCAGGCACTTGACCACGCTCGCGGCGTCCCCCTCGCCCGAAACGACAATGACCGGTATATGCCGGGTGGCTTCGCCCGACTTGAGCCGCGACAGCAGCTCGTGGCCGGTCATCTCGGGCATGGAGAGGTCGGTAATCACCAGGTCCGGCAGGTCACGTTCCGCCATCGCGAGCGCCTCGAGGCCGTTTGGCGCCTGGGTGACCGCGTATCCCAGCCGCTGGAGCACGGTGGCCAGCACCCGCCGGAGAGCATCCTCGTCGTCCACCACCAGCACACTGGCCGTTTCTCCTGGCGTGGCCTGCGCTCGTGTCGCAGCGGTCGTGACGGCACCGGAAGGCCGGGGCGCGCCGTCACCCGAGAAGAGACCGATGGCCGCTTCGCGCACCGACCGCGCATCCTCCAGGACCAGCTCTTCCTCGGGATCGGTGGGTATGCGGGCGAGCAGCGAGGACATCGCGTCCACCACGACCTCACGTGGAGCACGAAGCGAAGCCAGCAGGGTGTCCGGAATCCCGGCAGCCGCCGTGCCCGGCTTCCCCGGATCCCAGCGCTCGATGGCGGACCGCATCTGCTGGCCCGACAGCAACGCCTTGCCGACGGCATCCCGCCACGCGTCCCGCCCCGCCCCGTCCACTTCGCCGAGCAGGCGCTCGCAGTCGGCCACGATGCGGTGCGCGGCCGCCCGCATCCGGTAGCGCGTGAGCGCCGCCTTGGCGAACCCGGCCGGGATCCGGACTGTCTCGTGGTCTCCCGACGACGGATCTGTGCCTGTCATGCCGGGATCTCGAATGCGAAGACGCTGCCGCGGGGTACGGCATCCTCGACACCGATGGTGCCGCCGTGCGCCTCCACCGCGAGCTTGCAGAATGCCAGCCCGAGTCCCACCGAATGGTATTGCCGGTCTTCCCGCACGGAGACCGCGGCGAACTTCTCGAAGATGCGCTCGCGTGCTTCCGGTGGCACGCCGGCACCATGGTCCTGCACGGCCACCCGCGCCTTCCCAGGGAGCGCGCTTACCTCGATGCGGACCGGGGCTCCGCCTGCCGTATGCTTGATCGCATTGCTGACCAGGTTCTCGATGATGCGACGCACGAGGCTCCCATCGCAGTTGGCGTTAACCGGTCCCGCGGCGACCAGCTCGATCGGCCGATCCGGCTCGATTGCCAGCAGCCCCGCGCGAACGTCGGCCGCGATCTTCGCGATATCCACCGTTGACCGCTTGAGGGGCATCTTGCCCTCTTCGAGGCGGCTCACGTCCAGCATCGTATTGGCCAGGTTGTTGAGCTGTCTCGCTCCCTTCTTGGCTTCGTCCACGCTGGTCGCCAGCTCACCCGTCAGGTCCATGGCGAGCAGGTCGAGCTGTGCCAGCATTGCCGTAAGCGGCGAGCGCATGTCGTGGACGATCATCCGCGTGAGGTCGTCGCGCATTTTCTCTACTTCCCGGAGTTTCCCGATCGTCTTCTCGAGATCCCGCCGGGCCTGGCGGAGTGCCAGGTGTGTCGTGACCCGGGCGAGCACTTCCTCGAGCTGGAAGGGCTTGGTGATGTAGTCCACGCCGCCCGCGGCGAATCCCTTCATCTTGTCGCTCACATCGGTGAGCGCCGTGAGAAAGATGACCGGGATGGATCGCCACTCGGCGCGCTCGCGAAGCTTGGTGCACACCTCGAAGCCGTTCATCCCCGGCATCGTCACGTCCAGCAGGATCAGGTCCGGCACCTCGTGCCCAACGGCCTCGATCGCTTCCTGCCCGCTCGTGACCGGACGCGGGTCAAAGCCGCGGGTCGCGAGCATCCCCGCGAGCAGGCGCAGGTTCTCGGCTGTGTCATCCACCAGCAGGATGCTGGAGCCGGGCGCCGGCTGCGTGTCAGGGCTTGTCATGATTCGCTCCGTCCAGGGCTTCGAGGAGTGCGCGGTAACGGAAACCATTTGCCACGTCGCGGATGGCTTCCGCGGCGGCTTCGGAATGCGGGGCAACGCGGTCAGCGAGCTGCATCAGCCGGGGAGCGCGAGCCTGCCGGCAGGCATCCCGCAGCTCCGCCTTCAGCTCGGGAGGAATGGCCCGTACCAGCACGTCCAGCGGCTGGGTCTTCCCGGCGGTGGATTTCTCCTGGACTCCCGGCACGGCGACGAACCTTGCGCCCATCGCGCGACCGATCGTGTCGAACAGGTCACTCTCCCGGTAAGGCTTGTGGAGAAGACCGGCCGCGCCAGCGGCGGTCACGGCAGCCTCCGTGGACCGGTCG
>JADMIO011113655.1_pt1 | contig 12078 bp, 11 predicted proteins | sample 8958161 | NCBI WGS metagenome assembly JADMIO01 (sample SAMN16585339, study PRJNA669376) | soil metagenome | isolation source: Crop rotation soil | place: USA: Cullars Rotation, Alabama | collected 2011 | reverse complement strand
CGCGACAACTTGTCCACGTGGAATTCTAAGCTTAGGATCCCAATGTGCTGGAAAGTCCTGCCTCGCCGGAAGGGGATCGGATCGTCATGGGTTTGCGCGCAGTCGCCGCTCTCGGTCTGGTCGTGGTCCCACTGAACTACGTGGTCTTGAAACGCCTGCTTGCGATGGTCGAGACCGTTCGCGCGGGCGATCCTTTTGTGGCCGCGAACGCGTCGCGTTTGCGGGCGATCGGCTGGGCGCTCTTCGCGCTACAGCTTCTTAGCCTCGTGATCGGCGCGATCGGCAAATCCATTTCGACTCCCGCGCACCCCGTCCATTTGGATGCCGGCTTTTCGATCAACGGCTGGCTCGCCGTACTCCTCACGTTCCTGCTGGCCCGCGTGTTCGCGGAAGGCACGCACATGCGCGAAGACCTCGAAGGGACGGTGTGACATGGCAATCGCCGTCAAGCTCGACGACCTGCTCCATGATCGGCGGATGACGCTGACGGCACTCGCGGACCAGATCGGAATGACGCTGGCCAACGTGTCGATCCTCAAGACCGGCAAGGCGCGCGCAATCCGCTTCTCGACGCTCGAGGCGATCTGCGAGGCGCTCGCCTGCCAGCCCGGCGACATTCTGCGGTTTGAGCCGGAGCCCGCAGAAGTCGAGCGCCTGGCTGAGGCGGGTGAACGCAGCGCAGGGTGATGAAGCCCCGCTAAGACGCACGCAGGCGATCCTTGTCGGTGCCGTCGCGATCGTCTTGCCGGCACATGGTTTTTCGGATCGATGACAGCCTCGAGCGGCGACGCGAGTTCAAATTCTCTTGCTCTGCGTCGCCGCCTCCGCTATACTTCTGTCAGTTACTGAGGTAAGCGCGAATGAGCAAACCGACCGATCTCGTACAGGGCACGCTAGATTTGCTCATCCTGAAAATCGTCGACCTCGAGCCCATGCACGGTTGGGCAATCGCTCACAGGATCAAACAGGTGTCTAACGACGTGCTGCAAGTTGGCCAAAGCGCCCTTTATCCGGCGCTCCACAAGCTGGAGCAGCAAGGCTGGATTGAGGCCGAATGGAAGATATCAGAAAACAACCGCCGCGCCAAATACTACTCCATCACACGAGCCGGACGAAAGGCGCTTGCCCAAGAATCGGAACTCTGGGAACGGCTCTCTACCGCAATTTCCTTGATTGTGCGTATGGCCTGAAGGAAGATGTCGCGAGTATTGACGCAGCTTCGTTTTGGCCTCCGCTGGCTCTTCCGCCGCAGAAGAGTCGAGCAGGAGCTTGATGAGGAGTTGCAATACCACCTGGACCGTGAAATTGAGGAAAGTCTCAAAAAAGGCATGGACCCCGGAGAAGCGCGTTTCGCTGCCTTTCGTGCGCTGGGAGCGATCACGCAGAACAAGGAGAGATGCAGTGACATGCTTGCTGTGATCTGGATTCGAGACTTGATGCAGGATCTGCACTACGGAACCCGTGCGCTGCGTAAGAACCTCACCTTCAGCGTGGTTAGCGTACTCGCGCTGGCCCTGGGCATCGGCTCATGCACCGCGATGTTCAGCTTGGTCTATGGCATCTTATTGCGATCGCTGCCTTATGCCGACGGCGAACGCCTTGCCGCAGTCAACATGACCTACGGCTCGCGTGACCAGGCTCTTACCACAATGTCCATTCGCGACTACCTGGTATGGAAAGCCCACAATCGCGCTTTCGAGGACATTGCGCTCTTCCGCCCGCAGCGCGTGGACATCGGCGGACAAGGACGAGCCGCCGAGCAAGTGCAAGCCACATACGTCACTTCTAACTTGTTTTCGATGTTGAGGGTGCCTCCACTGTTCGGACGAACGTTTACGGCCGGCGAAGATCAACCCGTCGCCGGATCCGTCACCGTCATCAGCGAATCCATATGGCAAAGGCGCTTCGGTGCGAGTTCGGATGTTCTGGGCCAGACCATTCTCGTGAATGGCGCTCCATCGACTGTGGTTGGTGTGATGCCGGGCGCATTTCAGTTCCCTCGGCCGGAGATTGAAATTTGGAGCAATCTGGTTCTGAACCCGCCGACGCGATTCGGCCCGTGGTTCTTTCGAGGTCTGGCACGGGTGAAGCCCGGTGTCACATTCGAGCAGGCGCAGGCCGAGATGAACCACATCGGAGCGCTCCTTTCGCAGCAGAATCCGGACTACAAGCGTGTAGCTCTGCAGGTGCTCGGTTTGCGCGACGTACTTGTTGGAAATACTTTGAAGCGCGCTATCGTGATCTTGGCCGGGGCAGTCGGACTGCTGTTGTTAATCGCCGTAGTCAATGTAGCGAACCTGTTGCTGGCACGCGCCACGGTTCGCAAACGAGAGATGGCGTTACGGCTCAGCCTCGGGGCTGGCCGCGGCCGCTTGTTGCGCCAACTGATTACTGAGAGCGTGCTGCTAGCGACGATGGGCGGTTTGGCAGGGGTAGGATTCGCCTGGGGCAGTGTCCAACTGATCCGCACATGGAACCCGGGCAATCTCCCATTCATGGATTCTGTCCAACTGGATGGGCCCTCGCTTGCCTTTACGCTCCTGGTCTCGATCCTCACGGGTATCTTATTCGGCCTGGCGCCGGCCATCACAAGCGCGCGTACGGATCTGAACTCGACGATCAAAGAGGGCGGACGCAGCGCTGGCGCCGGCGGCAGCGCTGCTGGCCGTGCTCGTCAAGCCTTGGTGATCGCTGAGATTGCGCTTTCGCTCATACTTCTGGTGGGCTCGGGGCTGTTGTTGCGCAGCTTTCTGAATTTGCAGCAGGTGACGGGCGGCTTCCTCACACCTCCGCGGCAGATTCTCACTTTGCAAATCTCGCCGACCGACAAGAGATACGATGCCCTCTCCGCTGGCTTTGCGTTTTACGACGAAGTGCTTCGCCGCGTGGCGACTGTGCCGGAAGTGGAGATGGCCGCAATCAGTAATTCGCTGCCGCCCAGCGACTTGGAAAATGCAGACACCTTCCAGATTGAAGGACAGAGGCTTGTTGCCGGTGAATCGAACCCGGTGGTTTCGTCCATCACGGCAAGCTCGAACTTCTTTCAAACTCTCCAGGTACCGCTGATCAAGGGACGCTACTTTTCAGGTCAGGACCACGAAGGGTCAAACCCAGTGGCGATCGTCAGCGATGGTTTGGCGCGCCGCTTCTTCCCGGGCGGCGAAGCGATTGGCAAGCGCATCCGGCAGGATGGGGCTTGGATGGAAATCGTAGGCGTGGTGGGCAACATGAAATATATGGGATTGACGTCCAATACGGACTCGGCCATCTACAGACCCTTCACCCAAAGTTACGGCAAGCGAATGTTCCTCGTCGTGCGCACGTCAGGCGAAGCCGCTCACCTGGTGGAAGTGCTTCGACGGAACATTCAATCCATTGATGCAGGCGTCACTTTGTCGCGAATCCGGACCCTGGATCAGGCGCTGGACGCCGCGATTTCGCGACCACGCTTCAACACCGTGCTGCTAGGCTTGTTCGCGGCCATCGCTCTGAGCCTGGCCTCCATAGGAATTTACGGGCTGATCGTGTACTCGGTGGCACAGCGGACGCACGAAATCGGCGTCCGAATCGCCCTAGGTGCAGTGCAGTCGCACGTGATACTCATGGTAGTCAGGCAAGGCGTATCGCTTGCCGGGGTCGGAATCGCGATCGGCCTGGCGGGAGCAGTCGTGCTGACGCGCTTTCTCGAGACGATGCTATTCGGCGTCGAGGTTACCGATACATTGACGTTTGTGGTAGCGCCTTTCGCAATTCTGCTTGTCGTACTACTGGCCACCTTAATTCCCGCGCTTCGGGCGACGCAGGTTTCCCCAGTCATTGCCCTGAGGTGCGAGTAATCCTGAAGAAGCGATGCCGGATTTCTGCACGAAAAGCCGGGCCGGAAGTAAGCGGGTATTCCTACCAATCAGCTCAAAACCAAGGCGAGCTTGCCGAGATAATGATCTTCAAGTGCCCGCTGGGCTTCGGCCGCTTCTTCCAACTTAAAGGTTCGCGCAATGTGGACTTCGAACGGTCCGCCATCGATCAGTTCGTTCAGTTTGGCGAATGTCTTCGGGTCGGGTTCCCCATTGTAGGCCATGACCTTCACGCCGTCACGCGCCTGAGGAACGTTCTCCACGCCGTTCGGGTAAGCGGCTCGACCACCCTGCCGTAGCGCTGCAATCGCCTGCTCCGCGCCTTTGCCGCCAGCCGTCAACAAAGCGGCATCCAGACCCTTAGGCGTAAATTCATGCGCCGCTTCGAGAATATCCTCGCGATGCCCGTCGATAACCTTGTCGGCTCCAAGACGTTTCACAAAATCCGTGCCATCTTGGCCTGAGGCTACAGCCAGAACCCGAGCTCTCATGCGCTTTGCCAACTGAACCGCCAGATGGCCGATGCCGCCGCTGGCGCCGAGGATCAGAATCGATTCACCAGCTTTCAGCTTAAGCGTTTTATCCAGACCGTCCATCGCGGTGACGCCATCGACGGCTAAGACGCCAGCATCTCGCGTAGATAACGCCCGCGGGACCATCGCAGCGTTATTAGCCTTGACCACCGTATATTCCGCATAAAAGCCGCCTTTGGGATTCATCAAATTAATTCCGTAAACCTGGTCGCCACGTTTGAGATTATGAACGTCATCGCCCGTCTTTTCGACAGTTCCCGAGCCATCCGCCCCCAGTACGTAGGGAAAGTTAGCATGGATGCCGAACTCTTTAGCAAACCCTCCCTCGCGTTCAAACGGATCCCAGGCGCCGACTCCTGCGGTATCCACCCGGACCAGGATCTCGTCGGTCCCCATTTCCGGCACCGGTAGTTCCCGCGCCTTCATGTTCTCGATTCCCCCAAATTCGTCAATTGCGACTGCTCGCATCGTCTGGTTTGTTTTGTTCTTCACGAGAATCTCCTTTCCATGGGTTTCATGCTGAATGCTTGCTGTCTTAACTTTTTGACGAGTCAAACGAGGGACACGATGCGCAAACCTGCGCGTGCCGGATCGGCTAGGTAAGGGAGTGCACCTTCCATAGGCGGGAACAACATGAGTAGGCGTTCCCGCTCCGTACCCAGCCCTCGCTCATTCCGCACGCCCCCTTGCTGGAGATCAGAAGTTCCAAAACGACAGGAGACGTTCGCTTACGACACGTCCCCCTTGCAAGCGCCCTGCTTTTGCCGCCGGCGCGGAAATCGCCGGATTCAGAACGCCACCAGCGGCTGCGAAGTCCGCCAAGGCGGTTTCATCGGGTTGTATCACCTCAACCAAAGCGCCGTTGTCTTGCAGTGCTCTCACCGTCTCTTCGATTGAGGCTACACTCATGGACGGAATTTCCGGGGGGCGCTTGAGCGCGAGGATCATCACTCGATCGAAGCCGGTCGCCAGATCCGCGTTGTCCGTGCAATAGAACCCGCCGTCAATATAATGCTCGCCTTGAAACAGGATGGGTGGCGCACCCAAGGAAGCCGTGGTCGCAATTACCGCGTCTACCAGATCGATGCCACTTTCGCGATCGAAAGCACGTCGCTCTCCCGTATCCGCATTGACAGTGGCGACAAGCACCCGTTTTTCCGGCCATGTCGTCATCGGCAACTGCGCCGCGACGATCTCCCGCCGGCTTGCGCCATTTGTGGCCGGAGCTGCCGCTAATGCCAACGCTCCGATTCTTCGCAAAATTTCCGTCGGGCTGCCGCCGGCTTGTTTCGCACGAGCGATGCCTTCGCGAAGTCTTACCCAGTCAAGGGCAGGAGGCCGCCCGGACGACGGCGGGCCGGGTTGAAGGCGTCGTTGGAATGCGTCTTCGTGCGCTTCGCCACTCGCAAGATGGAGGGCGACCCTGGAGCCAGAAGAGGTTCCCACAAAAAGGTCGGCGTCTCGGACGTCGAGACCCGCGCCAGCCATCCCTGTAATGAGGCCAAGCTCCCACGCGCTCGCAGCATAGCCGCCACCGGCCAGAACCAAGGCACGTCGCTTATTACTCAGTTGATGATCTCCATATGAATAGAATACGTGAGGCGGTGGTAATCGGCCCGCGCACGCCGCATAATGCTCGCATGACGCGATTGCTACTGTTCACCCTCGTGTTGTGCGCGTTCTGCCAGCGACGCGAGCGCGTCCCGGCCGCGGTCACCCCGGGGCCGCCACCTTCTGATGCCATCGTCCTCTTCGGCGGCGAAGACCTCGCGCAGTGGCAGACGGCAGACGGCAGGCCCTCGGGGTGCGTGCCCGATGCAGGCGAGATGCTGTGCCGCACGGGATCGGGCGATACAATCAGCCGGCAGACGTTCCGCGATGCCCAGATTCACCTCGAGTTCAAGATCCCCTACATGCCCGCCGAACACGGCCAGTCGCGCGGCAATAGCGGTGTGTACCTGCACGGCCTGTACGAAATCCAGGTGCTGGACTCGTTCGAGAACCCCACGTATGCGAACGGCTCGTGCGGTGCGCTCTACGGACAGGCGGCCCCGCTGGTGAACGCATCGCTTCCGCCGGAACAGTGGCAGGCGTACGACATCCTCTTCCGCGCGCCCCGCTGCACGGATGGGCAACTCACGCAGAAGGCCGTAGTGACGGTGCTGCAGAACGGCATTGTGGTGCAGGACCACGTCCCGATCGATGCCAGCAAGTGTCAGGAAACCGGCCCGCTGCTGCTTCAGGACCACAACTACCCCGGCGCGCCGCTGACGCTGATGCGCTTTCGCAATGTCTGGTTTCGGCCCCTTCCGGCCGGGCGATGAAGGCGCGGTGCGCCGCCTACTCCGCCTCCACCGGACCCTCCGCCGCGGCCAGATCGTGGATCATCCGTTCGCGGCGCAGCAGCGCCGTCGATACCGCCGAGTCCATCGCCACCCAATACACCACCGCGCCAATCACTGCGGCCAGGCCCAGCGTGCCGTAGAACACGGCGATGCTGTCGAAGGCGTAGCGCGCCAGAAACGCCAGCGCCACCGGGATCAGCGCGATCGGGTAGAGCAGAAACACCAACGCCTGGAACCGGCTGGATGCGCCGCCCTGGGAAACCCGCGTCGGGTTCAGCGCGCGCGGATACTGCACGCTCGAAATGTTGCCCATCGCCATCATGTACAGCGCGCAAACTCCGACCACGGCCAACGCCTCCACGATCTGCGCTCCCCCGAAGCTCACCCGGAAGAGGCTCGTCACCGCGACCAGAATCCCCATCTCCAGGTAGATGAAGGTGAGCGACGCAATGTTCTTACCGAGCAGTGTGGTGCGCATAGGCTGCGGCGCCACGAAGTAGATTTGCGCGGCCGAGCGATCGAAACCGAAGCAGTTCCAATAGGAGACCTGGCCCAGCAGCGAGAGCGCGTAGACGCAAACGATAGTCAGAAAATGGCCGGCGAAAGCGGAACGTCCTTCTCCCCGCGGCGCCATTACCATCGGCAGCCAGATCATGAGGCCGAAGCTGAAGCCCATCACGAACACCATGCGATACCGCGGCGTGCGCGCGAGCGAGCGCAGTTCCTTTTCGACGATGGCGGCCAGCGGATCGCGCCAGATCAGCCCCGGCAGGCGATACAGGGCGTCGAGCATCGAGCGCACTCGCGAAGGCGATGCGTCCTGAGGCGTGGCTTGGGCGGCCACCAGGTCGAAGCGAAGGCTGCGCTCGAACTGCGAGCGGCCGAACCATGCGGCCAGGCAAGTCCAAGCGGCGAGGTAGAGCAGCCCGGGCACCATTCGTATGCCGAGCGCGGCGTATCCCGCCGCGGTCCACGGCAGGAAGAGATACTCCAACGCCCGTTCCCAACCGCGCAGTTCACCGGGCCGGTGGCCGTTCAGGAACAGGAAGCGCGGCACCGTCCAGAGACCGAAGAGGAACACCACCAGCAGTTCACGGATCCGGCGCCGCGCCAGCAAGCGCTCCAGCAGACTGCGCGTGCCGCTGGCCAGCAGGACGTTGAAGAGCACGTAGATCAACACCGGCACTAGCGCGTAGACACCGCGGGTGAGCGGATTGCGAAACAGCGCAGCCACCCCCGCCGCCAGTACGATAATCATTTCCACGCCGGTGGTGAATCGCAGCAGGACTTCCACCTGGAAGAGCCTGCCGTGCGGAGCCGGATAGATGCGCAATTTTCGCAGGTCGAGCGATGAGCCCATGCTGGCCGAAAGAATCGGCATGGCCTGCCAGTACACGCACACGCCCAGCAGGCCGAGCGGGATCCACAGGCGCACCTGTTCCGGTTGGGCCTCGGCCAGTGTGACGTAAATCGCAACCCCGACCGCCGACCACATCCCGTACCAGATGGCGCCCGTGAAGAAACTAAGGATGGCACCGCGCCGGTTGGCGCCCATCCGCATGCTAAGCCACTGCGCCCGTAGAATGGCCGCAACTACAGCCACTCCAGCCGCTCCAGCTCCTGATCCGCGCCTACAATCCGCACGAACGCGTCCTCTAGCGATTCGCCGGTCGCGCGCAGGTCGGCAAGCGCGCCCTCTTTGACAATGCGGCCCTCGTTAATGATGGCCACACGGTCGCACAGGCGCTCCACGACTTCGAGCACGTGGGTGGTCAGAAAGATGGTCGCGCCGCGGCGGACCTGGTCGGTCAGAATGTCCTTCATCAGCCGCGCGCCCACCGCGTCCACGCCCTCGAACGGCTCGTCCATCAGGAACAGCTCGGGATGATGAATCAGAGAGGCGGCCATGGCTACGCGTTTGCGCATGCCCTTGGAGTATTCGCCGATGATCTTCCGGTCGTTGGCGAGTTGAAAGAGGTCGAGCAGGTCGCGGGCGCGTTGAATCGAAGTGGGGCGCGGCAGGCCGTACATGCGTCCCACGAACTCCAGAAACTCGGCGCCGGTAAGGCGGTCGAAAAGCAGGCTCTCGTCGGGTACCAGGCCGATGCGCTGCTTGATCTCGAGTTCCTGCCCGGGTAGAGAGTAGCCGAGGATTTCGATTTCGCCACTATCAGCCGGAATCAAGCCGGTGAGCATGCGAATGGTGGTGCTTTTGCCTGCGCCGTTGGGCCCGAGAAACCCGAAGAACGAGCCGCGGGGGACTTCCAGGTCTACCCCGTCCACCGCGGCTTTTAGTCCGTACAACTTCCGCAGATTGCGAACCGAGATCGCGGGCGTAGGCACGTAGGCGATTTTAACGCGTTCTTCTCCGGCTCCGCTGTGCTGGCGTTAGATATCGGCTGTACAGAATTTGCACTTGGTGGCGTCGATGGCGATCGATTCCTTGCATCGTGGGCAGCCCTTCGACGGCGGTGGCGGGGCGGGCGCCGCATCCTTGATCAACGCCTTAGTGATCACGTAAACCACGAACGCGATGATGATGAAATCCACCACATTGCCGAAGAATGTTCCGTAATTAAGGGAGTTGACGACTTCCTTACCATCCGGTCCGGTACTGGTGTTGAGCACCAACTTGGCCGCCCGCCAGTCTCCACTGGGCAGCACCAGACTAATAAGCGGCATGATGAGATCCGCCGCCAGTGAGGAGACCACTTTCCCCACCGCGCCGCCCACAATGACGGCAACTGCCAACGCCAGCACGTTGTTCTTGAGCAGGAATTCTTTGAACCCTTTGATCATCGGAATGTGCCTCCGTTATGCAAATTTACTCTGGTAATCATACCCCTGCCCGGAGAAAACGCGTTAGTCTCTCCATGGCGGGCGCCAGAATCGAGGTATCCGCGGCGTAGCAGATTCGGAATGACCCTTCGCCGCCGTTGCCGAACGCCACACCGGGCGCCAGGCCGACGCGAGTCTCCATCAACAGATCGCGGCAGAAGCCGAACGAATCGGTCAACCCCTCCAGGCGGGGAAACAGGTAAAATGCGCCTTCCGGCTTTGGAACGGTCACGCCCGGCAACCCGCGAAGTGCGTTCAGGCACAAATCGCGGTTCTGCTTGAGCCGTTCCAGCATGCGGCCGAGTTCCTCTTCGCCTTGTGCCAGCGCCACCTCGCCGGCTTTCTGGGCGAAAGTGGGCGCGTGCGACACCACGAACTCGATCAACTGCGTGGCCTTGGCAATCAGATCGCGGCGGCCGATCAGCCAGCCCACGCGCCACCCCGTCATGCAGTAGCTCTTCGAGAACGAGTGAATCACGATCACGGCATCGTCGCGCGTGGCTTTGCGTAGGATCGAAGGCACCGGCTCGCCCAGGCGGCTGCCGGCGTAATAAAGGCGATCGTATACCTCATCGGCCACCAGCCACAGATTGTGCCGGCGCGCGAAATCGAGCAGCCCCTGCTGCTCCGCGTCGGTCGCGACCCACCCGAGCGGATTCGAAGGCGACGTGTACAGCAGCATGCGAGTACGCGGCGTGACCGCCGCTTCGAGCGCCCCGAAGTCGATCGCGTAGCGCTGGCCGCACAACGGGTGAGGGATCTGATGCACGTTGGCGTTGGCCATCATGATGCTGCTCGACCCGTTGGGCCACGCCGGAGTCAGGACCAGCGCGTCATCGCCCGGGTCCAGCACCGCGCGAATGCCGAGGTTCAGCGCCTGCACACCGCTCGCGGTAACGATGATTTCGCTGGCGGAATCGAGTTCGACCCCCTGCATCGCGCGGTAATGATCGGCGACCGCGCGCCGCGTGGAAGGCAGGCCGGCGTTCTCGGTATAGAAGGTGAACCCCTCGTGCATGGCGCGAATGGCGGCGTCTTTGATGTACTCCGGAGTAGGCAAATTGGACTCGCCGAAGTACAGCCGCAGCACGCCGTCCATGGACATGGCGATCTCCGCCAGTTCGCGTATGCGCGAACGCGGAACCATTTCGACGCTAGAGGCAATGGAAGGCATTTGTAGAAGTTTAGCGCGGTACCGGCCTACCCCGGACGGCCGGTTCCGCCCTGGCGCCAGTTCCACACCGCGTTCGGCCCGGTACAGGAAAACTGCCGCTTGGTTGCAGGTTGTGGAGCATTCCAATATCCTGTGTATTCCGCATATGGCAACTAAAACTCCCATCACGGTCGCTCACGGCGACGGCATCGGTCCCGAAATCATGAACGCGACCCTCCAGATTCTGGACGCGGCCGGGGCCGCTCTCGATATCGAAACTATCGAGATTGGCGAAAAGGTTTACTTGCGCGGCAACACGGCCGGCATCGAACCCAGCTCCTGGGAATCGCTGCTTCGCACCAAAGTGTTTCTCAAAGCGCCCATCACCACGCCCCAGGGCGGCGGCTTCAAAAGCCTGAATGTCACCACGCGCAAGACGCTGGGCCAATATGCCAATGTCCGCCCCTGCGTGTCTTACCATCCATTCGTGGATACCAAACATCCCAACATGGATGTGGTCATCGTGCGTGAGAACGAAGAGGACCTCTACGCCGGCATCGAGTATCAGTTAACTCCGGAAGTTACCAGTTGCGTCAAGCTGATCTCGCGCCCCGGGTCGGAGAAAATTGTGCGCTATGCGTTCGAGTACGCGCGCCTGCACAATCGCAAGAAGGTCACCTGCTTCATGAAGGACAACATCATGAAGATGACAGACGGTCTGTTTCACAAAGTTTTCGACGAAATCGGCGCTGACTATCCCGATATCGTCAAAGAAGCTTGGATCGTCGATATCGGCGCCGCCAAAATGGCCGACACGCCGGAAGCCTTCGATGTGATCGTAATGCCGAATCTCTACGGTGACATCCTGAGCGACGTGGCGGCGCAGATCGCCGGATCGGTCGGACTGGCGGGATCCGCAAATGTCGGCGACCAGTGCGCCATGTTCGAAGCCATCCACGGCTCCGCTCCGCGCCGCGCCAATCAGAATCTCGCGAACCCCAGCGGACTGCTGTTGGGCTCCGTACTGATGCTGGTTCACATCAATCAGCCGGAAGCGGCCGCGCGCGTTCATAACGCCTGGCTGCGGACCATTGAAGACGGCGTCCACACTTATGACATTTACGAAGAGGGTGTGAGTAAGTCGAAGGTCGGCACACGGGAATTCGCCGCGGCGGTGATCGAACGGCTCGGCCAGCAACCGAACACCTTGAAAGCCGTGACCTATAAGGCGCGTCCTGAGGCCGCTCCGGTGGCCGCCCATAAGGATGCGGCATCGGCGGTGACCGCGCTCAAGGGCATCGACGTGTTCGTTCACTGGCCCACGCGCAACGCCAATTCGCTGGCCGATGCGGTGG
>JADMIO010928707.1_pt1 | contig 12078 bp, 10 predicted proteins | sample 8958161 | NCBI WGS metagenome assembly JADMIO01 (sample SAMN16585339, study PRJNA669376) | soil metagenome | isolation source: Crop rotation soil | place: USA: Cullars Rotation, Alabama | collected 2011 | reverse complement strand
CCGGCGACAACCGCGAACAACTGATCACCAATGCGATCGGCCAGTTCGTCCAGCGCCATCCTCAAAAAGGCGGCGTGGTCTCGATCGGCGTCTCCGGGCAATCCAGCTTCGCCCGCTTCATCAAGCTCCCCCCCGTCGAGCCCAAGAAGATCCCCGAGATCGTCAAGTTCGAGGCCATCCAGCAGATCCCCTTCCCCCTCGATGACGTCGAGTGGAGCTACCAGCTCTTCCAGAGCCCCGATTCGCCGGATGTCGAGGTCGGCATCTTCGCCATGCGCAAGGAGCTGGTGAACCAGCACATCGGCCACTTCACCGCCCATGACATGAACGTGCAGGCGGTGCAAATGAACCCGCTGGCGGTCTACAACGCCATGCAGTTCGACCAGCGCATCAGCGGCACCACCATGATCATCGACCTCGGCGCAGAGAACACCGACCTGATCATCGCCGACGAAAACTCCATCTGGCTGCGCTCGATCCCCATCGGCGGAAACAACTTCACCGAGGCCCTCGTCAAGAGCTTCAAGCTCAACTTCCCCAAGGCCGAGGACCTCAAGCGCAACGCCGCCACCAGCAAGTACGCCCGCCAGATCTTCCAGGCCATGCGCCCGGTCTTCGCAGACCTCGTCGCCGAGGTCCAGCGCTCCATCGGCTTCTACGCCTCCGTCCACCGCGACTCCCGCATCAAGCGAATCCTCGCCCTCGGCGGAACCTTCAAGCTCCCCGGACTCCAGAAATATCTCCACCAGAACCTCCAGCTCGACGTCCAGCGTCTCGACACCGTCGGCGCCGGTCAGCCCACCGACCCCAAGGTCGCCGCCAGCTTCAACGACAACATCCTCTCCGTCGTCAGCGCCTACGGACTAGCCCTCCAGGCCATGGGCGAAGGCAAGATCACCAGCTCGCTGCTCCCCCAGCACATCCGCCGCGCCAAGCTGTGGAAGGAAAAGACCAAGTTCTTCGGCGCCGCCGCCGCCCTCGTGCTCATCGGCACCGGCGTCGGTTACAGCACCTATTTCCTCCACAACATGGGCGTGGAAAGTTCCCGCCCCGTCGCCAGTGCCAATGAAGGCATCCTCAACCAGGCCAACTCGCTCGACAGCAAGTGGAACGAGATCTCCCAGGCCGGCGCCACCGACCGCCAGCGCATCCTCAACATCCGCACCCTGCAAAACTACCGCGGCCTCCAGGCCGAAATGCTCGGCGACATCCATCACAACATCCCCCAGATGAAAGGCACAGTCGACGAGATCAAGAAGGTGCAGCGCTCCCAGCGCACCCAGCTTTTCGTCGATAGCATCCTCACCCGCTATTACCCCGAGCTAAGCACCGTCCTCGCCCCGGGCGCATCGCTCGCCAACTTCGCCGAACTCCCCAATCCCGCGACCGCCGGAATGGTGCCGCACACCGGCGGTGGCGCAGGCGGGGCATTTGAAAACGCTTTCGCCCCCACCGGCGGCGGTGCCGGGCCCGTCCCGGGAAGCGACGGCGTAGGGGCAGTTCCCGGTGCCGCTCCCGTCCCGGGCGTCGAAGGCGGCGCCGCCGCAGGCGGTCCCGCCGGACGCGGCTTCGTCGTCACCATCCGCGGCACAACCCCCAACGGCGCAGGCTCCGCATTCGTCGAGCAGACCCTCATCCAGGGCCTCAAGAAACTCTCACAGGCCAAGATCCCACCGGGTAAGCCGTTCTACGTAGCCAATGCCTCGGTCGTCTCCGCACTGAAGCTCGGCACCGACACCGCCCGCATGACCGAGATGAAGACCGACTACGACAACGCCGTCAAGGCCAAGGAATCCGGCACCTACACCCCGCCCACCGGCGCCGGCGGCGGTGCATATGCCGGAGGAGGTGGCGGCAGCGGACGCGTCTCCGATGGAGCCTACGTCCCCGGCGTCGGTGAAGGCGCCGGCGGGGTCGGCCGCCCCGACGCAGGTCGATGACAGCAAGGCTTACCTCGACCGCGCCACCGGCGAATCGGTCCTGGAAGATACAGAGTTCACCGTCGTCGCCGTCATCGTCCTCGATCCGCCGCCCAAGCAGGTCGCCGCAGGTGACGGCGCCGCTGCCGCGCCGGCCAATCCCTGAAGTCCAACCACGAGTCGTTCGCGAATCGCGAGAACCGCAATATGAACATCGTCAAACAAAACGCGATCAGCATCGCCTTCGGCGTGATCGCCATCATCGCCATCGTCGCCAGCTTCATTCCCCTGGGCGGGATGGAAGAGTCCGTCCAGCAGGAGCTCGACAAGCGCGCCAAGACCCATCAAGCCATCGCGCAGCAGATCTCCAAGCCGCGCCAGCTCCCCGCCACCAATCCTGATAACCCCACCCAGGAAAACCTCCCCTACTTCCCCAGCGAATCGATCATCGAGCAGGGGAACAAGATCAAGGAAGCCCTCACCAAGCAGTCGGAAGTGATGCGCGATGCCGCCGTCGCCCTGAACAAGCACGCCCTGCTCGAACCTGCGTCACTGCCCAGTCCGCCCAGCGACTCGGTCCGCTACAACTTCCGTAACAAGTACAACGCCCTGTTCACCGCCCCGCCCGGCCAGCTCCCGCCCCTCACCTCGCAGATGAAGGCAGGCGCCCCGCCCACGCCCGAGCAGGTAAAAGGTAAACAGGACGAAATCGCCCGCCAGATCAGCAAGGAAAAGCTGTACGTGCTCAATGGCCAGGCCACCAATCAGGCTGCCGTCGATGCCGAGATCAAACAGGTAGCCTCCGGCGTCCCCGACCAGATGCGCAACGACGTCGCCAAGAACAGCGTCGTCTACGCCAACCCCGACGTCTTCACCCGCTACGGCGGAATCCCCGCCGCCGGCGGAGCCATGCCCGACCCCCCGCACATTTACATGGCTCAGGTCTGGCTCTGGATCCAGCAGGACGTCATGAAGACCGTGATGGAAGTCAACAAGGGAACCGCCGGCCCGACCGTCGCCCCCATCAAGCGCCTCATTCGCTGCGACATCCCCCAGTTCTTCCTGATCAGTCCCACCGTCCCCACCAACGGCGACGCCGACGCCGCCGTCGGTAAGGACCTCAACTTCACCTCCACCGGCCGCGTCAGCAATCCGCTGTATGACGTCATGATCTTCACGCTCGAAGCCGACGTCGAAGCCGCCAAGCTCCCCGACTTCCTCCGTGAGCTCTCACGCAACCGCCTGATCAACCCGATCCACATCAATGTCAAGACCGTCGACAACGCCGTCATGCTCGGGCAGGGTTATCTCTACGGCAACGAGCAGGTCCTCAACGTAACCCTCGACTGCGAGGCGCTGTTCCTGCGTCAGTGGACCACCCCGCTGATGCCCGCCGCGGTCAAGGCCAGGCTCCAAATCCCCGATCAACCGGCCGCCCCCGCCGAGGGCCAGGCTCAACCGACCGCCTCCACTGGCGGCTGAAGTGCTGATAAAGTTACTTTCATTCGCAAAGAGTCGTTCGTCCCCGTAACCAGACAGGTGCCACATGCAAAAGGTCACCGATTTCCTCGAGAAAAACGTCCAGTGGGTCGCCATCGCCTTAGGAGCGATATTCGCGCTCTACATGGTCTACGCCAAAGTCCTCCAGTCGCCAATCAAGGCAACCATCGGCTCGGACACCTACGGCCCCGGCGAGGTCTCGCAGCACACCGCCGACACCGTCGCCAACGAGCTCAAAGGCAAAACCGAAAACCGCGGCACCCTCAAAGTCGAAGTCGCCGACAACGCCCAGAAGTTCAAGGACGCCATGTCCTGGAAAGACGCGCCCCCGATGCAGTTCGCCGGCGGCTGGGATTCCAAGCCCATGGACCTGCTCAAGGAGCTCCAAGCGCCCTCCACGGGCGCACCCGGCTCGACTTTCGTCGGCGGCGCAGATCCATCCCAGGTCGTGCCAAAACCGACGCCTGGCAATGCCGCCACCGGCAACGACGTCACGCCGCCCACGCCAGTTGCCCACAATCCGATGGAGAAACTCCCCGTCCCGCCGGTCGCGCAGGTCACCGACTTCCGCGTCGGCCGATCCGTCGTCCTCCCCGTCGGCCAGCAGGCCCAGGGCGGCAACCCCGCCAACCCCAACGATCCCAACGCCGTTCCCGTCAACGCCACCGACAAGGACTGGGTCACCCCCGCCTGGAAGATCTCCGTCGATGAAATCGAAAAGGCGCTCAAGGACGCGCAGATCCCGGCCGAGTTCCACAACACCGCGTTCCTCGACGTCGAAGTCGAACGCCAGGAGCTCGACCCCAATGGCAATCCAGTCGGACAACCCACCATCGTCCCCCACATGCCCCCGCCCGCGCCGGCTGGCGATCCCAATGCCGCCCCCCCGCCCCCACCGCCCGGATTCCCCGGCGCCGCCGCCTCCCTTCAGGACAAGCTCGGCTACTTCGAATGGGTCAACGCCCAGCACATCCTCCAGCCTCTGTTCTTCACCGTCGTTAAAGGCGATGGCTGGGCGCCCCCAGGCGTGCAGCTCGTGGCCGACGCCCAGGCCAATCAACCCTTCGACCCCGCCACCACCACACTCAAGCCCGATCAGATGACGCCCGAGCAGAAGAAGGCCTACTTCGAATGGAAGCAGGCCGAGACGAAACGCATCCAGCAGGAGAAAGCGCAGCAGCGCAAGCAGGCCGCGCCCCCGCGCACGCCCGGCGGCAACCGTCCGCCCCCCGGAGCCGCGCCAGGCGCCGGCGCGCTCTACGCTCCGAAAGATCCAACCCACTACGCCGCCGCCGCGACCCCGCGACCCGCCGCCGCCCCACGCCCCTCACCGCGCCCCGGCGTCCCATCCGACGGCGCCGGCGTCGCCCCCGGAGCGCCTCCAGGCGTTCCTCCGGGCGCTTACCCGGGCGCCAGTCCCGGTGCCGTCCCTCCCCCCGTGCCCACCGGCCCCCTCAACGTCGCCCCCACCGGCGGCGACATCCCCACCGGCGAGTTCAAAGCCGACGACCCTCAGTGGGCCGGCAAAACCATCACCACCTGGACCCACGACACCAACGTCAAGCCCGGCAAAACCTACAAGTACCGCATGCGATACCGCCTGAAAAACCCCATCTTCCAGGTCTTCGGCAACATCGCCAAGGACCCCAAGCTCACCCAGCAGCTTGCCATCGAAAGCGATTGGTCCGCCTGGACCAACAACATCACCGTGCCGGCGATCGTTAACTTCTACGTCGTCAACGGAATCCCCGAAACCGGACCCGCGCGATTCGAGGTCTTCACCTGGAACCACGGCGTCCAGCACAGCGAAACCTTCCAGGCCTTCCCGGGCGACGAAGTCGGTGGACCCAAGGGCGATAAGGACTTCGCCACGGGCTGGACTGTCGTCTCGTTCCAGAAGGACGCCCGCACCGGTCAGACCCAGGCCCTGCTCGTCGACGCCGAAGGTCACATCGTCGCCCGCAGCTTCGGCGGCGACCAATCCGACCCCTTGTACAAGACGCTCAAGAACCAGGTCGCCGCCGCCAAGCAGGCCGAAGCTGCCGCGACCGGTACCCCAGGCGTCACACCGACTGGCGCCCCGGTGCTCCCAACCGGCGCCACCTCTGGCGGGCATTAGTCGGCCCCAATTGCCAGCGCCCTGCAAATCCGGTAGATCATTCCCGCATCAGCGCGTGAACACCTTCACGTTTGCGCGCACTTCTTCATCTCCAAACCTATGCCCTCAAACTTCGATCCCGCCCTTGCCACGGCTGCCGACTACGCGGATGCAATGCTCATCGCCCGCTCCGCTAAGCGCTGGCTCTTCCTGCTGCTTCTGCTCATCCTCCTCGCGCAGCTCACGGTGTTTTTCCTCTACAAGTACGAGGTCGTTCAAATCACCGCCGAGCCCGGCACCGGCGGACAACGCACCAGCATCCGAATCGCATTGCCCGCCACATCGCCAACCACCCTGTCCGTGCCCGCGGCCCTTCCAACCACCGCTGCGACCGTTAACCACGCCGAACCCGGCGTCGGCGTACAGGTCCTCCGCTATCTCACCGGCCTCACCGACTTCCTCGGCGTCGCCCTCACCATCGTCCTGTCCATGGTCCTGCTCCTCATCGTCACCATCATGCTCGTCGGCAGATTGATCGGCGTCGCCAAGGTCACCAGCGCCTACATCTGGGCCCTGGTCCTGGCCGTCCTGCTCTTCCCCTGGCAGGCCTTTCTCGACCCCTACTGGTTCAAAATCCCCGGCGTCCTGTATACCTGGGATGAGCTGACTCACCGAGGACGCTGGGCCGACGTTGGGGCCGCCGATGAAATCCAACGCTGGGCAAGGTTCGTCGGCTTTCCCGTCGTCGCCATCGCAATCCTGCTCGCCGTCCACGCCAAGAGCAACCGCGGCATCCGCGAAGCCCTCGGCGAAGCCCGGCCCGAGCCCACGCGCGATTGAGACTTTCCGCTAATATAGGCAGCCGTGCAGCAGCAGAGAGGGAGACACGAGTAATGCGCGAGGAGCGCGGGACCCTGGCAGGCGATTTAACCGTGAGCGAGCCACTGACCCTCTGGGGCACAGTCGGCGGTAACCTCACCGTCGCCGAGGGCGGCAAGTGCTACCTCCGCGGCGCCGTCTACGGCGACATCACCGTCGAGTACGGCGGACGCGTCCACATCTTCGGACGATGCGCCGGCTCCCTTATCGTCAAGCGCGGCGCCAAGGTCATCCACAGCGGCGTTCTCGGCGGCGACGCCATCAATCAGGGCGGACGCCTGTTTATCGAAAACACCGCCGTCATCAGCGGAAAGATCAAGACCCTCAAGGGCGAAACCAAAATGGCCAAGCTCTTCGCCCCCCCGCCGGAGGATGATTCGCGTTGATCGATTCCCTCCTAGCCGTCGCCCGCGGTGACGCCCCCGCCGATCTGGTCCTTCGCAACGCGAAGCTCATCAACGTCTTCACCGGCGAGATCGAGAACACCGACATCGCGATCCACCAAGGCCGCATCGCCGGCGTCGGCCCCGGTTACACCGCAAAACAGGAGCGCGACCTCAGCGGCGCCTTCGTCGCCCCCGGCCTCATCGACGCCCACGTCCACATCGAAAGCTCCCTGTGCCTCCCCCCGCAGTTCGCCGCTGCCGTCGTCCCGCGCGGCGTCACCACCGTCGTCGCCGACCCCCACGAGATCGCCAACGTCGCCGGCGCGCCCGGCGTCCGCTTCATGGCCGAAGCATCCCGCGACCTCCCCCTGCGCGTTGAGCTCATGGCCCCAAGCTGCGTCCCCGCCACCCCCATGGCTTCCGCCGGCGCAACCCTGTCCGCCGAAGACCTTCAGAGTTTGCTCGAAGATGGAACTGTCCGCGGCCTCGCCGAAGTCATGAACTTTCCCGGCGTGATCGCCGCCGATCCACAAGTCGCCGCCAAGATCCGCGCATTCGCCGCCCAGCACCGAACCATCGACGGCCACGCCCCCGGCGTGCTCGGCCAACAACTAAACGCCTACGTCGCCGCTGGCATCCACTCCGATCACGAGTGTGTCACCCCCGAAGAGGCAAAGGAAAAACTAGCCCGCGGCCTCTACATTCTTATCCGCGAGGCCACCAACGCCCACAACCTCGCCCCCCTCCTCCCCATCATCAACGAGCGCAACCACCGCCGCATCTGCTTCTGCACCGACGACCGCCAGCCCGCCGACCTCCTTGCCGAAGGCTCGATCGATCACATGCTCCGCACCGCGATCGCGGCGGGCATCGATCCGATGATCGCCTTCCGCCTCTGTACCCTCAACGCCGCCGAGCTGTATCAGCTCCACGATCGCGGTGCCATCGCCCCCGGCCGCGTCGCAGACCTGTTCATCTTCGATGACCTGAATGCCCCACGCGCCCGCGAAGTCTACACCGCCGGCCAGCGCGTGGCCGCCGACGGCAAGCTTCTCGACCCCGTCCCCGTTCCCACCATCCCCGACGACCTCCTCCACTCCGTCAAGGTCAAATGGTTCGGCGTCCGCCTCGACGTCGGCGTCCGCAAACGCCACATCCGAACCATCGGCCACCTCCCCAACCAGCTCGTCACCGAGCACAAGGTCATGAACGCCACCATCCGCGCCGGCAACATCATGGCCGACCCCGCGCGCGACATCCTCAAGATCGCCGTGCTCGAACGTCACAAGGAAACCGGAAACACCGGCATCGCCTTCATCACCGGCTTCGGCCTCAAACGCGGGGCCATCGCCGGCACCGTCGCACACGATCACCACAACCTCGTCGTCATCGGCTGCGACAACAACTCCATGCTCACCGCCGCCAAAGCCGCCGCCGCAACCCAGGGCGGACTCGCCGCCGCCGACGGCAACAACATCCTCGCCTCCCTCCCCCTCCCCGTCGCCGGCCTGATGAGCAATCAACCCATCGAGTCCGTCCGCGACCAGTACGCCAACCTCCTGAAAATCGCACGCGACCAGCTCGGCTCCGCGCTCCACGACCCGTTCATGGCCATGAGCTTCATGGCCCTGGAAGTCATCCCCGACCTCAAGCTCACCGATCTGGGCCTGGTGGACGTCAAGGAGTTCAAGCTAGTGGACCTGTTCGCCTGATTGCCGGATACAATACAAGGCGTGGAACCATCCTCCGAGCTTCTCAAACAACTTCGCGAGGAAGACCTCGCCGCCGCACGAATGATGACCCTTGAACAGCGCTTGCGCGCGGGCGCTGAGCTATTCGACGCCGCCTGCCGTTTCACACTGGCGGGCATCCGTCATCAGCACCCCGAATACGACGAAACGCAGGCCCTCGACGAGCTTCGCCGCCGGATCGCGGATGCGCGCCAAAGGGAGGACGTGTTCTGAACGCGTTAGACATCGTTCTTCGATTCATCAGCGCCCTCGACGCTGCAAATATCCAATATATGCTCGTCGGTTCGTTCTCGAGCAACCTCTATGGTCGCCCACGTTCAACTGCCGACGCTGATTTCGTCATACAAGCCAGCGCTGAATCCATTGAACTGCTGCGAAGAAAGCTCGGTGCGGATTTCCTCTTTGACCCGCAACTATCCTTTGAAACCGTAACCTCGACCACGCGAATTATCATTCATCATCGGCAAAGCGCCTTCACGGTCGAGTTGTTTCTCCTCAGCCCAGACCCGCACGATCAGTCGCGCTTTCAACGCCGCCGGCGCATGCCGATCGATGAGCACCCGGTTTTCGTTCCAACCGCCGAAGACGTGATCATCACCAAGCTGCGCTGGAGCAAATCCGGCCAGCGCTCGAAGGATATCAATGACGCGCGCGATGTCATTGCCGTTCAGCGCGGTCAACTCGACCTGAGATACATTCGGGACTGGTGCGATCAGCACGGTACCCGCGAAATCTTCGAGCGCCTCCTCGCCGACACTTCCGCTTCCTGATCCGGTCCAACATCCGGTACACTTCTCGCCCACCCAATGAAGTACGCCATCATCATCCCCGACGGCGCCGCCGACGATCCCCTCGAAGAGCTCAAAGGCCTTACCCCCCTCGAAGCCGCCAAAACCCCCCACATGGATTCCGTCGCGATGCAAGGCCGCATGGGCCTCGCCCGCACCGTTCCCGAAGGCTTCGAGTCCGGCTCCGACGTCGCCACCATGTGCCTGCTCGGCTACGACCCCGCCGTCTACCACACCGGCCGCGCCCCCCTCGAAGCCGCCGCCCAGTCCATCCCCCTCGCCCCTGCCGACTGGGTCTTCCGCTGCAACCTCGTCACCGTCGTCGACGGCATCATGAAAGACCACTCCGCCGGCGGCATCACAGACGCCGAGGCCCAAAAGCTCATCCGCGAGCTCGCCCGCAAGGTGACGATCCCCGGCTTCGAGTTCTACACCGGCGTCTCCTACCGCAACCTCCTCGTCTACCGCGGCGGCGAATACTTCGACGTGCAAACCAAACCACCGCACGAAATCCCCGACGAACCCGCCGACAAATGGCTTCCCAAAGGCAAGGGCAGCCAGATCCTTCGCCAGATCATCGATGAATCCCGCACGCTCTTCACCGATCACGAAATCAACCGCGCCCGCCTCTCCACCGGATTAAACCCCGCCAGCCAGGTCTGGCTCTGGGGCCAGGGCCACGCCCCCGCGCTCCCCAAATTCAAGCAGCGCTTCAACGTCGATAAAGGCTGCATGATCACCGGCGTCGACCTACTCCGCGGACTCGCCAACCTCCTCGGCTGGGAAAACCTAACCGTCGATGGCATGACCAGCTTCCACGACACCAACTACGCCGGCCAAGGCAAAGCCACCGCCGACGCCCTCGACCGCTACGACATCGTCCTCTCCCACATCGAAGCCCCCGACGAAGCTTCCCACCAGGCCGACTTCAAAACGAAGGTCGAAGCCATCGAGCACATCGACCGCCACGTAGTCGCCCCGGTTCTCGAAAAACTCAAGACCTTCGACGAATGGCGAATCCTCGTCCTCCCCGATCACCCCACCAACATCCGCACCCGCAAGCACGGCTATGCCCCCACCCCCTTCGCCATGGCCGGCACCCGCGTCCGCGGACTCGTCAAAGGCCCCTACTCCGAAAAAACCGCCGCCGCCAGCGACCTGAAAATCGACCGCGGCCACGAACTCATGGAATACTTCCTCCACGGCAACACATAACGAAAGCGCACGATCATGGATGATCTGCAAAACAAACGCGTCACGGTCATGGGCCTCGGCCACTTCGGCGGACAAATCGCCGCCGCCCGCTTCCTCATCGAACAGGGCGCGAAGGTCCTCGTCACCGATAAACAACCCGCGGACAAGCTCCAGGATTCGATCCGACAGCTGGAAGGTCTTCCCATCACCTATCGCCTCGGCGGCCACGAGGTCGCCGACTTCACAAGCGCCGATCTCGTTGTGACTTCCCCGGCAGTCCCCCCCACCAACCACTTCCTCCTCGCCGCCCGCAGCGCCAACGTACCCATCACCACCGAGATCCAGCTCCTCATCGAGCGATGCCCCGCCCCGATCATCGGCGTCACCGGAACCAAGGGCAAAAGCACCACCACCGCCCTGCTCGGCCAAATGCTCTCCACCCGCCACACCACCCACGTCGGCGGAAACATCGGCAAGTCGCTCCTCCTCGACCTCCCACGAATTGAAACCGACCACCTCGTCGTCCTCGAGCTTTCCAGCTTCATGCTCCATTATCTCGCCGACATGAAGTGGTCCCCCCACGTCGCCGTCCTCTCCATGCTCGCCGTCGATCACACCGACTGGCACGGCTCGGCCGACGCCTACCACAACGCCAAGAAAAACATCGTCCGACACCAGACCGAAAGCGACTTCACCATCCTCGCCGAAGACGCCCCCCACTGTTCCGACTATGCCGCCACGACCCCCGGCAAAGTCATCTGGTTCCGCCCAGACACGCCCCATTTCGACCTGCTCATCCCCGGCCACCACAATCAGTTCAACGCCCGCGCCGCCTTCACAGCCGCTCACCTCTTCGGCATCACCTTCGACGAAGCCCAGCGCGCCATCCAAAACTTCCCCGGCCTCCCCCACCGCCTCGAGCTCGTCCACGAGGATAAAGGCGTCCGCTACTTCAACGACTCGATCGCCACCATCCCCGAAGCCGCCGTCGCCGCCCTCGAATCGTTCCCCCCCAACCGCGTCATCCAGATCGTCGGCGGCTCCAGCAAGAAAAAGTCCAACTACCAGCATCTCGCCGCCGCCCTGAAGAAACGCGCCAAGGCCGTCGTGTGCATAGGTGAAACCGGCCCGGAAATCGCCAGCCAGCTCCCGCAATCAAACGTCATCGCCTGCAAAGACCTCGCCGCCGCCGTCCAGCGCGCCCGCGACCTCGCCCGCGAAGGCGACATCGTCCTTCTCAGCACCGGCGCCGCCAGCTACGACCAGTTCGAAAACTTCCAACAGCGCGGCGAAACGTTCACCCGCCTGGCGCGCCAGTAGCTTCGACAAACCGCCGCCACATCTGCCGATACGCCCCCTCCACATCCCGCGCAAAACCCTTGGCGTCCATCAGCGCTGAAGCCTTCATCCGCTCGCGCAACGACCCACGCAGCGCTGCCAGCCGAGCCCGATCCTCCGCCAGCCCCACCGCAATCTCCACAAACTCATCCTCCGACCGCCCCACCAGCTCGCCCAGCCCCACGCTACCCAGCAAGCTCGCCCCCACCCGCGCCGAATGCCGAT
>JADMIO010647645.1_pt1 | contig 12078 bp, 11 predicted proteins | sample 8958161 | NCBI WGS metagenome assembly JADMIO01 (sample SAMN16585339, study PRJNA669376) | soil metagenome | isolation source: Crop rotation soil | place: USA: Cullars Rotation, Alabama | collected 2011 | reverse complement strand
GCCGCGACTTCAAGTCACGTGAATTCCAAGCTTCGGATCCCACTGTGCTGGAAAGAACTGGTCGACGACATGAAGAGCGGCAAGGTCGACCTGCTCGTGATCCTGTCGGCGAACCCGGTGTACACAGCGCCGTCCGATCTGGGCTTCGCCGATGCGCTCGGCAAGGTGCCGCTGCGCATGCGGCTCGGAGCCTACGAGGACGAGACCGCGGCGCTCTGCCACTGGCAGATTCCCGAAGCGCACTTCCTGGAGAGCTGGAGCGACGCGCGCGCCTTCGACGGAACGGTCTCGATCGTGCAGCCGCTGATCGCGCCGCTCTACGGCGGCCGGTCGGCGCACGAAGTCATCGCCGCGATGACCGACCGGCCGGAGCGGTCCGCATACGACCTCGTGCGCGAGCACTGGAAAGTCGACCCGAAGAACGATGCCGACTGGCGCCGCTGGCTGCACGACGGCGTCATTCCGAACACGGCGTTTACGCCAAAGGCGGTGTCGCTCCAGACGTCCGCGCTCGCCGATCACTCCGCACTCAGCAGTCCGCAATCCGCAATCGAGGTGGCGTTTCGGAACGACCCGACGGTGCTCGACGGGCGGTTCGCGAACAACGGATGGCTGCAGGAGCTGCCGAAGCCGCTGACCAAGCTGACGTGGGACAACGCGATCCTGGTGAGCCCGGCGACCGCCGAGCGGTTGAGCAGCGCCAACCGGCCGGCGTACCGCGGCGGCGAGCACGGCACCATCATCAGCGACGTCTTCGAGCTGCAGGTTGGCGGCCGTTCGATCCGCGGACCGGTGTTCCCGGTCGCCGGCCATCCCGACGACTGCGTCACCGTTCATCTCGGCTACGGCAGACGCCGCGGTGGACAGCTCGCCGCGAACGCCGGATTCGACGCGAACGCGGCGCGCACGAGCGCCACGCTGTCGTTCGCCGGCGGCGCCCGGCTGACACGCACCGGTGACACCTACCCGCTCGCCTGCACGCAGTTCCACCACCTGATGGAAGGGCGCGATCCGATCCGGGCCGTCTCGCGCGAGGAGTACGAGCGCGATCCGAACGCGATCCGCGAGCACGATGAAACGCCGCCGCGGACGATCACCTTGCACCCCGACTATCCCTACGAAGGCTACAAGTGGGGCATGGCGATCGACGTCAACGCCTGCATCGGCTGCAACGCCTGCGTCGTCGGCTGCCAGGCCGAGAACAACATCCCGATCGTGGGCAAGGATCAGGTGCTGCGCGGCCGCGAGATGCACTGGCTTCGCATCGACACCTACTATCGCGGCGGGACCGCCACGCCGGAAACCTATTTCCAGCCGGTGCCGTGCATGCACTGCGAGAACGCGCCGTGCGAGATCGTCTGTCCGGTCGGCGCGACCGTTCACAGCCACGAAGGGCTGAACGACATGGTGTACAACCGCTGTGTCGGCACCCGCTACTGCTCCAACAACTGCCCGTACAAGGTCCGGCGCTTCAACTTCCTCCTCTATCAGGACTGGGACACGCCGAGCCTCAAGCTGGGTCGGAACCCTGACGTCACGGTCCGCAGCCGCGGCGTCATGGAGAAGTGCACCTACTGCGTGCAGCGGATCAACGAAGCGAAAATCGCATCCGAAAAGGACGGCCGGAAAGTGCGGGACGGCGAGATCAAGACCGCCTGCCAGCAGACGTGCCCGGCCGACGCGATCGTCTTCGGCGACTTGAACGATCCGGCCAGCCGGGTCGCGCAGCTGCAGGCCGAGACGCGCAACTACTCGTTGCTCGGCGAGCTCAACACCCGGCCGCGGACCACCTATCTGGGCGCGGTGCGGAACGTGAATCCGGAGCTGGGGGACTAAGTGGCCGACTCGCCCACGCCCCGGCTGCCGCACGACAGCGACGAAGCGCTCGCGCCGGTGGTGGGCAGCGCGAGCACCGCGATCATCGCGCCCGGTCACACGTTCAGCACGGTCACGGACAAGATCAGCGCGATCGTCCTGTCGCGCAAGACGACGATCGGCTGGTGGCTCGGCTTCCTGCTCGCCTTCGCCATCGTCAACGTCCTGATGGTGTCGCTCGGCTACCTGCTGATCAAGGGCACCGGCATCTGGGGCGTCAACATCCCGGTCGGCTGGGGGTTCGCGATCGTCAACTTCGTGTGGTGGATCGGCATCGGCCACGCCGGCACGCTGATCTCCGCGATCCTGCTGCTGCTCAAACAGACGTGGCGGACGTCGATCAACCGCTTCGCGGAGGCGATGACGCTGTTCGCGGTGGCGTGCGCGGCGATCTTCCCGCTGATCCACACCGGCCGTCCGTGGCTGGCCACCTACTGGCTGTTTCCGTATCCGAACACGATGGGCGTGTGGCCGCAGTTCCGCAGCCCGCTGATCTGGGACGTGTTCGCGGTCTCCACCTACGCGACGGTTTCTCTCCTGTTCTGGTTCGTCGGACTGATTCCTGACCTGGCGACGCTGCGCGATCGATCGCAGTCGCGCGCCGGCCGTGTCGTCTACGGGATGCTGGCGATGGGCTGGCGGGGATCGGCGCGGCACTGGTACCGCTACGAGACCGCCTACCTGCTGCTGGCGGGCCTGGCGACGCCGCTGGTCGTCTCGGTGCACACCGTGGTCAGCTTCGACTTCGCGGTCGCGCAGCTGCCCGGCTGGCACACGACGATCTTCCCGCCGTATTTCGTGGCGGGCGCGATCTACTCGGGCTTCGCGATGGTCCTGACGCTGGCGATTCCGATTCGCGCGGTCTACGGCCTCGAGGATTTCATCACGGTGCGGCACCTGCAGAACATGGCGAAGGTCATGCTGGTGACCGGCCTGATCGTCGCCTACGGCTATGGCACCGAAGCCTTCATGGCCTGGTACAGCGCGGACAAGTACGAGATGTTCGTGCCGTTCAACCGCGCGACTGGTCCGTACTGGTGGACCTACTGGATGTTGATCCTCTGCAACATCCTGATCCCGCAGCTGCTGTGGTTCCGCCGCGTGCGCAGCGCGCCGATCCCGCTGTTCGTCATCGCCATCATCATCAACGTCGGGATGTGGCTGGAACGCTTCGTCATCGTCGTGACCAGCCTCCACCGCGACTTCCTGCCGTCGTCGTGGGGCATGTACTCGCCGACGATCTGGGACTGGGGCACGTTCATCGGCACGATCGGCCTGTTCCTCGCGCTGTTGTTCCTGTTCCTGCGCTTCCTGCCGATGATCTCGATCTTCGAGATGCGGACGATTCTGCCGGGCGCCAAGGTCGATGAAGATCTCGGAGGGGCGCTCTGATGGCGCAGCCGAGACCATCGACGCCGATCTACGGCCTGCTCGCCGAGTTCGACGATCCGACCTCGCTGGTTGCCGCCGCGCACCACGCGCATCAGCAGGGCTACCGGTTCATGGACGCCTATTCGCCGTTCCCGATCGAAGAGCTGCACCACGCGATCGGGATGCACGAGACGCGGCTCCCGCTGATCGTGCTGATCGGCGGCCTGGTCGGCTGCTCCGGCGGCTTTCTGCTCCAGTACTGGGTGTCGGCGATCGCGTATCCCATCAACGTCGGCGGCAAGCCGTTCTTCAGCTGGCCGGCGTTCATTCCGGTGACCTTCGAGACGACGATCCTCTGCGCGGCGCTGGCGGCGGTGCTCGGCATGCTCGCGTTGAACGGCCTGCCGCAGCCGTACCATCCGGTGTTCAACGTGCCGCGCTTCGCGCTGGCGAGCCGCAACCGGTTCTTCCTCTGCATCGAAGCACGCGATCCGAAGTTCCACATCGAGGAGACGCGCCGCTATCTCGAGACGCTCAGTCCGCGGGAGGTCACCACCGTTGCGGACTAAGTTTGTCTTTGCGTCCTTTGCGGCCTTTGCGTTCCTGGCGTCGTCGGGCTGCCGCCAGGACATGCACGATCAGCCGAAGTACATCCCGCTGCGCGAATCGAGCTTCTTCGGCGACGACCGCTCGGCGCGGCCGCTGGTCGCCGGCACGGTCGCGCGCGGACAGCTGCGGGACGACACGCTGCTCTACACCGGCAAGGCGAACGGCGCCGACGCGAGCGTCTTCCCGTTCCCGGTCGACGCCGCCGTGGTCGCGCGCGGACGCGAGCGATTCGACGTGTTCTGCTCGCCGTGTCACGGCCGCACCGGGCAGGGCGACGGCATGGTGGTCCGCCGCGGGTTCCGGCGGCCGCCGACCTTCCATCAGGACCGCCTGCGCACGGTGCCGGTCGGGCACATCTTCGATGTGATCACGAACGGCTTCGGCGCGATGCCCGACTACGCGGCCCAGATCCGCGCCGAGGATCGCTGGGCGATCGTTGCTTACCTGCGTGCGCTGCAATTGAGCGAGCACGCGACCATCGCCGACGTGCCGGCCGATCGCCGGCGGGATCTGGAGCGGTAGCGCGATGACGCGGTACACCCAGACCGCCGACCAGGCGATTCCGGAGCTTGCCGGGCTGCAGCGCCGCGCGCTGCTGGTCGGCGCCGCGGCACTCGCGGTCTCGCTGATCGGCCTGTTCATCAACCCGGCCCAGTTCTTCCAGTCGTACCTGATGGGCTACATGTGGTGCCTCGGGGCGACGCTCGGCTGCCTGGCGCTCGGCATGGTCCATCAGCTGTCGGGCGGTGCGTGGGGCGTCCTGATTCGGCGGCCGATCGGCGCGGCCACCCGCGTGCTGCCGGTGATGAGCGCGCTGTTCCTGCCGATTGCGCTCGGCGTCCGTCGCCTGTATCCGTGGACCGACGCCGCGGCGGTCGCCCACGACGAGATCCTCCAGCACAAGCAGCTCTATCTGAACCTGCCGTTCTTTTTCGTGCGAGCGGCGTTCTATTTCTTCGTCTGGAACCTGGTCTCGTTCTTCCTGAACCGCTGGTCGCTGGAACAGGACGCCACTGCGGACCCGCAGCTGGCGCGGCGGATGCAGAAACTGAGCGCCGGTGGCCTGCTCGCCTACGGCCTGACGATCACGTTCGCGTCGTTCGACTGGTTGATGTCGCTCGACCCGCACTGGTACTCGACGATCTACGGCGTGATCATCCTGGGCGGCCAGGGACTGACCGCGCTGGCGGTGCTCATCATCGTGCTGGTGTGGCTCAGCCGGCGTCCGCCGCTCCGCGACATCGTCCAGCCGACGCACTTCCACGACCTCGGCAACCTGATGCTCGCGTTCACGATGCTGTGGGCGTACTTCTCGTTCTCGCAGTACCTGATCATCTGGGCCGGCAATCTGCCGCACGAGATCGAGTGGTATCTCCACCGATCGTTTACCAGCTGGCGGCTGATCGCGTTCACGCTGATCGTCTTCCACTTCGCGCTGCCGTTCGTGCTGCTGCTGTCGCGGCGCACGAAGCAGCAGGCCGACGCCATCCTGCGCGTGGCGGTGCTGGTGCTGGCCGTCCGGCTGATCGATCTCTTCTGGCTGATCGCGCCTGACCTGCATCGCGACGGGCTGACCGTCAGCTGGCTGGATGTCGTGCTGCCAATCGGGCTGGCCGCGCTGTGGCTGAGCGCCTTCATCCGGCAGCTGCGCGGCCGCGCCATCCTGCCGATCCACGATCCGCAGTTCGACGAGACGCTCGGACCGATCATCGAGCGCGGCGAGCGGCCGAGGACGGCGCACTAGCATGGCGGACCTGACCACTTCGCACGCGCCGCCGCACGGGGAGGACAACCCGGCCGTGCGCCACGAGGAGTCCGACGTCAACATCCGCGGCATCTTCGGGTTCGCCGTCGGCTTGATCGTCGTCGCAATCATCGTGCACCTGCTGGTCTGGGTGCTGTTCCGTTATTTCGACGTGCGCGAAGGGCGCCAGACCGCCGTCGAATACCCGCTCGCGGCGCAGCAGCCGGAGCGGCTGCCGCCCGAGCCGCGCCTGCAGACCAACCCGCGCGAGGATCTGCGCGAGCTGCGCGCCGGCGAGGACGAGACGCTGACGACCTACGGTTGGGTCGACCGGAACAACGGCGTCGTCCGGATCCCGATCGACGAGGCGATGAAGCTGGTGGTACAGCGGGGACTGCCGGCGCGGGGGCAAAAGTGAAGGCTCGTACGGAGGTTCTCTGGATCCTTTCCTTCGCGATCTGTGCGGCCTTCGCGTTCCAGGTTCACGCGGCGGCGCAAATGGCAAGCTCGCCGTCCGCTGCCGGCTACCGCCCCGAACCCGGCCAGCCGTCCGCAACGCTGCCGGCGCCGCTTCGCGAGATCGGGTTCGACCAGAATCTCGACCAGCAGGTGCCGCTCGACACGACCTTCCGCGACGAGTCGGGCCGGACCGTGCGGCTCGGCAACTACTTCGGCACGCGGCCGGTCGTCCTGCTGTTCGCGTACTACGACTGCCCGATGCTGTGCACGCAGGTGATCAACGGCCTGGCGAGCGCGCTCGGCGTGATCTCGCTCCAGCCGGGGCGCGATTTCGAGATCGTCACCGTGAGCTTCGATCCGCGCGACACGCCGGCCAAAGCGGCCGCGCGCAAGGCAGTCGCACTCGAGCGCTACAAACGCGAGGGCGCGGCGGCGAGCTGGCATTTCCTGACCGGCGACGAGTCGTCCATCAAGCGCCTGACCAGCGCCGCCGGGTTCCGCTACGTCTGGGACGCACCGACCAAGCAGTTCGCGCACCCGAGCGGTGTGATCGTCCTGACGCCCGACGGCCGCCTCGCGCGCTACCTGTTCGGCATCGAGTACGGCCCGCGCGATCTGCGCTTCGGGATCGTCGAGGCCTCGGACGGGCGCGTCGGCAACCCGGCGGACGCGCTGCTCCTCTACTGCTACCACTACGACCCGATGACCGGTCGCTACGGCCTCGTGATCATGCGGGTCATTCGTCTGGCCGCCGTGGCCACCGTCGCCGGCCTGGCGCTGTTCATCGGGCTGATGCTGCGACATGAGAAACGCCGGGGCTGGGCGCTCGGCGCTGCCCCGGGACGACTGCGCTGATGTGGACTGGTACCCCTCTGTTCCCCGAGAGCGCCTCGACGATGGCGCCGCGCGTCGATGCGCTGTATTTCTTCCTGCTCGCGATCGCGGTCTTCTTCTCGCTGCTGATCGCCGGCCTCATCGTCTACTTCGCGATCAAGTTCCACCGCACGGATCCGGACGCCATCGGCGCGCGGATTCACGGCGGCATGCTGCTCGAGGTCACCTGGACGGTCATCCCGCTGATGATCACGATGGTCATTTTCGTCTGGGGCGCCAGCGTCTTCTTCGCGATGGCCCGCCCGCCCGACGAGACGCTCGACATCTACGTCGTCGGCAAGCAGTGGATGTGGAAGTTCCAGCACCTCGACGGCCAGCGCGAGATCAACGAGCTGCACGTGCCGCTCGGCCGGCCGGTCAAGCTGATCATGACCTCCGAGGACGTCATCCACGACCTGTTCGTGCCGGCGTTCCGGGTCAAGGCCGACGTGCTGCCCGGCCGCTACACGCAAATCTGGTTCAACACGACCAAACCGGGCCGCTACCACCTGTTCTGCGCCGAGTACTGTGGCACGCGGCACTCCGGCATGGTCGGCGAAGTCGTCGTCATGGATCAGACCGAGTACCAGACGTGGCTGAGCGGCGGCGGGCCGGCCGGCTCGCTCGCCGAAGGCGGCGCCAAGCTGTTCGCGAGCCTCGCCTGCAACACCTGCCACCGGCCGGACGCGCAGGGACGCGGGCCGGTGCTCGAAGGATTGTTCGGCAAGACCGTCACCCTCCAGAGCGGCGAGACGATCACCGTCGACGAGGCCTACGTCCGGGAGTCGATTCTCAATCCCGCCGCCAAAATCGCCGCCGGCTTCCAGCCGATCATGCCGACGTTCCAGGGGCTCGTCACCGAGGAGCAGCTGCTGGAGCTGATTGAATACGTCAAGAGCCTGCACGACATGCCGCAGGTACAGCCAAGGTAGTCATGAGCACGGTTCTCTCACCGCCACGGCACTATTTGAACGACGGCTACGGAATCAGGTCGTGGCTGCTGACGCGCGACCACAAGCGCATCGCGCTCCTCTACCTCGCCGCGGTGACGTTCTTCTTTTTCGTCGGCGGCGCGATGGCGGTGATGATCCGCCTCGAGCTGGCGACGCCGGTCGGCGATCTCGTCTCGGACGAAACCTACAACAAGCTCTTCACGCTGCACGGCGTGATGATGGTGTTCTTCTTCCTCATCCCCGCCATCCCGGCCGTGCTCGGCAACTTCCTGGTGCCGATCATGATCGGCGCCAAGGATCTCGCGTTCCCGAAGCTGAACCTGTTCAGCTGGTACATCTACATCGTGGGCGGTCTGTTCACGCTCTACGCATTGATCAGCGGCGGCGTCGACACCGGCTGGACCTTCTACGCGCCGTTCAGCACCGTGTCGTCGACGACGCAGGTCGTTCCGACGGCGCTCGGCATCTTCATCACCGGCTTCTCGTCGATCCTGACCGGCCTCAACTTCATCGTCACGATTCACCGGATGCGCGCGCCCGGCATGACCTGGTTCCGGATGCCGCTTTTCCTGTGGTCCACCTACGCGACGTCCTTGATCAACGTCCTGGGCACGCCGGTGATTGCCATCACGATCCTGCTCGTCGCAGCCGAGCGGGTGTTCCATTTCGGCTTCTTCAACCCGTCGCTCGGCGGCGACCCCGTGCTCTTTCAGCACCTGTTCTGGTTCTACTCTCACCCGGCGGTTTACATCATGGTGCTGCCGGCGATGGGCGTGATCAGCGAGCTGGTCGCCGCCGGCTGCCGCAAGCCGGTGTTCGGCTATCACTTCGTCGCCTTCGCGAGCCTCGCGATCGCGGTGATCGGCTTCCTGGTCTGGGGCCACCACATGTTCGTGGCCGGCGAGTCGGTCTACGCCGCGTTGATCTTCTCGGTGCTCAGCTTCCTGGTGGCGATCCCGTCGGCGGTGAAAGTCTTCAACTGGACGGCGACGATGTACAGGGGCTCGGTGTCCTGGGAGACCCCGATGCTCTACGCCTACGGGTTCATCGGGCTGTTCACCATCGGCGGTCTGACCGGGTTGTTCCTGGCGGCAATCGGCATCGACGTCCACGTCACCGACACCTACTTCATCATCGCCCACTTCCACTACATCATGGTCGGCGGGACGATCATGGGGTACCTCGGCGGCCTTCATTACTGGTGGCCGAAGATCAGCGGACGTCTCTACAACGAAGGGCTCGCCAAACTCAGCGCGGGGATCATCTTCATCGGCTTCAACCTGACGTTCTTCCCGCAGTTCGTGGTCGGCTACCTCGGCATGCCGCGGCGCTACCACGCCTACCCGCCGGAATTCCAGGTGCTGAACGTCCTGTCGTCGGCCGGCGCCTCGATTCTCGGCGTCGGCTACCTGATTCCGATGGTCTACCTGACCTGGTCGCTGCGCTACGGACGCCTGGCCGGCTCGAATCCATGGGGCGCCGTCGGCCTCGAGTGGACGACGACGTCGCCGCCGCCGACCGAGAACTTCGCCGAGACGCCGGTGGTCACCTGGGAGGCCTACGACTACGGCAGCACGCAGGTGGAGGGAAACGTTGCCTGACGCCGTCCATCATCAGGCGCTGTCGCCGGCGCTCGCCCATCAGTTCGATAACCTCGATCAGCAGCGCGAGGCGACCACGCTCGGCATGTGGGTGTTCCTGGTCACCGAAGTGCTGTTCTTCGGCGGCCTGTTCCTGGTCTATTGCGTCTACCGGACCAAGTACGCGCAGCCGTTCGCGGTCGCCAGCCACGAGCTCGACGTCGTGCTCGGCACCGTCAACACCACGGTCTTGATCACGAGCAGCCTGACGATGGCGCTCGCGGTGCACGCGGCGCAGCTCGGCAATCGACGCCTGCTGCTGATCTTGCTGGCGCTGACGATGGCGCTCGGCCTGACCTTCCTCGGAATCAAGGGGGTCGAGTACTACCACAAGTTCGTCGAGCACCACGTGCCGGGGCCGTCGTTCCGGTTCGAGAAGGAGTACTTCGCGAACGCGCAGCTGTTCTTCTCGCTGTACTTCCTGATGACCGGGCTGCACGCGCTCCACATGATTATCGGTCTCGGCATCATGCTGTGGATGTTCTGGTGGTCGTGGAACGGTACGATCACCACCGAGTACTCGAGCCCGATCGAGATCAGCGGCCTCTACTGGCACTTCGTCGACATCGTCTGGATTTTCCTGTTCCCCCTGCTCTATCTGCTGGGCCGCCATGTCCACTGAGCACATCGTTCCGCCGCGCATCTACTACACGATCTTCGCGGTGCTGCTGCTGTGCACGTACCTGACGGTCCAGATCGCGTACTTCGATCTCGGGCCGCTCAACGCCATCGCGGCGATCGGCATCGCCGTGCTCAAGGCGACGCTGGTCGTGCTGTTCTTCATGCACGTGAAGTACAGCACGCGGCTGACGTGGGCCGTCGTGCTCGGCAGCATCTTCTGGTTCGGGATTCTGCTGACACTGACGATGGGCGATTACCTGACGCGCGCCTGGCGCACCTACGGCTGATACGAAAGACACGAACGTCCTTTGTGTTCCTCGAGCGCGTTCCATTCGGGCATCTGAACCCGGAAGTGGCATACTGACGCGCAAGAGCCGTGGCGGACCAGCTGACGCCCGAACAGACGATCGCGCTGCTCGAAAAAGCCCAGGAAGTCGCGCACGTCGGCAGCTGGGTGGCTGAACTGGACGGATCCGTTCAGTGGTCCTCCGAAACATTCCGCATCCTGGGGGCCGCTCCCGCCGAGTTCAGCGGCACGTCCGAAGCCTTCTTCCAGCGCGTTCATCCTGCCGATGTCGAGGCGGTGCGCAGCGCGGTCGCCGCGGCGATCGCCGGGGAGGCACCCTACGACCTCGAGCACCGCGTCGTCCGTCCGGACGGCGCCGTCCGCTGGGTCCACGAGCGCGCCGACGTTGTCCGTGATGCCGACGGCCGCGCCGTTCGGATGATCGGGACGGTCCAGGACGTCACCGATCGCCGCCTGCTCGAGGATCAGCTGCGGCAGGCGCAGAAGATGGAGGCGATCGGCCGGCTGGCCGGCGGCATCGCGCACGATCTGAACAACGCCCTGACCGCGATCGCCGGCTACGCGGAGCTCGCGCTCGGCGAGCTCGAGGCGACCCATACGGCGCGCGCCGACGTCGACGAGATCCGCCGCGCCTCGGAGCGCGCCGCCTCGGTCACGCGGCAGCTGCTGGCGTTCAGCCGCAAGGAGCTGCTGGAGCCGCGTCTGTTCGATCTGAACGCCACCATCGCCGCGCTCGGCCGGCTGCTCGGGCGGCTGCTCGGCGCCGACGTCCAGGTGCGCACCGAGCTCGCGCCGTCGGTGCCGCCGATCCTCGGCGATCCGGGACAGGTCGAGCAGGCGGTCATCAACCTGGCGGTCAACGCGCGCGATGCGATGCCCGGCGGCGGCCGCCTGACGCTCGCCACCTCGGTCGAAGATCTCGACGATGCGGCGGTGCGCGCCAACGCGCCGATGTCGCCCGGCCGCTACATCGTGCTGCGTGTCGGCGACACCGGGCAGGGCATGTCGGCCGAAACGCAGGCGCGGATTTTCGAGCCGTTCTTCACCACCAAGGAAACCGGCAAGGGCACCGGTCTCGGCCTCTCAATGGTGTACGGAACGCTGAAACAGATTGGCGGCTACATCTTCGTCGACAGCGAGCTCGGGCGCGGCACGACGTTCCGGCTTTACTTTCGGCCGGCCAGTGCGGCAGCCGCCGCGCAGGCGTCGGCCTCGTCGGCGTCTGCTGAGCCGCCGGCGCGCCGTGACCGCACCGTGCTGATCGTCGAAGACGAGGTCTCGGTCCGCAACCTGGTGGCGTCGACGCTGCGAACGGACGGCTACCGGCTGCTGGTCGCCGGGTCGGCCGAGGAGGCCCTGCAGATCACCGCGTCGCACGCCGGCACCATCGACCTGCTGCTGACCGACGCCATCATGCCGGGCAAGAGCGGCATCGAGCTCGCCAATCTGCTGATCGCCGAGCGGCGCCATCTGCGAGTAATCATCATGTCCGGCTACACGGAGGAAGCGCTGACCGGCCTCGGCGAACACGTCGACCTGTTGCAGAAGCCGTTCGCACCGCGCGAATTGCGGCGCCGCGTCCGCGAGGCGCTCGATCAGGTCCGCGAGCGCGCCAAGTAGATCGCG
>JADMIO011260427.1_pt1 | contig 12079 bp, 8 predicted proteins | sample 8958161 | NCBI WGS metagenome assembly JADMIO01 (sample SAMN16585339, study PRJNA669376) | soil metagenome | isolation source: Crop rotation soil | place: USA: Cullars Rotation, Alabama | collected 2011 | reverse complement strand
AACCTTTGCAGTTGGTGACATGAGCGGAGAACACATTAGAAATGAACATTTCTAAGGACGTTTCTGTTCAACTATTTTGTTCCCTTCGATGGGAAGCTTTGCAGTTGACGACATGAGCGAAGACAGCATTAGAAATGAACATTTCTAAGCAGAGTTTTGTTCAACTATTTTGTTCAGTTGGAAGGAAATCTTTGCAGTTTGTGACATGAGCGAAGGCCACATTAGAAATGAACATTTCTAATAAGGGTTCTGTTCAACTATTTTGCTCACTTCGAAGGAAACCTTTGCAGTTGACGACATGACCGAAGACAACATTGGAAATCAACATTTCCAAGTACATTTATATTCAACTATTTTGTTCAGTTCGAAGGAAACCTTTGCAGTTGGCGACATGAGCGAAGACAACATTAGAAATGAACATTTCGAATTACGTTTCTGTTCAACTATTTTCCTTACTTCGAAGGAAACTTCTGCATTTGTTGACATGAGCGAAGACCACGTTAGAAATGAACATTTCTAAACAGGGTTTTGTCCAACTATTTTGCTCACTTCGAGGGAAACTTCGGCGGTTGATTGCATGAGTGCAGTGCACATTACCAATGAATATTTTTTACAAGTGTCCTGTTCCACTCTTTTGCTGACTGTGAAGCAAAAATCTACAGTTCGTGACATGATGGAAGGCCACACTAGAAATGAACATTTCGAATGACGTTTCTGTTCAACTATTTTACTCACTTTGAAAGTAAGCGGCTGCACTTAATGACAAATCGAAGATCACATTAAAAATGAACATTGCTAATCACCTTTCTGTTCAAGTACTTTGGTCGCTTCGAACGAAAGGTCAGCGGTTGTGGGAATGGGTCTAGTTCACACGAGAAATGAAGTTTTTCAAAGAAGGTGGTGTTGGATGATTTTGCTCACTTAGAAGTAATGGTCTCGTGTTAGTGACAGTAAGAAGATCACATTAGAACTGAATACTTCAAACTATATTTCTGTTCACCTTTTTCCTCATTTTAAAGGCAACGACTTGAGTTGCTGACCTGAGCTAAGACCACATTAGAAATGAACATTTCTAATAAGAGTCCTATTCAACTATTTGGCTCACTTCGAAGGAAACCTTTGTAGTTGGCGACATGAGCGAAGACAACATTAGAAATGAACATTTCTAAAAAGAGTCCTATTCAACTATTTTGTTCATTTCGTAGAAAACCTCTGCGTTTGATGACCTGAGCAAAGACCACATTAGAAATGAACATTTCTAAGGACGTTTCTGTTCAACTATTTCACTCACTTCGATGGAAACCTTTGCAGTTGACGACATGAGCGAAGACAACATTAGAAATGAACATTTCTAAAAAGAGTCCTATTCAACTATTTTGTTCAGTTCGAAGGAAACCTCTGAGTTGGTAACTTAAGCAGAGATCACATGAGAAATGACCATTTCTAAAAAGAGTCCTATTCAACTATTTTGTTCAGTTCGTAGGAAACGTCTGCGTTTGATGACCTGAGCTAAGACCACATTAGAAATGAACATTTCCAAGGACGTTTCTGTTCAACTATTTGGCTCACTTCGAAGGAAACCTTTGTAGTTGGCGACATGAGCGAAGACAACATTAGAAATGAACATTTCTAATAAGGGTCCTATTCAACTATTTTGTTCAGTTTGAAGGAAACCTTTGTAGTTGGCGACATGAGCGGAGAACACATTAGAAATGAATATTTCTAAGCACGTTTCTATTCAACTATTTTGTTCAGTTCGAAGGGAACATCTGCATTTGATGACATGAGCGGAGAACACATTAGAAATGAACATTTTTAAGGAGGGTTCTGTTCAACTGTTTTGCTCACTGAGAAGCAGACTTCTCCAGTTGGTGATTTGAGTGAGAGTATGTGGTAAGAGAAACATTTTAACAAGGATTCTGATGAACAATTTTGCTTACTTCAAAGGAAACCTCTGCATTTGGTGACATGAGCGAAGACAACATTAGAAATGAACATTTCGAACCACGTTTCTGTTCAGCTATTTTGCTCATTTGAAGGCCAATGTCTGCAGTCTGGGAAATAATTGAAGATCACGTTTGAGATGAATGTTTCCAACTGTTCGGTCGAAGTATGTTACTCACGTCGAAGTAAATGTCTGTTTTTTTCGCAGAGCGAGGATGACGTGAAAATTGAAGTATTTGAATAAGTGTTGTGTTCAACTATTTTGCTCACTTGTCTTTAAGGTCTGCAGTTGACCTCATGATCGAAAATCGTGTTAGAATTGAAGAAACGTCAACACTGTGTTGTTCAATTATTTTACTCATGTTGAAGTGAAAGTCTGCTGTTGTTGGCCTAATGGTAGGGGATGTTGAGAATGAATAAATCGGATAAGTGTCCTGTGGAAATATTTGACTCGGGTCCGCGCAAAGTGCTACAGTTGGTGAAATTATCCAAGTTCATATGGCAAGTGTATAGTTCCGAAGAGGGTTCACTTCAACTATTTTGTTCACTTCAAACCGGATGTCTGCAGTTGGTGTTATGAGCTGAGAGACATTTTAGATGAATAAATCGAAGTATCGTTCTGTTCATGTACTTGGTTCACATCAAAGGAAGGGTCTTTATTTGTTCACACGATCGGAGATAACATAGCAAATGAACAGTTGCAACCAGAATTCTGTTCAACTATATTGCGCACTTCAAAATAAAGACGTTCATTTGGTGACATAAGCGGAGCTCACATTTGACATGAATAATTCGAAGGAATTTTCTGTTCAACTACTTTGTTCTCTAGAAACAAAAGGGCTGGAATTGGTCTTATGAATGGGGATTGGATTAGAAATGAATAGCTTGCAGGGTTGTTGTGTTCAACTAGTTCGCATAGTTCTAAGGAAAAGTATGCATTCTGTGGGATTATCGAAGATCACATAATAAATTGATAATTGCACAACGGTTCTGTTCAACAATTTTACTCAATTCGAAGGAAAGGTCTGCATTTGACAAGATGATTGAATAGGAGATGGCAATGAATTATTCTAACAACAAGCGTTATGTTCAATTATTTTGCTCAGTTCGAACCAAACGTCGGCTGTTGGTCACATGATCGAAGAGCAGATAGCAACGAATAATTCTAACAAGGATTCTACTCAACTATGTTGTCATTGTCATAGATTTCATTAGCCCTTTGTTAATGAGTGTAACCTAGTCAAAAACGAACGAACCATATCCGCTGATACAGGACGGATGTTGGTAGTAATGATCAATAGGATCGTAATACCGATCATTTGATAGACGCGAAGCATTTTGCTGATTGTTGGTTGTTTTTGTATTAACAAATGTGTATGATACTGTTCCTTGTCTGTGTCTTATATATCCATCGGTTGCGAAGAGAAGAAAAAGTGCACAAAATAATATTTCGAGCGACAAAAAGCGAAAGACCGATTTTTTCTCTTGAGAGAGGAGAGAACAATTTGAGAAAAAAGGAGAGAGAAAGGTATGTGATGATGAAAAACTGTCAAGTATAATGAAAACCATATCAATCAAAAACATGAACACAGTTGCGAAGCACTCTGCGTTGTTTATCAGCCAATCAAATATTTGCCTACGATGTGCCCACCATTTCTGTCTCCCATTGAATACCATTTGAGAAAAGGAGAGAGAAAGGTATGTGATGATGAGAAACTGTCAAGTATAATGAAAACCGTATCAATCAAAAACATGAACACAGTTGTGATGCAGACGTGTGATGAAGAGACAAAAACAACTGATGACGTGCAATGTTGATTTGTATGGAGTCTTCTGCTACACATGTACGCCACGGCATCGACGGTAGCCGAGGTCCTTGAGCGATCTTCACGTCAGCGCCCAGTCCAAAAATCAAAAAGAGATTTTTACTGATAATACAACGAAATAAAATCGAATAATGCGAACTTTTTCTACATAAAAAGGAGTCGTCACCACCGAAAACTGTAATTTTCTATCTCTCCACGCCGTCGTCAAGAGAAGAAGAGATACGCATGTCTATTCTCAGTTCCATACTAGGCGTACTAGATAACAACAAAATGCACAACTGTAGCGTTACTCAAACGCTCTCATTATTGATTCCATGACTGTTGCTCCCGAGACAGTTGCTCCCCCGACACTTGCTCCCGGGACAGTTGCTCCCGGGACACTTGCTCCCCAGCGACAGTTGCTCTCCGGACAGTTGCTCCCACGGCACTTGCTCCCCAATGACACTTGCTCTCCGGACAGTTGCTCCCGCGACACTTGCTCTTGTGATACTTGCTTCCCAACGATACATGATCCATTGTAATCCATTGTCATCACACGCCGTCGGTGGTCATTGCATCATTGTCTGCTGTGGTCTGTTGCAACTCATATATAGTCCGTCTTTGTCTTATTTCATACGTGCTATATATAGTGGTGATTTCTTTACAATAAATCACTATCATCCTACATCTGATCTTCAGAGTTAGTCACCCTCTCGCTAGGTGCATCCGCTCACAGTAATACAACGTTCTGTCTCAAGCAATCACGTCAACGTTATTCTTACCGTGATAACGATTTTTGTCACATGATATGGAAACTGTGAAAGGGAAACCAATATTTGAACATCATGGTTATTTGTATATCGTGAATAAAGAATCAGGTGACAAAGTGATATGGTGTTGTCATAATTATCGCCATGATCAATGCCGTGGTCGACTTCATACAATTAATGGACAGGTTGTGAAAACAGTTGGTGATCATAATCATGAACCAAGTAATTCAAGTGCAGAAGTGATCGTAGCACGTACAACAATGAGTAATGCAGCCAAACAAAAAAGTGATACGACACATAATATTGTGGCTGATGGTATATCCAAATTATCTGATCATGCTATTTCATCATTACCAGATTTACGAAATATTAAGCGTACTGTTTAACGAATTCGTCAACGAAATCAAAATCCATTATCATTACCAACTAGTCGTGATACAATTGTTATTGATCCACAATATCTAAAAATAGCTCGTAATCGAACATTTTTACAATTCGATTCTGGTCCGGTCGATCAACGTTTGTTGATGTTTGCAACAAAGAAGCAACTGAAAATATTAGCAGACGCAGATTCCATTTATTTAGATGGTACATTTAGTGTGGTTCCAGAATTGTATTTTCAACTATATACAATACATGCTACCTATTTAAATCATATACTCCCAGTAGTTTATGTATTACTACCAGGTAAGTGTCATTTATTGCATTTCTTTTTGCTCTTTCATACTCTGTCTCTATTTTGTTTAGGTAAAACGCAACGCTTGTATAAAGAAATGTTACGGCAAATAAAGAATTTGGTATCAAATTTTGATCCGTCAAATGTGATAATCGATTATGAACGTGCAACCATTAATACCATTCGAAATCAATATCCAACTACAAATTTATCAGGATGTTTTTTTTCATTTATGTCAAAATGTTTATCGTGCTGTAGTACGGTTTGGTTTAAAGACATTATATAGTGAAAATGCAAATTTTGCACAACAAATTCGTTCATTACCAGCATTAGCGTTATTACCAATTCCTGATGTTATTCCAACATTCGAAGAACTAAAAGCACAATTACCAATGGAATGTGCACCAGTATTGAATTATTTCGAGGGAAACTACATTGGTGTGAAGAGTCGATTATCACGACCAAGAAAAGCACCACAATTCGATATACCGTTATGGAATGTAAATAATAATACAATTCAAGGTCAACATCGCACCAATAATGTGGTCGAAGGGTGGAATAACCGATTTTCATCTTTATTAAGTTGCAGTCATCCAAATTTTTGGAAGTTTCTGCAAGGATTAAAAAAAGAACAAAGCTTCGTCGATGGCGAAATTGTCCAAGCAGAAGCCGGGGTCAGACGACCAAGAAGAAAAGATCAGATTCGTCAAGAAACACGTATTTTGAACATTTTGAATGAACCAACGACAACAAACTTTGAAAAGGTTATGGCGTTAGCACAAAATATCACTTAAAAAAATTCATGATATGCGTTTGCATGTTATCTATATAATAGATGATTAATGTTACATCTAAATTGTATATATTCATATGCTGTTGTTCTATTGTGCTGTTGTTCATGTTTACTTCTAATTCTATAATACATATGTATATCTGTTTTTTGTATAATTGATAAGAGCTCTATTATTCTAATGTTAATTTCGACATCTAAATTCAATAAATGTATCTATTATTCTTGCAATCCATAAGAGTTCTATCAAGTATTATTGGGGAGCAAGTCTCACGGGAGCAACTGTCCGGAGAGCAAGTGTCACTGGGGAGCAACTGCTTAGGGAGCAACAGGCGTGTTACCCTCATTATTGGCTTTCTCAAAGAATTGAATCTCTCACGAAAGAACGCACTACATTTTCGTCGTTGTTGAATATTGTCACATTTGTGTATTGTCTGAGTAAACCTCCAACAGATGCTACTATTTATTTTCTCAATTCGCAGTGGTCATTTCACACTAATCACGCACGAACGTCGTCCCTACAAAGTGTGCAAGATGCGATGACGAGAGTAATATTTTTGTCTCCCACGGTCTTTTCTCTTTCACCGTTCTTCACCAATACGAATAATTACGTAGATACACCAATATTGCAACATAATATGCACTCTCGTGAAGATTGTTGATTTGCTTGCCTCTTTTCATTTCGTGATTTACTACACGAAGAAAGGTGCGCATATATTGGTGGGCTGATCACACTGACGTATTGATCAATCACGTGTTCCTATACGATGAGTCAAGCATATACATAGAAAAAATATCACGCATGCAGTCATATGATCATCCCCTGGGCGAAATTTTTTTGTCATGTGCTTGCACATGCACATGCCTCAAGGGTGACACGACAGTTGAGCCCTCGACAGTTGAGCCCCGACAGTTGAGCCCCGACAAATGAGCCCCCGACAGTTGAGCCCTACGACAGTTGAGCCTCACGACAGTTGAGCTCACGACAGTTGAGCCCGCGACAATTGAGCCTAAGAGAAAGAGCAAATTGAAGTAAAAAGATAACCATATTTGATCAAGTCAATATTCATATAAAAAATATGATAGAGCTCTTGCTCTTTTAAATATACATATCTCTTGTGTTAACATGAAAAGAAGAAACGAGTTGTTGTAGTTTTCATCCAAAAGTTTGTACTTAGAACGCTTTTTTAATTTCACAAGAGCAGCTTGCAATTGCTCGACCATGACTAGAGTTGCATGCTGTTCCATTTTCGAATCTTTTAGAGACTCATAAATTGAAGGATTCTTACGAGCTGAGTTTCCAACAAACGTTAGTTATCTAACGTGTAGGGAGATGCCTCAGAAAATAACAGTATTTGAATGGCACGATGCCAACCCTCCGACGTGTTATTGGTCCATGGCAGCTGCTGATCTAGACGTGAGTAACAATTCCACATTGCAATCGAGAAACGAGGGAACGCCGTCGATTATTACGAAATGGACGCCCAATGAAATTATCTTCGAACTATTCCACAAAATCTAGAGTAGTTTTGAATGAAAATTCTTAAATTATTTCAATGATAACAATTTTTCTATCATTGATTGAATCTGGACAAGCAACTTGGAATTTTTCAAATTCAGTAATAACGAATGCTTAAAAGATGAAGGCTCAACTGTCGGGGGCTCAATTGTCGTGAGCTCAACTGTCGTGAGGCTCAACTGTCGTAGGGCTCAACTGTCGGGGGCTCATTTGTCGGGGCTCAACTGTCGGGGCTCAATTGTCGAGGGCTCAACTGTCGGTGTACCGCCTCAAGATGTGTCCTGGACTCATGAGTTTCTTTATCATAGAGAAGCACCTGAATGCTTGCATGAATAATGATGATGAGTCAAGTAATCCAATGGTTGAGCTCAAGAATGTTTTGCAAAATAGCAAGTTTGGCATCATCGGTTGGTATTTAAAAAACACATCTTTTCTCACGATGAATGAGTATTGGTCCTAAGCCATCAAGTTGCTTGAACCGATTTCTACGTAGTTCTCGTTATGGATAAACCAAACCAAGCAGTAGAATATGGTCTGAAATAGGAGACCTACAATGACACTTGAACCTAGTCATCGATTAAAAATGAAAAAACAACTAATTCTTCTGTTGAACTCAAGCTGATCACACACGCTTGACTAAGAAAGACAAATGCTTAGATAAGAAAAGCAAGTGCTTGGGTAAGAAATCCAAGCAATGAAATCAAGGGATTCAAGTGCTTGAGCTTGCCAAAATGCCTCAAGTCTTGCATCAAGATGTGTCCTGGTCTCGTGACATTCTTGACAAGATGGTCAAGTAAGTCAAGCGCATGAGAAAAAATGCTCGACTAGGGTCCGTCTAAAATAAGAGTAAGGATGAATGAATGAGTACGAAAAAAAATTTATTCGTAGAAGCGCTATCGCTCTTTTATTTTGAAAGGTACCAAAACATTTTCTTCACAAACAGTGTAGAGCAAATATTTCTCTTCAAGACAGCGTTTTGCGATTTCAAAAATGCTGAAATATACGAGTTTCTCATCGGTTTTCCTTAGATCTATGAGCGAATGTGGAATATGCTTGTTTTGTGGATCAAAAATCCCCTTTCTATGCCAGTCGATAAAAAAACAATGTTTCAGCAATTCTTTTTCATGAGAGTTTCACATTCGATCAAAAACTTCGATTAAGAATTCATCTAACTGTCTCTTTTCCTCGTTTTGTTGAACATAAGAAGAACGTAAGTATTCACTGAACAGTAGATTTGACCAGGCTATCGTTACTTGATTTTTGTGCATATTTGTCATAGATAACTGCGTCCTTCGAACCAACTGTCATTTGTATTCGTAGAGTTAGATCTTGACTCTTGATCCATTGCGAATTCACTGTCAAATTGACATCGATCGCACCTGGAATGACACAATGAATTGGAACGGGTAATTCCGCCAGCTTCCTCCCAACGTTACGGTGACCAGTTCAGAATCGCCTTGAAATAGGTTGCGTTTGTAGAGCTCTCTGCGTTGATAATTTTGGTTACAAAAAAGTGTAAATTTTGATTATAAACAAGAGTGAAATCAATGAAATACTGAAAGAGCTGAATTTAAACCTGAAAACGTGCTTTTGCTAGTATCTAAGCCATTTCCCAGTAAATATCAGCTGAATTCAAACTTTTGTTTCGGATGCGAATAGTTCGATAGAAAAGGTGCTAGAATATGTATTTTGAAGGTATTTTTTGATAACTGTTATGTACATACTTCTATCACTGAAAATAGCAGAGGTGAGCATCAATATGAAAAAACTTTACTATAGAATTTGAATTCTCCCGCTTAGTGGCTTATACAGTTCGATAGAGCAGACGCTCCTCTGTCGACCGTATATGTAACTTTTTACGAGAGCTACTTTTTCGCACAAAATAAGGTCAAAAACAGTTTTTTCATCGCTTTTGCTCCTTTTTTTAAATAATAATTAATTATTGTTGATACTTTTCACGCCAAAACGAAAAATTAACATCAGATTCGTAGTCAGCGCGAAAAACTGCATCGAAAAGTTTGATAATTATCCAAGGGGAAAAGCAGATTTTGTATTGTTTGTATTTTCCCGTATTTTCTGGTATTTTTCCGTATTTGTTGTATTTTCACGTATTTTCCAGTATTTGAAGGTATTCTAAACCTATCATAAAATAAGGTCACCCTCTGTAATCGCCCATGTTTCAGAAAAATGCAAAAGCTCTGTTAGAAACCCATGTATTATTAATCGATGTTTTTCACAGATATTGAGTTTCTGACCAATATTTACTGAGAATTTTGAAAATATAATGTTTTTCTCAGGTTTTTCGCGAAATCTCTTTCTGTGCTCTCAAAAATAGTGTATTTTGTGAAACACAATTGTTACCCAAGCATTGAAGTATAGAGCGAGAAAGTTGAACTCCCTCTCCTATACATCACGCCTCCTACAGAGCCCCCCCCCTTACAAAACACTTCCGACAATGGACGAAAATATCTCAAAAATATTCTCATGGATCCCGACACCGAAAAGTTGGACTTCCAAATTCTATCGTTGCAGTCTACGAAACACTCTTGAGGTCTATAGACGCCGTCTCAATGGGGAAAAAGCGGATTTGAATCCATTTTGTCGGTTTTTGAAATACTTCAAATACCGTGGAATACCGAAAAATACCGAAAAATACGAAAAAATACGAAAAAATACGGGAAAATACGGGTAAATACGAAAGAGTACGGAAAATACGAATAAATACCGAAAAATACGAAAAAATACCGAAAAATACAAAGAAATACAGGAAAATACGGAAAAATACATCGAATCCTCTGAAAATGTGTCATTCTAAGTGAATTATTTTGTCTATTGTAAAATTCGTTTTCATCCACAATTAAGCGGTAGTAGTTGTTATCAACGTTCCTCTACGAAAAAAACGGAGCACGACCCTTAGATTCGCTGTAACTCTCTGTCATGAGTCTTAAAAACTAATGGTGCCATATTCTTGAGGTCAAGGTTTATGTCGTCAAGCAAAGAATCGTATATAACATTGACTTCATGAATGAGTTGTTCATCAAGAAGAAAGAATATACGTGGGAGCCAATTTCTCATCGTCCTACTCGTGCTGCTATCATTGCTTCGCCTCTTTCAGAATCAATTAAATCCCACCCCATCCATGAAGAATAAAATGCCATATCCTTATACTGCATCTCGGCACACGGTTACTTTTTAGATGGTCTTCTATTGGGGGTTCGATTACAACAGTCTCATCCGTTCCGCTCTCTAGAACTGGTTGACCCAAGAAGAACCCGTAGAATCGTTAGAAGTATCCGACAATCCATGGAAATCTCCACAAATCCAGGGAAATCGCTGGGAATCCTTGAGAACTGTAAAAGAACTGTTCACCAAGTATGGTTCTACTAATCTGATATGAAACTGTCATGCACGTATTTGCAGACATTTCCAGTAATTTCCGAAGACTTTCATGGATTCGCAGAGATTCCCATCGATGGTCAAGGATTTCCAAGAATTTCTAGAGATTTTCTGACACTTTCCCTTGGTACAAAGTCTACAATAGAGATCTAAGAACATCTTTGGAAATCCCTGGCAGTCTCTAGAAGTCTTTTGAAAGTTCAAGCAATTCGCAGAATTTCAAATCAGCTATGTTCTCTTTGGTTGACCAGTTCAGTTCTTGGGAACTGGAACTGGTTACCCCGTTCAAGTTCCGAGACCTGAGTAGGTTGACCAGGTCATTCGAATTGTTCACCAGTTTTTTCGATCTGGATCTGTGATAGTCTTATTGGGGGTCAATTTTCTGCCAACTGTTGATAAAAATATTTTTAAACTCTAATTGTCAGTTCATTTTTTAAAGAGAATTTCCAGTGAGTACATGTATTTTTTGTATTAAAAGGCTTCCAGCGCAATTTCTGCGGGATTGGAATCTGAAACACTATAGAGCTACTGCAATAGTGCAGAAAGTTCCCTAGGAGAGAAAGAAATTTCTAGAATCTTTTTGTGGGTAGGAGACAGCGTCTGAAGAGGTCCAGAGTGTTCTGCAGACTGAAAAGATAGAATACGGAAGTCCAACCTTTCGATGTCTGGATCGATGAGAACATTTTTTAGATATTTTTGTCCATTGTCGGAAACGTTTTGTAAGTAGGAGGCTCCATGAGAGGCGTGATGTATATGAAAGGGGATTCAACATTCTCGTTCTATACTTCAAGACTTAGTAACAATCGTGTTTCACAAAATACACTATGTTTCAGAGCACAGAAAGAGATTTCGCGAAAAACCTTAGAAAACCAGTATATTTTCAAAATTCTCCGTAAATATTGGTCAGAAGCTCAATATCTTTGAAAAATATTAATTAATAATGCATGGGTTTCTAACAGGGTGTTTGCATGTTTCTTAAATATGGGCGATTAGAGAGGGTGACCTAATTATATGACAGGTTTAGAATACCTTCAAATACGGAAAAAATACGGGAAAATACGAAAAAATACGAAAGAATACGGAAAAATACCAGAAAATACGGGAAATACGAGAAAATACGAAAGAATACGGGAAAATACCAGAAAATACGGGAAAATACCAGAAAATACGGGAAAATAC
>JADMIO011718083.1_pt1 | contig 12082 bp, 10 predicted proteins | sample 8958161 | NCBI WGS metagenome assembly JADMIO01 (sample SAMN16585339, study PRJNA669376) | soil metagenome | isolation source: Crop rotation soil | place: USA: Cullars Rotation, Alabama | collected 2011 | reverse complement strand
CGCCCCGCCGCTTGAGCGCGATGTGATCACGATGCTGACTCGCCACGACCTGACCGGTGTCCAGAACACGTTGGCCAACCTGCTCATGAGACAAGGGCTGCAGCGATTCGTGCTCGACACGCTGACGCCGCTGAACCGCGCTGTCGGCGACGCCTGGATGCGCGGCGAGGTGCAGGTCTTCGAGGAGCACCTCTACACCGAGCAGCTGCAGGCGGCGCTGCGCACCGCGATCAATGCGTTCCCGCGTCAATCCGGCGTGCCGAAGGTCGTGCTCACCACCTTCCCGAACGAACTGCACGGCCTTGGCCTCCTGATGGTCGAGGCGCTGCTCGTCCCGGAAGGCGTTCAATGCATCTCGCTTGGCACCCAGACGCCGGTCGAGGACATCCGCCGGGCGGCGCTTGCGCACGGCGCACACATCGTCGCCCTGTCGTTCTCGGCCGGATTCCAGCTCCGCGTCGCCACGGACGGGCTCGCCACGCTTCGTCGCCAGCTCCCACAGACGACCACGCTGTGGGCAGGCGGCGAGATGACGCGTCGGGTGCGCAAGACGATGCCCGGCGTCGTGCTGATTCCGGACCTCGCCGCCTCGATCAGCGCGCTCAGGAGCTGGCGCTCGCACTGGGTGACCCCGCCGATGTAGCGGTCGCACGAGGCCTGCATCCAAAGCGGGCGGCGCGATCGTACATTCGGTGGCGCCGGATCGCGACTTACGTAGAATCGGCAAGCAGACGCGAACTTCCGACAACGAATGCTCTACCCCGAGCTCTTCAAGGCCTTCGAGGCCGTTCGCTGGAACCTTGACAGCGACATTCCGTGGCATGCCTTCGACCGCGAGCGCATGTCCGACGAACAGGCGCGCACGATCAAGATGAACGCGATCACGGAATGGGCGGCGCTGCCGGCGACCGAGATGTTCCTGCGCGACAACCCGCACGACAGCGATTTCGCCGCGTTCATGTCGATCTGGTTCTACGAGGAGCAGAAGCACGCGCTGGTCCTGATCGAGTACCTGCGCCGCTTCTGCCCGTCGCTCGCGCCGACCGAGGAGGAGTTGCACGCCGTGCGCTTCGCGTTCGACCCGGCGCCGGCGCTGGAAACATTGATGCTGCACTTCTGCGGCGAGATCCGCCTCAACCACTGGTACCGCCGGGCCGCGCAGTGGCATGACGAGCCCGTGATCAAGCGGATCTACGAGCTGATCTCGCGCGACGAGGCACGTCACGGCGGCGCGTATTTGCGTTTCATGAAACGGGCGATCGAGCGCTGCGGGGACGAGGCGAGGCGCGCGTTCGCCAAGATCGGCGTCCTGATGGCGAATCCGAGGCGGGCCGGAAAGCCGCTGCATCCGACCAACCTCCACGTGAACAAGACGCTCTTCCCCCACGATACCGTGCAAAGCCGCCTGCCCGATCCGGTCTGGCTCGAGCGCTGGCTCGACGAGCAGATCCAGTTCGACCACGAGTGGGAGGCGCGCGTCGTGCGGATGATCCTGCACAATCTCTCGTCGCTGTTCGGCCGCACGTTCGAAACCGTGCACGACCTGAATCGCTTCCGCAAGGCGATCGCCGCCGTGGCGGCCTGACGCGCGCGTTGTACCATCGCGGCCGATGTGGACCGCGATCTCGCTCTGGCTTCTGAATATCGGCGGCACCGCGATCTACGTCGCCTTGGCGCTGCGCGCGGTCGGCGCGGGGGCCCCGGCGTGGCCGTTCGTCGTCGCGTTCCCGTTCGTCTATTTCGCACTGCTGCTCGTTTTCGTCGTCACGTACTTCATCATCGCGTGGTGGTTTCGCGCGCAACGTCCTCCCGACGTGCACCTTTCGTGGCCGCAGCGCCTCGCGCTGTTCGGCAACGAATACCTCGCGCTCGTCGCGTCGGGTCCACGGCAGATGTTCTTCCGGTTGCTCGTTCGCAATCCGCCGCCCAAGCCCGCGGCGGAGCCGATCCTTCTGCTGCACGGGGTCCTGTGCAATGCCGGGGTGTGGGCGCGCTTCGTCCGTCGCTTGCGTCGCCGTGGCGCGGGCCCGGTGTACGTTCTTTCGTACGGCCCTCCACTCGCGTCGATCGAGGGCTTCGCCGACCAGGCGGCGGCGACGATCGACGAAATCCTCGCGCAAACGGGCGCGAAAAAAATTCGCGTCGTCGCGCACAGCATGGGCGGGCTGGTCGCGCTCGCCTACATGCGCCGCTACGGCTACGCCAGGATCGACCGGCTGATCACGATGGGAACGCCGTTCTACGGCAGCATGCACGCATGGTTCGCGCCCGGCATGTCGATGGCGCAGATGCGGCCGGGCAACGCGTGGCTTACCGGCCTCGACGCGAGCATCGACCGCGCCGCGGTTCCGATCGTCGCGCTGTGGTCGTGGCACGACTCGATGGTGGCGCCGCAGACGTCCGCGCGCTTCGATGGCGCCCAGTCGATCGCGGTGACCGGCATCGGGCACAACGCGCTGCTCGCCGATCGCGCCGTGTTCGAGCGCGTGTTCGAAGCGCTCGCCAAGCCGCGCGGGTCGGGTGAAAAGGCGACGCCGCGACGACACGCGTCGCGCAGGCGAAAGCGGGGACGATAGACCGTTTCGCGCGTCGCGCCGCGCTACCAGTGAATCCCCTGCGTAAGCTGGGCGAACGCGATCTGCTCGGCGGAAAGCGGCTGCGGCTCGCCATCCTTCTTCCCCTGCGCGGCCGCCGAATCCGGGAACATGTTGAACGCTGTGTTGAGCAACACCTGCGTGAGCTTGGGCGCGATCGCATGCGAAACCGCGCCGAAGATGCCGAGCCGGGTCGCGATCCGCACGGGCCGGTGCACGATCGCGTCGACGACCAGCGCGGCCGCCTCGTCGGTCGATAGCGTGGGCACGTTCTCGTAGATCTTCGTCGGCGCGATCATCGGCGTGCGCACGAGCGGCATGTTGATGTTGGTGAAGCTGATGCCCTTGTCGATCATCTCGGAGGCTGCGCATTCGGCGAATGCGTCGAGCGCCGACTTCGATGCGACGTAGGCCGAGAATCTCGGCGCGCGCGAGAGCACGCCGATCGAGCTGATGTTGATGATGTGGCCGCGTTTTTGCTCCACCATCTTCGGCAGGAAGCCGAGGATCAGGCGCACCGCGCCGAAGTAGTTGAGCTGCATCGTGCGCTCGAAGTCGTGGAAGCGGTCGAGCGAGTTCAGAACCGCGCGGCGGATCGAGCGTCCGGCGTTGTTGACCAGATAATCGACGGCGCCGTGGTCGGCGAGGATCTTCTTGGCGAGCGCGTCGACGGCGTCCATGTCGGCGAGATCGCAGGAGTACGGGTAGCAGCGCCCGCCGGCGGCAGCGATCGCCTTCTTCGTTGCCTCGAGCTTGTCGGGGTCGCGCGCGACGATGACGACCTTCGCGCCCGCCTGGGCGAGCTTTTGCGCCGTTGCCTCACCGATGCCCGACGAGCCGCCGGTCACGACCACGACCTTGTCGCGCACGCGCCCGGCCAGGCTGCGATCGATGAACAGATCCGGATCGAGATTGCGCTCCCAGTAATCCCAGATCTTCGTCGCGTACGATTCCAGTGGCGGCACCTCGATGCCAGTACCCTTGAGCGCCTTCGCCGCCTCGCGATTGTCGTAGCGCGTGGGCCAGTTGACGAACTGGAAGACGTCGCGCGGTATGCCGAGGTCGGAGAGCACGACCCTGATCGCGCGCTTGACCGGCGCGAGCGAGCTCAGGCCGTACAGCACCGGCGCCGGGATGAAGCCGAACATCTTGGCGTTGACGCGCATGGTCATCTGCGGCGCATGTGCGGCGCGCGCGAAGATGTTCAGAACCTCGCCGATCCGGTGCGGCTCGGGATCGGTCAGGTGGAAGCACTTGCCGTCGAGCCCCTTCCTGTGCGCGATCGAGTCGATCGCGTCGGCGACGAAATCGACCGGCACGATGTTGATGCGCCCGCCCTCGATGCCGATCGTCGGCATCCATTGCGGCAGCATCTCGCGCATCCTCTGGATCACCTTGAAGAAGTAGTACGGACCATCGATCTTGTCGATCTCTCCGGTCTTTGAATGGCCGACCACGAAGCCCGGGCGATAGATGCGAAACGGGCGCTTCGACTCGCGCCGCACCACGCCTTCGGCGTCATGCTTCGTGCGGAAATAAGGATGATCGAGGTCCTCCGCTTCCTCGAACATGTCCTCGCGGAAGACGCCGTCGTACAGGCCGGCAGCAGCGATGGAGCTCACGTGGTGGAACGTGCCGGCGCCAATCGCTTCGGCGAACTCGACCGCGTGTCGCGTGCCGCCGACGTTGGCGGCCTGCTGCGACTCGGCCGACGCGGTGAGGTCGTAGATCGCCGCGAGGTGGAAGAAGTGATCGATCTTCCCCTTGAGCTTCTTGACGTCGGCGTCGGCGATGCCGAAGTTCTTCTTCGCGAGGTCGCCGATGACGGCCACGACCTCGTTCTCGCTCGCGCCGATTTTCGCGCGCAGGTCGGACAGCTTCTTCTGCGAGCCCTTGCGAACCAGCGCGTAGACCGGCTTTTTGCGACGCACGAGATTGGCGATCAGGTAACGGCCGATGAAACCGGTGCCACCGGTGACGAAATACGCCATGGCGCTCCTCCCTTGTTTTCGATGGCTGACGCGCACGAGCGCGAAGCCGCGTGCCGGCGCGTCGCGGTCGCCAATGCCGTCGCGCACGCTCGAAGTGCGCACGATTGTAACGTCTTGCGGGAGGCGATTCGGCGGGCGCAATTAGTGTGCGCTCTCTAACGGGGACTCCTAGAATCGCTTACCATCCGCCATGGCCGCCAGCGTTGCGGCGAGAGGGGAGCGCACCATGCTCAAGAAGACCCGGTCCGAGGCAGCGAGCGCGTCGCCGCCGAGCGCGAAGGACCTTTCCAAGTCGATCCTCGATTCGTCCCGCGAGATCTGGCTCGCCGGGCTCGGCGCGTTCTCCCGCGCGAGGGGAGAGGGCATGCGTGTGTTCGAGGCGCTCGTGAAGCAGGGCGAGACGCTCGAAGGCAGCACGCGCAGGATGGCGAGCCGCACGGCATCCACCGCTCGCGACGTCGCACACTCCAAGGCGAAGGAAATGCAGAGCGCTGCCAGTGGCACCTGGGATCGTCTGGAGCAGGTGTTCGAGGAACGCGTCTCGCGCGCGCTGCGTCGTCTCGGCGTTTATTCGCAGGACGATGTCGAGCGCCTGTCGCAGCGCGTCGATGCCCTCTCGGAAGCCGTCAACGCACTCGTCAAGGCGACGCGCACAGCGCCGTCATCGGTCAAGCGCGGGAGCCCGGAGAGCAGGGCGGCGCGCAACCTTGCGAAGCCCGCGAAAGCAACCAGCGCGAAGCCCGCGAAAACAACCAGGGCGAAGCCCGCGAAATCGGCGAAACGCACGAAATCCGCGGCGCCGGCGACCAACCCCGGGGTCGCGGCCGGCGTCGATACCGGGAAGAGCGCGGGCTAGTCGCGGTTCAGCTTCTCGACTTGCCTGATGTACTGGCTCATCGCGTCGTCGCGCGATGTGCCCTTGAGCTTCGACCACGCGTCGTACTTCGCGCCACCGACGAAATCGAACGCGCCGGGGCGCTCGCCCGCCACATCGCCTTCGGTCGCCTGCTTGTAGAGCGAATACAGTTTCAGCAGCGTCGGGTTGTCGGGCTTCTTCTTCGTTTTCTTCGCCGCAGCGGTCGCCGCTTCGAACTTGGCCTTCAAGTCGTCCTTCCCGGGCGATGGCACCACGATCCGCTCCTCGTTCGGATTTACGGTCCGCGCGCTTGACGCGCTGACCTTTCGTGCTACTTTAGCGCGAAGGCGAAGACGCACGCAACGAACGACGCGCGAGCGTTCGACAGGCTCATGGGCACACCCAAGCGCAGGAAGATCTCGGCCGTAGACACGGCGTGGCTGCGCATGGATCGCCCGACCAACCTGATGATGATCTGCGGCGTGCTGATGTTCGGCGAGCGGATTTCGCTCGAACGACTGCGGCGTGTCGTCAAGGAGCGATTCCTTTCGTTCGAGCGATTCCGCCAGCGACCGGTCGACGGCGCGTTCTGGGAGAGCGTCGCGCACGTCGACATCGAGAAGCATGTAAGCGCCGTGCGCCTTCCTGGCAAAGCCGGCAAGCTCGAGCTCGAAGCGCGTGTTTCGCAGCTCGTTGCGGCGCCGCTGCCGCCGTCGCGCCCTCTGTGGCAATTCGAGCTCGTGGAGAATTACGCGAGTGGAAGCGCGCTGATCGTGCGCATCCATCATTGTTACGCCGACGGCATCGCGCTCGTGCGTGTGCTCCTGTCGATGACCGACGCAGGTGCGGACGGCCCCGCTGCAATGCCGTTCTCGGCGAGCGAACGGCCGGCGCGCGAGCGCAACACCGGCGATGATGCGATCGGCAACCTGCTTGGGCCATTCAGCGGCGCGGTGGATTCGGCGCGCAAGGTCGGCAGCATGCTGGTCGACGCAGGCGTCAGCATCTGGCGCGATCCGCTGCAGGCCGTCAAGCTCGCCGACCAGGGCACGTCGCTGATGACCGAGGTCGCGAAGCTCGCGCTGATGGGCGAGGATTCGCCGACGCGCTTCAAGGGCGCGCCTTCGCGGGCGAAGCGCGTCGCGTGGGCCGAGCCGTTTCTGCTCGACGAAGTGAAGATCGTGGGCCGCGCGCTCGATGCGTCGGTGAACGACGTGCTGCTCACGTGCGTCGCTGGCGCGCTGCGCGGCTACCTCGAGAGCAAGGGCGATGAAGTCGACGCGCGCATCCTGCGTGCCCTGGTGCCCGTGAATTTGCGGCCGATGGAGGAAGCGTATCGCCTCGGCAATCGCTTCGGCCTGGTCTTCCTCGACCTGCCGCTCGGTATCGAGAACCCGGTCGAGCGCCTCTACGCCGTGCGCAAGAACATGAGCGAGCTCAAAGGCTCCTATCAGCCGATCGTCGCGCTCGGCATTCTGGTGGCGATGGGTTCCGGTCCGCAGCTGCTCCAGGAGGCGCTGCTTCGCGCGCTCGCGAAGAACGCGACGGCGGTGATGACCAACGTGCCCGGTCCCCAGCAGACGCTATGGCTCGCAGGCGCGGCGATCGACAGCCTGATGTTCTGGGTGCCGCAATCGGGGGACATCGGCATGGGCGTATCGATCATCTCGTACGGCGGCAACGTGCAGTTCGGAATCGTGACCGATCGGGGGCTTTGCCCCGATCCCGATCGCATCGTCGAGCGTTTCGCGCACGAGTTCGAGAAGCTGGTGATCGCGACGCTTTTGAGCGCATGGCCGCGCGATGGCGATCTCGACCCCGCTGACGCGGCGCGCGCGGTCGGTGTTCCGGTCAGCCGAGCTCGGAGCGCGCGAGCTCCACGTCGAGCCGTTCCATCGCGTCGGCGGGACTGAGTGCGGCAGCCTTTTCGTAGAGCTTCGTCGCCTCGGCGATCTTAGACTTGCCGAACAGGCGCAGAAGGCCGTTCGCGTATTCGATGTGCGCGATCGGTGATTCGGGAAAGAGCTTGATCGCCTTCTCGAAGTGCTCGAGCGACGAATCCTTCTTCGCGCCGTAAGTCACGCCGGCGACGAGCGCGCCGACCTTGTCGATCACCTCCGACTGGTACGCGCCGTAAGCGGTATTCGCTTCCGCATGCTTGGGCGCGAGCTTGAGCGTCGTCAGGAGCGCGTCCTTGATCTTGCCGCCGTAGCCCTGCGCGAGCGCTTTCGCGACCGACGTGCCCTGCGAATAGCGGCCGAGCGCGTAAGCATAGAGATAATGGGCGTTCGCGTGCTTGGGTTCCTTGCGCCGGCGCTCGTCCGCCCACGCGGCCGCTTCCTCGAACAGCGCCAGCCGCGCCGCTTCGTTCTTCTCGAGATAGTTGGCGTAGATCGCCTGCGCCTTGATCGCCGCATGCATGCCCGAATCGCCGGCGGCGCGCCCCGCCTCGACCGCCTGCTCGAAATCGCCGGCGTGATAGTGGCGCCACGCTTCGATCGCCCCGGCGTTGCGCGGGACGGGCTCGCCGTCGCCCTTGTGCAGGCGCGGCCAGTTCTTCTTGAGCGCCGCCTCGTCGTAGACGTAGCGTTTGTCCGCGTGCGGAAAGCGCGTCCACTTCTTCGCCATCATCGTCCTCCCGCGTATGCAGTGCCGAGCTGCTCGATCAGCCTGCGATCGTCGCCGTGCAGGAACGGCGCGAGCAGCGACAGCACCTGGTACGCCGCGCGATCGAGGCTTGCGCCCGCAAAATCGCCGGCAACAGTCGCGGCCGCGCCGCGAGGTCGCTCGAGCCGCTGGAACGACATCCAGTACGTCGACACCAGCATGACGTTTCGTGCGAGCGCCGCGATCTCGCGCTCGCTCGCGTCGAGCGCGCCGGCGCGCGCCAGGCTCTGGCACAACTCTAGCACGGCGGCTTCGCCGTTCTGCATCACGCGGGCGAAGCGCAGCGCCACGCGTGGGTGGCGCGACACGATGTCGTCCAGGTCGCGATACAGGAAGCGGTACTGCGTCATCGTCTCGAACAGCAGGTGAAGCCACAGCCACAGGTCCTCGACACCCGTGACGCCTCCTGGACGCATCGCGAGGAGTGGCGAGAGCTTCGCTTCCAGCGCGTCGTACAGCTCGGTGACGATCTCGGCCTTGTTCGCGAAGTGGTAGTACAGGTTGCCGGGGCTGATGTTCATCTCGTCCGCGATGTCGGCGGTCGCCACGTTCGGCTCGCCTTCGCGGTTGAAGAGCGCGAGGCTCGTCTCGAGAATCCGTTCGCGCGTGCGGCGCGGGGGCTTTTTCTGCGCCATCGGGAGGCGGGCACAAAGAACGCGCCGGCGGGCGCAGGTGTGGGCGTGCGAGTGTAGACGCCCTCGCGCGCGCGATGCAACGCGGCCCTGGCTAGCGTGCGCGAAGCTCGTGGAGGCTGCGCTCGAGGTGCGACAGCGTGAAGGCGAGCTCGCGGGTGGTCTGCGCGAGCCGGCGAGGCTGCGCGCGGTTGGCGTGCAGCGGTCGCGGATCGCAGAGCGCATCCTCGACACGCCGGGGTGAAGCGAGGCGGTCGCGTCGAAGCGCAATGCCATGGCGCGCAAGAATGGGCTCGAGCGATTCCGCGCGAGCCGCGAGCGCCTCGCGAGTCGTCGCGAAGGCGAGCGCGCAAAGCTCGCGTCGGCGCGCATAGCCGAAGATGCCGGCGAAGAACATCTCGGCGTCTTCTCGCGCCGGCTCGAACAGCACGATGTCGGCATCCGGGAACTGCCGCTCGTATTTCTCCATGCCGACGCGCATGCGCGAGTGGATGATGGCGCGAAACGTCTGCGAGAGCACGAGCGGAAGGCCGCCGTGATTCAAGCGCTCGACGGTGAGGCGACGCGTGCGTGTGGCGGCGCTCGCGTCGAACGGGACCAGCGGATTCACGCACAGAAGGAGCTTCGCGCCCGATTGCAGCGCGAGCGATGCGTGCAGCGTCTTGTTGAGTGCGCCGTCGACATAGTGCTCGCCGTCGATTTCCACCGGCGGAAACAGGCCCGGAAGCGCGCACGACGCCTCGATCGCGCGCGAGATCGGAACATGATCGTGGCCCGGCGTGCCGAACGTTACCGACGCGCCGTGGTCGAGGCTCGTCGCGACGAGGTAGAGCTTGCAGCGAAGCTCGCGGAAGTCGTTGCTGCGACCGGCCGCGGCGAAGAGTCGCGTCAGGAAGTCGTCGACGGCGCGATTGTCGAAGATGCCGGTCGGGATCGCGCGCGACAGCGTCGACAGGTATTCCATCGCGCCCTGCCGCGAGGGCTTGCGGAGGTAGCGCCATCCGGCCGTCGTGAGCAGGCGCGGCAGCGACGCCAAACGCCGGCCGAATTCGAAGAACGCAGGACGCAGGAACAGCGCAGGACGAAGCGCCGCGTCGCGGCCTTCGTCGATGAACAACCGATGCATCTGCGCCGGCGAAATGCCATTCGCCAGCGCTCCCGCGATGAACGCGCCCGACGATACCCCGACGTAGACATCGAGCTCCGTCAAGTCGATGCCGTCGAGCGAATCGGCGAGCGCGATCAGCGCGCCGATCTCGTAGATGCCGCCGAGCGGCCCACCGCCTGCCAGCGCCAGGCCGACGCCGCGCTGGCGTTGCCGCATCAGCGCTTGGCTTGAGTGCGGCGGGTGCGGCGCGCTGTCTTGGCGATCTTGCGCGCCTTGACGGTGCGGGGCTTGCGTGTGTTGACGGTGTGGACCTTGGGCGCAGCCGCGGTGACGGGCGCGAAGCGCTGGATCGGAAGTCGCGACACGACCGCGCGCGCGCCATCCCTGTAGATGCGGACCGAACGCTCGACGGTCGAGCGCGTGGCGCGCCACAGCGCGTTCGCCTTGCCGAGCGACGTCTCGACGCGCTTGCCGACGTAGTTCAGCGTGCGCGACTCGACGACCGTGCCTTCCCTGACGAGCGAACGAAACGTGCGCCCGGCCTCCTGGCTCGCCCATTGGCGGGTCACTTCAGCGGCACCGAGGCTCGCGAGCCACACCTGGCGCGGCGCGCCGATCAGCGCATCACGCACTTCCAGGACCTTGAACGATTGCGGATTCATCATTTTGGATTGCTCCCGGGTAGACGGGACCTCGGACGGCGAGGTCTCTCGAAACCCAATCTAGCCGGATCCGTTAGAGGGTGCACACTAATTGCGGGATGCACGGAGCGACTGTGCGAGACCGGTCGCGAGCCTGGCTGCGATCGCGTAGATGGTGAGCTGCGGATTCGCGCCGAGCGACGTGGGAAAGATCGAGCCGTCGAACACATGCACGTTAGCGAGATGGTGATAGCGGCCGCGCAAATCGACCGCCGCACGGCGTGGATCCGGTCCCATTGCGCAGCCGCCCATCACGTGCGCGGAAACCACCGGTGTTGCGAGCGGGCGCAGCTCGAAGGCCGCGATCGCGGCACGCGCATCGGCTGCGCTCGAGTACGCTGCTGCGCTGTCGTGCACCGGCATGACGCGCTCTGCACCGGCGGCGAACTGGATGTCCGCCATCGTCGCCAACGCGCGGCGCACGCCGTCCCACAGATACTCGTTGAGTGGATAGTCGAGCACCGGCGTCTGGTCGCTGCGCAGCCTGACCACGCCGCCCGCGCTTTGCGGATGGAAGCCGTCGCGCAAAAGCGCGATCACCACCTGCAGCTTCGGCAGCACGTGCATCCACTCGGCGTGGCGCGCGCCGTGGCCGGGCAGCGTGATCGCCGCGAGCACCGGATGGATCGGCGGCGCCTCGAGCTTGTATCCGATCGGGCCGCTCGCGGGCTGCGCGTCGAGGAAGTGATCGGAGTAGATCGTCTGCGGCGCGCCGGAGTAGCCGGCGACGACGTCCGGCATGATCGCGGCCGATACGACCGTCGGATGCAGGAACGTCCGCTTGCCGACGACTGCATGTGGATCGGGAGCGGCGCTGCGCAGAAGGAGCGCTGGCGTGCCGATGGCGCCGCCGGCCAGCACGAACGTACGCGCGCGGAGCGTGATCTTGCGCGAGGTCGGATCGACGCCGCGAGCGTCCATGGCCGCGCAGACGAGCGCGCTCGCGCGATCGCCCGAGAGCACAAGTCGCAATGCGCGTGCCCGCGTGACGAGCGTCGCACCGCGCGCAAGCGCTGCAGGAATCGTCGTGACGAGCATCGACTGCTTGGCGTTCGTCGGGCAGCCCATGCCGCAGTAGCCCAAATTCCAGCATCCCTTGACGTTGCGGCGGATCGCGCTTGCCGTGAAACCGAGCTTGGCGGCGCCATTGGCGAGCGCTGCGTTGTTGGCGTTCGGCGGCAGCGTCCATGGTCCGATAGACAGGTGCTGTTCCATCTTCGCGAACCAGGGATCGAGGTCGGCGCTCGCGAATCCGGCGATGCCGTGCTCGTGCGACCAATGCTCGAGCGTCGCGCCCGGCGTGCGAAACGAGCTCGTCCAGTTGACCGTCGTTCCGCCGCCGACGCATCGTCCCTGCAGGATGTTGATGGCCTTGTCGGCGGTTCGCCGTGCCGCCGATTCCTGGTAGAGCGCGGGATACGCGTCGCCCTCGCGCAGCTTGAAATCGCTCGAGCTTCGAAGCGGACCTTCCTCGACAAGCACGACGGCGAGACCGGCGTCGGCAAGAATTTCGGCGGTCGTGCCTCCGGCCGC
>JADMIO011437976.1_pt1 | contig 12082 bp, 9 predicted proteins | sample 8958161 | NCBI WGS metagenome assembly JADMIO01 (sample SAMN16585339, study PRJNA669376) | soil metagenome | isolation source: Crop rotation soil | place: USA: Cullars Rotation, Alabama | collected 2011 | reverse complement strand
GAAATCCAGCAAGCATTGAATCTCGGTATTAACGAAATCGTTTTCGAACAGATCAAAAAACGCCGGAGCAATATCGAGACGGTTGTGCTCGGTGATATGACGCGGTCTAATTTAGCTGACAGTCAATTTGATATTGCAGTTTCGGTCGAGGTTCTCGAGCATGTCGAAGAAGACGAACTATTCGTTCGTGAAATCGCCCGTGTGTTAAAGCCGGGCGGAATTTTTCTGATGACCACGCCGAACGGTGATTGGGTCGAAAACAAAAATCCGGATCACAAACGTCATTACCGCAAAAATCAATTGTCGGAACTGCTCGAAAAATATTTCGAGGAAGTTTCGGTCGAATATGCCGTTGCGGGCGGACGGTGCCGGAAAATGGGGCTTAAGCCGTGGTCAGCGTATCATCCGCTGCAAACCGCCGGCAGTATTTTCGGCAATGTCGTTAATTCATTTCAATCGGCGGGCGAAAAGATAAAATCACGCGCCACGCACACGCATCATTTACTTGCCTTTGCCCGCAAGAACAGGGAAAAATTTTAATCGAGGAGCTTATCAAATGTGCGGAGTTGTTGGGATTTTGGGCAGCAGTTGGCATAGTGACCAGTTAAAGTTGATGCACCAGGAGCAGCATCATCGCGGCTTTGATGATGAAGGATTTTATATTGATCCGCAAAAGCGCGCCGGACTTGCCCATAACCGGTTGAGTATCATTGATTTATCATCTGCCGGCAGACAGCCCATACAAACCGCCGATGGTCGCTGGCAAATTGTTCTCAACGGCGAGATATATAATTATCTGGAATTAAAACGTGAACTCGAAAATGATTACAGATTTCAAACGCAGACCGATACCGAAGTTTTACTCGCTGCTTTTCAAAGGTGGGGTGCGGGTTCACTTGATCGTTTAATCGGCATGTTTGCCTTCATTATTTGGGATCAGCAAACCAAGACCGCTTTTGCCGCCCGTGACCGATTTGGCGTTAAACCGTTATATTACCACGAAAAAGCGGACGGAACATTGTTTCTGGCAAGTGAAATCAAGGCTATTCACGGGGCGGGGATCGAGCGTGAAATAAACCCGCAAACCTGGGCAACGTTTTTGACGCACGGGCTTATTGACCATTCGCCCGCGACGTTTTGGAAAAACATTTTCAAACTGCCTGCCGGACATTTCCTGACCTGGAAGAACGGGCACACAGCTTTAAAAAAATGGTATGACCTGCCTGAAAAAATCGGCGATGAATTTGATAACCGTTCCGATTCGGCGGTCGGCGAAGAATATCTTGAACTTTTAAAAGACAGCGTTCGGCTGCGTTTTCGCGCCGATGTTCCGGTCGGCATAAACTTGAGCGGCGGCGTTGATTCATCGACGCTTTTAGGTTTGGTGCACGCCTTGAAAAAGGACCAAAGCGCGGTCATGGCTTACACTTTTACGACCGGCGACAATCGTTATGACGAATTGCCCTGGGTTCAGCAGATGCTCGAAAAAACGCGGCATCCGCTGATGATTTCTGAACTTGAAGCAAAAGATGTTCCGACCTTAACGACCGAGATTCAAATCTTTCAGGACGAACCTTTCGGGGGCATTCCAACCCTCGCCTACGCCAAACTTTTCGAATGCGCCCGAAAAAACGGCACGATTGTTCTGCTCGACGGCAACGGGCTTGACGAACAGTGGGCAGGTTACGACTATTATGCAGACGACGTCGCACAAACCAATTTAGTGCAAGGCGTTATTGACAAGCCGGTCAGAGCCGGTTGCCTGGTGCCCGAATTTCGTGCTTTGGCGGAAACCTCGGATTTTCCGAACTTTTTCCCTGACCGCCTGCGAAATATGCAGTACCGCGATACTTTTTGCACAAAAATCCCACGCGCGCTGCGTTATAACGACCGCATTTCGATGCGTATGGCGACCGAACTGCGCGAGCCTTTCTTAGATCATCGCTTGTTCGAATTAGCTTTTCGACAACCCGCGCCAAGAAAAATCGCCAACGGCGTTCACAAAAAACTGCTGCGCGAAATAGTCAAAAAAATTATTCCGGCAAATATTGTCGAAGCTCCGAAACGACCGCTGCAAACACCGCAAAGGGAATGGCTGCGCGGCGAGCTGCGCGAGTGGGCGAACGAATCCATCGATACGGCATTAGATAATTTCGGCGGCTCATGGCTGGACGAAAAAGCAGTCCGACAGGAATGGAAGAACTACTGCGGCGGCGGGAGCGACAATAGTTTCTACGTCTGGCAATGGATTAGTCTGAGCCTGATCGCGGCGCATACTACCGGAACGAAATTGGGAGGACACGCTATTGCATCACGAAACGGCTATCACAGTTGATTGTCTGGGCAAGAAATACCAACTTGGTGAAAAACAAGCCGGCTACCGAACACTGCGTGATTTGATCGGCAGAAATTTCGGAAAAGGCAGAAACACCGGGAACTCGTCTTCGAGCGTAAGCGAAAATAATCATCAACCGTCGGATTTTTGGGCTTTGCGCGACATTTCGTTTGAAATCAAAGCGGGCGAAGTGGTCGGCGTCATCGGGCGCAATGGTGCCGGCAAATCTACACTTTTAAAGATTTTGTCCCGAATTACCGAGCCTTCTACCGGCAGTGTCGATATATACGGACGCGTCGGGTCGCTTCTGGAAGTCGGGACGGGTTTTCATTATGAGCTCACGGGCAAAGAAAATATCTATCTGAGCGGCGCGATTTTAGGCATGAAAAGGGCTGAAATTATGCGTCAATTCGATGAAATCGTCGCTTTTGCAGAGGTCGAGAATTTTGTCGACACGCCGGTTAAACACTATTCGAGCGGAATGCTGATGCGGCTCGCCTTCGCGGTTTCCGCGCACCTGCAGCCGGAGATATTGTTGATCGACGAAGTTTTAGCCGTCGGCGATATTGCCTTTCAGCGAAAATGTCTGGGGAAAATGGGCGATGTCGCCCGGCAGGGACGCACTGTTTTGTTCGTTAGTCATAATATGAGCGCGATTTTGGAATTATGCCACCGCTCGATACTTGTCGAAAAAGGGCGGCTTGCCTTTGACGGACCGGCAGCGCAATGCGTCGAAGCTTATTACAATCATAATTCGGAAGCCGATTTTGAAGAGACCGAAAGCTCGCCCAACACGCCGCTGCAGATTAATTCGATCGCTATTAATAATGATAATTCGAGCGCCGCCGTCAAAACGGGAAGCGAGTTCGAAGTCCATTTACGATTGAGCGCCAGGAATATCTCTAATCCCGCAATTTATTTCATTATCGAAAATGTCGCCGGGCAAACTCTCGTCCACAAACGAATAAAAAGTACGGAATTAGGCTTAGAGAAAGTCGACGGAAATTACAAATTGACGGTGTCATTGCCCGCGCTCTGGCTCTCGCCCGGCATTTATTCGGTTTATTTCAAATTCATCGCGCCAGCCACCAATTGGTCGGGTAATCTGCGCTCGGAAAGAATGATGCTGGAAGTTCGCGGCGAGCTTGAAGGCACCGGAAAAGCTGCCTTAAACCCGGATGTCGAATGGAAAATGGAATGCCTTTACAACCCGACCGCTTCGGCAAACGGCAAAGTTATTGCCCGGGTTTGACCAAAAAATCTCCAATCATCTACAAATGACAACACGAAAAACAAAAAGAGGTGTTAACTATGCACAATTTAACGGAAAACGATTTTGAATGGGCGCCTTGCCTGCGCGAAGGACAGATTGCCGAAAGCGGACGCAATTTGGTCATCGCATCCCGAAAACTCGACGAAGGACATCTGGCATCAATGTTAAGAGCATGGTGCGTTCCTTATTTATTTGCCGCGATGGAAAAAGTTTTTGATTCGACGGATGAGCCGACGGCAGCCATTAACGATGCGTTAAATCGGATGACCGGGTTTCTCAGCTCAGGCTCGGACTGTAATTTTCCGCTCGTCATGAGTAATCCCGAAAACATTTTCAACAATTCTGCAAACGAATCGGTTGAGGAAATCACCGGCGAACATTACGGACAGCTTTTTAAACAATTTTCCGACAGTTCATACTGGGAAGAGCCGGTCAAATTACTGCGGGAAAGACTCGAGCGCAATTCGATTCCGGTTTCTGCGATCGAAGGAAAAACAGTTCTCGATGTCGGCTGCGGAGGAGGTCGTTATTCGGCGGCATGGCGATTACTGGGAGCTAAAAAAGTGATCGGTTACGATGTTTCGGCAACCGGCATTGCGGATGCCCGCCGCCGCGTCGAAGGCGCCGGAATCGACAATGTATTTTTTCAGGAAGGCAATGTTTTGTTTCTGCCTTTTGCCGACAATTCGTTCGATATTGTCTTTTCAAACGGCGTGCTGCACCACACGACCGACTGGCAGAAAGGCGTTTCGGAATTGGTTCGTGTTTTGAATACCGAAGGAATCGGTTGGCTTTATCTGATTGAAAATCCCGGCGGGCTTTTTTGGGATGTGATCGAAATTCTTCGAGTGATCTTAAAGGACGTCGATAAAAAAGTTGCAAGAGAAGCACTGCGCGTGATCGGTATTCCCGCCAACCGCATTTTTTATATGCTCGATCACGTCATGGTTCCGGTCAACGTCAGGCTCGAACCGGTGCAGATCGAATCGGCTTTGACCGCCGCCGGAGCCGGAGATATTCGTCGTTTGGAGCGCGGTACTGATTTTGACCGGGTCGAACAGATTTACAAAAAACGCCCCTTTGCCGAGGTTAAATACGGCGTCGGCGAAAACCGTTACGTATTCTCGAAAGTTCCCTGAACGCGGAAAAACAAAAAAACGGCGAATGGTTTTGCCGAAAGCTGACGAGTGAAAATCAATATCTTTTATGCGACAAATCATCAGGAATCTTGCCAGAGAAAGCCGCCGCAAAGAATTTTTTTGGCGATACGGTTTTAACTTTTTCCCTTCGCTCAATTACCGGATAGGAACGAGAGCTGATTCGAACGGAATTACGCGCCGCATTGTTGACGACCTTAACCGCGACGGAATCGCCATCGCTTCGGTGTTCGACTTTTTGGACATGGAAACGGCTTTCGCCGAGCTTGAAATGAAGGTCAAAAAGTTAATGCTAGGACGTGAAACCGAACTCGAACGATTGAAGCTTCTGGTAAATGATACCGATAAGATCGGTGAAAAAACCTTTAATGTCGAGCTGCTCGGGAGCGAGATCGAATTCCAGCCGGAAAGTATTTTTGCGCGCTTCGCTCTTCAAAACAGCCTGCTGAATATTGCCAACGATTATTTCAAAATGTTGGTTAAGCTTCGTTATTACAATGTTTGGCTGACCTTTCCCGCCGACTCTGCGCCGCGTGAGTCCCAACTCTGGCATTTCGACCGCGAGGACAATTATATATTAAAGGTTTTTTTATATTTGAAAGATGTTGACGAGGGCACAGGTCCTTTTACTTACGCTCCGAAAACACACCGCAAAGGCGTCTTGCGCGGTTCCGAGCCGGAATATTTTATCGAAAAAAACATTCGGCGTACGACCAATGAACAAATGGCAGCCGTTGTCCCGCCGGAAGATTGGATTACCGCGACCGGCAAAAAGGGAACGATTGTTTTTGCCGATACGCGCGGCTACCACAAAGGCGGCGAAGCGAGAACCTCCGAGCGTTTGATGTTTACCTGTATGTTTACGTCACCGGCGTCCGAATCGAAACGACTCATAAAATTTCCGTCCAATTTAACATCGCCGCAATTAAATAAACAGCAGCGTTCGGCTTTGGAGATTGTTTGAGTGGCAACTTTCTCGCTGAACGGATTTGGTTTTTTTATTTTTTATGAAACTCCGTTGGATATACGGCATTATCGCAGGGGCGGTGCTCGCCGTTTTCATGCTCTATCCCCAAGCCCGGTTAATGTATCTTCGCGGGCAGCACTGGCAGGGAAACTATGCCATTACGGATGTTGATGAACCGGCATACGCGGCTTATTTACAATCCCTGATTGATGGAAAACCACGCAAAAACGACCCGTATTCGAAACTGGAAGAGACTGTTGAAACGCCGCAGTCGGAATCTTTGTTTTCGGTACAATTTGCCGCTTCCTACTCGGTTGCCGGACCGGCGCGAATGATCGGTATTTCGGCACCGGCGGCATTGACGATTCTGGGTGTTTTAGCCGCTTTTTTTACGACGCTGGTTTTATTCTGGCTGATCGGAATGCTCACCGACGATTCGCTTTATGCGATGGTCGGATGTCTCGTTATTTTCTGTTGCGGTACTATGGCGGGCGGCGCGTGGCAGGACCATTCTTTCCCGGTTTTCGCCGATATATCCCGTCGGTTGCGCTTCCCGTTTTTTTTGCCTTTTTCGGATGGATTTGGCTTTTGATAAACACGGGCAATAATAAGCGGCGCGTGGTTTACGGTTTGCTCGCCTTTGGTTCATTCGGCTTTTGTTTATTTTCCTATTTTTATCTGTGGACGACACTTGCCGCCTGGTTGGCTTGTCTGGCAGGCTTCTGGTTAATTATTCGTCCCGCAGAATGGACGAAAGCGTTAAAAAGCCTTTTGATGCTCGGTGCGGGATGCCTTTTATGGCTGATTCCATACGGAATAATGCTTTCGAACCGTTCAACGACCATCGACAATGTGCAGCTTCTTGAATTTACGCATACGCCGGACTTTGCCCGCGTGCCCATTTTTATCGGCATTGCGGTTTTTGTAATCCTCGGACTCGGCATCCGTTGGAAAAAAATCGAGCTGAAAGAGCATTTAACCCTTTTTACCGCCGCTTTGGCGTTGGTTCCGATAGTTGTTCATAATCATCAGATCATAACCGGAAGGTCGCTTCAGCCGGTTCATTACGATTTATTTACGGCAAACTATTTAGCGGTTCTCGCATTCATTCTCGCGGTCCGGCAGTTTTTCAAAAACACTCTGCGGTTCGAAGTTTTCCAGACGCGTATGGCGGTCGCGATCATCGGTTTGGCGGCGGTCGCCTGGGGAATGGTTGAATGTCACTTTACTACCCGGACTTATGACGGAATAAACATCGAGCGAGATCAGGGATTCGACATTGCACGGCATCTAAAAGGACTCGGAATTAAAGGCGATGCGCAGGGAATGGTTTTGTCCTACCCGATCTGGCTCGCCGATGATCTGCCGACAAATATTCCGCAGCCCGTCCTAACGGCGTTTCACCAGAATGTTTTCAACGAAATTTCGAACCGGGAAGCCAGGCAGCGATATTATCAATATCTTTATTACCAAAACACCAGTTCAAAACAACTGGAAGAGGAAATAAAAACCGGCAATTTTTCGCCCATCATCGCGCTTTTCGGTTGGGGACGCTATTCCAATCGTCTTAGTTTTACCTTCCGTCCTTTGACCGACCGGGAAATTACCGAAGAAGCCGGTTATTACAACGAATACGCGGCAAATTTCGATCCGCGAAACTCTGCAAAAATGGTTCTTTCCTACATTATCGTCTCAAATAAAAGGCAAACTGATTTATCGAACGTCGATAAATGGTACGAACGCCGTGAAGAAATGAAAAATACGGACTTTACGCTCTACAAAGTAAAGCTGAAAGCCTCCGAATAAAAAGGTATTTCGAGAAAAACAGTGGAACGTCCGAAAATTTTACTGCTGACATCATCACTTTTGGTTGACCGCGTTTTCGTTTATACGAACCTGATTAAAACGCTCGACAAATTCGGCGAGGTCGTTGTCTGGGCGGTTTCGCGCAGTGATGATCAAAATTCTTCCGTCTGGGACACAAGCGGCGCGAAAGTCGAAAATTTTCCGCCCGTTTTGCCGTTTAAATCATTCCCTTATGTCTATTTACGGCGCTTGAATGAATTTGTCTGGGATTACCGCCATCGGATTCCGAGTCGCGAGAGCGTCAAACAGCATCTCAAAAACATCAATAATCGCTTTTCGGTTCGCGCATTAAAGCTCCCGGCTCGTTTTCTGGCAATGTGTCGGAGCGAAAAATGGCTTGAAGACAATCTTGAAAAAGTTCTTTTGAATTATCCGCGCTCTGACGAAGCTGAACAGCGGCTGCGCGAACTGAAGCCGTCAGTGCTGGTCGTCACGGGCGCATTTCAATTCGAGCAGCCCGCGATTTTCGCCGCTGCGAAAAAACTCGGAATTCCGACGCTCGCGTATATTCCTTCGTGGGACAATATCACGACCAAAAACCGGATGGTTTTCAAATATGACGGTTATCTGGTTTGGTCGGAGCAAATAAAAAAAGAGCTTCATGAGTTCTATCCCGCGACCCGTAATCTTCCGGTTTATGTCGTCGGCGCACCGCAGTTCGATATTTTCTTTCAAAAAAGATTTCATCAGACGCGCGCCGAATTTTGCCTTGAACAAAATCTGGATCCCGAGCTTCCGCTGATAGTTTACGCGATCGGCTCGCCGAATTTTCTGAAAGAGCATTACGGCGCGCTCGAGATGGCGAAAAAAATCGCGCAGAATGAATTCGGCAAAATCCAGATGCTCGTCCGCCCGCATCCGATCCACGATAATGCTCAGCTTCATAATGCGTTCGATAAATTTGCTCCGCAAGTTCAATTGCAGCAGACGCATAACGCCGGAAAGCAAGTCGCCGAACGATCGCAGGACGAACGGCAGATCCGCGAATGGATCAACACTTTCCGGCACGCCGATCTGGTCATCAATCTCTCTTCGACCGTGACGATTGACGCGGCAATTTTTGATAAACCGATCATTAATCTCGATTTCGACCCGCAGCCCGGACAGACCGATCAGGCTTTGATCTACGATATCAATCATCGTTGGAACCATTTCAAACCGGTCGCCGAATCGGGCGGTGTTTGGTTGATTAAAAATTTTGACGAATTAACCGTTGCCGTTAAAAGCTACCTGCAAAACTCGTCTTTGCACCGTGCGCAGCGAAAACAGATCGTCCGCTACGTCTGTGAATATATTGACGGCAGATGCGCGGAGCGGATGGCGCAGGCAATTGTCGAGTTTACCGAGCTCAAATCGCCGGACAATGCAAATAATTCATGTGCCGAAACAAAGCGGGAATTTGTCGCCCGGATTTGAAAACATAATTTTCCGGTATTTTTTACGCTGCCCTTATTTCTTCAATTTATAACAAAACCATGTCCGCCAATCATTTTAATTCGTATTTCAGTACAATCGATAAAGCTCAGAACGGCTACGACGCATCGCCGTTGCCGCGAGCGGATTACGACCTCAAGAAAATTGCGGTCGTAATCCCGCGCGGCGAAGTGATCCGCAATTTCGTACACAGCGGCGTTTTGGATTTGGTTGCGGAAAAAGCTTCCGTCTCGACGATTTCGGTTTCGCTTAATGACGAGATAAATAAACAGTTGACCGAAAAATACGGCGAAATTTATCCGCTGATTGAATATCCGGAACGTTGGCTGGTGAGATTTGAGCGTGAGATCTTGGAAACTGCGCATAATCGCTGGTTATGGTCGCCCGCGGCGCAGTCGCGCGTCCGCCGCCACGATTCACAAGCCGCGGGCATTCGACGCTTACTCGTTCGGACGGCTAAAAAAGCGATCAGCCGTCCGGTTGCGAATCGTCCCGGACTGTTTGCTCTGTCGAAAATCGAACGCGCTTCGAGCCGCATTCTGAAAACTACGGACGAGTATCTGAATTTACTAAAAACACTTCGTCCGGCGTTGGTTTTTAACGGTTCACATGTTCACAGCCGCGTTGCCACGCAAGCCGTTCAGGCGGCGCAATGGCTTAATATCCCGACGGCGACCTTTATTTTTAGTTGGGATAATCTGACCTCGCAAGGGCGGATTATGCTGCCTTACGATTATTATCTGGTTTGGAATGAACAACTTAAAAAACAGCTGCTTGAGATGTATCGTCAAATTCATCCTGACCGCGTATTCGTGACCGGAACGCCGCAGTTCGATTTTCATTTTCGTCCCGAATACTACCAAACTCGTGAAGAATTTTACGCCGCAAACGGCGCGGATTTGCGGCGACCGCTCGTGCTTTATACGACCGGAATGGCGAATCATATGCCGAATGAACCCGAATTGGTCGAGGAAATCGCCGATATTCTGTCTGCTGTCGGCGGTGAAAATCCGCCGCAGCTGCTTGTCCGCGTATATCCGAAAGATTTGACCGGGCGTTTCGAGAAATTAAAAATGCGGCGACCCGACATTTTGTTTCAAAAAACGGATTGGGAAACAGCGTGGCTGACGCCGAAATTTGAGGATTCATTTGCGCTGATCAACGCTTTACGGCACTGCGCGCTCGGAATCAATGTCGCTTCCACGGTTTCTCTCGAGCTTTGTATGTTCGATAAACCGGTCATCAACGTCGGTTATAATCCGGCGAGCGTTCCGGTCGGAAAAATAAATTACGCCGAGTATTACGAATTTGATCATTACCGTCCGCTCGTCGAAAGCGGCGCGGTCGAAGTCGCGTCAAGCGTTCGGCGGATGCGCCAATTAATCATCGAAAATTTACGCAAACCGGCGCGGCGAAAAACAGAACGGCAAAACTTGATCAAAAAAATGTTCGGCGAAACGCTTGACGGAAAATCGGCAAACCGTGTGGCGCAGGCATTACTGCAAATTGTCGCGCAAAGCACGAACAAAAAGATATGACTGCGCCAAAACTGAAAATTTCGGTGGTCACGCCGACTTTTATGCGTCCCGTGGAAATTATCGGTCTGCTCGATAATATCGCAAAACAAGCTTTTCTGCCGTTTGAAGTGATAATCGTGGACGGCGCTCCTTCCGGAGAATTCGAAACCGAAAAAACAATTCAAAATTCAATCGATGATTTTCCGTTCAAAGTTCGCTACATGCGGCAGACGGGCGGCACGGCGGTACAGAGAAATGTCGGGATCGAATCGGCAACCGGCGATTTTATCGCGCTGATCGATGACGACGTGCGGCTCGAAGAAATGTTTTTGAAGGAAATAGCTGATGTTTTCAACTCGCGCCGGGGCGAAAAAGCGGGCGGCATTGTCGGATATCGTCGCAACGGGCATTTTGAGCTTGAAACATCGGCACGCTGGAAGTGGTATAAACGCCTCAAATTGCTGACTACTTTCGAACCCGGACGTTACGATTATAATTGCGGTTATCCGATCAACAATTATCTGCAGCCTCCGTTTAAGGGAGTTCGCCGCGTCGATTTTATGACAACGGCGTGCGCTGTCTGGCGGCGCGAAGTTTTCACCGACGGTTTGCGGTTTCATTCATTTTTTCGCGATTACGGCGTACTCGAAGACGCTCATTTTTCACTTCGCGCGGGACGCCGATGGGAATTGCTGCAGTGCGGCGATGCGCTGTGCGAGGAGCTCAGCTCGCCGAACGGACGCGAAAATCGCCGTAAAATCGGTTATAAATGCGTGGTAAATTATTATTTCGTTTTTCAAGACATCGGGCAGCCGCTCTCATGGACACAAAAATTCCGGTTTTGGCGTTACCAATCCTTTGAATTTTTGCGCATCGCGGCATCAGCCGTCCGCCGCCGAAGGACGGCTGATTTTCAGGAAATAGTAGGTCGAATCGAAGGTGTTTTTGCGGTTTTAGGCGGCGCGGCAAGTTCTAAAAACTAACATCAAAAAACCGTTGAACCAATGAAGCTTGCGGTCATTTCACATAAAGTTTGCTGGAATTCACCCGAAGCGCCTGATTTTTATCAGACCGACGGCGGCTTTCCTTTCCAGATAAAAGCGATCTCCGAGTTGTTCGATGAAACACGGGTCGTCGTTCCCTGTGAAAGCCTGCGAAATGATAAAGGCGTTTCGCCGCTGGTCGGAAACAGTTTAAGCGTTTGTCCGCTTTCGATGCCAAAAGGCAAGGATTTCCGGCGAAAGCTGGATTTTCCGTTCTGGCTGCTGAGAAACGGGCGGATTATCTGGCGTGAAATTAAAGACGCCGATGCGGTTCACGCGCCGATTCCCGGTGATGTCGGGACAATCGGAATGCTTTTCGGGCTTTTACTCAGAAAACCCCTTTTCGTTCGATATTGCGGCAACTGGTTTGTCAGACGAACCGCCGCCGAAGCGTTTTGGAAATGGTCGATGGAACGATTCGCCGGCGGACGCAACGTAATGCTCGCGACGGGCGGAGATGCTGCCGCCCCGTCGGCAAGAAACGCAAATA
>JADMIO010768890.1_pt1 | contig 12082 bp, 6 predicted proteins | sample 8958161 | NCBI WGS metagenome assembly JADMIO01 (sample SAMN16585339, study PRJNA669376) | soil metagenome | isolation source: Crop rotation soil | place: USA: Cullars Rotation, Alabama | collected 2011 | reverse complement strand
GCCGCGACTTCAAGTCACGTGAATTCCAAGCTTCGGATCCCACTGTGCTGGAAAGCATCGTCACGACGGGAGGCAAAACCTTCCTCGGATCGGGGACGCTCCTCGCCTGGTGTGGAAAGCAGTACGTCCTGACCGCCGCCCACGTCGTCGAGGACGAGAACGGCAACCCGGTGGCCGAGGCGCAGGTCCAGTTCTACCTGCCTGCCCTCGGCCTCGCCGGCGCGACCGGGATCGGGGTAACGAAGATCCTCGGCCGGCGTGATCTGGAGCCGTTCGGGCTCGGAGACCGGGACCTGGCCCTGCTGAAACTGCAGACCCGGATCGACTCGGACGCGATCGTGGGCGCGGTCCTGCCCACGACGGACGTGCCGGCGAGCCCGCAGGTCCTCGTGGCGGGCTACGGCCAGACCAACGGGAGCCAGGGCGGATACCTGACCCTGGGTTTCGGCCAGATCGATGCGGTCGGGCAGAGCGTCTCCGGCTCGATCGAGGGGCATCCCACCGTCGGGCCCTACCTCGTCAACCGCTTCCAGCCGGGAGAGGCCGCGTTTGCCGAGGGCGACTCCGGCGGGCCCGACTTCCTCCTGGAGCGGAAGCAGGTGGGGAGGGTCTACTGGCTCCCGGTCGTGGTCGGCGTGCATTCCTTCTGGCGGGACACCAATCGCAACGACCTGACCGATCACGGCGAGGACACCTACAGCGTGCAATTGACCCCGGACCTGACGGCAAAACTCGAGGCGGCGATCGGGACGTACCGGATCTCGGCTCATTTCGACCTGCACGTGAGCAATGACGGAGACTTCGATTTCCCACCCCCCTTCCACGACGACGGCGAATGGAAGATGTGGCTGATCGTGAACGGAACGGCCGTGATGGACGGATACCGGAAGGACTTTTCCGACGAGGCCAGTAACGGGCACAACACCTACCGGGACGTCGCCCAGGTCTGGCTCTCCGGTCCGGGCCTCTACGACGTCAAGTTTTACGGCAGAGAGCTGGACGGCGGGCTCAAGGGGAAGGACGACACCATCGCGGAGATCGACCCGGAGGTGATCGTCCCGTATTGGATCTCCGAGCGCGACCTGCTCTACAACCTGGGTTCCCGCGGGGGAGATACGGCTTACGACCTGTTCATGAGGGTGCATATCGAATGGGTCCTGAACAGTTAGGCGGAGCAAGGGAAGACAATTCGCAAAAGATGAAGGGCGCCGACGAAGGCATCGCCGCCCCACGGCCGCCGGGCTGGCCGCGGCGACCGACGAGGGGACGAGGTGTGCTCGTCCCCTCGGGTCAACCCTCCGCTCAGTCGTTCGGACAGACCAGAGAGATCAACGTCCGGACAGGGACGTCGAAGAGGGAGGCATGGAACACCTGCCTTGCGTCTCACCCGGATTCGACTCTCCTGCCCGGCGCTTGCGGGGGATCACCACGCAAAACGCCGGGCGGGAGACCCTGGACTCGCTGACCTCGTCCGGCTGATCGCCCTCACCCGTGGGCGAAGCGGTGCTCCAGGATCTTCTTCATGTTCGCCAGCTCGATCTGGTGGATCGCGTGGAAGCTCGGCCAGATGTCGCCCACCCACACCCGGTCCGTCCGCTGCCGCGGCTCCGTGATGTACGCCGGGACGTCCGTCACCTTGCGGTCGTAGTAGACGTGCTTGCAGTTCGTCCACAGGACGACCGTCCCCGGCCGGCGGAGTGTCGGCATCGCGTCGAGGAACCGGAAGTGATAACGCATCCACATCTCGTCGCCCTGGTCCCACGCGCACAGGTGATCGACCACCCGGCTGTCCGGGTAGGCGTCCACCTTCATGTAGATGTACGTGTCCCGTGCCAGCGCCTCCGTCCCCTTGTACAGCCCGCCGCCGATGTGGTGGAAGTTCCGCAGGCTGAACGTGAACTCCTCCAGGCAGTACACGTTCGCCGCGTACTCGAACGCCATGTCCACCGGGCAGTGGATGTACTCCGCGGTGTGGCAGAACTGGCCGAAGATCTCGTCGTGCGAGTAACTCTGTTTCGTGTGCTCGCGCAGCTTCGCCTTCAGCTGGTCGAGCCCGTTGTCCTCCGACGTGAACAGGTCCGGGACCTTCCCCACCGGGATTCCGTTGGTGACAAGGTCGGCCCGGTTCGCGGGCGTGTGCAAGCCTCGGTTCGCCATTCGCACTCCTCCCGTTCTCGTGTCTCACCAGCGGATCGTCAGAGCGCTCACGAAGTCGCCGCCGTTGGAGAACGTCCCCATGGCGATGACGTCCCCCCGGCTCACCCGGCCCTTCTCCAGGGCGTCGGCAAGCGTCACCGGGATCGACCCCTGGAACAGGTTGCCGTAGCTCGCCAGCGTGTCGTGGACCCGCGGCGCCTGGATCCCGACCCGGCCACGCCAGTCCTTCAGGAACAGGTCGTTCGGCTGGTGGGTGATCAGCAGATCGACGTCGTCGGTGGTGATCTCCGCCCGCCGCAGACACTCCAGCACCGCCTCGGGCACCAGCCGCTGGGCGTTGTCGCGAATCCTGTCGATCATGTCCGCCGTGAAGTTGACGGTGATCGGGCCGCAGCCGCGCTCCCAGTAGTTGCGGAAGACGCCGTCGATCAGGTCGGGCTCGAAACGGAGGATGCCGTAGTGCTCGCCGAGGGAGCGTTCGTAGCTGGCCAGGAAGCTCGAATCGCCGGCGGCGACCAGGGTGGCCGACGCGCCATCACCCAGCGGCGCCCCGGACTTCTTCTGCTGGTGCTCCGCCAGCCGGGAGATGAAGTTCGTCACGGTGACGACCGCGACCTTCCGGCACTGTCCCGACTCGATGAACGCCCGGGCCGTGTTCAGCCCGGAAAGGTACGACGAGCAGCTCGTGTCGATGTTCAGGATCGTCGCGTTGCGGGCCCCGACCCGGTGCTGGACCGCGGGGCCGATGCCCGGCCAGAACGTGTCGGTGAAGATGCACGAGACGATGATGAGGTCGATGTCCTCCGGCCGCGTCCCGGTGCGCTCGACGAGGCGCTTCATGGCCAGGGTGCCGAGGTCTTCAGACAGGTAGTCCGGCGAGGCGAAACGCCGCTCGCGCACGCCGCGGTAGAACGGGCTGTCCTCGCCGGTCAGGCTGTCGGTGACGGGAACCACCCGCTCCGGCATGAAGTTCACCACGTCGATGATCTGCGCGCCTGGCATTGGTCCCTCCGCTCACGAATACAGGTGTCCGGTTGATGGAGGGCGAGGCTCCTGCCGAGCCCTCCATGAGGTGTGCCGCCGTCCTGCGGTAACTCATTCCCCCACGGTTGCTCTCTGTGACGCGCGAAACTCCAGCGGCAGGGCCTTGACGCCGCGGAAACCGAACGACTCGATCCACTCCGGCGTGCCGACCACGCGCACATCGTCGAGCCGCTTCAGGATCGCCGTGAACGCGATCTGCCCCTCCATCCGGGCCAGCGGCGCCCCCGGGCAGAAGTGCGGCCCGATGCCGAAGGCGATGTGCCGGTTCTCGGCCCGTCCGACGTCCAGGCGCTCCGGGTCGGGGAACTGCTCGGGGTCGCGGTTCGCCGCGTTGAGCAGCGGGAAGAGGATCTCGCCCGGGGCGATCCGCCGGCCACGGATCTCGGACGGTTCGAGGACGACCCGGCGGGCGACCTGGACCGGCCCGTCGTACCTCAGGAATTCCTCGACGGCACGCGCCACCGCCGGCCGCGACAGGTCCGCACGCAGGGCCGCCAGCGCCTCGGGATGGCGGAGCAGGGCGAGCATACCGTTGCCGATCAGGTGCGTCGTGGTCGTGTGGGCGGCGAAGACGAGCATCATGCACGTCGCGACCAGCTCGTCCTCGGTGAGGCGCTCGCCGCCCTCCGACGCCGCGATCAGGTCGCTCAGGATGTCCTCGCGCGGCCGCCGCCGGTGCTCGTCGATGAGGACGCGGAAGTAGTCGCCCATCTCCGCCACGTTCCGCCGGGCCAGGTCGTAGACCTCCTTCGGCTTCTTCGCCATCCCGAGGAACGGCTCGATCGCCGCCGACCACGCCTTGATCCGGTCGAGGTCGTCGCAAGGCAGGCCGATCATCTCGCAGATCACGACCGCCGGCAGCGGGTAGGCGAACTCCGCGATCAGGTCGATCCGCCCCCGCGGCAGGGCCGGGGCCAGCAGCTCGTCGATGACCCGCTCGATCCCGCCGCGCAGGCGCTCGACGGCCTGCGGGGTGAACGCCTTGTTGAACAGCGCCCGCAGCCGGGTGTGCTGCGGCGGGTCGGAGAAGACCGACCACTTCCGCAACGAGTCGCCGAGGTCCCGCATCTCCGCGCGCTGCTCGGCCGGCAGCTCGGCGAAGAACGGCGTGATGCGGTCGGACGAGAGCCGGGCGTCGCGGAGGGCGGCGAGGACGTCGGCGTAGCGCGTGAGTACCCACCCGCCGAGGACGTCGGAGCGGTGGACGGGGTCCTCCTCCCGTAGCCGGCGGAACGCGGGGAAGGGGTCGGCCTTGAAGCCCGGGTCGCGCGGGTCGAAAACGGGTTGCTGGGTGCTCATCAGTCCCACTCCCAGATCGGCGGCGGGTTCTCGACCCGCTCCGTCCCCTTCGGCAGCAGCGGCGTGAACGGCGGCACCTCCTCGCGGGCCAGCACCAGTTCCAGCACCCCCGGCATCTCGGCGTGGGCGGCGTGGTCGCGGAGGGCGGCGGCCAGCTCGTCCTTCGTGCGCGCCTTGCCGACCCACAACCGGTCCGGCCCGCCGAACCCGCGGGCGAGGGCGGCGACATCGACGGGCGAGTAACGCACGCACTCGAGCCGGCCGTCGAAGAACTTCTGCTGCCGGGTCACGCACATGCCGTGCATGGCGTTGTTGAAGACGACGAAGAGGACCGGCAGCCCGAGGTCCGCCGCGGCGTGGATCTCGAACCCGGCCATGAGCAGCGACCCGTCGCCGGTCAGCACGACGGTCCGCTGGCCGCGGGACGCGCCGAGGGCGATGCCGACGGCGGCGGCGATGGCGTACCCCATCCCGCCCATGCCGAGCGCGATGGTGGCGCTCGTCCCGGGCGGGACGTAGAGCTGGTGCAGCGCCGCGGCGGCGCAGTTGCCCGCGTCGTAGACGAGGTGGCCGCCACGCGGTAGGGCTTGCTGCAACAGGTCGAACGCCTCGCTCTGGAGCAGGGTGCCGTCGAGCGGTCGCGGTGCAGCGGAGATCGCGGGGGCGAGGCTCGGGCGGAACAGCTCGAAACGGTACTGCCCCACCGGCGGGACCTCGAACGGGTCCTCCTCCCACAGACGCAGCAGCTCCTCGAACACCACTCCCGCGTCCGCCTCGACGGCCACGTGCAGCATGTTCGCCGTCCCCGGCCACCACGACCGTTGCGTCTGGCCAGGGGGCGGCTCGACGACCCGGCTCAGCTCGCCCATGTCGATGTTGACCGCGAGGAGCCGCTTGGAAACGATGTCGAGCGGGTCGCTGGCGAACGGGGCGCGGGTCATCGCGTTCAGCCCCGAGCCGACGATGAACAGCAGGTCGGCCCGGTCGCGGAGGTAGTAGTGGGCGCTGGGATGGCCGGCGACGCCGAGCATTCCCAGGTACAGCGGGTCGTCGTTCGGCACCTCGCCGCGGGCCGAGAGGTCGGTCATCATCGGCAGCCGGACCTTCCGCGCGAACTCGATCACCGCGGCGGGGTTGCTGCACCGGCGGACGCCCTGGCCGACGACGAGGACCGGGCGGCGGGCACCGCGGAGGTCTTCGAGAAGGGCGATCAGCCCCCGCTGCACGGCGGCGGGGTCGGCGGGGGCGTCGGCACGGAGGCGGATGGGCGGCTTGTGAACCGGAAGGCCGGGCGGGTCCACCCGGGTGGTGTCGGGGCCGAGCCGAGCAACGGGGACGGGCCGGACGGCGGCGGCGACGCGCCGGGCGAAATCCTCGGGGACGGGCCCGACCTCGGCCGGCCAGAGCGAGCGCGGGACGAGCAGCACCGCCGGTCCCGGCCGGCCACGCAGCGCCTCGACGGCGGCCCGCTCGAACAGGGGCCAGAACTCGTCGGGCCTGGCGACCTTGGCGACGAACTTGGCGATCCCGCCGAAGAAGGCGACGGCATCGACGGCCCGGCCGACGCCGGAGGAGTCCTGGAACGCGCCGCGGCCCTCTCCCGTGATCGGTGGCTGGCCGACGAGTGCGAGCACCGGCACCGACTCGGCGTGAGACTCGGCGATGCCGACGGCGAGGTTCATCATGCCCCCGCCGGACGTGGAGCAGCACACGCCGAGCCGGCGGTGGACGCGGGCGTACCCGTCGGCCATGAAGGCGGCGCCGAACTCAGACCGGGCCATCACCGAGACGAGCCTGTCGCCACCGAGCCGGTGGATGGCGTCGTGCAGGTGCTCGATGTTCGCGCCGCTCACGCCGAAGACGTGGCGGACGCCGAGGGCAATCAACGACTGGACGACGGCATCAGCCAGTTTCATCGGCCGTCCTTTGCGATTCGAGGAGATGTGATGGACAGTGTACGGGATCGGGGGGCGTAACAACAGGGGGGTTGGCAAGGACGAGGCGTCGTTGTCCCCTGCCGCCAGCCCCGCACTCCAGAACGCCGCCTGGATCGAGCCTTGACATCCTTTTTTGCAGCGGCCGGTAGAATGACCCCGGCAAATCGTCGTACCCCGCCGAGGGCCCTGGCGATGTCCAGCAACCTCATCTGTCCGCGCGGCCACCACTGGCCATCCCCCGCAGACGGGCCGGACGGCCCCTGCGTGCGCTGTCCGGTGTGCGGCATCGCGCTGGAGGCTGAGGCCCCGACGCTGTCAGGGCAGGAGCCGCCATTTGTCGACGACTCCGATCATTATCCCTCGTTCCCGGGCTACCGAGTGCTGGGGGAGCTGGGCCGCGGCGGCATGGGTGTCGTCTACCGCGCCCACGACCCCACACGCCAGACCCTCGTCGCGCTGAAGACCATGCAGTGGGTGGAGCCGGTGGCCCTGTACCGCTTCAAGCAGGAGTTCCGTGCCCTCGCCGGGCTCGCCCACCCGAACCTCGTCACCCTCCACGAGCTGGTCGCCCACGGGCGGGAATGGTTCTTCACGATGGAGCTGATCGAGGGGGCCTCGTTCCTCGCCCACGTCCGGCCGGGCAGGACCGGACCGCGCGGCCCGACGAACCAGGTGCCCCCACCGACGGCGACCGGGCCGGCGGGCGGGGAGTGGGTCCCGCCGCGTCCGCCTCCGTCTGCCCTGAACCCCGAGCAAATGGACCGCCTGCGCTCGGCGTCGTGCCAGCTCGCCTCGGGCCTTCTCGCCCTCCACGACGCCGGCAAGCTCCACCGCGACGTCAAGCCCGGCAACGTCCTGGTCACCGGCTCCGGCCGGGTCGTCCTGCTGGATTTCGGCCTCGCCGCCGACCTCGACCCGAGCGGCCGGCACCAGAATACCGAGCCGAACCTCCTGGGGACGGCCGATTACATGGCGCCGGAGCAGGCGGCGAGCAAGCCGGTGACGCCGGCCAGCGACTGGTACGCCGTGGGGGTGATGTTGTACGAGGCGCTCACCGGCCGGCTCCCCTTCGAGGGGCCGGTGGTGGAGGTGCTGCAGGCCAAACAGCGGGCGGATCCGCCGGGGCCCCGGTCCCTGTTGCCCGAGATACCCGAGGACCTCGACGCGCTCACCGTCGAGCTGCTGCGCCGGGATCCGGAGGTCCGCCCTCCGGGCCATGAAATCCTGCGGCGGCTGGCGGCGGCAGGGGGTGTGGGACGAGCGCCCCCTGCCCCATCCCGGCTCGCCGCCCCCGCGGGAGTGTCTCTGGTCGGACGGAAGCGGCACCTGGAGGTCCTGGCCGGCGCTTTCCAGTCGGCCCGGCAGGGGAACACGGCTCTGGTCCACGTCATCGGCCCGCCGGGGGTGGGGAAGAGCGCCCTGGTGCGCCACTTCCTCGAAACCCTGACCGACGCGGTGGTCCTCGCCGGACGGTGCTACGAACAGGAGGCCGTGCCGTACAAGGCGCTGGACAGCCTGGTGGACGCCCTGAGCCGCTACCTGGTGCGGCTGCCGGCGGCGGAGGTGGAGGCGGTGCTGCCGCGGGACGTGCTGGCGCTGGCCCGGGTGTTCCCGGTGTTGCGCCGGGTCGGGGCGGTGACCCTGGCGCCGCGGCGGCCGCTCGACCTCACCGACCCCCAGGAGGTCCGCCGGCGGGCGTTGGCCGCGTTGCGGGAGCTGCTGGGGCGGCTGGGGGACCGCCGGCCGCTCGTCCTGTTCATCGACGATCTGCAATGGGGGGACATCGACAGCACCGCCCTGCTGGCCGACCTGCTGCGGCCGGCGGACGCCCCGGCGATGCTGTTGATCGTCAGCTACCGCGGCGAGGACGCGGCCCGCCCCTGGCTCCGGGCGCTCCCCGGTGCCGACGAGGGCGGCCGTGAGCTGGCCGTCGAGCCGCTGACCGACGAGGAATCCCGCGAGCTGGCCGTTGCCCTCCTCGCGGACGTCGGCTCCCCGCTCGCCGCGGAAACGGCAGCTCGCGAGTCCGGCGGCAACCCGTACTTCCTCCGCGAACTGGTGCAGCACGCGGCGGAGCGCCCGGCCGGGGGGGCGGTTGCGCTCCCGGACGTCCTCTGGGCGCGGGCCCTGCGTCTGCCTGAAGAGGCCCGCCGCCTGCTCGAAGTCGTCGCGGTGGCAGGGCGTCCGCTGCGGCCGGCAGAAGCGTGTCAGGCGGCCGGGGTCGGCGAGACAGAGCTGACGGCCCTGGCGCAGCTCCGTTCGGGCCGGTTCGTCCGGACCGCCGGCACGAACGAGGATTCCTCCGTCGAGGCCTATCACGACCGCATCCGCGAGACCGTGGTCGCCCGCCTTTCCCCTGCCGCGCTGCAGGAGCACCACCGCGGCCTCGCCCTGGTGCTGGAGTCGTCGCGGCAATCGGACCCCGAGCTGCTCGCGGTCCACTTCCAGGGGGCCGGCGACTCCGGCCGTGCCGGGAAGTACTTCGCGCTGGCGGCGGCCCGGGCCGCCGAGACGTTGGCCTTCGACCGGGCTGCCAAGCTCTACCGGCTGGCTCTGGATCTGCATGGGGAAGCCGGTCCGGAAGGACACGCCCTGCGGGTCCGGTTCGGCGACGCGCTCGCCAACGCCGGCCGGGGGGCGGAGGCGGCACGGGAGTACCTGGCGGCGGCAGCCGGCGGCAGCCCCGACGAGTCGCTGGAGCTCCGCCGCCGGGCCGCCCTGCAATTCCTGATCAGCGGCCACGTCGATGAAGGTCTCGCAGCCTTGCGCGCCGTGCTGGACGCGGCGGGCATGGCGATGCCCGCGACGGGCCGGCGGGCGTTCTGGTCCCTCGTCCTGCGCCGGGTGCAGCTCTGGTGGCGGGGGCTCACCCCGCGGGAGCCGCCCGAGGGGACGGATCGCCGATCCGTTCTCCCCCTGACGTCCATCGCCGTCTGCTGGACGGCGTCGGCGGGGTTGAGCATGGTGGACCCGATCCTGGGGGCGTACTTCCACACGCGCGGGCTCCTCCTCGCCCTGGACGCGGGCGCACCGTCTCACCTCACGCGGGCGCTGGCGATGGAGGCCGGGCACGTCGCCATCGGCGGCGGGCGCACCCAGAAGCGCACCGCCCGGATCCTGGAAGCGGCGGACACGCTGGCGCGCCAGGTGGACCAGCCCTACGCCAGGGGCGTGGTGGCGCTGGCCGGGGGGATCGCCGCGGCCCTGCAGGGGAGGTGGCGGCGGGCACTGACATTGTGCGACGAGGCCGAGGGTATCTTCCGCGGGTCATGCACCGGCGCCGTGTGGGAGCTGGACACGGCGCACCGTTTCGCGTCGTGGGCGCTGATGTTCATGGGGGAAGTCGCGGAGCTGGCCCGCCGGCTGCCGGTGCTCCGCAAGGAGGCGGAGGAACGGGGCGACCTCTACGGGGCGACAAACCTGACCCTGGTGGCCGGCACCCTGGCGAGCCTGGCCGCCGACGAGCCGGACCGGGCCCGCGAGGAGGTGGAGCGGGTGATGGCCCGGTGGTCTCGGCAGGGGTTCCACGTCCAGCACCTCGACCGGCTGCGCGCCGAGGTCTGGCTCGCCCTCTACGCCGGCGACGGGCGGCAGGCGTGGGAGCGGCTGAACGCCCACTGGCCGGTGGTGGCCGGATCGCACCTGTTCCGGGTCCAGCAGAACCGTATCTTCATGCACCACCTCCGCGCCGTCTCCGCCCTCGCCGCCGCGGAGAAGGGGGACCCGCGGCCGCTGTTGCGGGCGGCGGAGCGTGACGCCCGGCTGCTGGAGCGGGAGAGGGTGGCGTGGGCGGACGCGCTGGCCGGGCTGGTCCGCGCGTGCGTGGCGTGGGCCCGGGGCGACGCGGGGAAGGCGGCCGGGCTGCTGCGAAACGCGGCTGCCGATCTCGACGCGGCCGAGATGCGGCTGCACGCCGCGGCGGCGCGGCGGCATCTGGGCCCTGTCGTGGGCGGCGATGAGGGACGGGCGGCCGTGACACAGGCGGACGAGTGGATGCGAGGGCAGGGGATTCGGGACCCCGCCCGGCTGGCCGCGGTGCTTGCGCCAGGGGGGTAAGGCTTTGGGGTGCGGGGCTTCAGCACCGCTTTGAGCTTTTCTTTCTGTATGGCGCCACGAAAGCGAAAGCCGACCTGATCGGGTTGGCGCGGGACTCCCGGGTCCCGCGCCACCACCGCGGACCGCGCTCAGCGAAGGCCGTCGAGCGGATCGAAGCTTGCCAGGACCAGGTCGAGGACCTCGTGGGGGTGGGCGATGGCTGCCGGCACCGTGGGGGACTCCGACTTCGGGTTGACTGCCGGACCGCTGGCGGCACCGACCGCCGGGCTTTCCGATGCGAGGAGGGCATCCACGACCTTCCTCACTCTGTCTCCCCCCTCCCTTACCGAGGGGACGCTTCCCTGGCCGACTGGGAACAGGACGGGGGAAACCTCGCCGGTCGTGGCCCGCACGGCCTGGCTGCCGCCGGAAGCCGTCGGGCTGAGGGTGGCTCCCGTGAGGGCGAACGACTGGGGGACGGTGCCGTTCAACGTGTACTGGCCGACGTCGCCGTAGTTGCCCTGGCTCTTCACCGCGACGTAGTAGGTGCCCGACGCCAGGGACAGGGTGATGCTGGCCCCCAGGCTGGTGGACGGGGCCGCCGAGGCGATCAGCACGCCGGCCGAATTGTACAGCTCCAGCCGGGCGTCGAGGTCGGCGGCGAAGGCTCCCACGGGCACGGAGATCGAGCACGTTCCGCCCGAGGTCGTGAAGCGGAAGAAGTCGGCGTCCGAGGTCGTGCCGATGATCCCCGCCTGGGAAAATCGGTTGCCGCTCTGCGCCAGGACCTTTGCCGTCGAGATGCTGTTGCCGAAGTCGTCGGCCCGCAGCCCGAACCCGTTGGCGGCCCGCGAGATCACCGCGATGTCGTCCTGGAAATTTCCGTTGGTATCGGTCCCCTGCCACCAGATGCTGCGGCCGTTGCCGACGGTCCCGAACATGATCGGACGCTTGTCGGCGGTCCCCGAGGTCTGCTGGTGCTGGAGCCCGAACAGGTGGCCCGCCTCGTGGGAGATGCAGACGGCGGCCTCCTCGGCGGAGCTACCCGAGGCGAAGCCGCTGTTGGAGGCGGAGTTCGTGAACCCATCGAGGTGGGACACGCCGCCGTCGCTGGCGTACTTGACGGCAAGGCGGATGGCCTTGCCGTTGGAGAAGTCCCCCGGGTTCACCGTGGTGACGTTCACGTTGAAGATGGAGTAATCGTCGGCGACCAGCGCCCAGATGTCCCTGATCCTCTGCTCCTCGGTGGCGCTGAAGGTGTTGGGGTCGCCGTCCATGTCGAAGACCGGCTGATAGCCGTCCCCCTGCCCCACCCCCCACCAGTCCTTCTCGTAGTACCCGTTGAAATCCAGGTACACGGTGACGCTGGCCCCGGGCAGGCTGCTGAGGGCGGGCGGCGGTGGTGCGGAGATCCCCACCCACAGCCCCAGCGAGCTGGTGCCGACGCTGGGCACGTCGAACTTCATGACGTCGGTCAGCCGGTCGCCGTTGAAGTTTCCGGCCAGCACGACCATCTGGGTGTTCGTGTCCCAGGTGGCCCACTGGCTGGTGTTGAAGTTGCCGGCCCCGTCGGACAGCCCGACCCAGAGGCCGCCCCGGGCGGTCCCGGA
>JADMIO012611002.1_pt1 | contig 12083 bp, 9 predicted proteins | sample 8958161 | NCBI WGS metagenome assembly JADMIO01 (sample SAMN16585339, study PRJNA669376) | soil metagenome | isolation source: Crop rotation soil | place: USA: Cullars Rotation, Alabama | collected 2011 | reverse complement strand
GATACTTTTGACCAAAAAATTTTTTTTCGATTTTTTTTCGAAATTTTACTCAAAATTGTTTTTTTGGTATTTTGATCACTTTTGACAATTTTTTTTTTATTATTATTATTTTGTCAAAAATTTTTTTTTTTGACATTTTTGGACACTTTTAACAAAAATTTTTTTCCACCAAAATTTGAAAAGGGGGAAAAAATGAAAGGTAATTTTCAAAAATATCCGACCATCTATTGTTTGAAATGAAGGTCAGGAAGACTACATTAGGGGTAGATAAGTTTAAAGTTATCCTATCTGCAAGAATAGCCATACTGGAACACCTCTCTTCCCTTGAACTTGCATACCCAGAAGATATCGTTGAAGCAGGCAATTCCCTCAAGGATAACCCTAGGTCCTTCCTTCCATAAAGAAGTGACCTTAGAGAGGAATAACCATGGCGTCGAACTGCAGAAAAATTTAGCAGAAGGGATATGTAGAAGCAGCATCATACAGGAACTGAACCAAGAATTCCTCACCCTTACCAGAGGAATAGGGTCTCAGAGATTCAGTCAAGAACAAGGAGCTGCTTTCAAACTTAGAAGGAACATCACTAAGTACAATCAATTTCATAAAAGAGACGGCTCAATTGCCAATACTTTATTAATTAATGGCATACTTGAGACAGATGCCAGTACCGTCTCCCAAGCCTTGATTAATAAACTAAATCCAGCTCACCTAGATTTCGAGGAACACTATGCCCCTTCGGACTATAATTCTCTTTTAAACATATTACTAATTGGGTTGCATATTAAAAAATTCCAACATTAGTATATCTGATATGATTTATTTATAATAGGATCATTTTCAAAAGGAGCAACTTATTTGTAGCAACCGAGAACTAAAAAGGGAGCAACTATTGTGAGTTCCATGCAAGTTTAAATCGACATAGGGCCCATACGATTTCAAAATGAGTGGTAGTATGGCATTCCTTAGAGTCTTGAATCCTTTACAGAGGGTTTTTGTATGTTGCTAAGGCCTTGTTGAATAATTTCTTATTAACTGTTCATACATGAATTCATCAGTATTGTATACCTCTCCCGCGACCAACAAAATTTTACCCTCCCTTCCCTTTGAGAGTAACACTCCAAGATAGACCTTGCCTCAAATGAGCAAATATCCTTTAATACTGTAGAGGAGAGGATACATCTCAATGAAACCAAAAAAGAACACGAAGACCCCTAAATATGAATCTTTAGAAGAAATACAGTATAAAACCGTTCACAGGCTGTTATGTTTAGTGAAATATAAGGTTTCGCACTGTCTATTTTTTAAGATTATTTCACATCTTAATTTTGAGGCAAAAAGTTATCTTCATGGAAAAACTAAGTCTGTACTCGAAACCAAAGTCCATAAGATCGAAAAAAGAAGGAAATTAAAGAAGAATCCTACCTGCTCAGATTCAAAAGTCAGGAAATGAAGCAAACAGGGTTCCATTGAGCCTCAACAGAATGAATCTAGTGAAGCTGAGTCCAATAAGGGAAAGGATCACACACTTTTTAATTCTGCTCTCTACACGTTGGCTTTAGATGAAAACCAAGCATACCATTGAAAATCTTATCTAGCTATTACAGTCAGATATATCAAAGAAAGAAAGTTTCATCAGCAACTAATTGGTCTACTCCCAATAACAATATCTAAAACAGCGGAAACTATTCATGAGACGCTAAAAGAGAAAATATATTCAAAGGACCAAACAAAAAATCAATTGAACAACACTTCCTTGAATTATGTGCTGATGGAGGGAGCAATATGATGCCGCCAAGCATGGATTGGAGACCCTCCTCAGAGCCGACTGTCCGGGAATAGTACATAGAGCTGAATTGGTCTCCAAATATTTGATAATCTTCTACTGATATTAAGCACTACGAAAGATTATTTCCAGCATGAACACCTAATATATCCAGAAATATGCCAAAAACTCATTGATTATATTTAACAGATTTGCCATATTGATTGTCAAAGAAGGTTTACCTGAAAAAAATTATCTCGTTACAAGATGAATTTGCCTTATATTTTAACTGTCCTGGAAATCTAACACAATAGAGTCATATTTGGTTCCTCATGAAGAGAGAAAGAAGAGATATCTTGATTGGCAGATTTATGATGATAAAGACCATTTTAACGTTGTGCCAGCTTCCATTCAGCCAATACTTTTGAAATGAATCAATCAATTTATGTTTGCAGTACTCGAACGCATCCTTAAGGATGCCTTTAGAAACGACCTAATAATAAAGTCCAAAGCTCTCTATCTCACCAAGATGTCTCATTTGAAGAAGCTAAAACTAACCCAAAGCCCTCTAAATCCCAAGAGAAATTTCTCATCACTTTCAACAGTAAGAAAGGAGACCTAATTGATGGAGACCAAATTATTCAGAAACCCAAACCAAGTAAATACAAGAAGCATGACGAGCCATTCGAGAAAGAGGATTCAATCCAAGGTGATGATATTAGTCAAGATTACTATGAAGGCTTGTAGACTTACTACAATAAGTCATTTTTTCACTGTAGTGAAGTCATCCTAGTCACTTTAAACCCTGATGTTCAGCATTCTCATTCTCTTTATGTTCTGCATTGATATGATATTACCGGTGTTCTGTGAATTCAAGTAAATGCTTTTTAAATATTATTGGACCGAGTTCTCCCTTAATATTTACCAGAATTGGCTCACTACTATACATATTTTGAACTTTTTAATTATTTTTTACTTCGTCAAGAGGGTCAAGGAAAGCATTTCTTTTGTCTAAATCTAAGATGAGTTCAATCATGGCTGAAATTTCAGAAGTTTTCCCTAGATATCACTTTATATAATATAAGCATTCGACGATTCAGCTCTTGACGTAGTTTGTTCCAGCAATGAAAATAGCTGCCGCATATTCAGGGGACCACTTTTCATTATACTCTATTACTATTCAAATAGGTTAAGCATTCCTTATAAAGTATTCGACTTGGGGGAGTATTCTTGAACTGCCTTGCAAATATCGAGGTCTTTGTCTGTAACAATCAATTTTGGCTTGCTTTCATTTTTTTTCTTTCAAAGAACGTCTTCAAGACCCATTGATAAATCAGAAACTTTCGTCATTAACAAGAATAAGGCCAAAGATAACATTTCGCCCATCAGCGCATACCCCAAACAACATTACAAGGGGGCTTTGCATACGTTTGTTTTGTAGGTTGCATCAATGAGAACGATGTCTCCAAATTTTTTGATAGTTTTCGCTCATTATTTTGGAAGAGAAGTAAAGCTTACATAGGGAATCATCATCCTTATAAATGATAGGCTCTCCAAGGAATTCTTGTCCACTGAGAAAAGTTATAAAATTATTGCAATCTGGAGCCTATAATAGTAGTTTAACGATCTGAAATAACGATATACCTGTTGGTCGTTAAACCTTATCTTAGGGTGTTTTTCTAAGTACTCGACGACTTCAGAGATCTTCTTACTTTTGGCCATATTCCTAATTTCTTCTTTCATATCTACAGTTACTTCTTCAAAATCGACTACTTGATACAGTAATTTCATTACGTAATATATTCTGTTCTGGAATATGCCTTGTTTTTCTTACTTAGTTATTCATCATCCTCCCTCAAATATATTAGAACGGAGCTTTTATTTAGAGATTGCCTTTATTCTCAAAGCTGAATCCCAAGTTCTCAAAAAATTAACTCCATTTTCTTATGAAAATACTTATCATCCTAAGGAAATTACTTATCAGATTTAGAGACTATTCTCCTATCTACGAATTTTTAACATATACTTAGTTCTTCCCCTCTAATATTCCTAACCATCATCTTTTCTTCCAGACAATAAGCCACTACACCAATCTTGGAGGGTATAATCTTTTGTGGCAGATAGCAAAATTAGCACAAAACATTGTTTCTGCCATGTATCCCACGGGATCTCGTAACACGTGTTTAGTCCATCTATTTTAGTTTTGAAATCGAGATAGAGGAAATTGAAATAAGGGATATTTTGTATCTTTATGAGATTATTTTTGCCAACCTTCTCTAAGTAAACCATCTTGACTATTTCTGAAATCACACTATCGTTTTATTTTAGGATGTTCGCCTCATGGTTACTTTCAGGAAAATTTATACCTAATCCTTGCAAAAATTGGTAAATAACATATTTTGATGCATATTTTCCCATCCTCAGTCTAGGTATTCTATGAGATCCGAGGCTATTCAGACAGTAACCAGCTTGGGTGATAACCGCTTAAAAGAGGAACTTTTAAAAGAAGTCATTAAGTCATTCCAACTCCATGAGCAAGATTCAACAAAGAAAATATTTATAATGGGAGGCCACACTCAGCAGCCTACTCGAAGTAAGGGTTCTGTGAAGAAGATGGATTTCGATATTCAAAAAGAACTTGGCTTAAGAGAATAATTAAAAACTCGAGCTGAAGTTCTTAAGAGTTATCAAGAAGAACCTAGGGATGGACATGAAGGGGATCCATTTCGAAACGACTCAAATTTGAGAAACATTTTGTGGAATGTTGAAATTCCTTGTTACAATGAAAATGAAAAACTTATAAAATATGCACAAAGACTCATTAATACTTTATCAAGAATACTTACAAAATTTAATTGATGATAACCAGGGTGAAGATGATGAGTACATAACTATGCATCAGCAAACGCTTATTATTCATCAATAAAATATCAATCTCCAACCTAAAAAATTGACGATGAGCCCTACAACTTAAACTTCTTCTTTGAGCTACTAATGATTTCCCAGCCGATGACACGATATTACATCGAGAGCCTCTCAAATACCTATGCTTATCACATGTGTTTTCAAGGGATTTTGTTTCGTCATCTCATCCATCCTGCCCACAACATAGACATAAAAAATTGAAGCAAGAGCACAAGTATTTTCAATACTTGAACATATTAGAGCTGATGAAACAATTTCAATCATTCCCTTTACCCTTTAAATAACCAACCGGAACTATATTCTATATTTATGAACGATTTTAGGCGATTTAAACAGCTTCTTGAGAAAACAAATAAATCTGAAGATTGGAGGCTGAATGAAGTTGCTCGATAGGGGAATGATATGATTTTCTTGTGCATAATGGTTTAATCAGTAGGAAAGAGCATTATAAACAAGGCTCTAAAATCTTGTTTGATTTGGCCGGGCATTGGCGGCAAGGGCCCCAGGAGTTTTTGGATGGTGGGGCATTTGGCCCTTTTGGAAATGTAACAACGTTAGTGCGGCATTTTCCCAAAAATGTTCTCTGGATTTTTCCCAGAACAAAATTTTAAAATTCTGAAGTTATAGACAAAAAAATGGTCAAATTTCAAACCCTTCCTGGACCGAATCGATGCTATGAATTTTTTAAAATTTAATTCTTAAAGCAAGAAGAGACCTAGTACTACATATTCATAGGACTAAAAATTGATTCACATCAAGCTATACCCCCTGTCTACAATTCTTTAAAAAAAACGTTGTATTAATTAGGTCATTCCTATATATAGATCTATCCTTTATCCAGCAATTATGGATCTAAAACTTTGCTTATTTTTAATGGAGATGAAGTCAGGGTTCGGAGTAGAGTTTCTTAAGGAGATCTTTTTTCCACTCTTCATTCTTCTTTTCATATTCGATTGTACTAGCTATAAGATTTGAACCAGAGTCATCTGTAATTTGTTCCTTTTCCTCTACAGGCATGACTTCAGGTATAGTGATCCGCTTTTCTTCATTGTTAGGTTTGAAACCAACAGTCCTACACACAATCGATTTCTCGAGCTACCTTAATCCCTCGTAGCATCGAAAAAACGGCACTCAATCGAACATGTTGAATATAGTAATACATAAACAATTAATGCTAATTTGCTCACTATTGGAAACTCTTTACTTATGGTGTCCCAAAATTCTAAGGGTCCATCTTTAGTCCTCTCATATTTTTGCTTGAGACTTGAGAAATTATATTCGAAACCTTGTAGATTCATAATGGAGGAATAGTCTCGATCGTTTGTTTCGAAATATTTTATAACAGCATTTAGTCTTTGTAACAAACATCAGGATAATTGAAGATAAGTTTCATTCTCATTATTAATTTTTAACATATCTCTTCAGGTTTTTTCTGATCGAATTACATTTCAAGACTGGTACACAGGAGTTTGATTCTCTCAGCTGCTTTTAACAGAAAGCTCCAGCGTGTTGGAGTGTAGTCTAATATTTCTCTAATATCAGTAATTCCTGATTCTTCTAAGTTCTTTTGAACCTGTTTGAATTGAACCATCCTAAGGAAGATCTCCAAAAATAAGATGAAATATCAGTGGCCAGCTCTAAGTGGGAGGATCATACAATCCAACTTTTTTTTCAAAATTTCCAACTTCCTTCATTACTTACCACCACATACAATAATTTTAAGTACACTTCCTTAAAAAAATAATTTAAAGAATTTTTTTTTGTAAAACATTAATCCCCAAATATTTTCTTACATAGCCATCGCTAAGAAACCTAGTCTCATTTATTATATTCCCTAGAAAAACCATTTTCTAACCAGTGTTCGAAATAGATTTTTGAAATCTGTCGGATTCGCCGACGAGATTTTCAGAACTGCTTACAAATAATTTAATCTTGATATTTTTTCAAAAATTAAAGTACACAAATATCTTAGGGTTTTCCCAGACACCATCATACCCTTCAAGCCTGTATGGAATTATCTCAATGAATAGAGACTAAATATATCGCCTTTCACAACTATCCAATAGGTCCTTTGATGAAAGTCATTCGGACTTTTTTCCCTGAGAAATATAAAATGCCTCACCATTGTCCATAAATTACAAAATTTTTCCCAAACTTTATAAGTTCCCCTTACATATATGTAATAGTAAGGGCAACAGATATCCATGAGATATCTATATATTATGGGTCTAAATGTTCAATGTAATAGCACTATTGGGGAGCCACCATTAGTCATTTCAATTTAAGAGAGAAAGCCTTGGCTTGACTTTTATATATTGACAGAAAGAAATACTATTTTTAGTTATGTTGCTCTTATTTTAAATCCCTTCTATTAATTCAATTTAAGTAATAGTCTAGCACTCTGTCATTGAGTAATAAAGAACTCAATCAGAGATCTTAAGGAGATATCATGGTACTGTAATCCTTTGTGGCTATGTCTCTGTATATCAATATCACCAGTAGGCCAACAAACTAAAGTTCTAATTGAAAAGGTTAGTTTTCAGTATTAATCTACAGATACTTGAGAAAACTTGGGAATTTTCAATATGTGTCTTAATTTTACAGAACAATAAACAAAAAGCTTTGTCATTTTTCTACATATCGAATTTTTTTTTTTTTTTCAATGTTTGGACCTTTTTGAATGAGATTTTTGATTTTTGATAGGATTTTTGATAATTCTTGCTGATAAAGTTATTCTTTTACCTAAGAGAGAATAAATTATGATAGACTATGGACACAATATTTTTCTGTTTTGATTATAATTTTGTGTGAACTAAATGTTTCAATGGCAGAGAGAGACTTGGATCAAAACGAAACCAGAATGAAAAAATTAGCCCTCAATCAATTTTTCACCTTTAATTTTTTTATTTTTTAAGTCCGCAGCCTCAAACACAAGACAACAAACTTTTCCGTCTAGCTGGCCTTTTTGAGTCAATAGACATAATGTAATTACCAGTTTTGATAATTGAGATATTTCGTCTCTTATTTACCTGCACACCTTGAAATTTGGCTAGATTGTCCTGATAATTTTGCTTAAACCGGCAGATTGAAAAGAAAATTTGTTTGCCAGTGTTGTGTCAGAAAATCATCGAGTAAATTTGTGTAAAATCACATTGATCTAAGTATTTTCGTCAATGAAGTGGGCTTTATAAGTTTCTATTGACTCCTAAAAAGTTCTTTATTTAAGTTTTTAGTTGGTCTTTTAGAGGATTTGTCCTCATTTTTTGATGAGAATGTTACCTTCATCTTTTTCTTTTGTATCAAGTTAGAGATTATCATTACTTTCTAGAAGTTTTGGATATGCTTCAATTTAAAATGTGAAGATCATTAACTGAAAAGTAGATAATTTGGAAGAGGATCTAGCTTATGATATACTCTTGTGATTAGGATTCCTGTATTTGTGATGTATTTCGTTCAATCAATGACGGTAATTTTGCTGGCTGGGCCCCTTTATTAATGGTTACATTTACAGTTAAAAGCTCCTTCTCTTTTTTTGGTGGTTTTTTTGAGAGATAGAAGGATATCAGTCAAATGTTAGGAGAGTTTTTTGTCTTTGCACATTGGGTAGTATTATTTTCTTTAACCAATCAACCATAAATAATATCGTCATCTATCCACCTTGATTTCGTGTATCTAACTTATATTTCATTTTCTAATTCATCAGATGTACAACCCAAGATTTTCTTTCTACTTTATACAATATCTTTTGCTAAATGCATTGATGACAGTTTTCTTGGTCCAGCTCTGATCATTTTGAATCAATAATTATTTCATACAATTTATATTAAAACATAAAAATCCCAGAGTCAACAAATCAAAATCTTTTTCTAGAAATTGACAAGTTTTAAACCTTTAGAATATAATCACAAATAATTTAAAATATCATGAGTGGTTCCCAGGAAAACCCTCCTCACAAACAATTGTTCCAGATGTATTTCTCAAGGAACATCCTTATTATCCACGGCTCTGTAATTCTCAGTCTTATTACTTTTATCCAAACAGTTTTTACAATTTTTCTTCATTCTATGCATTTAGACCTGATAAAAAGCCCAAAAAAAATTTATTTCAGTCTCTAAAGTGAAGAGATTTTAAGTAACCTTTCTCTTGTTGAAATCGTTGTAAGTTAAATTCAAGGATTCCAATGAAGCTTCGTCCAAGAAAAACATTCTAATCCAGACATGATCTCTTGAATGATTTTCGCAAATTTGAGTTCGAGAGCCCTTCTGGGGACCATCAAGTAAAGGTGAAGTGAGTATTCAAGAAATCGATGATCAACTATTGGGGACTTGAGAAAAAATGTATGTCTAGGCTAGTAGTAATGTCTTGATACATTTTATTTTTATGCCTATTTAAGTAGATAAGCTGCAGTTATAAAATAGTTCTGAAGGAATAAACCTTATAGATACAAAATTGTCTACTTAAATAGCCATATTAATATAGTGTATTGTAACTTGACTACTATAGTCAACGGACATTCAGCTTGTAGTCAAGTTACGATTAGTCTTTTTTTAGTGAGGCAGTTTTTTTATCTTGGTACAACATTAAAAATTAAAGCATTCACCTCCAAAATATCACTAGTGTGCACATAATTAGTCCTTTTTGATTTCGCAATGAAAAAATCTTCGAACTCTTTTTTTCCCAATTTCAATAAATTTGATGTCATTGAATAGTTGGACTCAAGGCTAACAAAATTCATCAAGCTAGTCCCTGATGAATGTCAATATTCACAGATATAATCGGACTCAAAGTATAGGAAAAAAGCAAAGTGTATTGGGAATATTAAAATGAAAAGAATAAAGCTTAGAGAATCTTTGGGATAATTTTTTGTCCCATGTAATATTGGGGTTTCCAGACTATCTAGCATAATTAAATATGAATATTGGGAAAGCAGACATCCCTCCAACTCGCCATCGAGAATATGGAAGGACTTTTCATGGAGTTAAAACCAGATCTCGATCCCGTATGCTAGAAATTAGTGTTATTATTTATTAGTTAAAAATGTTGATATCAAAATCATAGTAATTCTATGGGGAGATAACAAAAGAAATGAATGATAACTCTTTTTGTGAGGCTTAAAGTAAATTAGTTTTACTTTTTTTTTTTGATATTCAAACTCCTTTTCTTGGTAAATCCTCAATTTTTCTACACTATTTCAATAAGCCTTAAAGTTGCTTTGAATTTGTCTTAACAGTTATGGAATTATTACAGCGACCCACCTGATCCTTGAAAGTAAAGGCTAATGCTTTCAATTTTTTGTTTTCATTGAAGTCTTCCATCATTAACTTATTAACTTATGGCTGTATAAGTAGAGAGCCAAATGGCTACAATTCAATTTTCTCGCATTGAATCCATTATACTTAAATAAATTTTGTGTTATGATATTTTTCGCCTTTCCATCTATAACATGACATATATATTTCTGGAAAAGTTTAAATGATCCTCCTCTGATTCAGAGATATAACCTAACGAGATGGGAGGCCAGCCTGATATTTACATCTAATCTCAATCAAGAACTGATCGATAATCTCACTAAATATATGCAATCTAAATTTAAAATTCATTTCAGATCAGTTTGAAGTTAAAATTTTGTTTTACCAATTATCTGGGAAGTTCCAATTTTTTTGGCCTATTGTGATTAAAATTAGAAAAAAATCATAAAATGGGTACTACGGAAATTTATTTAGAGGTTTTTTCAGGTAGACCTCCACATGCAACAAATATTTATAATTTTCTTTCATAACCCTATAGGAGTTCTAATTAGGATTTATAAGGGTAACAATTCTCTCAAAAATAAGTTTTCAGTCTTTCCTTGAAAATTTACACTCATTTTCTGGTTTATACTTATCCAATTGTGCCGAAACAGCATGGATTAAAAATTTCCCCTTTATCTAAATTTCTTTAACCGCACTTGTTAGACTCTAATCTTGAATATTTCGTTTGAAACAAAGGATTATCAGCTTCTAAATCGACTTTAGTAGTGCTTCTTCAATGAGTGAATTCCATAATACATTTTGAGTTGTTGAGCTTAAGACCCTAGATACTGAAAATGGCTGGACTGATGAAGGAGCCTAGTATGATGCCAGTTTTCGATTTCGATCGGGGTCTTTCTTTTTTCGAGACATAGGACAGCCAGGAATATATCACTGGATGAATTCAACTTCTTCACAGTCCAAGTCTAGAGTTAATTCATTAAAAAGTATACAATTATTTCCAGTGAAAATAAATTATCTGATAATAAGTCAAACGTTATCCATTAAGGGTTTATTTACCTTTATCTGCATCATGATCTATTCGATCATTACTATATCGACAGCTTTAATAATATTGTAGTACTTTTTGTTCGAAATTTTGATACTCACCCATTTTCAATAAGAAAAAAGTCTTGGGCAGGAGAATGGGATTTTAAATTACGCTTTGAAACGAGGGGAGGTGTTCAATGGAATTAGAATACCAATATTACAGTGTTATCATAAAACCTGTAATTACTCCCTCGAATTTCGAACCAATAAAGATCAAAATAACCACTATATTCTTTTTGGCAGCTACCAATAAACTCCAAAGGACGTCCCATTCCGTCCTCTTCAAGGTTAAGAATGTCATTTTCATATCAAATTTCGTTTTAGTATCCAAATTTATTTAAAAATTGAAAATTCGAGCCAAAAGATCAAGGAGAACTCAACTCAAAAGATGCTGTAAAGATGTTGTAATTGACCTAAATAATGGCTGTATCACACAAAATTCAGAGGTTTTTACGGATTAGGAGTCATTTGTAATTAAAACCTTTTGAATTATAGCAAATGAGGTAACCAATATTAGTAAAGCTTCGAGATGATTTTCTCCAACGGTGTTCATTACAATCTCAAGAGCTTTTTCAGCTTGTAGATGAATTCTGAAGGATTTTCATCAAAATGATATCAATAGGAAATGGTGATATTCCTCTCAGTTCAAAGCATGAACCTAATTTTTGTACAGGTTGTCCCGAAAATATCACTACTTCGCATTTCTAATTGTTTCTTAATTTTGTACATTAATTACCTTTAGGCAAGAGCCATATGATATGGGAAGGATATTGCTTTATTATATTACTGAGCTATGAGAGATATAGTAACGTACGAAATAATAGACAGGATTTTCAACCATGATAGACAAGGGTCTAAGTATCGAAAAGTGAGATTGTGCTCCTATGAAATATTAGAATAGGGCCTCCAGAATCTAGATAAGGGATATGGGTCAAAATTGTAGGCTCCTTATTTCCACAAAACTTTTTGAAAATTTGGGACAATTTTGTCCTGCCCCGAAAAGTAGACAAGCAGTAGACAAAGAAAAATTTTGTCCACAAATCTGTCTATCATTTTTT
>JADMIO011127038.1_pt1 | contig 12083 bp, 6 predicted proteins | sample 8958161 | NCBI WGS metagenome assembly JADMIO01 (sample SAMN16585339, study PRJNA669376) | soil metagenome | isolation source: Crop rotation soil | place: USA: Cullars Rotation, Alabama | collected 2011 | reverse complement strand
CCAGGCGAGCCGCGCCGAGAAACAGCTCCGTCACGAGCCGGTGATACGGTATCGACGACTCGTAGTCCGCGCCGTCGTCGAGCACCTGCACGCGCATCTCCTGCTCCAGCCAGTCGGCACAACGCGCGCGCCACCGTCGCCCGGACGGCAGTTCGGCAAACACCGCCGCCACGAACTCCAGTCCGACGATGTTGCTGAGGAAATGATTGCTGGTGACTTCGTACGTGTTCTCGAGGTTGTTCTCGATGAAGACACCGTGATCGAACAGCAGACGGTACGCGTGGACCCAGCGCGCGGTGTCGATGTCCGGGCACGCACGCACGAGCGCCAGCCCGGTGGCCCAGTTCGCCGCACGGATGGCGACGTCCATGGTGCACAGCCACTGCACGCCGACGCCGGCCGGATTGGCTTCTGCAAAGTCCTCGATCTGCAGGAACACTTCCCTGGCATAGCGCGGATCCGACGTGAGGCGGTAGGCCTGTCCGAGCGGCACGAGCTGCTGGCAGCGTCCGAGTTCCCACGGATACTTGACGTCCGCGCCGGCGGGCCGCAACCCGTCGTTCCACTGCTTGTGCGGCACGCCGCCCGGAAACCGCACACGCCGGACCGGATCGAGACGCCAGTCGATCTTCCGATACCCGCCGCTGCCGGGACGATCGGGATCGACCGGCACGAATGGACCGCTGCCGAGGACGTTGAACTCGTGACGAATGACCCGATCGGCCGCGTCGATCGTTTCCGTCACGCGCTCCGGATGCCGCGCGGCCGCGGCGCGCAACAGCGTCTCGCTGATGTCGGCATACACGCGGCCGCCCTTACGCTGGCCGGCCAGCCATTCGAGCTCGCCGAGGCCGGCCGCTGCCAGTTCGCCGGACCACGTCGGCGACGGCGGCGCGGGCTTGTCGGCGGCCCGCGGCACGAGGCCGAGAAGCGTGCGAACGCGATTGAGCATCAGGCGTGCGGCTTTCGCGCCTTGACGATCAGATTCCAGCCGGCGATCCGTTCGAAGAACGGCAGGAACCGGCGCAGCCGGGGCGGCAGATCGACCGGCTCCATCTGGCGCTGGACGATCGTGATGTCGGTGAAGCCGCGCATCAGGCGCCGAAGGGACGCTCGCGTGTACACCTTGACGAGCGGCTGCGCGTCGTTCTCGGTGCGCTCGACGGTGCGCGACAGCACGTCGCCCATCGATCGTGTCAGCAGCCGTTCCGGGCGCAGCGCCTCCCAGAGCACGAGGTTGCGCCAGTACGCGAGCGACGACTCCGCGTAGACCATCAGGATCGTCTTTCCACCGGGCTTGAGGACGCGGAGAATCTCGGCCACGACGCGATCGGTGTGCGGCGTGTGATGGATCACGCCGTTCGAGTAGACGAGATCGAAACTGTTGTCGTCGAACGGCAGCGTCTCGGCGTCCTGGTGGACGAACCGGCCGGTCAGCCCGCGCAGCGAGAAGTTTTCCTGAGCCAGAGCGAGGTGACCGCCGGACAAATCGACGTCGGTGACGTGTGCGCCGTTCTTGGCGAACTGCGCGAGATCCGTTCCCATTCCGCCGCCGACCTCGAGCACCTGCTCACCGGCATGCTTCGCAAACTCCATCGTCTCGGGCATCCAGGGACCGTAGTCCACGTAGCGGTGCCGTTCGATCTCGAGATACCACTCGAGCGTGTGCGGCCGCGACGCCCCCGCGTACTGCGATCCGACCGGGTTGTTGTCCCACTGATTCTGAGTCTGATCTTTGTACGCGTCGCCTGTCTCCACCCGGGTGACGGCCGCGAGCGTGAGAACAGACGCCCGTCGAACGCGCTCGAGCTCGGCCGCAAACGTCCACAGCCGCCGGACGTGGCTGGCCCACGAATACTCCTTGAGCACCGCGGTTCGCGCGTTCCGGCCGAGCGCCGTCACGATGTCGGAATGCGCCGCCAGGTACACGACCGCCTCAACGAACTCGTCGACGTTGCCCGGCGTACAGAGCACCGCGCGCTCTCCGGCAACGCCGACCGCACCGGCGCGCAGGTCGCCGGCACGCAGCGCCGGAGACAGGACTTCGCCGATCTGTTCGAGATCGCTCGCGACGATGCCCCCGCCCATCGCCATGTATTCGAAGAGCTTGGTCGGCGACCCGAAGAACTTGCTGTCGACCATGTGACTGCTGTGAGGCGACACGTAGATGTCGCACGCACGCAGCAGCCGCGCGCCGTCCGGCTGCGGCACGCGGCCGGTGGTGATCACCCGGCGCTGCAGTCCGTGCTGCACAATCGCCGCGTCGACGAGGTGCTTGTGGCTGCCGTCGCCGATCAGCAGGAATTTGACGGACGGCGACGCCGCGCAGACACGCGGAATCCCTGCCGCAAGCACGTCGACGCCGTGCCAGCCGCCGAAGGTACCCGAGAAGCCCACGACGCAGTCTTCGGCGGAGAATCCCAGTTCGGTCCGCACGGCCGCCCGATCCGCGGGCGTCGGCGGTGCATAGTCCTCAGGATCGGCGCCGTTGAAATTGACGAGAATCTTCCACGGCTCGACGCCCCGCTCGACGAGCTGATCCCGGACGCGCGCCGAAATCACGGAGATGAACGTGGCCTGCTTGAACGCCGCCGTCTCCGCGAGCAGCAGTTCCTGTTCGTAGAACAGCCGCTGCCCTCCGAAGCTCTTGGCCATCGAGAGCTCCGAGCCGTTGTATTCGACGATGTACGGGATTCGCAGCTCGTGACTGAGCCGCGCCGCCGCGTAGTTGCCCAGGCACAGACGCTCGTAGATGTATGCCGGCTTGATCGACTGGAACGCGGCTCTGAGCAGCGGCACGTAGTGCTCGGTCGCGCCGACGATGGGATCGTCGCCCGTCGTGTGCTCGTGCGGCGGATCCAGCACGACCTGATCGATGCCCCACTCGGTGAGCAGCCGGTACCGGTGCGGCAGAAAGCAGATCATCCGCTCGCTGACGGCGGCCAGCTCCCGAGCGACGTACGCGGTATGCCCGTAGCTTCCGCCGGATTCGATCTGCGTCCAGAAGTCCGTGCGGAGATAGAGCCGGTTCCGGGAACACGGCCGCTCCAGCCGTCATTGAGGAACGCCAGCGGCTCGGGACGCGCGTGCGCGATCAGCTTCTCGAGATCGAACTGCAGCAGCGTCCGCTGAATCGGAAACTCACCGCGGTAGACCCAACGCATCGCCAGCGGCCAGCGCCGCCAGATCTTCCGGATGCGCGCGAGCGGTGCCAGCACGCGCTCATACACGAGCAAGGCGACCCGCAGACGCCGATACGATCGCAGCCGGAGATCATCGACCGCTTCCACCGCCTGCTCGGCCGGCCAGTACAACCAGACGCGATATCCGGCTCGCAGCGCGCGCGTGCACAGGTCGAGCTCCGAACTCACGAGAAAGCCGCGCGACATCTGCAGGACGAGTCCCTGCGCGCCGGCGGCGCGCGCGGCGTCAAGCGGATTGGCCGTCGCCGCAAGCGGCGGCGGCACGACCGCGTACTTGTGGCGATCGGTCGCCTCAGCAAGCCTGTCGTCGTCGAACGGCCCCGCGAGGCCGCCTGCAACAAAGAGGTTCCTCGTCATCGGCGTCAGTTCTCACCTGCCGCGACGCGGCCGAACAGGAGATCCTCGATATGCAGCGCGACCGCACTGGTCTCGACGATTTCGTTGAAGGGGATGGGCGCGGACGCGCCCGTTGCGATGGCATCGCCAAGCCGGCTCAACTCTTCGAAGTGGCCTTTGTCGGCGTCACCGCTCTGCCAGAGCACCTCGCCGTCGCTCGCCCGCGACAGCTTACGGAAGTCGTCGACGACATACGCGTCTCCGTCGACGAATACCGTGATGTGCTCCTTGCCCATGCCCGACTTCGGGCCGAGCGCCGTATAGATCAGCGTCGCAATGCTGCCGTCGTCGTACGAGAGCGTCGCCGAGAAGTTGTCGTTGCGGCTATACGGAAGCGTGCCGGGATCGATCGCGACGGCGCTGACGGACTTCACCGGAGCTCCCGTCAGAAACCTGAAGACGTCGTACATGTGGCACGCCTCGCCGATGTTGCGGCCGCCGCCGTCCGGCCCGTGCACCCAGTGATCGGGCGGCAGATACCCGGCGTTCAGCCGGTACTCGATGACGAGCGGGGCGCGCCGTGAGGCGATGCGCTGCTGCAGGGTCTGGAGCGCCGGAGCGAACCGCCGGTTGAAGCCGACCATGAGCGCCGGACGGCTGCTGAGCCTCTCGTATGTGTCGACGACCGAGGACAACTCATCCCAGGTGAGGGCGAGTGGCTTCTCGACGAACACATGCTTGCCGGCCTCCAGCGCGCGGATCGTCTGGGTCGCATGGTTGCTGTGGTGCGTCGAGATCACCACCAGCTGAAACGCGGGATCCCGCAGCACGTCGTCGAGATCCGCCGTGAGGATTTCGACCTGGTTCTCGCGCGCGAAGTTGCTGCCCTGCGTCCCGCTGCGGCTGACCACGCCGCGGAGAAAAAAGCGATCCTTGCGCTTCTTCATCTGCGGCACGAGCATCGCCGTGCCGAACGCGCCCGCGCCGACGAGCGCGTAGTTGATCCGATCGGCGGGAGCCGTCGCGTGCCCGGACAGCACGAGGGGCATGGCCTCATCGGTCGCGTTGTCGGTATAGGAGAGGACGACGCCAAGCGGAAGCGTCCCCTCGCCTTTTGCAAGTTCGTTATAGACACCCGGCGCCTCGTCGACGCCCAGCACGCGATCGACGAGCGGAGCCACCTTGACCGCTCCCTGCGCGACAAGCTCCAGGTACGATTGCATGTTGCGATTGAGCGTCCATCGCACGTACGCGAACGGGTAATCGTGGCCGTCGAGCTCGTATCCACGATCGTAGCGCCCGGGGCCGTACGACGTGCTCATCAGCAGGTCGATCTCTTTGCGGTAGAAGATCTCGCGGTCGACGTTCAGCCCCACGAGCCCGACGATCACGACCCGCCCCTTCGCCCGCGTGACGTCCATGGCAAGGTTGATGACCGCGTTGGAGCTGGCCGCAGCCGTCATCAGCGTCTGATCCGCACCGCGGCCGGCCGTAAAGTCGAGGACGAGACGCGGAAACTCGGCGGGATCGCTGGCGCCTGCGTCCAGTCCGAGCGCCATCGCGCGCTTGACGCGTTCGGGATCGAGATCGAGACCGATCACACGGCACCCCGCGGCCTTGAGCAGCTGCACGGTGAGCTGTCCGATGAGCCCGAGGCCGAGCACGCACGCGCGTTCGCCGAGCTGCGGAGCGGCGCGCCGGACGCCCTGCATCGCAATCGCGCCGATCGTCGCTGACGCGGCGTCGCGAAGATCGCACTCCGCCGGCACGCGGCACACCAGATGTTTTGGCACGACGATGTAGTCCGCGTGGTTCGCCTGGCCGGCACCGGCGGCCGCGACGCGATCGCCCGCCGCAAACCCGGTCACCCCATCGCCGACGGCGACCACTTCGCCGGCGGCGGAATAGCCGACGCCCCAGCCTTGCGCGTTTGCGTCGGAAGACCCTGACGCAGCAGCCGGCAACATCGACTGCGGCACCGTCTCGGCGATTCGCCGGCTGAGAATCTGATTCACACGGCGCGCGGCTTTTCTCGGATCACGCAGGCTCGCGCGGACGTAGTGACGGAGCACGCGGATGCGCTCCAGCGCCGCGGATCCGGGCGGGGCCTCGGCAGGGACGACCGCCCGCGGCCGGAGCGGCGCGATTTCAGTGCCGATACTGAGGAACGAATAGTGGACGCGGATCAGCAGCGTGCCCGGCTGAACCACCGGTCGTGGCATGCGCGCCACGACGGCGCCGCCCATGTTGAGAATGATCTGTCGCATTGGTCAGTTGAGACGGACGGCCGAAGCCGCCGTCGCGTCGAACTCCTGTAAGAGCCGGTTGTCGATGTCGCGCGGGCCGATGATCCACGTCACCTCGAACGGCAGATCGACCTGTGCCGAGACGACGGCGACTGGCGCGGCGACGCGGACACCGTAACTCGGCGACACCCAGCCCTGCTCGAGTTGAAGGCACACATGCGCGTAAGAATCCCGGGCGCCGAGCCAGGCTTCGGCCGCGCCGTTTCGCATGTGGATAGCGCCGTTTTCGGCGCGTGCCTGCACCGCGGGATCGAGGTGGAACCGCCACGTCAGGCGGCGGGGACCATGTCCCTCGACGCGATCGCGAATGACGAGCGCCGATCCGTCAGCGGGCAGAAACCATTCGCGCGTGACGTCAACCGGTGACGCAAGACGCCGGTATCCGGTGTGCCCGCCGCGGAAATACGACGCGCGAGGACCGCTCGTCCATGCGCGGTCCACGGGCGCCGCGTCGTTGCGCAGCTGCCAGAGCTGATTCGGCCCGATGAAACGATTGGCTTCTTCGTCGTCGACCTGCACGACGTTGTGAAATGCGGTGCTGCGGAAACGATTCCGCCATTCCCGCGACGCGGTGTACAGATACGAGCCGCAGTCGGTGATGAAATTCGCGCCGTTCAGCCAGGCCTCGAACGACAGGATGTCGTTGTGGCCGTGGCCGCCGCGGCCGCGCATGCCGACGTCGCCGCAGTCGATGAACACGTGCGCGGACGTTCCGCGCAGGACGAAGAAACCGCCGTCGGCGAACGCCGCGGACGCCGGCGAGGCGGGCACGTCGGGCAGCGCCCGATACGTCCCGGCGCCTGACGGTCCGAACGTCCAGAACGACTCGTCCGCGAAGCCGCCCGCGCGCGCCTTGAAGTCCGCGCGGCCGAACATCACCGCGGCATTCGAGAGCAGGTATCGATGATCGCCGATGGGCTGCGTGCCGAGCATCTGAATGCGGCCGTCGTCGGCGTCGCCCACGAGCGGCGCGACACCGTCCGGCTTGATGTACGCCTCGACGTACTCGCACATCCGCTCGAGACGCGCCCGGGCCTCCGCCGGAACAGGCTCCCCGTGCATCTCCAGCAGGAGATAGCTCGTCGCGAAGCCCTCGAGCACCAGCCGGTGATACGCCGTCGATTGCTCGAAGTCGACGCCGTCGGGTGTCACCTGAATCGGCATCTCGGAGACGACGATCTCCGTGCCCATCGCGCGCCAGCGGCGGCCGCGTGACGTGTCGCCGAACAGACATCCGAGGAAAACGAGGCCGACGCCGTCGCACAAATAGTGATTGCCGTTGAGATCGGCTTTCTCGAGATGCGTCGCGATGAACTCGCCGTGCAGGTAGAGCGACCGCAGCAGCGCCGACCGGAACTCACGCGACCGGCAGGACGGCGCGTCGGCCATGAAGTAGAAGCCCCAGATCCAGCTGACGGCCCGCAGCGCGACGTCCATCGCGCAGGACCAGTTCACCGTCCAGGCGTACGGGTTGGCGTCGACCCAGGTGCGCACCTCGGAAGCAAATTCCTCCGCGTAGCGATCGTCGCCGGTGAGCCAGTACGCCTGTCCGAGGCGCGCGAAATGCTGGCAACGGCTCAGCTCCCACGGCACTTTCACATCCGTCGGCTTGTCGAGCTCGTCGTACACGATGTCCCGGCAATACTGGCGCGGCCACACGCGTCCGGTCTTGAAGTCGGTCAACCACGGCAATTCGCTACCCAGGGCCTGCGGCCCCGACCCGAGGAGATCGAACTCGTGTGCGAGCACGCGATTGGCGGCGTCGACAATCCGCACGCATGACGACGGATACTCGCGCCGAAACGTCTGGGTCCACTCGGCGCGGACGCGTGAATCGAGAAAGAACGGACGGGCGGCCAGACGCGTCCAGAGCTCGTCGACGCCGGCGGCGCCGGTGTCGCGCAGCAGCGTTCGCTCCGTCACGAGATGCGGCAGCAGCGCCGACCACGGACGCTGGACGCGGTGGCGCGCCGCCTCGACGGCGCGCCACGCCAGATAGCGCGGCGGCTTTCTCAGCGCGCGCTTCGCGCGAGCCGCAAATTCGGAGGCCGTCATCCGAACAAAGCTCGTTGCAGGACGTTCGTGATTCGCTCCGCCGTCTTCCCATCCCACAAGGTCGGCCGCTTCGGCACGCCGGAAGACTGCATCGCCGCGCGATAGCCCTCGAGAATCCTGTCGCGGTTGGTGCCGACGACGGTGTTGGTGCCCTCGGTCACCGTGACGGGACGTTCGGTGTTTTCGCGCAGCGTGAGACACGGAATGCCGAGCGCCGTCGACTCTTCCTGCAGGCCGCCGGAATCCGTGAGAACCAGGCGCGAGTGCGACGTCAGGCTGAGGAAGTCGACGTACCCCAGAGGTCCCGTCAGCACGACATTCTTCAGCAGATCGTGCAGGCCGAACTCGTCGATGCGCGCACGGGTCCGCGGATGCACCGGAAACACCACCGGCAGATCCGCGGCAATCTGCGACACCGCCGAGAGAATTCCGCGAAACGTCCCGGCGTCATCGACGTTCGACGGGCGATGCAGCGTGAGCACCGCGTAGGCCTTGTCACGCACCGCAATCCGATCGCTGACGCGGTCGAGTGTCGCCAGCGGCAGATGCCGGTACAGCGTGTCGATCATGATGTTGCCGACCAGGTGCACTCGATCCGGCGGCACGCCTTCGCGTCGAAGGTTGTCGTCCGCGTCGGGCGAGGGCGTAAGCAAGATCGACGCGAGCCTGTCGGTGACCACGCGATTGACTTCTTCCGGCATCGCCCAGTCGAAGCTGCGAAGCCCGGCTTCGACATGCGCGACCGGAATGTGCAGCTTCGCCGCCACCAGCGTCGCGGCCATCGTCGAATTGACGTCGCCGACCACGACGACGAGGTCGGGCCGATCCTCGAGGCAGACCTGCTCGAAGCCGATCATGACGTTGGCCGTCTGCACGGCGTGGGAGGCGGAGCCGACGCCGAGGTTCCGGTCCGGCACGGGCAGCGACAGCTCGCGGATGAAGCCGGTCGCCATGGCTTCGTCGTAGTGCTGTCCCGTGTTCACGAGCACCTGACGGACATCCTTGAGGCTCTTCATCGCGTCCATGAGCGGCGCGATCTTCATGTAGTTCGGCCTCGCGCCGATGACGTGGATGACGGTTTTCACTGGCGACTCCTGGCGCGTTCGTACGCGGCAAGCATCTCGTCCGCATAGAGCGGCCGCTCCACCATGGCGTACTCCGCGGAAGAGACAACGAAACGGCTCGGGACCACGACGCCATTGGCGGGTCCGCAGTTGGCGAACACGACGAACACGCCGCCCGTGTCGTCGGCAAGAAACTCGTAGTCGGCGCGCGCCTGATCCGGCGTCACCAGCCATCGTTGCTGCGTGTGATTCAGCACGCCGACGCAGACGCGACCCTGTTCGATCCGATGACCGATGCGCATGCGGATGCGGGCGCCGGCGGTCGTCTTGAGTTCGGGACTCAGCAACTGATACTCGAACCGGCTGTCGTTGCCGGTGACGGCCAGGCCGGCTGCGGTGTCGGAGACCCGGACGTCGCGGAATGTCTTCCAATCGCCCCAGGGAGCGATGGGCCTGAGCGCCGGCGCGTCTGTCTCGGAGGCCGGCAGCCGATTCATGCGATAGACGTCGACGTCGGTCAACGTGGACGCCGCGTCGGCGTCGATCAGCCCGATGTTCAACGCTCCTCCGCTGTGCCGGAACATCAGCGCGGCGGTCGGATCGCCGGGCGCGTACGACACATAGTCGGCCGTTCCGCCGAACTCCGTGACCTCCGGCTCGAGATCGGAAAATGGCGAGGCGAAGACGGCGCCGCCCTTCGACTGGCCTCCGCCGCGCAACCGGGCGACGAGCAGATAGTCACCGCCATCGAGCGTCAGGCTTCGCGTGGACGTCGTGCGGCCTGAAAACACCTGGCCTCCCCACGCCAGACGCACGGAGATTGGGGATGACTGGGCCGACTGCGCGTCCACACGTTCGGTTCGCCGGATCCACTGATGCGTCATGGGATCGAACATGCTGACCAGGGGGAGGCGGTCTGCGCCGTCACGCGGCAGTTGTTCGTAGACCCGCGTGACGCCGTACGGCGGCGCGGCGATGAGCGCGGCGATCTGGTAGTGGACACCGGGGAAGACGTCCTTCAGCTGTTCACGCCAGCTTTGTCCGCCGTGGAGCAGGTCGGTCATCGACGCGGTGTTCTCGGGAAAACCCCACAACACGTACTGCGGTGCGAGCCTCAACCGTTCGCTCTCCGCCGCTCCGGCAAGCATGTGCATCGCGTCGCCGTACTGAATGAGCTGCACGCGAGATGGACTCTCGATTCCGTAGGTCAGCGTGCCCCACGCCGTCGCGCCGTTGGGCACCTGGCTGAGAATCTCGTCCACGTACGGTGAGACCCCGACCCATTCGTGCGTGCGCAGCAATCGCGCGTCGGTCTCTTTGACCGAGTGACGCAGCGTGATGGCGCTCCAGTAGAAGCACGCGAGCGCCGCCAGGAGACCCAGCCCAGGCGCCGCAGCGGGAACGCGCTCGTGTACGGCGTCAAGCAGGACAAAAAGCAGACTGGCGAGGTACCAAAGCGCGAGGACCTGCGTGAGAACCTTGTACCCGGAATGGAAGTTCGAGTACGTCCCGAGGCTCAGCAGGTAGAACGTCACGGCGACAAGCGGCGGCATGCAGTACACACGCACTCGACGCAGTCGATCCGGCACGCGCATGGAAAGAACGACGAGGACCCATCCTGCCACCAGCGCTGCGACGAGCCATGTCTGCAGCGACGGCCGCAGGTGGCCGAACGCCGCCTGAAAGTGCGCGGCCAGCAGCGACGTGAAGGACGTCGAGGCGCCGCCGCTTCGCATCATCGCCTGCGTCATCTCACGGTAGCGGACCAGGAATCCGATCTGGGTGCCGAGGCGAAAGCCGAACGAGGCGTAGAACATCAGCGCGCCGAGCCCCAGTCCGGCCCCGAGCGCGACCACGCCTGCAACCGCCGATTCGACATCCGCCCGCGTTCGCCGCCGCGCCATCGCCGCACCGTCAGACAGCGCCCACGTGACGATCACGGCGGGCACGAGGCTCCACGCGATGAGATGGGTAAAGGCGCCGCACGCCGAACACAGTCCGGCCGCCGCCCACGCAATCCTGCTCCGCCGATCGATCGCGCGGCCGGAGGCGACGACCATCAGGATCGCAAACAGCGAGACCATGCTGTCCGGCCGCACCATCGGCCATTGGGTCGTCACGAACCACGAGAGCACGCCGGTCGCCGCGACACTCCACGCCGGTGAAAGACGGCCGTCCCGAAACCAGCGAACTGCCAGCGCCGCGATCAGCACCATGACCCACAGATGAATCGAGCGAAGCAGCGTCAGGCTGTAGCCGAACACCCAGATGAGCGCGGCGCCCACGCCGAAGTACCACGGGCCGTAGTTGAACTGTCCATGCGTGCGTGCGACGTCGGCGAGCTGCGGGCTGCTCAGAAATCCGTAGCGCCCGGCGTTCGCCCACGCATACGAGATGTTGGCCAGGCCATCGTCGGCCGCGGCGTAGATTGCGTGATCGGCGTAGCTGTAGAAGTTGTGGATCACCAGCAGCGCGTACGCGAGCGCCGACACCACCAGCGCGGCGACTGTCGCGCGGCGCGCGAGCTCTATCAGACGATTCACGCGGCGGCCTTCCGCGCCATCCCGCGGGCGCAGGCGACGATCAGATCGAGGTCGCGGCGGTCGAGATCGGCCTGCACGGGCAGGTTGATCAGACTCCGGCTGGCCTGCCACGAATTGGGACACTCACCCGGATCGGCCGGCCCATATGCCTGCATGTGCGGGACGCTGTACTCGATCACCTCGCCGAGCTGGATGCCGCGCTCTCTGAACCCCGCGACGACCCTGGCGCGATCCGGTACGCGGACGACGTAGTGGGAATATGTGGCGCCGTCGACGATCGGCGGCAGCGTCCATCCCGGAATGCCGCGGAGCTCGCGATCGTAAAAGTGGGCGACCTCGACGCGCCGCCTGATGATTTCGGGATACTTCGCAAGCTGCGCGAGCCCGACGCGCGCCTCGACGTCGAGCATCCGCTCGTTGGCGTCCGGCGGGAAGCGGATCTCATCGTCCAGGTGATAGGCCTTCGCGAGACGATCGAGCAGCGGCGTCTCGTCCTGCAGCCACCGCACGATGCCGAAGAACGTGTCGCTGAAGGCCGGATAGACGGCGAGGAGATACAGGCGCCGGAGCAGCGGC
>JADMIO011664309.1_pt1 | contig 12084 bp, 10 predicted proteins | sample 8958161 | NCBI WGS metagenome assembly JADMIO01 (sample SAMN16585339, study PRJNA669376) | soil metagenome | isolation source: Crop rotation soil | place: USA: Cullars Rotation, Alabama | collected 2011 | reverse complement strand
GCCGCGACTTCAAGTCACGTGAATTCCAAGCTTCGGATCCCACTGTGCTGGAAAGCGCTCAAGACGACTTCATCATTCTGCGTGAAGAAGCGCGGCGACTGCAGCCGGATGATCACGTTCTTTTTCGTGATGACTTCGACTTCGCCCTGGCCGACGCGCGTGCCGCTGCTCATCGTCCAGACTTTCATTTTCCACGTCGTGAGGCTCTCGGGCATATCGAGCTCGAACTCTGCGATGCCCTTGTCGTCCGAGTTCAGCGTCGCAGACCAGAACGCGGTGTCCGCGAAGTTCGAACGCACGCTCGTCTCCGCCATCGCCTCCTCCTCCACACCGCCCTGGCCTGCTTGCTTTTTAGCCTTGGCGTCCGCCATAATTCCGTTGGCATTGCCGTCAAATTTGTCGCTCTCCAACGCGCGATTCGCTGCCTTCGCCATCGGCGCAGCGGCCATGGCCGCGCCTTTCTCGACCGCATCCATCGCTCCGCCGTCCGCCACCGCTTTGCGCATTTCGCCCCGGCCCCCGCCGAATCCGCCGCCAATCCCCGGCTTCCCCTCGCGCGTCGTGACTTCGTCGCGCTCCAGCGACAACAGCGCGCCGAACGCGCCGATGTAGCCCATGCCCTTTTCATTCTTCTGGAGCAGGTTCTGGCCGTGCTTGTTCAACGAGCTTTCGCTCTGCGGATAATGGTGCCGGCGCCACTTCCAGAAGAAGCTCTTGATCTCCTGCACGTTCGATCCGCCTGAAATGTACTCCACCGACTTGTCGTAAACCGAAACTGTGGACGAGCCTTTGACTGGCTCGCCGGTTGTGTCGGTGAGCTGCACCTTGACCTTCGCTTTCTGCCCCGGCTTGAACTCGGTCGCACTCGGAAGCACCGTGACGTTCAGCACGCGGCTCTCGGGCGGCACCACGATTTCCTTCGTCTCCATGAAAACTTTTCCGCCGCTGACCGTCGCGGCTTCGACAAAGAAATTCGGCATGTCGCGCAGCGCCACGTCGAGCTCCTCGACGGCGCTCTTGCCGTTGAGATGCAGCAGCGTCGGCTTGACGCAGACGCCGTTGGACGCGCGTGGGAAGAGCAGCACGGTGGTGTTCTCGCGGTCGGCGTTGACCATCAGCTTCACTTTTTCGCCCGGCGCATATTCGCGCTTGTCGGGGATCAGCTCGAGATCGTTGAAGCGGAACGGCCCGCCCGTGAAGCCTTCGCCCCGGATCACGAAGACATAGCCGCCCTCTGCCACGTGTTTCTTTTCGTCTGTTACCGTGTAGCTGAGGCGGTACTGCCCCGGCTCGGCGGCCTTAATCTGCTGGCGCGCTTTGCCTTCTTCATTGGTGTCCAGTGCCCACTCCTGCACCGCCTTCTCGCTGGGCTTGCCGTCTTTGTCATAGCTTACCTGCAGCAGCTTGAGCGCGCCTTTGCCCTTCACCGGCTTGTTGTCAACGGTCTGCGCAGAGAAATCCGCCTGGATCGCGTCGCCCGCGCGGTAGAAGCCGCGATCGACCCAGGTGTAGACCTTGAACGGCTTGCGCGCCGCGATCACGCTGCCGCTACCCACAATTGTGCGCCGAGACGCGTCGGTAATCTCCGCCGTGATCTCATAGCGGTGATCGGTGTCCGGATGCAGCGCCTTCGCGACCGCGCTGTCAATTTCAATCTTAAATGTCCCATCGGGATTGAGCGGCACTTCGTTTTCGCTGACCAGCTCCGGCGGCGTGTGCGCGCGATTCCACCACCACGGCGAAGGCCGCCTCATGCCCCACTCGCGCCAGCCCGGATACCACGGATAATCGTACGCGAACCACCAGTAGCCCGGTTCGTAGAACCAATCCCAGTTTCCAGCGGGATAATAGGTGGCGCTGTGATCGCTGCGCGTCACCTTGTATTTGACCTTCGCGTTCGCGACCGGCGCGCCGAAGTAATACTTCGCAGTGACCGTGGCGCCGATCTTTTCTCCGAGCGCAACAGGCTCGGCAGGCGCGTCTACTTTCACTTCGAACTCAGGCTTCTTGTACTCCTCGAGCCTGAACCCAACGCTGCCGCCAACGGTCTGGACGTTGATGTAGTACTGTCCCAGCGTCGCCTGCTTATCGAGTTTGATCTCGCCGTCTATCCCGCCAAAGGCGTCGGCTACATAATCCTTCTCGTGAAACTTTTCGCCCTTCGGGTTGTAAATCTCAACCTTGAGCGGCTGCCCGGCATACGGATACGGGCCCTTCTGGTCGTACTTCGCGTAGCCGACCCAGAACTTGAACTTCACTGCCTGATCTGGGCGATATACAGGACGGTCGGTGATGCCAAACGTTTTGACCTGATTGTATTCCTGGTCGTACCAGGGCTGCCCCCAGATCCCCGTGAACCCCAGGTTCGCGAAACGCCCGTCGGGCGTCGTCGCCGTAATGATCCAGCTGTAGCTGTGATTGAGCTTGTCATTGTCGAGGAACAATTGCCCCTGGCCGTCGCCAGTCTGCGACACTTCCGACGTCGTGATTTGAACGTTGTTGTTGTTCCACTGCTGCCAGTAGCCGAAGAAATCCAGCTTCGGATTGGCGACCGGCTTTCCGCTCACCGCGTCCGCGACATACAGATACGTCTGCTTGTCGAGTTGCTTTTTGACGATGGCCGTGTCGGCGATCCACATCACCACGCGGCTGGTGTTGCCGTTGGCCATCTTCGCCACAACAAAATACGCGCCGGCCTTTTTCAGCGGTGTTTCAACCGTGATGTGCCGGTCGTAATGCTTCTCGCGCGGCTTCAAATCCAGCGACCAGCTTGCCGCTTTTTCCCCCAGATATTGCGTCTGATTCTCCGTGACGAGCCGATAGCCGATGTTCTCGACATTGATCTTGCCCCAGTCAATGTTTCGCGGCTTGCCCTTGATGTAGGTCTTGATGTCCTCGATTAATTTCGCGACGTTGACTTCAGTCGCTTCAAAGCTGGCCTTGTCGCCGTTGCGGAAGCGGAAGCCGATCGTCGCCGCCCCTCCGGCCGGCTGCGTCGGGACGCTGTCGAAGACGCCCCAGTTACCCAGAATCTGGTCGATGCGGTCCTGCTGGTGCTGCGTGTCGCCGTGCTCTGCGATGCTGCGCTTCCAGAACTCCACCGCGCGGTCATACTGCTGCCGATCCTCGAATAGAGACGCAAGCTGAATCAGCGCCATGCCGGCGTAGGTGTTGCCCTTCCACTGATCCGCGATCGTCTGATAAATTTTGATGAAATTGAATTCGTCGGGAAGCTTGAAGCGCTTGATGCCGTTGGCCAGCCGCGCGATCGTTTCGTTTTCGCCCAGCGTCTTGACCGCGAACGGTCCGCTCTCATTGGCCTTGTCATCATCCTCGCTCGCGAATCCGCCGAAGCGTCCGAAGCTGCTCATGCTGCGCACGTCGAACTGGTTCTGGAGAAACTGCGCGAAACTTAAGCGCAACTCAGGCGCGCGCGCGCCATCAAGTTCCTCCGCCTGCATCAGGCAGAAGCGCCAGCGCTCGCCGTCGTTCGCCGCCGCGTCGAATGATTTCGGCGTGGAGTAATATATGGGCGTGCCGTCAGCATTCACCGGGGCGCCGCGCGACGAGCCGCCATAACCACGCCCCCGGCCGTAATAGCCTTCGTCATAGTCTGGAAGCTTGTCGAGCTCGGTGAGGTCCTGCAGCCGCCAAGCCTCGGAATAACCATTGAGCATCAGCGCCGTCGCGATTTCAGAGTAAAGCTGCGAAAGCGCCTTTTTGTCCGGCTCGTCTTTCCCTTTGAGCATCGCTTCGCGATAGAGCTGCATCGCGCGCACGCGGTCTCGCGCCAGCGAGTTCACGTAGCGCCCTTCGCCGCGCTTGTGCCCGCGGTTAAATTTCCCAGCCACGATATAGCCCATATGCTGCCCGTTGCTGTAGCTCTGCGCGGCCTGCCGCAGCAGCCGCCAGTTGGCCGCATGGACCGCAATGACTTTCTCGCGGAAGTCATCCACCTCTTCTTCGCGGTTGAGCCGCTGCAGACACGCCATCGCATTCTTCAAATCATCAGGAACTTTGAGCGCGTCGTCCCCCGTATCGAGCGCCAGCGCGCTGAAGACCTTGTAAGCCTCATTGAAGTTGCCATCTTTCTGCAGCTTGAGCGCCCGAGCACGCTTCTGATCCTGCGTCTCCTCGGCCCACCCGCGTCCGGCGGCGAAGATGAAGACCACTGTGACTACGATCAGCGCAATTTTTGAAAACATGAGCGTGTGTCCTGGAAAAAGGAACCGGCGGAACGGTGGAGCCCCTCGTTAAGTTTACTTTGAGATTGGAAACCGCCAAGGCGAGGCGGTTGCGGAGAAAAGCCCAATTATGTTGGATTGGGCTCACTCAAACGCGCAACACCTTCGAAAAACATGTTCAAGAGTTCTCATCTGTGAATCGAAGCTTCGGGTCAATGTCCACTGAACTGAGGTAGTAACATAGGCCGCTCAAAACATGCGTTTCACGGGATACTGATCGAAGATTTCGTCGGCGCTGACTATAGGAATTCCTTCGGAAACTGCCTGGGCAATGATGATCCGATCGAAAGGGTCGCGATGTGGCTTCGGAAGCGGTAAAAGAGACTTAAGGTGAAGAAGGTCGACCGCTAATAGAATGAAGTTGTTTCTTCTGAGTTCGATGTCACAGAAATCGTCAAAAGTTCCTGACAACTGTAGCTTGCCCGAGCCGATCTTTATTGCAATCTCCCAAATTGACGCGATGCTGACGACAACTTCCGAGTCGTCGCGTTCAATCAGCGACTTTGCGCTTGATGACAACCGCGAGTCTTCGCGCAGGAACCAAAGCAGCGCATGCGTATCGATCAGAAAACGCACTACATGTAGTCCTTGAATTCTTCAAGCGGCGCGTCGAAATCGTCGGCTATCCAGATTTTTCCCTTCATACTTCCGGCCTTGCGGCCGCTTTTCGGCGGGGTCCAAGGCTCGTCTGCTTTCACCGTTATCAATTGCGCGATCGGGCGATTATTCTCAACGATCAACACCTCGTCGCCGTTCTTTGCGGCGGCGAGCATCTCCGGCAGTTTGGCTTGCACTGAATCGGTTTCAACTTGTAGCGTCATTGCGGAAACTCCGTTCGACACTCGGCAGCATATCCGATTTGTCAGGAGCGGCAATAAATCGTTCCTACATCTCCTCGGGCGCGCTGACCCCAATCAGCGCCAGCCCGCGCGCCAGTATCGTGCGCACCGCATCCACCAACACCAGCCGCGCTGCGCGCAGCTCCGGGGAGGAGTCCAGCACGCGGTGTTTGTTCAAGAAGTTTCCGAATGCGCTCGACAGCTCCAAGAGGTACGTTGCAATCAGCGACGGCTCGTAATCCATCGCGGCCTGACGCACGGCGCTCTCGTATCCTTCCAGCACCCGGCACACGGCGACCTCTTCAGGCTCGACTAGCAAGCTGAGCTTCGGCGCGCGGTGCGCCAGGCCGGGACCGTCGGCCGCGTGCGCTTTGCGCAGGATGCTGAAGGCGCGCGCGTGCGTGTACTGTAGGTACGGCCCTGTATCCCCGGCCGGATCGGTGGCCTGCGCCCAGTCGAACACGAAACTGCTCGCGCGCCGCCGCGCCTGCACCCAGAAAATAATCGCACCGACGCCGACGGCTTCGGCCACCTTCGCCGCCTTCGTTTCGTCAAGATCGGGATTTTTCGTGCGCACGATCTCGCGCACGACGGCGACCATTTTGTCGAGCAGCTCGCTGAGCGGGATCATCGTCCCGCCGCGCGTGGTCATCGCCATCACGTCGTTGCCTTCGCGGATTTGCATCAGCCCAAACGAGACGTGCGCGCAGTCCTTGCTCCAGGCGTGGCCCATTTTCGCGAGCGCTTTGAAAAGCATCTGAAAATGCCCGCTCTGTCGCATGTCCACGACGTAAAGGTTCTTCGCGAAGTCGTAGGTCTTTTTGCGATAGAGCGCGGCGGCAAGGTCGCGCGTGCCGTAAATCGTCGCTTCGTCGCTTTTGCGCAGAATAAAAGGAGGTTTGGGATCCTTGCCCGGCTTCGGCGGGCCGTCGTCCATCGGAATCACCAGCGCGCCCTGGCTCTCGACCGCCACGCCCGACGCCTTCAACTCCTCGAGCAGTGGTTTGAGCTGCGGCTCATAGAACCCTTCGCCCGCGTCGGATTCGAATTTCACGCCGAGCCGGTCGTACGCTTTCTGCAGCACTTCAAGCGTAACCGTGCGCAGCTTTTCCCAAAGCTTGCGCAGCTCGGCGTCGCCGTCTTCGAGCTTTTTGAAAAGCGCGCGCGCTTGTGTGTCGCGAGAGTCGGCTTCCGACTTGAGCGCATCGATGCGCTTGCGCAGCTCATCGCGCTTGGACGGATCGCACATCAGCGCGGGAGAATTCAATTCAGCTTCGAGCACCGCCACTTGCCGCGCGGGGCCGTTGATCTCGATGTACAGATCGCACAGGTAATCCAGCCCGCGCTCGCGCAGTTGCTTCTCGCGCTCGACGGGATCGGCGCGCTGCCACGCGAGGAACTGGAATCCGCACTGCACGCCCCAGTCGCCGAGATGATTGACGCCCACGACGGTATAGCCCAGCGCGCGGTAAATCCGCACCAGCGACGCGCCGATTATCGTGCTCATCAGATGCCCGACATGAAACGGCTTTGCGATGTTCGGCGCTGAATAATCAACGACGATGGTCTTGCCCGCGCCCTCCGCCGAAGTGCCGAACACGGGTTTGTCATTGAGCGGATCATGGATCAAATGCAGGATCGATTCGCTTAACACGCCCGGAAACACACCGATGTTCAGAAACGCCCCGGCGGGCTCGGCCTTCCCCATGATTTTTTCAAGCGACGCGTCTGCGCGCAGCGCCTGCGCGAGCGCTTCGCAGGCCGCGTTGGGCGCAAGCTTTTTGGATTTCGCGTACGCGAAACAAGGGAACGCATAATCACCCAGCTCCGCGCTCGGAGGCTTGGCGAGTTGCGAAGTGACGGCCACGGCGTCGAGGCCGGTGGCCTTGGAAAGCGCGGCGACGATGGCGGAAAAGGCGGGATGCGCGGGAGTTTTCATGGGGGCATTATATGGACGCGGAGTCAGTGGTCCAAGAATTTGGTTCGTTCACCCATCACTTCCCCGCCCCACGTCCCTTCCACTCCGCAAACTCCTTCTCTAAAAATCGCGCTGGCCAGTTCCCGTACCAGGCGTAGCCGTTGCGCCGTTCGTAGCCGATGTCCGCGAGGTTCGGCTTCGGAATGCTGTCGCGGTCGCAGAAGAAGGGCTTGTTGGTCTGAATGTCATAGAAGCGCGCCCACAGCGGCGGCGCGTTCGGGTCACTGACGACAACCACATTCTTGCCCTTGGGCGCCTTGGCGTCGTCAACCTGCTCGATGCGAATGCCGGTGAGCTTCGCGCTCTCGAACCACGCCGCCGCAGCTTCGATGCTTTCGCGCACGCGCTGCGCTTTCGCCGCGTCTAGTTTCGAGAGATCGAGCGTCGTCAGGAAGCGCGCAACGCCCACCGATTCGAACCCGCTCAGCGACGCCAGCTCAAACGTGCGCGCGGGACGCGGCGAGAAGTTCACTTCATCGTGCTGCGCGCACCACGCGGTGAGCTTGCCGTTGACTTTGATCTGGCAGTTCAGGATGCAATCCACGCCCTTGTCGAATGCCGTCCGCGCCGCTTGTCTGCGCGCATCGTCGACGAATGCATAGTGTTTGTCGTCCGTATAGACTTCGCGCAGGAAATCCATCAGCCGGACCATCGCGTCGTCATTGAAGGTGATGTGCCGGTTGTATTTTGAGCCCGGCGGATAGTACTGCGGCCAGCCGCCCGTCGGGTACTGCGCCTTGAGGATGTGATCCAATCCGCGCATGAACGACGCCTTGAGCGCCTCATCTTTTGTCGCGTTGAAAGCGCGCGCGACGAATCGCAGTTCGTCGGTCGTCGCGCGATTGTCGAAAGTGCCCTTGAGCTCGCCGCGCTCCCCTTTAAAGGGTTCCGAAACCAAATCTGAATTCTTCGGCCAGCCGCCTTCGGCCGCCTGGTAGGAGAGAAGATTGAGCGTGACGCGTTTGCCTTCTCCCGAACTGAACCATTCAGGGGGCTTGTTGAGATAATCGCGAGCCACTTTTTCGCGCGCGGGGGTGCACGAAGTCACCATGACGACGAGGAGGAAAAGTATGGTGCGCATCTTGAACATGTCCCAAAGAAGTAGTATCCATATAGGAATAGTCTGGATATACTTCATTCGCGGATGAAACTCTCCCAGAAAACAGAATACGCGCTGCGTGCCATGCTGGAGTTGTCCCGGAAAAGCGGGCAGCGGCAAACGATGCGTTCGGCCGATATCGCGCGGAACCAGAAAATCCCGGAGAAGTTCCTCGAATTGATTTTGGTCGAGCTGCGCCGCGCGGGCTTGTTGTCGAGCGTGCGCGGCCCGGAGGGCGGACACAAGCTTGCCCGCCCGGCGCAAAAGATTTCGGTCGGCGAAATCTGGCGCGCGATCGACGGAGCGCCATTGGAGCGCAACAGCGGCCGCGGCGGCGATCCGTTTGGCTTCATCTGGGAACAGGTTGACGAAGCCGTGAGCGAAATCGTGGACCACATCTCTCTCGACGAAGTGCGGCTGCGCGCCGAATCGCGTCAAAGCATTCCTGATTTCAACATTTGAAGAAAAGTTTCGTTACGCACGACTGGAAAACTTGCTAAGCTTCGAACAACACTTGAATCGGTAAACTTCGGAGGAACGAACATGGGCCGCATTTACGAAGACAATTCATTGAGCATCGGTAACACGCCGCTGGTTCGCATCAACCGCATCACGCAGGGCGTCGGCGCCGTCGTGCTCGCGAAGATCGAAGGACGCAACCCGGCCTATTCGGTCAAAGATCGCATTGGAGCCGCGATGATCTGGGCCGCCGAGCGCGACGGAAAACTCAAGCCAGGCTCAAAAGACGTGACCATCGTAGAGCCAACCTCCGGGAACACCGGCATCGCGCTCGCCTACGTCGCTGCCGCGCGCGGATATCCGCTGATCCTTACCATGCCCGAAACGATGTCGCTCGAACGCCGCCGCATGCTGAAAGCTTTCGGCGCGGAGCTTGTCCTCACCGAAGGCGCCAAGGGCATGCCCGGCGCGATCGCCAAGGCCGAAGAGATCGTTAACAGCGATCCGAAAAAATATTTCATGCCGCAGCAGTTCAAGAATCCCGCCAATCCTGAAATTCACTTCAAGACGACCGGACCGGAAATCTGGAACGACACCGATGGCGGGATGGATATCCTCGTCAGCGGCGTGGGCACCGGCGGCACAATCACCGGCGTCACGCGCTACTTCAAGAATGAGAAGAAAAAGGCGATCCTTTCCATCGCGGTCGAGCCGATTCACTCGCCGGTGCTGACGCAAATCAAGACCGGCCAGCCCGTCAAGCCCGGCCCGCACAAAATCCAGGGCCTCGCCGCCGGCTTCAAACCCGACGTGCTGGACCTGAACATCGTTGACGATGTGGTGACCGTAACCAACGACGAGTCCGTCGAAATGGCCAAGCGCCTGCATCGCGAGGAAGGCATCACCGGCGGCATCTCCTGCGGCGCCGCCATGGCCGCCGCGCTCAAAGTCGCGCAGCGTCCGGAGAGCAAAGGCAAGCTGATCGTCACCGTCCTTCCTGACGCGGGCGAACGCTACCTCTCATCGATCCTGTTCCAGGACATTCCCGCGCAGTAAGGCGCGCGTTGTAATGCCGAGTAACAACCCGTCGCGGGCAGCGCAAGTGCGCTGCCCGCCGTCTTTCGAGGCAAAGCTTCAAAGGATTCAAGGATGGAAAGCCGGCGGCGCAGTATCGCAAAAACATTCAGCTGGCGTTTCATCGCCACCATCGTGACCATGAGCGTCACTTATTTCATCACGACATCAGGCTCGTCCCTGGGCAAGGGCACTACTGCGCTGGTCGTGGGCCTGCTCGACACGTCTATCAAATTCGGCATCTACTTTTTCCACGAGCGCGCGTGGAACAAAGTGAACTATGGCCGCGAGACGTCCCGTAAGGCCGGCGATTTCGAAATTTGAAAATCAATAAGTTCAGTCGCTGCGCTCACCGACCGAGCGCGCGATGATCCTGTCACACCCGGGCGCGATCCATTCAGAAACATGGTTCGCGCAGAACGCGGTCATGACCGCGGCGAACACGTCCATGGTGTAATGCGCCCTCAAGGTAAGCACTGTCACCGCTTCAAAGATCGCGATCGCAATCCCCACCGCCATCCATTTGCGCCCGATGCGCACGAGCTCGATCGAGCCGTACACAGCGACCGATGTGTGCCCCGAGAAGAACAGATCGGTGCCGACGCCGTACGTCACAAGAATCGCCGGGACGCCGGGATCGCGCCACATCATGCCCTCCGGTGTCGGCAATGACACCAGCATCTGGCAGAGCTGCCGCAGCGCAAAAAGTATTCCGATGCCAATCAGCGGCCGGATGCTGGCGCCAAAAAGCGCTCTCGCCAGCACCAGCAGCGCAAGCCCGTCAATGAACGCCGAGCTGACGATCATCAGAACGTTCGCAGCGGAGTTGTGCGAAAGAAAATAAGCATGCAGTGGTTCCAGCAGCCGATGCATGCCGTCGTCGATCTTTCCCACCGGAGGTGTCCGCGCGCCGATCAGCGCCTGCGTGAGAAACCAGAGCCCAATGGCGGCGGCAACGATGACCGCGCGGGCGATGCGCACGCGCGTTGAGCTGGGCCGCAGAGGAAGTAAAGGTTGCTGATCGATGCCGATAATATCGGCAGCGGAGTTAGCCCGGCTGAAAGAATTCTATCGCCACGGCCGCGCATTCTTTTCGAGCATGCCGCGCAACTCCGTCTCAAGCCGCTCGAGGAGCGGGTCCGCAGATCCGCGCTCGCGCTCGCCTGACGCTTCAATCGCATCGCCAACTTCCACCACCGCCGACATGGGCGAATGCACGCGCGTCTTGTCCGTCAGGTCCTCCTCGAAGCGCTCGACGGTTTCGAGTATTCGCTCGGGCGTGGGGCGCGAACGCACATAATCCGGTGGATAAAAATCGAGCTGCTGCGCCAGATAGAGATCGGCAAGCTGCCGCCAGCGCCGCTCGCGCTCGGCAGGCGCGATGCTGCTCGACGTCAGCTCCGGCAGGATGCTTTGACGCAGTCGTTTCACGCGTGCGATGGTGTGCTTGTCGCGCGACCCGTTGCGGTATTCCTTCTCCAGTGGCTCGAGCAGATGTTCGATCAACGCCATAACGCGCGCGGGGATCTCTCCGGATTGCGGCCTTCCCAGATAGTCCGTTTCCTTCAACCCCAGCAGCGCTTCGCCCGTTTTGCGAATGCGCTCCACCAGCGCCAGCTCGCGCTGCGATCGCCAGCACAGCCGCGCATCGATGTCGTCGAGTACGCCGTGCGCCGCGCGCTCAATGTCGCCATCGTAAAAATAATTGAGCGCGACAGGATGGACCACCACCTTGCGCGCGCCGTCCAGCTTCGCTGCTCTGCGCGCGGCATTGCGCGCGATGAATGTGACTCCATCCATCAGCGGGTTGAGGTGATCGTTTGTGCGCGAGACGATGCCTTCCGGGAAAATCACCAGCGGACGCTGGGCTTCCGCGAGGATCTCGATCGCCGCCGCGAGCGCGGCCTTGTCCAATCCTTCCCGATAAACGCTGAACGCGCCCGCGCGCTGCAGCAGCCAGCGCGACAGTGTGCCCTGCATGAACAGGTGCCAGCTCGCCATGATGTAAAACGGCCGTTCCAGCTCGCGGCTGAGCAGCCCCATCATCATTGGATCCGCGGGGCGGCAGTGATTGGGCGCGAGCACGACGCCATGTCCCGCCGCAAGAGACGCGCGCAGGCGCTCAAGCCCGCGAAATTCAACACGCCCGATGCCGAAACTCTTCTTCAGATACGACGGAAGAAACGCTTTCAGCACGCCCGGCCAGAAGCGGCTCTCGACTGGCGGCACGAAGCGGTACGGCTTGTCGATGATGATGTTCTGCATGCGCTACTTGCCCGGCGCGTACTCCACCCAAACCGTCTCCGTCTTTGCGCCCGTGCTCAATGTCCAGGATTTGTCCTCCTGGCCCGGCGCGGCGGGGAATGTGTGCGACGCAGTTTTGATTTGTCC
>JADMIO011525526.1_pt1 | contig 12085 bp, 12 predicted proteins | sample 8958161 | NCBI WGS metagenome assembly JADMIO01 (sample SAMN16585339, study PRJNA669376) | soil metagenome | isolation source: Crop rotation soil | place: USA: Cullars Rotation, Alabama | collected 2011 | reverse complement strand
GGTTGCCTCGGTGTGATCTTGCTCGGTGTGTTTGCATCGAAGGCAATGAATGTTGCGGGAGCTGATGGTTTATTGGCTGGAGGCAGTTCGTTCTTTATGAAGCAGTGCGCCGCTGTTGTGGGAGCCTGTATCTATGCGTATGTATTTACTTACCTGATGTTATTTCTCATCAACAAGATAACGCCGGTGAAGGTTTCGGAAGTGCAGGAAGATATGGGGCTGGATGATTCATTACATGGAGAAAAGGCTTATGATGAAGGAGCTTTGTAACTGCAAAGTCTGGAGTCTGTAGTCCTTAGTCTTTAGTTCGGAGCCGGGCCACAGACTAAGGACTAATGGCTCCAGACTGGACAGCTACACTTCCATTCTAAAATGATGCGCCACGATCTTCATCTTTTTATTGAGGTAAAAACGATGTGCATCAAATCGCTGGTGGTTAGAATTGAGATGAATGGTTTTAATTGATCTTTCTTTTGCGATATCAACAAGATGATCGAATAAATGCCCGGCATATCCCTTATTCCTCGAGCCGGGAAGTGTAACAAAATCATCGAAGTCGATGATCAAACCATCATACAGGGTAGTGGTGAACCGGTACCCGGCGACGCACACAGCCTCTCCTTCATCTTCGAGATATAATAATTGGTAGCCTTCTTTTTGCATTTTTTCTATTGCATCGCAAAAACTTTCTGCGTTATGATGTGGCCTAAGCGCCTTCATAACTTCAAAACATTTTAACAGGTCTTCCTGTGATGTAGCTTTATGTATTTTCATCGCCTTGGTTTGATCGGATGCAAGATACTTAAAGTTGCTAGCGCTCAGGACACCACAAACAAAACCACCGCCTGTGGAGAAGCGGTGGTTTATCTTTCGTGCTTGTTTGTTTACCCAAATATCATTTCATTTTGCTCTTGAGCATCTTTGCCTTGTCCAAATGCTTTTGGAGGGTAGGCAATGCTTTTGAGGCAAAATCTTTTATCTTTTGGTTGGAATTATTTTCAGCGGCTTTCTTAAATTCAGCGATGTCTTTTTCGTGATCCTCTACCATCATTGGAATAAAGGCTTTGTCAAAATCAGCACCGGTCTTCGATGCCATATCCTTTACGTTCCTGGAATGCTCATCGTCCATGGCAGTTGGTAGATTAATGTCTTCGGCAGCGGCTATTGACGCCAGTTCTGCATTTGCGGCTGCATGATCTGTTTCAAGCATCTTGCCATATTCCTTCACGCCGGCGCTGCCACCATTCGCCTGCGCCAGTTTCCCCATTTCTACTTCGGTCATTCCGCCAATAGTTGCCTTACTGGCAAATTCATTGGTGGTGCCCATTTTAGCAACGGTGCTTGTTGTGTCTGCCATTTCTGTGTGAGTGGGCTTGATACTATCCACGCTGCTGCTTTCTGTCTTGGAAGAATTATCACCGCAACTCACACACAATAAAATAGAGGATAGTCCAAATACTGATGCAAAAAACGTCTTTCTCATCCTAAGAGATTTTTCATGTTGTATGAATAGGTCTCAGGCCATTTAACCTCAAACTGTCTCGTAGCACTGTGTAGGTATTTTTTAAATACTCCAGCACTTTTCCACGCAATGGGCCAACGCGTTGTATGGCCTCTATCACTTCGATCATATCCAAATTGGGAAACATGGAATGTACACAATCCACTTCGGTTGGGTCATCAACATCTATACGGTGTTGGTCTTGCACTACTTTCAGTTTTTTATCTTTTAGCATAACCTGGTTTTTGATACACTAAGCAGATACTGTGCCAATTAATAGAAGTTGGGGATAAAAGGACGTTTTTTGGGGATGAAAGCATTTGGACAATGACCTTGGATCAGGAAGTAGTGCAAATACCGTGTTACTTTTGTTTAAAACTTATTTTACAAATCAACAGGCAGTAGAAGGTTTTCTACGTTTTCCTTATCAAAAAATTAAATCTGTAAAGGTTGTTGCAAAAATCAGTTTTAGTTATTAGGTTTATGGCAGGTTAGAAAACCGATCCTTCAAAAGATCAGTTCCCGTTCAGCATCAGAAAAATGAATTAGCTCAGATCTAAATCATTTTTTATGAAAACAATTTCCGCCCTTTTGACAACTGTTTTTCTTACAGTTGCCATTGATCTTTCTGCACAGAATGTATTGTATGTAAATGGCCCTGCAATGCTGTCTCTTCAACAAGGAGGGCTTGTGTATGTCAATGGCGGTGCCCAGTTGGACAATAGCAGTACGCTTGTAAACTACGGAAGCATTTTTCTTAGCCGAACGAAGGAGCGGTCTGCGGATTTTACAGACAATTCCGTTAACCCATATCATTATGGTTCGGGAAAAATTATTTTTTCGGGCAATGGTATTCAGCAGCTGCGAAGCATCAATCAATTTGGCAGGATAGAAGTGGATAATGAAGGATTGAACCTGTTGAGCAATATCAGATCTGACAGCTGGTTTTTAAATAGTGGCAGGATCAATACCGGATCATTTTATGCAATTGCTGCTTCAACCTCCGATCATGCAATAGAACCAGGTGCTACAAACCCGGACTTTACCAGGTCGTGGTTCAATGGAAATTTGCGTCGCTATATTACAGCGGGTGCCGTAAACAGTTACAAGTTTCCTGTAGGCAATGCCTCGATGGTATACATGTGTGAGCTGGACAATCTCCTTCGTAAGCCACTGAAAGGTCTCAATTATGTTGATGCGAATTTTAGTAGTTGGGTAAATGATAAAACGGTCGTCGATCAAAATGAGAACGGAAGAAAATATACGACGATAACAAATAACGGCGTTTGGCATCTCCTACCTGATATCAATCCAACTAGTGGCGCTTTCGATCTCAAATTATACCTGAATAGTTTTTCGGGGTTAGCGGACAACAGCTTTTCTATACTCAATAATACGGGTAACAAAACATGGTTGCTTCCTCCCGGAAGTGTGCTGCCTGCTGATGGCAGCGCGGGTAGGACCGCTGCCGCCGGTTATGCACAAAGAAATAATATTTCTTCATTCAATCATTTTGCAATAGGGACCAGCGATCCCCTTACTGACGCGTCAGCATCATCGCTTACAGTTTATCCCGATCCGGTTACCAATAATGAGTTTTTTATCCGAACAAAGAATTTACACATAGACGATATCAAACTATTTGCGGCCGATAACAAGGAAATAAAGATCAGCGGCATACTGCTTCTCAAAAATGATGTGGTAAAAATAACGCTCCCTTCCACACTTGCCAGGGGGATGTACACTATTCGCACAAACACAGATGCCGGTATTCGCATCAACAAGATCATTCTTCAATAATACTTCAACATTTTTTTCAACCATTAAAAAACGGCGCTATGAAAAAAGCAATTTACCTGTTATGCACGTTATTCGTTTTGACATCATTGCCTGCATTTTCACAAAATGTAGGTATCGGTACAAAACAACCCAATCCTTCTGCTGCATTGGATATAACTGATTCCACACGAGGGTTATTGATGCCGCGTCTTACAAGCCAGCAAAAAAGGGCCATAAAAAATCCTGCTACGGGTTTGGTCATCTACCAGGTGGGCGACTCCAGCGGTCTTTGGTATTTTGACAAGCAATGGAATTACATTGGAAGTAGCCCATTGCCATCTGCGCTTTCAACATCAAGCGTGGCTGTATTTGATGATATCAGCGACTTCGCTTCATTTACCGGCGGCGAGGACCTGATCTTTGTTAAAGAGCTAATGCGTGGAGGATTCTTTTATCGATATGCCGGCAGTCGTGATGTTGACAACGGTATGATATTTATCGACGGAAGAGACAGCAAATGGATCAGGTATCTAGAAGGAAATAAAATAAATGTGCAGTGGTATGGGGCAATGCCGGGCTCGACACCGACTGCTTCTACAAATTATGATGCTGTAATGGCGGCCTTTAATTATATTATAGGCAGCGCAGATCACAAAACACTATTTATTCCGGGCGACAGAACGGACAAATACTTTTTTGATCAAACGATAACCTTAAATAGAAGTATCAGCATTGAAGGAGAAGGCAGTCCCACCTCACAGGGGGCAGGCCTTATTACCAGGCTTTCATTCCCTGCTAATACCACATGTTTTGTGCTGGAGCCGGAAGACGCAATAGGGAACCTTGCTACTTATGATATTTCGCGACTGTGGGTTACCCAAGAAGAAATAACATCAGGGTTTAACTTGGATGCTCATGCTTTTGATATTCACAGCGTGGTAAAAATGGAGGACGTGTACGTTCGATTTAGTGCCGGGAATGGTATTAATATTTTAGGCGGTCATCCATTTAATGAGTCCAATGCCGATAAGTCAGTTTTTAACAATGTATCCGTCAATGCGTGCCAAAACGGGTTCTTTATTGATGGAGGTGATGCAAACATTATATCATTCACCAGCATTTCCGCCAGTAATTGCAGGGGTTGGGGGGTTTGGGATAGAGGATTTCTGGGAAATAACTATACCGCGCCACACTTTACAAATAATGGTGCGGGAACTGCAGTTGGAGAAGGGGGACCTGTTTTTATAGATAATGATGCTGCTTGGACAACCATTACTTCGCCTTATACTGAGGACGGGCAAAACCCAATCATCCTCAATTCGAGATCACTCGTGATAAATGGAGACAATGGTGCCGGCGTGGGAGGAGGATCTTTCATCCATCTTTTTGATCACAGGATGTATATTTCGAATTCCCATCTTGTTGTGCCGGGAAATGATCAGTTATTTTCTTTGGGAACTGATATTTCCGCCGGACAACCTAAAGTTGATATATCACATGAAGTAAATGCCTTGACAGGAATTCGAATGCGAAATCCTAATAACGGAAATCTGGCGGATATCCAAAATAGGGTGATCAATGATGCAGACCAGGTCGGTTATTTTGGCATTACCTCTTCTGGTTATAATGCAAGTTTTAATGCTGAAATTAACCATGGCGCGGTTTACATGGGTTCTGAAGGATCTAACTTGGCGATAATCACACAAACGGACAACGATATATTTTTTGCACCTCACCAGGTTACATCAACAAGAATTAATAGCGGGGGACAATTGCGGCATTTAACTGACGGCGCATTGTCAAGGGCTGCCATTTGGGCATCAGGCGCTTGGCTTGTTAGTGGTGGAACTGGCACAACAACTAAACCGCATCTGCTCATTGAGCCAAGTGGGACGACCTCCACCAGTTGGAATACTAACGGAACCGGACTTGGTGTAAATGCAGCTTCTGGCTTTAGTGGCAATTTAGTTGACATGCAGGTGGCGGGATCTCCACGATTTTCAGTGAACGCTTCTGGCGATGTATTTTTGAACCGGGCATTAAGACCAGGCGATGATGCCGGCTCCACGGGTAAGATACTAGAGTCAAGAGGAGATCTCTTGGCGCCAATTTGGGTTACTAAACCATCTGGCACCGTAACCTTCGTGGGATTAAGTATGCCTTCTATTTTTACTGTCACTAATTCGCCAGTTACAACTTCCAACACAATAACGGTCACACCAAACGTAACTCAAGGGGATTTGATCTATGCAACCGCAACAAATACATTATCCCTTTTGCCGAAAAATACTTCGGCCACGCGGTATTTGTCAAATACGGGCACAGGCAATAATCCAGCATGGGCGCAGGTAGATCTGACGAACGGGGTTACGGGCACAGCACCAGTTACCAATGGTGGTACTGGTAGCTCTTCATTAACTCCCTACGCACTATTAACAGGAGGGACATCGTCCAGTTCTGCAATGCAGCAGGTGGTAGCAGCTTCAGGCACCGAAGGCAAGGTTTTACAATCAAATGGCCCCTCCGCTTTGCCATCATGGGTCACGGTTTCTGGAGGAAGCGGAACCGTTACATCGGTTGGATTATCAGCAGGAACTGCAGGAACTGATGTGAACATAACCACTAGTACCGTTAATCCGATCACAGCAAGCGGAATATTTACAGTAAATGTACCAGATGCGAATGCAGGCTATGCTACTGGTAGTTCTGAGACGAGGGGGGTGGTAAATACAACTACCCAATCATTTAAGGGATCAAAAATTTTCTATTCCACCGCTGCAGCATCGTTATCGGGTGTGTCGGCTGTTGGAGGTTGGTTCTCCGGCGGAAGTGCAACTACAACCAAACCACAATTGCTTGTAGAACCACTTGCTACAACATCCACGGGATGGTCAACTGCGGGAACTGGATTGGGCGTTAATTCGGCGAGTGGCTTTACAGGCAACCTCGCTGACCTTCAGAAGAATGGAGCGTCAAAATTTGCGGTAAACCATAGTGGCGATGTGACATTTACAGGGTTCCTGCTACCCAATGGCACTAATGGTACCTCGGGTCAAGTATTGACTTTAAATAGCAGTTTGTTACCCACATGGCAAACCGCAACGGGTGGCAGTAGTGGCTGGGCTTTATTAGGAAATACCGGCACATCATCATCTAATTTTTTGGGTACGATAGATAACACGCCGCTGCGGATCAGAACCTATAACACCGAAAAAATGATCATTGATGCAGATGGCCTGGTGGGAATAGGTACTTCATCTCCAAGCTCGTATTTGAACATTTCACCTCCGGGAATATTATCCGACGGAACATCTTTGTTCAAAATAAGTACGCAGAATACATATGGCACCATGGATATGCTTGACTATGCCGCGAACGGCGGATTTACAATGAAGAACCGAAATGGAGATCTCCTATCCGCATATCTTGTAACTTCTGAGTTATATGATTTTTATAAAACAGTGCGGGTGTTGAGTAATTTTAGGGTGAGTGGTGCGTCAACTACTCAGACTATCGGAGGATATAACTGGGACAACACCATTATCACTCTTAACGCTCCCACTATAACTTACCGGGCTACGAGAGACGAAGGTTATGATTACACAGCTCACGCTTTTACAATTCTTAACGCTATGACGGGTACAAATTCAAATCTCGCCACTTTTGATAATGCGGGCAGTTCAAAGTTCACGATCAGAAAGGATGGATCCACAAGTATTGGCACATCTAGTCCAAATGCTTCCGCAGCGCTTGATGTGAGCAGTACGACGAAAGGATTTCTTCCGCCCAGGATGTTAGGATCAGAAGCGGAAGCTATCAGTAGCAAGGCAGAGGGTTTAATGGTTTATGCAACTGATGGTTCAGGATCAACAATAACTTCCAAAGGTTGGTGGGGATGGACCGGCTCAACGTGGGTAAAACTCAATTAGATCAATAACGACATAAATCTAACATATCGAACAACTAGATCATCTTCCTGTTGCAATACGTGGCTTTTTCAAAATCCACAACATTCATTGATATCACAGGAACCCCGGGGAGCATGGCTTTCAGCATGCTGATAACGCTTCTTGATAGCGAACTTTTTTGGGCCGTATTCCTGCCTTCCATGATATGTCCAAAAACGTGGATGAAATCGTTGTCTGTGTTGCCAACCGTATAATGTTCGTAGACATGGATACGCACTTTAATATCTCCCTGGGCAAAAAGTTGCGTTGCTTCTGCAGTGTCGTGCACAGATTGGATAATTTCTTGTGGGGTTTTTAATTTTAGCACGTTGGGGGAGCAGTCGATTACGAAGTGGGGCATGCAAGTAAGTTTGAAAAAAATGATCAATATTCAATGTTCAATTATCAATGCTCAAGTTGAGCAGTCCGAAAAATTGAAGATTCTCTATTTATAAAAGCTGCTCAACTTGAGCATTGAACATTGATAATTGAACATTAAATTTCTTCCCCTAACTATTCACCATCCCCTTCCACTCCGGATTTTTATTCCTCAGATCATAACCAGTTTCATAAACCGATTTTAGATTCACCAGGTAGAAGGACCAGCCCGAGGCACATCCAAGCCTGATGTTCTGTTTTGAATCCTCATCAGTTGGAATATTATTTTGCGTGAGTGTAACGATCGTGTCATCGCCTTCTGCATCGAGTTTGATATCAACAACACAATCCCCGGCGAATGTAAATTGAAGATGATCTTTTCCATTGGCAAGAATGATCCTTCCTTTTTCCACAACATCATAGCAATACCAACTCCATTCATAGGTAAAATCTTTCTGCACCGCACTGTCTTTATCAACGGCATTGTTGCCGGCATCGAAATAATTTGCTTTGCTGAGAAACCATGTTTCGATCGCGGAACCTTTCGTCCAGGCATCGTATAGCTTTTCTACCGATGACCGCACAGCGATCTTCCGCGTGAATGATGTCCAATCGAAAGTTTTCATGCTATCTAATTTGAAGCGCTAAGCATTTTGCATTGCAGCGATATCCAGCTTCTTCATTTTCATTACCACTTGCATTACCCTTGCACCTTTTTCAGGATCGCTCATCAAAGCGCCGATGATCCTTGGAACTATCTGCCAGCTCACGCCAAATCTATCTGAAAGCCAGCCACACATACTTTCTTTTCCTCCATTACCGGTAAGTTTATCCCAGTAGTTGTCGATCTCCTCCTGTGTATCGCATTCCACCACCAACGAAACGCCTTCATTGAATTTGAATTTATGATCGCCAACACCATCCATTGCAGAAAACAAAGTATTGGCCAAAGTAAAATGCCCAAACATTAAATTCCCTGCCGGTTGCGCTTCGCCTTCCTTGTAAAGCATCAGTTGATGTGCTTTTGAATCCGGGAAAATGGATACCCATGTATTGATGGCTTCTACAGCTTTTCCATATTGATCGTTCGCAAAAAGAAAATTAGGAATGATCTTTGGCATGCCTGCGGGTTGTTTGCCCAGCATTACCTGCCATGTCATCCCATATTTATCGGCTACCCATCCGTATTTTTCACTCCAGGGATATTTATCCAAAGGCATCATTGCATTTCCTCCTTCCATCAACTTGTTCCACGTATGCTCGGTCTCTTCCACCGAATCGCAGCTAACGAATAACGAGATAGAAGGGTTGATGGTAAACATTGGGCCACCATTCAATCCCATGATCGTTGTTCCTTCCAGTTCCCACTTCACTACCATCGGGCTGTCTGTAGTTATTTTTGAATTGCTGAAAATGGAGCAATAAAATTCTGCTGCTTCCTTGGCTTTTCCGTCAAACCATAAGCAGGGATAAATTTGATTTGTCATTTCTTTTGTTTTAATAGTTAAGCCGGGGAATGTTTGGCCCACAAATATAAAGCCACAGGGCACAGAATTCTTTACCGCTCAGACTTTTTTACCGCAGTTTAAAAATGAAATGAAACCCAAAAAAGACCCCGTTATTTTGGGAAGTAAAAATACACGCCTACCTGGATCACCTGGCTTCTGCCACTGCTGTTATTTCCAATGGGCGTGAACGTTGAATCATATATGTGGATGCTGTTAAGCTGAGACACTCCATAATTGTAACGGGCCTCAACACCAAGCCCACCTATGATATGGTAACTTACCCCAACATCAAAGCCTACTCCAAAGTGATGGAAATCTTTTGAAACGTTATGATCCGTTTTATCATATTCTGCATTGGCGTGAAGCAGCATGTCGAACTCAGGCCCGAATAATAATGAAAATCCCTTGCCAACACTAAGCGCACCCAATAACGGCAAGCTGAGATAATTCAGTCGAGTTGAGCCTGCGCTGGTCCAGGGTGTGGCAGAATACTCAAACCCTTTAGCGGAGTACAGCAATTCAGGCTGAAGCTTGAATTGTTTCGCGATCTTAATGCGTGTTGTTATGCCGGTATTAAAACCTAACCTGTTTGAAGTGTTATACCCATTCAGATTATTAACCTTGGCGAAATTCAGTCCGAATTTGACGCCGATATCTACCTGCCCAAATGATGCAATTATTAAGCAGGTACATGCAAGGCATGTGCTGATCATTTTTTTCATAAGCAGTTTTTATACATGACAAAAGAAATTATGTGAATGTTGCTTACCCGGTCAAATATTGCCATAAATAGATTGATTTTTTTGAAAAGTATAAGACATTAACTCTTATTGTCTTTTGATTGCCAGCACATTATTGGCATATTTGTTGAAATGCCTTTTTAATTAGATCACTAAAATAAAAAGTTATGAAAAGGTATTTAATGGCAGCGGTTATAGCGCTCGCCGCTTTCACGATGGCTTCATGTGAAGGCACATATACAGTAACTACGAGACCGGAACGACCCTTATATGAAAGGCCTATTTCGCCAGGTTCAAACTACGTTTGGATCGATGGTGACTGGTACTATACCGGTGGACAATACAGGTGGCGTGAAGGATATTGGGGCAGAGCAAGAAGAAACAGGGTATATGTATCCGGTTCCTGGGAGTCAAGGAATAATGGCTGGTACTGGAGAAGAGGACGTTGGCAGTAGCATATGGTTCCCGCAGATCACGCGGAATTCGCAGAAAAGATCAGCGCAATCGACGTTATCTGCGGGAACATTTTATCACTTCTTCTCTTTCTCTCCCAACGAAAACCAATTCCCTGAATCATCGGTAAACAATGCCTCAAATCCATAAAACTCTTTGGTAGGTTCTTTCTTGAACACAACACCCTTTGATTTGAGTTCTTCATAAGTTGCAAGCAGGTCATTGCATTCAAAAACACCAAAGCCGAAAGTTCCCTTGCTTACAAGCTCACGCATTTGGGCTGCCGCTTCTTTTTTGAACATCATGCCCTCATCGATCGCCATCAGGCTGATCTCGATCTCCGGCTGATCGGGTGCGCAAACGGTTAGCCAGCGCATGCCGGGGCCCATGGCCGCATCTGTGTGTACTTTAAATCCGAGTTTATTTACATAAAAATCGTAAGCGCTATCCTGGTTAAGAACAAAGATGCTTACATGGTTCATCCTGGTGATCATGTTGTATGTATTTTAATTTGTTAAAGAGAAGACGAAGGTGGGGAATATCTTTTTAGGAGACTTCTCGGAAATTGCGATTGTTTAATTTGCTCCTAAGTTTTCGATAAAACAGTTTGGTACAAATTTCAAAGGTGTGCTTTGGATCTCCGACTGTCGAAGCAATTGTTCTTTTTGATAAGCAGAAGGCGTGGCTGAAGTGATGCGCTTGAACAATCCTGTAAATGAACTTATGCTGTCGAATCCAACTTCAAAACAAACATCAGCAACGGGTTTGCCGGTTTGCAACAACAACTTTGCATGCTCAATTCTTACCCATGTTAAATATTGATGCGGCGTTTTTCCATAAGACATTTTGAAAAGACGGATGAAATGAAAGCGGGAATAGAAGGCTTCATCAGCGATATCATGAAGGTCGATGCCTTCACGGAAATTATTATCTATGAAGATCTTGGCCTGAACGACGCGGCGGTATAAGTAGACCTTTGGAAATGATGCGGCCATTTTATTTTTGTGTTTACGATTTATTATTTACCATTTCTTCAATTCGAATCTTTTCTCCATTTCTTAAGCAGCGGTGAATTAAGAAATGGTAAATCGTAAATAATAAACCTGATTTTTACTTATAAAGATCACCCCGCAAATATTTCAACCCCGAATCAACCACCACCGTCACGATCTTTTTTCCAGCCCCGATCTTTCTTGCTCTTTGAATAGCGGCCCAAACATTTGCACCGGAGGTCGTTCCACCGAAGATGCCTTCCTTTCTTGCCAATGCCCTGGTGGTTTCAATAGCATCCCGATCTGAAACCTGGATGATCTCATCAGCGAGATCGAGCCGGCAAATAGCCGGAACAAAACCAGAGCCAATACCTTCAAGCTTATGTGTGCCGGATATATCACCTCCTGAAAGCGCACGTACATTCATTGGCTCAATGGCAAAGCATTTTATCCCGGGAATTTCTTTTTTGAATATTTCAGAATTGCCGGAGAAGCATCCACCCGTGCCAACGCCCATGATGAATTCGTCGATATCATTTCCAAGCACATCGATGATCTCTCTTGCCATTTTATGATAAGCATTCCTGTTGTCAACATTGTTGAACTGATCGGTCCAGAAAACATTTGGCTCCTTACTTAACTCTCTTGCCCTTGCTACCATCGAATCAATTAGTGCTGCCGTTATCTTCCCGTTGCCGCTCGGAAAAATTTCCAACTCGGCGCCAAATGCACGCATGGTTTGTAATTTCTCTTCAGCAAACGCATCTGACGAAACAAAGTAGGCACG
>JADMIO010965062.1_pt1 | contig 12085 bp, 9 predicted proteins | sample 8958161 | NCBI WGS metagenome assembly JADMIO01 (sample SAMN16585339, study PRJNA669376) | soil metagenome | isolation source: Crop rotation soil | place: USA: Cullars Rotation, Alabama | collected 2011 | reverse complement strand
CTGGAAAGCCGGGGCCGCAGCCACGACGACTTCTACTTCTGGCGCACCGAGCAGATGACGGGCGATCCACCGCCTCTGCCGTACGTTAATATGCGCGGCGAGGCAGCCAGCGAACCGATCTTCAAGCGGGTCCTCATCAAAGAAACTCTCCGCCGCGCGTTCGCGACCATCCCTCAGCAGACTCTCGATGAGGCTTGGGCCGGAGAGGAGGGCATCGAAAGCGTTCATGGCGAGTTCGGTCCAGCCACCGCCTGGACGGCGACCTTCGCGCCGCTGGTGGGGAACTGGCTTGCCCGGCCGGGGTGCGAGGCGGACCTCCGCGAGGCGATAGGGTCGCTGGTCACGGCTACCCAGTGGGAGGGAGATGCGGCCTTCGCGGACGGCATGGTCTCATACCTGCGAAACGACCTCCTCGATGAGATTCAGGACGTGGTTGACAACGACCACTACACCCAGCAGGCGCTCAGCGAGCGGCTGGCCAACGCAGGCCTGCTGCCCATGTTCGGTTTCCCAACGCGTGTCCGGCTGCTTTACACCGGCTGGCCCAGCCCCAGGCCCTGGCCGCCGGAAGACAACCTCGTCGATCGCGACCTGGACATCGCCATCAGCCAGTTCGCCCCAGCATCGCAGACCGTGAAGGACAAGCGGGTCCACCGCGCCTGCGGAGTTGTGGAACTCTTCCCGTATGGCAGGGAGTTGCGATCGCGTGCCGGCTTCGCCCCGGACCTGCAGAACCCGTCGGCACCGGTCGGCGTCTGCGCGCGATGCCAGGCCGTGGACTACCTACCCCCCAGCAACGCACCGGCCCCGGGCGGACAGGAGCCGCCAAAGGTGCAGTGCCCCGTCTGCAGACGGAACGAGATGCGGGTGATCGACGCGCGGGAGCCCAAGGGCTTCATCACGGACTTCCGCCCCAACGACTTCGATGGCGCGTTCGAGTGGAACGCAGGGGCCACGCGGCCGACCCTGAGCGTCCGCTGCGCCGCCCCCGATGTACCCGTCGGCAATGTCTCGATCGCCTCCACGGCCGACGAGGTGCTCTCAATCAACGAGAACAATGGGCAAGGCGGTTTCGACTTCCAGGCCGGGATGGTGTACAACAGGCAGCGTGACGGCCTGTATGTCGTGAGTCCGCCAGCGAACTCGCCCGTTCGGGCCACCGGGCCAAGCTATCGAATCGCGCTGCTGGCCCGACGCCGGACCGACGTTCTCCTCGTCGACGTCCGCGACTGGCCCGAGGGCGTCTTCGCGGACCCTCAGGAGGCCGAGGGGAAAGCGGCGTGGTATTCCTTCGCCTTCTTCCTGCGCCTGGCAGCGTCCGTCCAACTTGATGTGGACCCCACCGAGCTCGACGCCAGCTTTCGCGTCGTCGAGCGGGAACAGGCCCCGATCGGGCAGGCCTTCCTCTGCGACAAGTTGGAGAACGGGGCCGGGTACTGCCGCTGGTTTGGGCTCCCGGAGAACTTCCAGCACCTCCTGCGACAGGCCGACCCCACCCACGCCAGCAGCATCGCGCAGCGCTGGCTGGACCGCTTGCCGCCGGCGTCTCCTCTTATCCCGATCCCGCATGGGCTGGAGTGCGACACCTCTTGCAACCGCTGCCTCCGGGATTTCCACAACCTGCCTTACCACGGCCTTCTCGATTGGCGGCTGGGCCTCGACTTGGTGCGAGTCGCCACGACGGCGTCAAACGTGGTGGATTTAGCGACTCCGTGGGGACCGCTCCCAAACCCGTGGGGACACCTCCTCGATGGCCACGACTCACCGGTCCCGGAGATGATGCGGCGGCTAGGCTACCCGACCAGGACTTCGCTCGCGGGGCTGACCGGGTTCGTCCACCACACTCGGCAAAGGGTGCGCATTCTCTGCCACCCGTTGTGGACCGAGGCGCACCAAGGTTACCAGGCCGCGAAGGCAGCAGCGGAGCAAATCCATACTGGTGCTACGGTTACACGCTTGAACCCCTTCCGACTGCTACGCAGACCCGCTGACTATGTGTAGATGGAGCTGTCGCGAGTGGCTTGTCTGGGGTGAGGGGACGATAATGGTTAGTCCGTCGTCCCCCTCGCCCCGACTGCGTCGCTCTGCTAATGGCAACCAGCCAGCGATGCCCGCCCGCCGGCATGCTCTCTGAACTCTGTATGGTAGTTGTGCCAGGTGTATCTCCACCCCAGGGTTGGTTTTAGCTCCCTCGACTCGGTCTCTCCTGTCCTCTCCGCCCGGGAACCCCCGGCGCCAGAGCCGCCTATAGTTCCAGGCTGAGGTTTTCGCTGGCACGAAGATGAACGACTTCGGGTCGCGATCCAGCCAGGGCCTCAGCACCTCCAGGGCCTTCGGGCCGAGGACGATGACCATGCCGCGGTCCAGGTGCGCCATCTTGTGGCTCTTCGGCTGGTAAAGCCAGACGTCGCCGTCGGTGAGGACCTCGCAGGGCCAGATCGCGACGACCTCCTGCGGTCGGGCGCCGCAGAGATGCTGGAGCTGGACCATCGCCGCGACCTGGGGTGAGAGGTGGGGCAGGACTGCCCGGATCGCCGCCTCGGGCACCGGCTCGACCGGGTCGGTCTCCTTGGCGGCTGAGCGGCCCTTGCGCAAGCCCTTGACCCGCTTGAGGGCCTGATGGACCTGGACGGGAATCTGCTCGTTCTCGACGGCCCAGCCGAACATCTGCCGGATGCGGTTGACGTCCTTGTTGATCAGCCGGCGCGACCGACCGCCGTCGATCATCGCCTGGCGGGCGTTCTTCAGGCCCGCCGGGCCGAAGTCTAAGGCTAGGAAGTCTTTGTGAAGCCGAAGGTCGTTCCGCCGGACCCGGAGGCGAAGGCTTCTTCCTCAAACAAATGTCATAGGCGTGGCAGTCCCCACGGCAGTGGAAGATCGACCCGTGGTGGCGTCGCTTGTCATTCCAATACAAGGTAACCGCAACGAAAAACCCCCGGCTCTGGGCCGGGGTCTCATCGCAAGTCATTAAGACAAGAAGGTTTGTCGTTGTTTGTCGCAGTTTGTCAGTGCCGGAGACAGGACTTGAACCTGCACGGGCATGGGTAGCCCACTAGCCCCTCAAGCTAGCGCGTCTGCCAATTCCGCCACTCCGGCTGGGCGTGCGATCGGACCGCGGCAGCGAGAATGTCATCCTAGCCACGTTTCTGTCCCAGTCAAGAGGTCGGCACGAACGATCGGTTCGTGAGGCTGGGTTCCGATCGGATCGGTGTCTGGAGTGCCAGGGGTTCGCGGGCGAACCTGTACGACAACACCGCCGGGATCGCGTTCAGCTCGGGCGGCCACGGCGATCTCTGGGCTCGGAAGGGTCCGCCCGGCCGGTGCAATCGGTTCAAGCTCGGGAGTCCGACGGTCCGATCGAAAGGCTGTCGCCGATCCCGGCACGGCCCCGTCGGGCGGCCGGCGGATCGGCCTGGCCGCCTCGGGGATTGCGGATGCCCGGTCCTCCTGCACGCCGCCCGCGTCGCCTGTGCGCGGGGCTCACCGCCGTGGTGCTCCTGATGGCCGTCCGGGCCGGCTCCAGCGACCCGCCCCCCGAGGCCCCCCAGGGACGGATCGGGTGGCGTGAGGGGATGGCCGTGCCGATCGCCGTCGCGCGCGGGCTTGCGCGGTTCGACGTCCCGACGCCGACGCTGGGGGCCAGGACCCTGGTCATCATCTCGGCCCTGGCGCGTGGCCCCGGCCCGTTCCCGATCCGCCTGGCCGCCCGGCCGGTGGCCACCATCCTGCCCCCAGAGCGGGACGATGACGGGCCGGGGCGTGACAGACAGCCGGTCGATGCAGTGCCGGTGCTCGCGCCAGCGCCGGCGGCCGTGCTGATCCCGCCGGGCGAGCGGACCTTCCACCTGATGGTCCGCGCCGGCGACGTCGCCAGCGCCGGCAATTACCTGGCCGTCCGGGGTCAACTCCGGGCGCTGGGCCGCCGGGTCCAGGTCTACGTGGATGCCCGCGACGTCGGCCGCGTCGGGGCGGACCTGCTGCGCGACGTGGTGCTGACCTTCGACGAGCGGGTCCACCCGACGGCCACGCGCCACTTCGGCCGGGCGCGCGACGTCGACGGCGACGGCCGGTTCACCGTCCTGATCACCGGCTGGCTGACCCGCCTGGCCGGCGGCCGGCTGGCCGTCGACGGGTTCGTGCGCGGGGCCGACCTCGACCCGGACGTCCCCGCGCCGTTCGGCAACCGCTGCGACATGATGTACCTCAGCGCGGCGCTGCGGCCGGGCGCGCACCTGCGGACGGTGCTGGCCCACGAATACACTCACGCCGTGACCTACAGCCTGAAGGCCCGCGGCGCGGCCGCCGTCGGCCGCCCCGGTCCCGAGGAGGAGGGCTGGCTCGACGAGGCCCTGGCCCACCTGGCCGAGGACCTGCACGGGTTCTCGCGCTCGAACCTCGACTACCGCGTCAGCGCCTTCCTCTCCAGCCCCGAGCGCTACGGGCTGGTCGTCGCCGACTACTACGCCGCCGACCTGTTCCGCAGCCACGGCCATCGGGGCAGCACGTACCTGTTCCTCCGCTGGTGCGTCGACCAGCACGGCCCGGACCTGCCGGGCACGCTGGCCCGGTCGGCCCGCCGGGGGATCGACAACGTCGAGGCCGCGACCGGCTCCCCGTTCGCCGCGCTCTATCGGCGGTGGACGATCGCCCTGGCCCTGGACGGCCTCGACCCGCGGGACGACCGCGCCGGCTTCGCCTCGCTCGACCTGCGTTCGGACCTCGGCGGCTGGCCCCTGGCCGGCCCCCGGATGACCACCGTGGTGCCGGGAGGCGGGGCGGACTCCTGGTCGGCCGTCGGCACCAGCAGCCACTTCGCCGTGGTCGAGTCGTCGGGGACCGGGGGCGTCCGGGTCGAGGTCTCGGGTCCCCCGGAGGCCGAGCTCCAGGTCACGGCCATCCCCCTGCCGTCCGACTTGCCGCGGATGGACCTGACCGCGCGGAACGAGCCGGACCCGGACGGCACCCCCCGGTTGTTGGCCCGCCTCCACGAGCACGACGGCGTGCCCGTGACGCTCTGCTCCCTGTCCTGGGAGCCCCTGGTCCCCGCCACAGACCCCCGGTCGTCGGGGTTCCGCCGCGCCGGCCTCGACGCCGCGGGGATCGCCACGGCGTTCGGCGGCACCGACCTGCCGCCGCGGGGCGAGCTGGCCTCGCGGCCGATCGCGCTCGGCGGCGTCCGCCGCGGCGACGGCCCCCTGGTGATCAAGGCCGTCGGCACCGACGCCCGCGGTCGCCGCGTCTCCGCCTGGGCCGAGCTCGATCCGGGTCCCGCCGAGGACCTGGAGGCCGACGAACCGGGCCAACCCTGAATCAGACGGCCCGGAGATCTCCGCCGCTTCGATGCTCCGGGCCAGGGTCGGCTATAATCCAGGGACGAAAGTGCCTTCGACCCGAACGACGGCACACGGTACTTGGTACGCCTGCTGACCCGGGACGACCGGCATGACTTCGGATCCTCAGTATCCCGTCAAGGACCTGGAGTGGGTCTACCACGCGTGCAGCGCCGATGAGTCGCTGCCGCCCGGAGACCCGCGGTGGCACGACTTCTCCGCGCTGCGGGGCGGCAACGTCCTGACAGAATTGGGGGTCATCCTCAAGTCGCAGACCCTCCCCGGCAAGTACCACCATCGGATCCTCTGCGGACATCGCGGCTGCGGCAAGTCGACCGAGCTGCGCTCGCTGAAGAAGTGGGCCGACGAGAACGGGTTCCTCACGATCTGGATCGAGGTGGACCTGTACTTCGGCCTGGCCGCCCTCCAGTTCTCCGACCTGTACCTCCTGGCCGCCGAGTCGGTCGCCCGGGCGATGGACGAGTTCGGGTCGCCCCTGCCCGCGGACAAGCTGGAGCGGGTCGTCCAGTGGTTCGCCAAGGTCACGCAGGAGGATGCCGAGGACATCCGATCCGAGTTGAAGATCGAGGCCGGGGCGAAGACCAGCTCGGCGTTCTCGCAGGTGTTGGGAGGTCTGTTCGCCCACTTCTCTGCGGGCGTCAAGGCGGGCTCCGAGCATCACAGCCGGGTGCGGATGGACATGCGCCAGGCGCCGAACGTGCTGATCGATCTCACCAACGACCTGCTCGTGCGCGCCCAACAACAGCTCCGCGAGAGGGGCCGCCCCCACGGGCTCCTGTTGCTCTTCGACAACCTGGATCGCTTCGAGCCGGAGGCCATCAAGACACTGCTCCTGGAAGGCTCGACGCTCATTCGCGAGCTGGCCTGTCACGCCGTCTTCACCATGCCGATCAACCTGCACTACGGTCCCGATAGCCCCTATCAGGACAGTTACGGCGGCCCCGCCACGATCCTGCCGATGCTGGCGCTGCGCTCGCCCGACGCCGCCTGGGCGGAATCCGTCAATGGGAGCCCGTTCGTGAAGAAGGCCGTCGACGAGATGGTCAAGGCCCTCAATCGGCGGATCGAGGTGAGGACGCTGTTCGCGAAGCCGAGCGATGCTCGCCTCCTGGTCAAGATGAGCGGCGGCTGCATCCGGGAGCTGCTCCACCTCGTGAACCTCGCATACCAGAAGTCGTTCACGAGCCTCGATGCGCCGGTGCAGCGCCTCACGGCCCGGGGAGTCCGCCGCGCCATCGAGGAGTATCGGGGATACCAGACGGCCGGTCTGCTCGTGGATGACTATCAGCGCCTGGCGGCCGTGGCCCGCCGGGACCCGGGGTCGCAAACCCTGGACGATTCGATGCTGCAACTGCTCCGGAGGCGCATCGCATTCCGCTACTCCAACGGCAAGGAACAGTGGCTGGACGTCCACCCACTGGTGATCGAGACGGAGGGATTCCAACGTGCCTTCGCGAGCCCGCCGCCCGACACCACCACCACTTGACCTCCGCGTGATCCTCGGCACCAAGGGCGAGGAGGAGTACGCGCAGCTCGTGATGATGCTGCGCCAGACGCAGGGGATGTTCGCGCTCCTGCCCGTGCGCAGCGACCTTTCAGTGCCCGCCCGCGGCGCCCTCCTGGGTCGTCTGGAGAACGACCTCTCGCCCATCCCGTTGCGTTCGGTCCGGCTGACGCGCGAGACGACGGGGGACGCCGCCCATCTCATCGCCCGGGCGGCCGCCGAGCTTCCCGGGCAGGGAGTCGTGGTGCTGCTGGGCCTGGAGGAGACGCAGGGCATCGTCCCCGTCCCCGGTGAGCCGCACCGGCGCCCACCCGCCCTGGCAGCGCTCAACCATGGGCGCGAGGCGCTCCGCCGCCATTGCCCCCATCCCCTGATCGTCTGGTGCGACCCGATGACCTTCCTGGCCGTGCGCGATCACGCCCCCGACTTCTTCGATCACTTCACGGGCCTCTTCACGTTCCGCGATGCACGGTCCGAGGCCGCCCCGGTCAACATGCTGACTTCCGTGCGCCCGTCGGTGACCGCCCCTCACGTTGAGCGTCGCCCCAAAGCCGGGGCGCGGGTCGCGTTGTCCTTCTACGAGGAGCAGGTCGAGCGCCTGAAGGAGCCGACGCCCGAGCGGGCGCGGGCGCTATTGGGGCTGGCGGATGCCCTCTGGTCCCTGCACGACGTCCACGTGACCACGCGCCTGGCACGTGCGGAAGCCGTTGCGCGAGAGGCTCTTCAGTGCTTGTCAACCGAAAACACAGAGGCGGAGTGGGCGCGTGGACAGTTCATCCTCGGCAACATTCTCAGCGATCAGGTCAAAGGCAATTATTCCGAGAATCTGAGCCGGGCCATCGCCTGCTACGAGGCCGCGTTGCGCGTCTGGACCGAGTCCGACTTCCCGCTGGACTGGGCCGTGACGAAGAGAAGACTGGGCCTTGCCTACTGGAAACTGCCATCAGGCGACCGAGGAGAGAATCTACGGCGCGCCATCGCCTGCTACGAAGCGGCACTGCGCGTCCTGACCGAGGCCGAATTCCCGAGAGACTGGGGCGCGACGCAGAACAATCTGGGTATCGCTTACATGGCTCTGTCGACCGGGGACCGGGGGGAGAACGTGCGGCGGGCCATCGCCTACTTCGAGGCGGCGTTGCGCGTCCTGACCGAGGCCGACTTCCCGCAACACTGGGCCTTGGTGCAGAACAACATAGGCAAAGCCTACCGCGTACTCCCGACGGGGGACCACGGGGAGAATCTGCGGCGGGCCATCGCCTGCTACCAGGCGGCGCTGCGCGTCTCGACCGAGGCCGACTTCCCACTGCAATGGGCGAGGACGCAGAGCAACCTGGGCATGACCTACAGCGACCTTGCGACGGGGGACCACGGGGGGAATCTGCGGCGGGCCATCGCCTGCTACCAGGCGGCGCTGCGCGTCTTGACCGAGACCGACTTCCCCCAGGATTGGGCCTCGGCGCAGTTCCATCTGGGCCTGGCCTTACAAGAGGCCGACGAACTTGTTGCCGCGCGCGAGTGCTTCGCGGCGGCGGCGCGGGGCTACACCTCCGTGGGGCTGGATGACAATGCGAATCAAGCAACCCGGAGGGTGGCGGAAATCGACGCAGAGCGAGCGGAAGAACAAGTGCCGTGAATGAACGGCCCGACCATAACGACGCAGGATGGGACCGGCAGGAGGGCGCGAGGCGATGGCCTACGGCGACTTCGACCTGAAGACGGCGGTCCGGACGTTCGCGTTGACCGTGGAGCGGGACATCGATCTGTTCACGGCCGTGGAACCGCTGGAACTCAGCGCGTTCCTCCGGGATTGGTTGGCCGAGCTTGCGCCCGTGGCGCCGGGTGTCAATTCGGAGAAGGCCCGGAGCGAGTACATCATCGCCCCGATTCTGGTGGAGGCCAAACGCCACGCGGGGCCTGAGGTGAACGTCCTGCCCGGGTCGCATTCGAGGTCGACAAGGGACAAGGGTTGACCGGGTTCTGCGACTTCTTGATCGCCAGGTCGCCGGAGTTCTACTACGTCCAGGGGCCGATCCTGGCGGTCGTCGAGGCGAAGAACGAGGATCTGATCGCGGTGCTGGGCCAGTGTGTCGCCGAGATGGTGGCGATTCGGCTGTTCGACGAACGCGAGGGGACTCCAATTCCGGTCGTGTTCGGGTGTGTGACCAGCGGCAGCATCTGGAAGTTTTTCAAGCTGGTAGGCGCGACGGTGTTCATCGACCGGACCGAGTATTACCTGCGCGATGTGGCCAAGATCATGGGCATCCTGGTGAGCATCGCGCGGGGGTGAGGTCCGAGGCCGTCGCTCCCTGCCCTACGGAAGCCGGCGGGGATTTCGACTACAATCAAGGCCGGGCACGAGGGGACGCGCACCGGGGCGGCCGCTCGGCCGAGCGATCCCGGGGGACTCCGTCGGCATGTGGCCCGATTCGACCGAGACGCAGGCGCTCCTGGAGCACGCCGAAAAGGGCGACGCGGGGGCGGTCAACCGCCTGCTGGAACAGCACCGCGAGGCGCTGCGGAGGATGATCCACCTGAGGATGGACCGGGCGATCGGCCGGAGGGTGGATGCCAGCGACGTGGTCCAGGAGGTGCTGCTGACGGCCAGCCGGAGGCTGCCGGAGTACCTGAACAACCCGGCGATCCCGTTCCACCTGTGGCTGCGGCGGATCGCCCGCGACCACCTGATCGACCAGCACCGCCGGCACCACGTGGCCGGGAGGCGCACGGTCGATCGCGAGCAGCCGTTGGCGGCGGCCGCCTTCGCCGATCGCTCGTCGCTGGACCTGGCCGCCGAGCTGCGCGACCAGGAGCTGACGCCGGCCGCCGCCCTGCTGCGGCAGGAGCTGCAACGGAGGTTCCAGGAGGCGATCGCCTCGCTCGACGAGGACGACCGCGAGATCCTGCTGATGAGGCACTTCGAGCAGCTCTCCAACGCCGATGCGGCCGCCGCGCTGGGCCTCAGCGCGGCCGCGGCCGGGATGCGGCACCTGCGGGCGCTGCGGAGGCTGCGGGCCATCCTCGGCGAGGCGCCTTCCATGGGGACGACGGCATGAACCGCACGACGACCGGGACCCGTCCCGCGGACCGCGACGAGATGCTGGCCGCCCTGATCGCCGAGATGACCGAGCAGTGGCGCCTCGGCCAGTCTCCCGACGTGGACGGCGCCGCGGGTCGGCACCCGGAGCTGGCCGACGAGCTGCGCGAGCTGTGGGCCACGGCGCTGGTGGCCGAGGAGCTGGCCCGATCGGCCGACACCGGGGCGGTCCGGGCGCCGCGCGGCGAGGAGGCGCTGGAGGCGCCCCGGACCTTCGGCGACTACGAGCTGCTGGAGGAGCTGGGCCGGGGCGGCATGGGAGTGGTCTACAGGGCCCGCCAGCGGAGCCTCGGACGGATCGTGGCGCTGAAGAAGCTGCTGCGGAGCGAGCTGGCCGCGGCGGCCGACGTCGCCCGCTTCCGGGCCGAGCCGGAGGCGGCGGCGCGGTTGGAGCACCCGCACATCGTGCCGATCTATGCCGTCGGCGAGCACGGGGGGCAGCCGTACTTCACCATGCCCCTGGTCGAGGGCACGACGCTGGCCCGGCGCCTGGCCGACGGCCCTCTGCCCCCGCGCGAGGCCGCCGCGCTGCTGGCGCCGATCGCCCGCGCCGTCGAGTTCGCCCACCGGGCCGGGGTGCTGCACCGCGACCTGAAGCCCTCGAACATCCTGATCGACCGGCAGGGCCGGCCGCGGGTGGGAGACTTCGGCCTGGCCAAGCGGATCGACCTCGAGGCGGGGCTCACCCTCTCCGGGGTGATCGTCGGCACGCCCAGCTACATGGCGCCCGAGCAGGCGACCGGGCGCCCGGAGAAGGTCGGCCCGGCCGGGGACGTCTATGGCCTGGGCGCGATCCTGTACCAGATGCTGACCGGCCGGCCGCCGTTCCTGGCAGCGACGCCCCTGGACACGCTCCTGCTGGTGCGCGAGCAGGACCCGATCCCGCCGCGGCTCCTGAACCCGAAGGTCGACCGCGTGCTGGAGCTGATCGCGCTGAAGTGCCTCCAGAAGCCCCCCGACCTGCGCTATCGGTCGGCGGCGGCGCTGGCCGACGACCTCGAGGCGTACCTGGCCGGCGAGCCGACGTCGATCCGCACGGGCCGGTTGACGGAGGTCGCCAGCCGGATCCTGGGGGAGACGCACCACGCGCCAGTGCTGGAGAACTGGGGGCTGCTGTGGATCTGGCACAGCCTGGTGGTCGTCGTGCTGTGCGTGCTGACCAACGTCCTCCAGTGGAATCAGGTGACCGATCGGTGGCCGTTCCTGCTGATCTGGACGGTCGGCCTGGGCACCTGGGCCGCGATCTTCTGGGCTCTGCGCCGGCGGGGCGGGCCGGTCACATTCGTCGAGCGGCAGATCGCCCACCTCTGGGCCGCGAGCATGGTCGCCTGCACGATGCTCTACCTCGTCGAGTGGCTCCTGGACCTGCGCGTCCTGACCCTCTCGCCGGTGCTGGCGCTGGACAGCGGGATGATCTTCCTGGGCAAGGCGGGGATCCTCTCCGGGCGGTTCTACCTCCAGGCCGCGGCGCTGTTCCTGACGGCGGTCGTCATGGCGCTGGTGCCGTCGGTCGGGATCACGATCTTCGGAGTCGTCTCGGGCCTGTGCTTCTTCGTGCCCGGGCTGAAGTACTACCGCCGCCGCGTGCGGACGGATCGCGGCGGCTGAGCGGAACCCGGACGCGTCCGCGTCGTCCGGTGTCGATCCGCCCCACGGGGTTGATCTATAATGAAGGCCCCACCACCCACCCCCACCCAAGGGCGACGCGGCATGCCGGACCCTGCGCACGAGAGACGACCCCACATCCACCCGGGCTCCGGCCGGCGGCGGGCGGCGCCGCACCCGAAGGGACGCGTGGTCGATCCGACCGCCCTGGCCGAGGTCCGCACGCTGCTGGGCGACCGTCCGCGGCGGCGGGACCTGCTGATCGAGCACCTGCACCTGATCCAGGACCGCTACGGCGGCCTGGGCGCGGCCCACCTCGTGGCGCTGGCCGACGAGATGCGGCTGGCCCTGGCCGAGGTCTATGAGGTCGCCACCTTCTACGCCCACTTCGACGTCATCAAGGAGGGCGACGCCCCGCCCCCTCCGTTGACGGTCCGGGTCTGCGACAGCGTCTCCTGCTTCCTGCACGGGGCCGACTTTCCAGCACAGTGGGATCCGAAGCTTGGAATTCACGTGACTTGAAGTCGCGGC
>JADMIO010690557.1_pt1 | contig 12086 bp, 8 predicted proteins | sample 8958161 | NCBI WGS metagenome assembly JADMIO01 (sample SAMN16585339, study PRJNA669376) | soil metagenome | isolation source: Crop rotation soil | place: USA: Cullars Rotation, Alabama | collected 2011 | reverse complement strand
ACTTGTCCACGTGGAATTCTAAGCTTAGGATCCCAATGTGCTGGAAAGTCCTCTGTTCTCTTGCGGTTATCCAGAAAACGCGTTGTGAAATATTTTTCGCTTCGCGCGCATTCAGATTGGCAGATGCGTTTCTGTTATCCAAAGGAGAACCACAAATGGAGCCTTCTAATCCTCTGGCCCCTGTCTTTGCGGCGAGTCTTGCCGTTCAACAATTGCTCGAAGTGCTTTCCGTGCCCGTTCAGGAACGGGTTGGTGAATTAAGAACGAAACCGGTTCTGGGAGTTATCGGGTTTGTTATCGGACTAGTGCTGGCATATGTGTTTGAACTCAATGTAATGGCTTACTTCAAGGTCCCAAACTCCGGCAACTTCCTGGATAAAGTTGTGACTGCATTAATCCTGAGTGCCGGCACGGAAGGAATGAACTCGCTGGTTAAGTTTCTCAAATACCTCAAGGAAGACAAGAAAGCCAGCGCCGCTGAAACCCTTCAATCACTGCGCGACCGGACCGCCGGAGCGGTCAGCACAGGAGCATTGTCAGGAGCTAAGGGCACTCTCGAAAAATTGCGAAGAGCTGCCGGACGTGCGGCTCCGGCCCCGCAGATCACATCTGCTGAAGTACCCAGAAGTCCGGCGTTCGTCTTCATGTCAAAACAATGATCAGTCACTCGAAACAAATATTTTGTCGAGGTAACCAATGATCCCCCAATCGAAAAAGATTCTTCTCCCATTTATCGTCGGTGTTTGCACGCTTGCATCTGTATCTGCAATCCCGCCCGTAGTCAGTGCGCTCCAGGATAAACCAGCCCTGACCGACGATCAGAAAAAGAAAGTAAATGCCGTAAACGATCAGCTACGCAGCGCAGCTCAATCAATCGAGCTTGCAGAAGAAGCGCGACGCTCAGCAGATAGCAAGGTAACGCTGATTAACGATCGAAGCAGCTTCGACGAGGCCAATGAATTAGCGCTTAGAAAATTAGAAGAACTGGCTGAAGCCATTCGCTCTGTGACGACGCTCAGCCTTGTATCAAGCCTCGATAGCACTAAAACGCAAGTCGAGAAAGTCAAAACGGATCTGACGGCCGCACGAGACGCTCTCCCCGCTGAAGCCGAAGGTTTGCCGGAAGAGATCGGAGTCGCGCGTAAGAACGCCACCACGCAAATCGAGCGGCTAACCAAACAAAGCAAAGCGCAGGACGACGCCAAAAAGAAACTGCAAGACTCGCTGGGTGGAGTTCCTGATAAGGTCAAAGCACTGGCTGAGCTTTTTCCGCAGCGCATTTCCGACATAGCCGCAGTCGAGAACAACGCCGACGCGAATGGGCTTCTTCCCGCTCTGCCAAACAACATGGAAACCGTCGCTGAGGTCGAGGCACAAAGGCGAGTTCTGCGAAAGCGATGGAAAGAGATAGCGGCTGCTCTTGCAGAGGCCGGAAGTGAAAATGCGGAGAAGAATACGGCTGTCGTAACTGCTATCAATGCGCTCGACACCAGGGTCGATGACGGTGTTCTCAAAAAGCTTGACCCATGGATGAAAACACTTGCGACTCACGCAAAGACACAGTCAGCAGACACACTCAACATTCTGCCTGATTTAATAAAAGATCCCGTCGCAAACAGTCCTGAAGCGTCAACCCTGGTAAGTACGGCATCGGCGCTTCATGACGATTTGTCGAGAGTGATCGAAGGTTGGACCAGGCTGAACGCGCAGCTCCAGGGTTTCACCATCACGGGCTTTGACCTGCTCAAAACCGCGCAGGCTGCAAAGCTGCTAACCGACGCCGATAGAACCCTGAATATCAATCTCACGGTCGTACAAGATGGACTTACCGGCGACGCTTCAAACTTTGTCGCCGACCAGGTATCGCTCTATTACTTCACCGATGTCGAGCGCATTATGAAGATGCTCAACAGCGCCACCTATCAGTTTGGTGGAGTAAAAGGTGCTCAGGAGCGCGCGGCTCTCGAGCGACAACGGCTCACGGCAACAGAGCTCGATCTGGCAGCGGCACAAGATCAGGTAAATACGGCCCAACAACGAGTGATCACGCTTCAGGAGGAGCTGCGGCAGTCCAAAGCGAGTTTTGCGTCAACCAGCGATGTCTTGAGAAAAGCGACCCGCACCCTGACCGGCGTGCAGCAGGACAACGCGAAAAATGAAGAACGTTTCAACAGTGCCAAGGCCGCCTTCGATGCAGCTCCGACCGATCCGCAAAAGCGACTGGATCTGGACCGCGCTTCCGAAGAAAAAGATCGCTCGGCTGCACGCCTGCAAACCGCCGAACGTCGCAACGAAGATGCGACTCGCGAACGCGATGCAGCGAAAGAGCGAAACGACGTCCTCGCTGATGAACAGGCCGGACTGCCAACCAAGATCCAGCAGGCCAAAGATCAGTTAGAGCTCGCGCAAAGCGCCGTCACACGCCAGCGCCGCGAAGCATTTCTCGCGGCGCAAGCTGAGAACGAAGCGTTCGCTTTCGCGCGCGACAATCGGCCTTTCTGGTTCTCACCCGCAATTGCCGCAACGAGAGATCCCGTGCACCGGGTTTTGATGTATGCGTTCACTGACAGTAAGACGATCTTTCTTCGCGGCAAACCTGACGACGTCGACGTCGTGAGAGACATCATCGCGCGGTTCGATAGTCCGGCGCCGCAGGCCCGTTTGACTCTTTGGACCATGGAGATGAGCAGTGACACCAGTCCGAAAGGAACCGAGAATTTCAATAAAGCACTCATCATTATCGAAAAAGAACTCGCGAACAACCGCGCCCTCACGTCTGCGGCGCTCTCGTATTTGCGCGACTGCCTCAATAACAGAGTCAATGAGATTGCCGAAAGCGAACGCGCGCGCTTTTCTACTGAGGTTCAAAACGTTCTGAAATCAGATGAATATCGAGTGGCGCGACTCTATTTCTATCAACCCGAAGTTGCGGAGCGTCTCGGATTTTCTTCCAAAGACTTTCATAGCGATCAAAATGAGGCAAAACTTGTCGCCGAGCAAACACGCTTCCTGGCTCCGGATCCGGCAGGCACGACAACGCTCGGAGAGACGCTGATGATTCTGAGTCTCGGAAAACGAACTGAACGTGAAGCAATCATGAAACGTTTTCTCGATAATCTTAAACCTCACTTGATTCAGCTTCAGCTTCAGGACACTTTCACTGAAAAGGAAGAGTCGTGGCGAACCGACACTCCCGACAGGTTCTTCACTTCTACCAAACGAGCGCTCGGACTCGACGGCAATGGAAGTGAAGGACTCTCCTCAATGCAGCTCGAGATTGTTCACGCGGCAGAAAGGCTGGGCATTCAGCGAGCAACTCACCAGCTCAAAGTATTGCTGAACCAAGTCAACGGAATCGAAACGGAAGACGCCGGCATTGATAAAGAGCTGAAGCGCATAAAAGACCAGAAAGACACAAAGGATACCGAAGTAAAAGAATCTACTGCGAGAAACCTTGGCCTGAGAAAACTGCAACTTCGCGCAAAACGAAGGAACCTTGTCCGCCAGGTCATCAGTTTGTCCGACTGGATAAAGGCGCGAACCGGACTTGAGCCTGGTCTGAATCTGGAAACGCTTAAACAAAGGGTCAATACGGCCGGCGAGGTAGCCACTAGCGACGTCATGGAGCTGAGGGGATTTGCAGACGCCGCATACTCTCTCAATCCGTTACGAACTGCGAATCCGCGAGTTGCCGCCGCCGATCAGATGCTGAAAGACTTGATCATCGCGGTCGAAGACGATCTCGAACGGATCTTCATTCAACGGATGTTGAACCGGCTTCGAAATAAGATCACCAGAGACAAGATCGGAGTCGGTGTCGGTGTGATGCAACGCACCTCCGTACTCGCAACCAATCGATTGCTGGCCCGTGTGGATCCGCGAGCGTCGGCGCAACTGGCCGTTGGCGAAGAACAAAACATTCTGCAATCGGTCCAGCAGTTAGCGCAGATCTTCCTGACCACACAAACCGGCGGCGCTCTTGGTCTCCTCGGCGCACTCGACAAGCAGCCACGCGAAGCTCCTCCCGAAATCTACGGCATAAACACGGGCAATGTTTTTCAAGTCACGCCCATCTTCGATCCTTCCGGTCAGGCGTTGAGGTTTAAATTCGACTTCGTTGGCATCACGCGCATTCAGGAACCGAACGGGAGCGTCAGCCGCCAACTACCTCGCATCGAGCGACACAGCGTAAATACAGAAGTGCAACTCAGTAACCTCGAGATTCGCGAGATCTCACGATTCGACTCAAACACGCGCATCGGCAGGCCAACAGAGTACGTGGGAGGGTTGCCAATCGTTAAGGACATTCCAAAGGTACGACCTTACCTTCCGTTATTAGGATGGTTCATCAGAAAAGGAGGCAAGGCTGCGGTGGTCCAACAGAGTTTCATCTTCGGGCAAACAACTATGTATCCAACGATCTCGGACATCATGGATCTGCTGACCCCATCCATCCCAGCTCAATAGGAGGCTTTATGGCATCAGGCACCGGCTATATTTCCGAGTGGATTGTCGATGATGTCGGCGGAATCATCCATGTGTGCGCGGGAGATCACATGGTTGGTGACGACGTCGCGTTTCCCTTCGACGCGTGTAGTAGCGCTCTCCAAAAGATCCTGGAAAAGAAGAGTATTAGTGAAGACACTGACTGTCCTCCTCCTGCTGGATCGGTTCGTGTCAAATTCGATTTCGACATTTTTCAAGGTGACGATCTCGCTGTAAATGTGAGGCTCAATTAACTGGCGCTTTCTATCAACTCCATACAATAAAGGAGAGATGAATCCAATGAATCAAACTTCCATGCGAAAGCTGTGGTCCATGTCAGTCATATTAATCGCGGTCTGCGTAGTTCCATCGCTCACCTATGCGAAGACCAGGAGAGCCCGGGCCGCCCATGTCAAACCAGTCGCGAAAACGTTATCGGTTCCCGAAGACGTTTACTTCAACGCGGAAGGGCGAGAAGTTTCTGCCACAGGCTCGTTGGCTGCAAACCAAATGAACGCTAACAGCATTGGCCGTGTTGTGACTCTGCTTTTTGACTCGGCGAGAGTTAATTTGCAGACTGAAACTGATCCCCTGGCTGCAAGCTGGACAGGCACCATTACGATACCCATCAACGCAACCGCGAAACCAAAAGCAAAATCATTCACGCAGGATGTCCGCGGCTCTGTCAATAAACCTGCTGACGCGCGCGTCGTGATCGTGTTTGAGCTTGCTGGGAAGAGCTCCATCGTTGAGTTTCCATATGGGACGAAGCACGACGGAGACATAACGCGAAGGCTTGTGTCGCTGAATAAGCCGCCGTCATCCGGACGTTATACGGCGTCCATTTGGATCTTTGCTGAGCGGCGCAACCCCAAAAGCGCAGTGCTGGTAGATATAGACAGCATAGACATCAACGCGCGTTAAAGACCCGCCAGCACGTCGCGGTAGACATGCTCGGTGTCGCGGGCCATACGCTGTAGAGAGAAGCGCCGGCGCGCGGCGAGCAGGGCGTTGTGGCCGAGGCGCAAGCATTCGAGAGGGTTGTCGAGAAGATCGGTGATGGCTTCGGCTAAGGCTTCGGGATCGTCTGCGGGTACCAATTTTCCGTTGTGCCCGTCTTCTATTATTTCCAAGGCTCCTTCGGATGCCGTTGCGACGACCGGCAGTCCGGTTGCCATTGCCTCGACAATGGCGAGGCCGAAGGGTTCGGAGCGCGCCGCGGAGATAAACAAGGTAAGGGATGAGAGCACTGCGGGGATGTCGTCACGCCAGCCCGGCATGGTGACGATCCCGCTCAGACCGAGCCCGACTATCAAGCTCTCCAACGATCTCCGGTAGGCCATCTGAGGAGACTTGTCCTCGCCGATGATGATGAAGCACACTTCACGCCGCCGCGCGGCGATTGTCGCGGCGGCGCGCACAAAAATATCCTGACCTTTAATTGGCGCGAGGTGGCCCACCGTCCCTACCAGGACGCCCGCAGCATCGATTGACCGCTTGAAACGATCGACGTCAATCCCGTTGTGGACCACTGTTATCTTTGAAGGCTCGATGACGCCATTTCGTCGCAGGCTTTCCGCTACAGCTCGAGAGACCGCTATCACACGACTCGCGCTCCTCAAGAGAGGTTTGTTAATCCCTCGCAGTGGAAAGAGCGCGTGGCGAGTGAGCACGAGCCGGCTGCGCGACGCCATTCTCACGGCCAGCGCCGCCAGGTGGTAATCCCTGGCCGCGTGCGCGTGAACGATCTCAATGTCGTGTACACGTACGAACGCGGCGAGGTCTGCCACGTTCTTCACGTAGTTGAGCCGGCTCAACGCGAGGGTGCGACCTTTAGTTAGGAACGACAATTCACCCGACAACGGAGAGCCCGGGACTGACGCTGCGTAGACTTCGTGCCCGAGATCAACCAGGGCGCGAGCGAGATCTGCCAGGTGCCGTTCGCCGCCACCGAACCTCGTCACGGAGCATACCTGCAAAATCCTCACTCAAAGTCCTCGCTGCGATCGGCCGACTCGAAGATGACGGCGATGTAATGCTCGGCGGCCTTCGTCAACGCCAAAAGCGCCGTCAGCTCGGGAGCCGCTTCGCGACCGCAGTTCGGACAAACGTGCCCGCCCTCCGAGGTGAAAAGCTCCGGACCAACGTCCAGCTCCGAAGTTTTCCCGCAGACAGTGCAGACAGCATCGCGGAGACGCCGGTTCAGCTTGATGAGAAATCGACTCACGTCTCCGATGCTAGGAGAGCGATGGCCGGCTGGTCCTTAAGGAGTGCTAAAGAATGCTAATGATTGCTAGTTGAACCGCGTAATCATGATGACATCGCTCAGGATGGGGCCGCTCGCGTAAGCGAGCTTGCGACCATCTTGTGAGTAACGGAAAGAGTAGAGGCGATGGTTGCGCAGGTTCATGAGTGGGCTCGAGGGAGTGCCGTCGAGTGGCAGCCGCCAGACGCTGGTCAAGGTGCTGTCACGATACGAGAGCGAGTCGCCCGACGGAGCCCAGCGCATGATGGCGCCGAAGTTCTTCGGCGCGGGGAGGGTTTTGACCGGCACGCCGCCTTGCGCGGGGATGACGATGATCTCGCGCCGGTCGCGTTGCTTCTTGTCCATGAAGTAATAGGCGATCGTTTTGCCGTCCGGCGAGACGGTAGGGTGCTGCGCAAAGTTGTCTGTGATGGGGATGGGCTCGCCGCCGTCGATGGGAACCCTGTGCAGCTTCGGAACACCGCCGTCGGTGGAGACGTAAATCACCCACTTCCCGTCGGGCGAGCACACGGGCTCGGTGTCGAGAGCGCCGCGCGTGAGCTGTGTAGGATTGCGCCCGTCGGCATCCACACGCCAGATACCGTGCGCGCCATTGCGCGTAGTCTCGAAGACGATGTAACGCCCATCCGGCGTCACGACCGGGAAAGTATCTTTGTGTGGTCCGTCTGTCAGTTGCTTCGGGCTCGACCCGTCGGCGTTAATCGACCAGAGGTCTTGTTTGCCGCTAAGAACGGAGGCGTATATCAGCCGTCCGTCGGGCGTCGTGGAGAGGCCGAGGTTGCCGTCGTATCGATCGATCGTACCGGGCGTCACCTGTGTCGCGGCCGATGGATCTTCGGCGGGCGCTATCCACAGGTTCGAAGTCCACTGTATCTGTAGTGCGATGAGAGTGCTGCCGTCGGCGGAGACGCCGATGCGCATGTAGTTGTTCAAGTCGTTAGTGATCCTGCGCGGTTCACCAATCAGCGGTACGCGCCAGATCTGCATGGCGAGCTCGGGGTTTGACGCTTCGTCACGGGCGTTGATGATGAGGCCGCTGCCGTCCGGCAACCACGCCACGTCGTTTATAAAGCGCCAGCGCTGAGAGGTGAGTGTCGACTCCACGTGATCGTCGACCTTTATCCCAAAGACTTTCATATAACTTCGCCCGCCTTCGTTCACTAAGATCGACACGGCGATCGTCTTCCCGTCCGGCGACCAGGAGGGCGCGCCGTACTGGTATGCGGTGCTCTCGGTGCGCGAGCTGAGCACTTCCTCGCCGGTGCCATCAGGATTGGCGACGATCAAGCTTGATTCGATGCCCTCTCCCACCGCACTGACCCGCATGTAAGCCATCCGTTTGCCGTCGGGCGAGAAGGTGACAGGACAGTCGGCGCGGATCGGCAGGGCCGTTTCGACGCCGCCCAGAACAGGCATTCTGTGAAGTTTGCAGCTCGGTTGACACTTGGAGTAGTAGAGCGTGTTGCCGTCGCGCGAGAATGCGGGCTCTTTGTAGGTGAGTTTCGCAGGCGGGAGAAGCTGGAGCGGGTTGTTCGTCCCCGCGCGCTGAAGCCAGAGACTGTGCAGCTCACCGTCGCGCTCGACGTAGGCGACGTTTTGACCGTCGGGTGAGACGGCGGCGTACGCGACACGACCAGTCTGCGTGACGCGGCTCATCTTCATAGACTGAACCGAGGCTTGCGAGTCGCCTTTCCCTCGCCAGCGCAGCATTCCATAGATCAAGGACGTGGCCAGCAATCCCACGAGTAGAAGCGCGTACAGCCTGAAGCCCTTGATCTCCCACTTTCGCGTAACGGCAGCATGAGGCGGCTGCTCGTGCGTAGGCTCTGTGCGGAGTTCTTTCACCTGCACGATCAGGCAGTAGCCGCGGCCAGTCACCGTCTGAATATATGGGTGATATCCCTTCGTCTCGCCGAGAGATCTGCGCAGCGAAGACATGCGCACAGTCAGATTATTCTCTTCAACTTCAGTGTCCGGCCAGACAGCCTCCATGATCTCCGTCTTCTCAACTACACGACCGCGATTACGCACGAGAAGCAGGAGTAGCTCAAACTCCGGCGCCGCCAGCGACACTGATTCGCCGTTGCGCGATAGGCGCCTCGCCTGAGGCTCGAGCAGGAACGGTCCGAACTCGTAGATTAAGTTATCCGGTTCGTTCAAGATGTTGCTTTCTGGACAGGCTGGTCCGCGCATTCTACCAGAGTGTGTCCCAATCTTGACGTCTGCTTGGATCGGGTCAGTACCGTAACGCGGTAGCGTCGGGTCGGTGCGCATTAGTAACGCTGACCCGACGCTACCGCGTTACGGTACTGACCCGATCCAAGAAAACGCATTCAGGCACTGCATTTGCTCCGCCTTCCGAGTGCACGTGAGGTGTGCCCATTTGAGTCCGACTTTCGGGCAATCGACTGCTTTGCTCGTCTTCAATTCGAACGTCGTGCTCAGATGAAGCGGCCCACCTCGATATCAACAAACCCGCGCACATACTTCAACCAGGGGGATTCAATGAATACAAAAAAACTACTCGGCAGCGTTCCTACTGACTTGCTCTTCCAGGCGCTGGAGACTGAAAAGGGCGGCGTTCAGGTCTACACCGCAGCGCTTCGTTGTGCGCTCAACAAAGATCTCCGGGAAGAATGGAACAAATACCTCGAACAAACAAAAACGCATGTACAGATCTGTACAGACCTGATTCGAGAGCTTGGGCTCGATCCGGACACGGAGACACCCGGCCGTCAGGTTGTTCGCTATCTCGGCACCTCTCTCGTAAAGACTATCGAGCTCGCCATGAGAGGCGCTGACCCGCAGGCTGCGCAGATTGTCGCCGCGGAATGCGTCACGATTGCTGAAACGAAAGACCATTTGAATTGGGAGTTGATCGGTCAACTCGCAACCAAGTCTGAGCTTCCCGACGCGAGCCTGTTACAACCCGCGTATGCACAAGTGGAAGAGGAAGAAGACGAACACCTCTATCACACGACAGGCTGGACTCGTGAGCTCTGGATTCAGGCATTGGGAATGCCCGCCGTGCTTCCGCCGCCGGAAGAAGTCCGCGATGTGAAGACACAAGAGGAAGCCGCCCAGGCTAAGAAAGCCAGAACCAAGAAAGCCGCCGCGCGATAGTTCGCGGAACAAGGGGAAAGACATGAGCACGCGAAAAAATAACAAATCGAAAAAGCCAGCGCCGACCAATGGCTCTCGCGCCAATGGCTCGCGCCGGAATGCCGGGTACGGCGCAGTCAACCCAAAGACCGAAGACCTGGCAAAGAACATGGAAGAGTCGGCTGGAGAGTTTCTGACCAGCGATCAGGGCATTCGGATAAACGACAATCAAAATTCACTCAAGGCGGGAAATCGTGGTCCATCACTGCTGGAGGACTTCCTGCTGCGTGAAAAGATCACGCACTTCGATCATGAGCGCATTCCTGAACGCGTGGTCCACGCGCGTGGCTCCGGCGCGCACGGATATTTTCAAGTCTACGAATCGATGGCCCAGTATACGAAGGCCGGGTTTCTTCAAGATCCCGCAGTAAGGACACCTGTGTTCGTGCGCTTTTCGACGGTCCAGGGTTCTCGAGGATCGACGGATATGGCTCGTGACGTGCGAGGTTTCGCCGTCAAGTTCTACACACAGGAAGGCAACTTCGATCTCGTCGGCAACAACATTCCGGTGTTTTTTATTCAGGACGCGATTAAGTTTCCGGACCTGGTCCATGCAGTCAAGCCCGAGCCTCATAACGAGATTCCGCAGGCAGCATCGGCCCACGACACATTCTGGGACTTCATTTCGCTGATGCCGGAATCAATGCACATGATCATGTGGGTGATGTCTGATCGTGCGATACCCAGAAGCTATCGAATGATGGAAGGCTTTGGAGTTCATACGTTTCGATTAATCAACGAAGCCGGCAAAGCGCGCTTCGTAAAGTTTCATTGGAAGCCACTGCTTGGTCTGCACGCAGTCGTTTGGGATGAAGCACAGAAAATTTCAGGTAAAGACCCTGACTTTCATCGCCGCGATCTGTGGGAAGCGATCGAGAACGGCGATTATCCGGAATGGGAGCTGGGCGTTCAGATCGTCGAGGAAAAGGACGAATTCGCGTTCGATTTCGATCTACTCGATCCGACAAAGATAATTCCCGAAGAGCTCGTTCCTGTTCAGCGCATCGGAAAGATGACGCTTAACCGAAACCCTGACAACTTCTTTGCGGAGACGGAGCAGGCCGCTTTTCACCTCGGCAACATCGTTCCGGGAATTGATTTCACAAACGATCCGTTGCTTCAGGGTCGCTTGTTCTCATATCTCGATACTCAACTAACCCGACTCGGTGGTCCAAACTTTCACGAGATACCGATCAATCGATCCGTCGCGCCGGTTCACAACAACAATCGCGACGGATTCATGAGACAGACCATAAACCGCGGACAGACGAGTTATGACCCGAATAGTCTGCGCGGTGGTTGTCCGTTTCAGGCGGGCATGGACATGAGTGGCTTCACCAGCTACGCAGAGCGGATTGATGCGCAGAAGATTCGCGAGCGCAGTCCAAGCTTTTTCGATCACTTCAGTCAGGCGACTATGTTTTTCAATAGTCAATCTGAAGTCGAACAGAACCACATCGTGAAGGCGTTGCGGTTTGAATTGGGAAAAGTAGAGACACTGCCGATTCGTGAACGCATGCTGGCGCTGCTGGCCCAGGTCGACAAGACGCTGGCTACCAAAGTTGCCGACGGACTCGGAATGAGTATTCCGAAGAAGCTCGACTGGCCGATGAACATGAGTATTCCTGCCGATGGCGATCCGAAGAAGTTTCAGCCGAAACGAGCAAAGACTGAGATGGAAGTGTCGCCGGTATTAAGTATGGCAAACAATCTCGGCGATGCAGTGAAGACAAGGAAGGTGGCGTTCCTCGTCGGTGACGGATTTGACGACATGTCTTTGTTGGAGATGAAGCAGGCGCTGCTAACCGCCGGGGCGAAAGTAATGACGGTTGCGCCGCATTTGGGTGTGTTGGCCGGGCAGGACGGAGAGCTTGTCAAAGCAGACTTCAGCCTGCTCACGGCGTCGTCGGTGTTGTTTGACGCAGTGTATGTCCCGGGTGGTGCGGAGAGCATCGATTCGTTGTTACAGGAAAACGAATCGACGAACTTCGTGCTTGAAGCATACAGGCACTGCAAAACCATCGGCGCCGCGGGCGCCGGCGCAGAACTCCTGCGCGCCGCGGGACTACCTTTGCCGGCAACGACGGACGGCTCGAATGGTCACGATACAGAGCCCGGCGTCGTTGTGGGAGACGGAGATATCAAAGTCCTTGCGGCGGGGTTCATCGAAGCA
>JADMIO011288160.1_pt1 | contig 12087 bp, 10 predicted proteins | sample 8958161 | NCBI WGS metagenome assembly JADMIO01 (sample SAMN16585339, study PRJNA669376) | soil metagenome | isolation source: Crop rotation soil | place: USA: Cullars Rotation, Alabama | collected 2011 | reverse complement strand
CGCGACAACTTGTCCACGTGGAATTCTAAGCTTAGGATCCCAATGTGCTGGAAAGAGCGGGAATCGGCCGAGCGGCTGCTGGAGCGCGCCGGACTGGACAAGGGAGTCTGCCGCCCGGCCGGGGCGGGGCACGCGCCGCTGATCATGCTCAATCCCGGAGCCCAGTACGGGGATGCCAAGTGCTGGCTGCCCGAACATTTTGCCCAGTTGGGAGACCGGTTCATCGACGACTGGGGAGCGACGGTCCTGCTCTCGGGCGCGCCGCGCGAGCGGAGAATCCTGGACCTGGTGCAGCGGCACATGAAGCATGCCGCAATCGATCTCTCGAACAAGGGGCTGACGCTGGGGGCGCTCAAGGAGATTATCCGGCGCTGCGACCTGATGGTGACCAACGACACGGGCCCCAGGCACATCGCGGCCGCTTTTGACGTGCCGGTCGTGACGATTTTCGGCCCGACGCACCCGGAGTGGACGGAGATCGGTTTTGCGAGGGAACGGAAAGTGTCGGTGCCGGTCTTCTGCGGGCCGTGCCAGAAGAAGACCTGCCCGCTGGATCACCGATGCATGACGCGGATTTCGCCGGCGATGGTGTTTGATACGTCGGCGCAGCTTCTTCAGCCTGCCGCGGTATAGAAACTCCAAAAGTATTGGCACGGTGGGAGACACTCCTTAGAATCGTCGCATGATTTACCGCATTGATGTGAAAAACGCGCCGCAGGCGCGGGGCGGGGAGGCGGGGGTTGATCCGACGGGGGAGTCGATCCGTCACCAGATTGCCGAGTTTGGGGTGAACGTCGGGCCGATTCGGACGGCGCGGATTTTCCTGATCGACGCGGAAGCCCAGGAACGGGACATGGAGCAGGCTGCGCGCGAGCTATTGGCCGACCCGGTGGTGGAGGAGGCCCAGATGGTGCGAGGGGCTCCCCGTGACAATGGCAACAGCCGGATTGAAGTGCACCTGAAGCCGGGGGTGATGGACCCGGTGGCGGCGTCGACGGAGATGGCGCTGCGGGACATGGGAGTCCAAGTGCGCGAGGTGCGCACGGGCCGGTGCTATCTGATCGAGGGAAAGGTGCCGCGCGGCGAGTTGGAACGGATCGCGCAGCGCGTGCTGGCCAATGGGGTGGTGGAGTCGGTGCATTTTGAGCCGTATATCCCAGCCGAGTTTTCGGCGGGACAGGAGAGGCCGTTTCAGCTTCGCCATATTCCCATCCGCGCGCTGGGCGAGGCAGAGCTGACGAAGCTCAGCCGCGAGGGGCACCTGTTTCTATCACTGGACGAAATGAAGGCGATCCAGGCCTATTACAACCAGGAGGGGCGGGAGCCAACCGACATCGAGCTGGAGACGCTGGCGCAGACCTGGTCGGAGCATTGCGTCCATAAAACGCTCAAGAGCTCGGTCGATCTGGAGATCCGAAATGAGCGGGGAGAGGTGCTGGAGAAGCGGCATTACGACAATTTGATCAAGGAGACGATCTTTCGGAGCACGATGGAGCTGATGGAGGGAACTCAAACTGCTGAGCCTTTTTGCCTCTCGGTCTTCTCCGACAACGCCGGCGTGATCGCGTTTGACGAGACGGACGCGGTCTGCTTCAAGGTGGAGACGCACAACCGGCCCAGCGCGATCGATCCTTACGGTGGGGCGGCCACCGGGGCGGGGGGATGTATCCGCGATGTGCTGGGAACAGGACTGGCGGCCCAGCCGATTGCCAACACGGATATTTTCTGCGTGGCCGACCCGAACTTTGGCCGGCCCGATGCGCTTCTTGCTTCTCCCTCTCCCGGTATTCCGGGAGAGGGCAGGGGTGAGGGCCTTTCGCATGCCTCGCCCCTACCCAAGGGCGTCATTCATCCCAAGCGCATTCTCCAACAGGTGGTGGCAGGCGTGCGGGACTATGGGAACCGGATGGGGATACCGACGGTGAACGGGGCGGTCTATTTCGACAACCGGTATCTGGGAAACCCGCTGGTTTTCTGCGGCTGCGTGGGGCTGATCCGGCGCGATCGGATTCACAAAGCCGCCCGGCGCGGCGACGCTGTGGTGGTCATGGGAGGACGCACGGGGCGCGATGGCATCCACGGGGCGACGTTTTCCTCGGCCGAGCTGACCTCGACGCACGCCGACGAATTTTCCCACGCCGTGCAGATCGGCAACGCCATCACGCAGAAGAAAATGGCCGACGTGATCCTTCAGGCCACGGAGCGGAACCTCTTCACCGCCATCACCGACTGCGGCGCGGGAGGGTTGTCGTCGGCCGTCGGAGAGATGGGCGAGAAGCTGGGAGCGAAGGTGGAACTGGACAAAGTTCCGCTGAAATACGCCGGCCTGCGCTATGACGAGATCTGGATTTCCGAAGCGCAGGAACGGATGGTTCTTTCCGTCCCGCAGGACAACGTCGGGGCGCTGCTGGCGCTAGCCGAATCGGAAGATGTCGAGGCGACGGTCATCGGCCACTTCGGCACGCCCGATCAACAGCTCATTCTCACGTTCCGCGGCACGCAAGTCGGCCGGATGGATATGGGTTTCGTGCACAAGGGCATTCCGATGCCCACGAGAAAAGCCGTGCATATCCAGCGTGGCACGGGCTACCAGCCCGTGGCTTGGGCTGGAAACACGATTAAGGATCGTCTCCTCGCCGCCCTTTCCCATCCCAACATCGCCAGCAAGCACTGGATCATCCGCCAGTATGACCACGAGGTGCAGGGTGGATCGGTCATCAAGCCGTTGACGGGTCCCTTGCAGATCGGCCCATCGGACGCGGCGGTGCTTCGGCCAAAGCTCACGTCGCACCGGGGCGTCGCCCTGGGGTGCGGCATTGCGCCGCATATCGCCGACCCTTACGACATGGCGATCGCCGCGATTGATGAGGCGATCCGCAACGTGGTCGCCGTGGGCGCAGCGCTGGACAAGATCGCGATCCTCGACAATTTCTGCTGGCCGGGCACCAATGACGAGCAGTCCATGGGCGCTCTGGTCCGCACGTGCGAAGCCTGCTACGACGCGGCTAAGGCGCACGGCATCCCCTTCATCTCCGGCAAGGACAGCCTGCACAACCAGTTCACCAACCAGGAGACCGGCCAGGTTCTTCGGATTCCCAACACGCTGTTGGTCAGCTCGATCGCGGTGCTGGAGGATGTGCGGAAATGCGTGACGATGGATTTGAAAAGGCCTGGCAGCCGCCTGGCGTTGGTTTGCCCTTTCAATACCAAGACGAATGACCTGGCCGAATTGGCCAGATTGCACCGCGCGGTAAGCCGCTATATTCGCGACGGCGCGGTGCTTGCCGCTCACGATGTGAGCGATGGCGGCTGGCTTACGGCGGCCGCCGAAATGTGCATTGCTTCCGGCCTCGGCTTGAGCATCGATGAAGATGCGCATGATTACTTCAACGAATTTCGCGGCGGTTATCTGCTTGAGATGAACGACGATTCAGGCATTGATTTCCCCGATGATGTCGGCGTCTTTAAGATCGTCGCAGAAGTGACGGCCGATGCCCGGCTGCAACACCCGCGAGATGGCGGCGTCACCGTGGCCGAGTTGACCCGCGCCTGGCGTGGAACGCTGGATTGGTGATTCGCCATGAAGCGATGGCGCATCATCCTCCTGCTGGCCGCTCTCTTTCAGTTCGCCCTGCTGCTCGATCGACCGGACATCACGACCGCGCACGAAGGGCGGGTGGCGGCGACGGCCGCGGGAATGCTTCATCGCCATGACTGGCTTGTGCCGTATCTGAATGACGAGATTCGTCTCCGCAAGCCGCCATTGCCCTATTGGGCGGTCGCGGCAAGTTGGAGACTGAGCGGAACCCGGAGCGAGGCGATGGCGCGGCTGCCGGGGGCGATGGCGGGGGCAATCGCCGTCTTGCTGATGATGGATCTGGCGAGGCGCACGCTGGGCGGCAAGGTCGCCCTGGTCAGCGGATTGCTGTGGATCGGCTCGTTTTTCGTGGTCAGCGAATATCGCAAGACGATGGCCGATCCATATTTGGCCTTCTTTGCGCTATTGGCTATTTGGGCTTGGATCACCCGGCCCGGCCGATTGCCCTATATCCTGCTGTTCTATGTCTCTATTGCCCTAGGCTGTCTGGCAAAAGGGCCGTTGATCTTGCTACACGTTGGGCTGGCTCTGATTCCGTATTGTCTGCTCTTTAAGGATTCGACGAGAACGAGGCGGATTATGAGAGTTCGGAGTTCCGCCTTCAGGCGGTCCGTTCAGCCGCCTGAAGGCGGAACTCCGAACTCACCGCTATACGCGCCTGAGACTCGATCTAAGATCGGCTGGGCCCATGTCGCGGGGCTCATTTTGTTTCTGCTGATCTCCCTGCCCTGGCCGATCTACATCATCCGCAACGTGCCAGGCGCGCTGGACCTATGGCGGCATGAAGCACTGGGTGATCCCTCCGACTTGCGCAACGTCCGGCCATGGTGGCATTACGCCGCGAACCTGCCGCTGATCGCAGCGCCATGGAGCGTGCTGTTGGCGGTGGGGATGGCGATGCCGATCCTGAATCAGCGCCGCCGCGACCATAGGCTGCTCTGGCCGACCCTCTGGCTCTGCGGGGCAACTCTGGTCTTCACGTTCGTTCCAATGAAGAAAAATGCTTATCTGCTGCCGGAGATGCCGGCGATCATCCTTCTTGCAAGCGTGGCGCTGGTGAGGGCCTGGCAACGGTGGACGTCTGAGCGCGACAGGCTGGCGGGGCTGCTGCTGGCCGGCCACGCCCTCGTCGCCATGTGTGCGGCCCTGGGCCTGGCGGGAGCGGTCCTTAAGACCTCGCCGCTGATGCTGGCGGCGTCAGCGCTGGCCGTTGCGGGATTGCTCCGATTCATGGGGCCCTTCCATCGTGGCATAGCATTTGGACTGATTCTCCGGTCGGCCCTGGTCTTTGCGCTGGCGGTCCACATCCTGGTGACGCGGATCATGCCCGCCCGCGAAGCCCGCCGTTCACCTGCCGGATTTGCCATGGAGGTCCGGCGGCTGGCGGGCGACCAACCGGTTTATCTGGTCGGCTGGACCGGCGAAGAAGTTCTCTATTATCTTGGCGGCGTCGTGCCGCGGCTGGACCGGTCGTCGGTTCTGAATGAATCCTTTCACGGTTATGTGATCGCCGGTTTTAAGGATGTGGACGTGATTAAAATGGGACGAGCGGCCCAGGAGCTGGCTTCCACCCCGCACCCCAGCCCACGGGATAGAACTTATTTTCTTAAATTGTGATCGGCTACCGTGGCATAACCCGTTTCATCTCCACATACCGGCCGCAACAGAGCGCAACGGCCAGGGCGTCGGCCACATCGGGAGGATCGGGCAGTTCCTTGAGGTTCCAGAACGTTTGAATGGCGCGCTGCACCTGAGTCTTGCCGGCGTGGCCGTGGCCGACGACCGACTGCTTGACCCGGTTGGCCGCAAACTGCTCGATCCGCAGGCCCCGGCGCTGTGCGAGCAGGAGGATGACGCCCCGGGCATGTCCCATCAGGATCGCCGTGCGAGGGTGTGCATAATGGGCATAAAGCTGCTCGACGGCAACAATGTCGGGCTTGTATTCCTCCAGAAGCGATTCCAGTTCCGTTTCAAGCTCGACCAGGCGCTGGGCCAGCGACGACTTGGCATCCAGACGGATAATCCCGCCCCCCAACAGCGTCGGGCGGTGAATGATCTTGAAATCAACCACGCCGTAGCCGGTCAGTTTCAACCCAGGATCGATGCCAAGAATACGAAAAGCGGGCGGTGGGCAGTGGGCAGTGGGCAGTGAAGACGGCGTCATTTGGAATCGCGTCTTAAAGAATTGATCAATCCCATTATAAGGCGTCCAACTTCGCCGGACAGCTCCATCAATGCGGCGAGAGCGTCCTCAAGGATATATTTGAGTCGCTGCCCGATCATGAGTTGAGTTTCAAGTTCACGCAGGGAACCGTGAGCGATACGGAGAAATTGAATAAATTCGTTGTCGTTGTACCGCCCTTCCCCTTCAGCAATGTTTGAAGGAACGGATACCGCCGACCTTCGAATTTGATTCGTCAGGGCATAAAGCTCCTCCTTCGGAAATCCCTGAGTAACCCTATATGCCCCTTCCACCAAGTCCATCGCCTTTTGCCAAGCAATCAGGTCTCGATAATTTCGCGCACCCATCGTGACATTCTCCTCACTGCCCACCGCTCACTGCCCACTGCCCACTTTTTCTCCTACTCCTTCCTCCAGATCGTCCCTTCCGGCCGATCCTCCAGGGTCACGCCAATCTCGATCAAGCCCTTGCGGATGCTGTCGGCCATCGCGAAATTCTTGTCCTTTCGCGCGTCGGCGCGGAGCTGGATGAGCAGGGCCATGAGCTGTCCGGCCAGTTCGGTGCGACCCGGCGCGGCGGGCTTGTGGGCTTCCTTGCGCAATATGCCCAGAACCCGGCCAAGGCCGCGGAGCGTCGCGGTGGCCGCCACGATGGCGGACCGGCCTTGCTCATTATTACGATCGCGTTCCAGCCCGCTGTGCTCGATGAACCCGTTGATTTCGCCCGCCAACTCGTGCATCACGGCAATGGCGCCGGCCGTGTTGAAGTCGTCGTCCATCATCTCCAGGAACCTGATCTTGTGCGCCAGCACCGCCTTGGCAAAATGCCCCAGGTCGGTCTCCAGCAGCGTGCCGGCCACGCGGTCCATGTCGGGTGTGTCCTCGGGAAGCGGCGCGGCGAGCATGCGCTCGATCCGTTCGATCAAGCGCGGAAAGACCGAAAGCCCCTTGCGGGCGCTGGCCAGCACTTCTTCATTGAACTCGATCGGCCGGCGATAGTGCGTCGAGAGCAGCAGATAGCGCAGCAGGTCGGCTCCGTGTGTCTCGATCAGTTCCCTGGCCGACACCACATTGCCCAGGCTCTTGCTCATCTTCTCGTCTTTCCATTCGCCGCTGGCGAGCTTGGTGCGGATGCGCGTCAAGCCGTTGTGCAGCCAATAGCGGGCAAAGGGCTTGCCAGTAGCGCATTCCGACTGCGCTAACTCGTTCTCATGGTGTGGAAAGAGCAGGTCCAGGCCGCCGCCATGGAGATCGAAGGTCTCGCCCAGGTATTTCATCGACATGGCCGAGCACTCGACATGCCACCCCGGCCGGCCCTTGCCCCAGGGCGAATCCCAGAGCGTCGGCTCGCCGGGCTTTGCCGCTTTCCAGAGTGCAAAGTCGGCCGGGTTCCGCTTGCCCGAGCCCTCGGTGGCGCGGGTGCCCGACTCCTGCTCCTCGACCTTGCGGTGCGAAAGCTTGCCGTAGTCCGGGTCGCTGGCCACGTCGAACCAGACGTTGCCGTCGGCCACGTAAGCATGGCCGCTGTCGATCAGGTGCTGGCAAAGGGCGATGATCTCCGGAATGTGCTCCGACGCCTTGGGAAAGCGGTCGATGGAATCGATGCCGAGCATCGAGAGGCATTCCATGTACTGAGTGGTGCAGCGGTCCGCTATCTCGGCGACGCTCTGGCCGGTCTTGGCGCTTTCGTCGATCAGCTTGTCGTCGACATCGGTGATGTTCACCACCAGCGTCACGTCAAATCCCTTGTGGGCCAGGTAGCGCTTGATGGCGTCAAAGATGACGGGACCGACCATGTGTCCCAGGTGCGGCGCCTTGTAAACAGTCGGTCCGCACAGATACATCCCCACCTTTCCCGGGCGAACAGGCTCAAATAATTCCTTCTGCTTGGAAAGACTGTTGTAAACGCGAAGGCTCATGGTGGGTTTGTTGTCGGTTTTTCCGAAGGAAATGTCAATCGAGGCATGCCTCGCCCCTACGAATTTCTCAGCAAAACGACCGCGTGCGCCGCAATGGCTTCGCCCCGGCCAATGGCGTCGCATCCTTCGTTGGTTCCGGCCTTGATGTTCACCGGCCCGGATAGAATCTTCGACAGGTTCTCCGCCATTGCCGACTTGAACGGCTTGAGCCTTGGTTGTTCGGCGAGAATTGTGATGTCCAGGTTCCCCAATTCATAACCGGCTCCTTTCGCGTCGGCCCAGACCGATTCGAGAAACACGCGGCTTGCGGCATTCTTCCAGCGTGGGTCGGTGTTGGGAAAATGCTCGCCGATGTCGCCCTTTCCCATGGCGCCGAGAATCGCGTCAACGACCGCATGGATCACCACGTCGCCATCGGAATGAGCAATTGCCGAAATGTCACGCGACACTTCCATCCCGCCGAGCATCAGAACGCCTCCCGGTTTGAGCCTATGGATGTCGTAACCATGGCCAATTCGATAGTTCACAGGTCGTATTCCTTGATCTTCCGATACAACGTCCTCTCCCCAATGCCCAGCAGCTTCGCCGCCTGCTCGCGGTTGCCGTCCACGGCCTTGAGCGTGTTGCGGATCAATTCCTTCTCCGCCTGCTCGATGCTGATGCCAACCAGGTTGCCAACCGCGCCGGGCTGCTCGGAGGTCTTGGGGCGGATATTGGCCGGGAGCGCGCCGGGCCCCAGGTCCTGGCCATTGGGCGTCAATACGACCATGTTCTCAAGGACGTTCTTCAATTCCCGCACGTTGCCCGGCCAGTGATACGCCAATAGCGCCTGCTGCACCGGCGGCGACACGCCCTCGATCTGCTTGCCGTGTCGTTCGGCGGCTTGTTTCAGGAAATAATGGATGAGCAGCGCAATGTCCTCGCGCCGCTCGCGCAGCGGCGGGATCAGGATCGGGAAACCGCCGATCCGGTAAAACAGATCCCCGCGAAACTGCTTTTCGGCCACCATCTCCTCAAGGTTGCGGTTGGTCGCCGAAATCAATCGGACATCCACGCGGATCGGCTCATTGGAGCCCAGCCGCACCACTTCGCCGTTCTCCAGCACGCGCAGCAATTTCGCCTGCATAGCGGCCGGCATGTCGCCGATCTCGTCCATGAACAGCGTCCCCTTGTCGGCGTGCTCAAATCGCCCCTCCCGATCCGCCTGCGCGCCGGTAAAAGCGCCTTTGACGTGGCCGAACAATTCATCTTCCAGGATCGATTCTGAAAGCCCCGCGCAATTGAGCGGCACCAGCCGGTTCTTACGCCTCCGGGAATTATTGTGAATAGCGCGGGCGACCAATTCCTTGCCCGTCCCCGACTCCCCCATGATCAGCACCGCCATGTCGCTGCCGGCCACCTGCCGCGCCCGCTGCACCACGTCCTTGATCCCCTTGCTGGCGCCGATGATTCCTTCAAACCCCGCGGCCGTGGAAAGGTTCTCCTGGAGAATCTGGTTCTGCTTGCGCAATGCCGCCTTTTCGGCGGCCCGATTCACCTGCGTGCGGAAAAACTCCAGGTCCAGCGGCTTTTCGATGTAGTCATACGCCCCCTCCTGAAGCGCCTGCTTGCAGGTGGGGATGTCAGCGTGCGCCGTCACCAGCAGCACCGGCGGCGAAGAGTCGGCCGATTTGGCGGCCCGCAACACCTCCAGCCCGTCGCGCCGCCCATCCATCATCAGGTCGGTGACCACCACGTCATACGGCCGCTTTTCCAGGCGCTGCTGGGCCTCGTTCAGGTTGTATGCCAGGTCGCATCGGTGCCCGACGCGCTCCAGCGCCTCGCACATGACCTGCGCGTGGTCTTCCTCGTCATCCACCACCAGTATCCGTGATTTGGCGATCTCTTCAGACATATCGGTGGACGATTGTAGGAGCCCAGGGCGGCCATGGGAAATGGAGTAGTGGGGCCGACGCCCTCGTCGGCCTATCCTAGCAAGGCCAGTGAGGACACCAGCCCCACTTGTTAGTTAACTGATCCACTACCGGAAATGGCACTCACGCCGGAAGCGTGATGCGGAAATCCGACCCCTTGCCCGGCTCGCTGGTCACCGTCACGTTTCCGCCATGCTCCCGCGCAATCCGACGGGTCATCGCCAGCCCCAGTCCCATGCCGCTTTTCTTGGTCGAATAATAAGCGTCGAAGATCTTTTCCAGCGCGTCGGGCGCAATGCCCGGCCCGGTGTCGATCACATCAATGTGTGCCTGGCCCGGGCTCTTGGAAACCGTCAGGATCATCTCTCCCCCGCCATTGATCGCCTGAACGCCGTTGAGCATCAGGTTCAATAGCGCCTGTTTGACCAGCCTTTCGTCGGCCATCACGCTCACCGTCTCCACGGCCGGCTTGAATCGCAGCTGCACCTTCTGCAATTGCGCCTGGGGCATGAAGAAATCGACCAATTCCTCGCACAGGCGATTGAGCTCGACCGGCTTGCGGTCCAGCTCGATCTTGCCGGCATATCGCAGAAAATCATCCAGCGTCTCCCGCAGCCTCGCCGTCTCGCGCTCGGCCACCCGCAACCGGTTGGAAAGCCGGCTGGAAGCGGGATTGGCGGGACCCAGATCCTCCTGGGCAAGTTGGAGGTTCAGTTGCACGGTGGAAAGCGGGTTCTTGATCTCGTGCGCCAGCCCCCCGGTCAGCGTCCCCAGTTCAGCCAATCGCTCGGCCTCCTTTGCCCGCTGCGCCAGCCGGGTCATCCGCTGATAACCATACATCCCCACGATGGCGGCCATCAGGCACGCCAGCAGCCATCCAATCAACAATCCCCAGGCAAACGGCGGCATAGCGTGCATGTGATACTGGAAAGCCCGGAGCAAGGGAATGACGCCCGGGTAGTGGTGCAGTTTGAATATCAAAATCTTTGCAATGTTTCAATGCGCCTTGCATATGCGTGAGCGGTCACGCATAATAAGGGCATGAACAAGTTGAGCACAACCGAGCGTGTCCAGATTATCGCGGCTCTTGTCGAGGGGTGCAGCATCAATAGCACTTGCCGGATGACTGGCCGATCTAAGCATACGGTTCTCAATCTCCTGGCGGACATTGGCGCGGCTTGCCAGAAATATCACGATGAGCACGTGCGCGGCTTGGCGTGCAAGCGCCTTCAAGTCGATGAAATTTGGAACTTCTGCTACTCGAAAGAAAAGAACGTGCCGGCCGACAAGCGCGGCCAGTTCGGTTACGGCGACGTTTGGACCTGGACGGCGGTTGACGCGGATACCAAGTTGATCGTGTCTTACGTCGTCGGACTCCGCGACGGCGGGTATGCCACTGAATTCATGAATGACGTTGCGGATCGGATCATCAATCGCGTGCAACTCACCAGCGACGGCTACAGGTCATATCCCAAAGCGGTCGAGGATGCGTTCGGCGGCGACGTGGACTTTGCCCAACTCGTTAAGGTCTATGGCAAAGAGCCCAACGTTGGCGCGGCTCGCTATAGCCCTCCGGTTTGCCTTGCGGCCGAACCTCATCCGGTTTGCGGCGATCCTGATCCCGACCACATTTCGACCAGCTATTCTGAGCGGTCCAATCTCACGATGAGAATGTCGATGCGCCGGTTCACACGGCTCACCAATGCCTTCTCAAAGAAAATCGAAAACCTGAAGCACGCCGTGGCGCTCAACTTCATGTACTACAATTTTGTGCGGATTCACCAGACGCTACGGGTTACGCCGGCCATGGAAGCGGGTCTAGCGGATCATGTCTGGGAACTTGAAGATTTGGTCGCGCTGATCGGTTGATGGCTACCGATCATATACATCTTTTCGATTGCCAATCTTGACCACCAGAACAATCAACTCGCCATCTCTTACCTGATAAATCACACGATAGTCGCCCGCTCGTATCCGATGAAGTCCATGAAACTTTTTGCCTCGGAGTTGTGTCGCGCCGGCTGGTCTCGGATTGCCGCCCAGGGCGATGATCTTTTTCTCGACGAGCTGGCGATCCGCCTTTGGCAAGCAACCTAGTTCATCCTGCGCCGACTCCTTGATTGAAATGGTATAGGCCACCCGCTCGCTCCACAGCCTTATCGCGATGGCTTGAATGGAATGGTCCTGTCGTTGGGATTTGCCAAACGGCGCTCGGCCTCTGCAATGTCCTCTAGATCGCATTCATGTTCGCTTAATAGGGCAAGCCCGCCATGGCACTCATCTGAAAGCGGGGAATTGAAGTCCGTGAAGTCGCCATTGTCGAAAGCGGCCTCGTTCCCATTGGTTGCAGGAGTCGAAATCCAAGCCTTTGAGGTTTTTGATGTTGCCCATTTCATATGAGTTTTACCCAATTACTTGCCTCTTTCCAGCACAGTGGGATCCGAAGCTTGGAATTCACGTGACTTGAAGTCGCGGC
>JADMIO011618501.1_pt1 | contig 12088 bp, 7 predicted proteins | sample 8958161 | NCBI WGS metagenome assembly JADMIO01 (sample SAMN16585339, study PRJNA669376) | soil metagenome | isolation source: Crop rotation soil | place: USA: Cullars Rotation, Alabama | collected 2011 | reverse complement strand
ATGTACGTGAATCACTGGACGCTGGATTACGGGGATCTGGGGCGAAAGGCGATCGATCGCCTGCTCAAGGAAGGCGCCGACGCCGGAATTGTCCCGCCGATCGGGAAGATCGAGTACGTCACCGCGAGCTAGCCGCTTCTCGAAAGCCGTCACTCCCTGTTCCGAATTACAGGCCGATGGCGAAAGATACTGGCGGGGTTTCACACACCGATCCGATCATTACAATACAAGTTCACGACCACGCGGTCCCTTTCCTCCTGGGAGGCCCTGCAAATGATGGGGCATGAAGTTCTCGAACAGCGGCGCCTGTTGAGCGCGACGCTGAGTGGTGGCGTTCTTACGATTACGGGCACGGACGGCAACGACTCAATCACGGTGCGGCAGGAAGACACGTCGATCGTGGTGGATGACAACATCACGATGCAGACGTTCGATGTCGCTCAGGTGAATACCCTGTCAATCGACATGAAAGCCGGTGACGATTTCCTGCGGCTTCGCAGCAAGGCGAACACGCGGAACGTCACCGCGCCGGCGACGATCCTCGGCGGCGACGGCAATGACCTGCTTCGGGGTGGACTGGGAAGCGACTCGATCGACGGCGGCGCGGGGGATGACACGCTCGACGGTGGCGGCGGATCGGATGTGCTGAACGGCGGGCCCAACGGCGACTATGCCGATTACTCGCAGCGCACCAAGCCGGTGTTCATCACGATCGACGGCAAACCCGACAGCGGCGAGGTGGGTGAGAACGACACGCTGATCACCGAAGGCGCAATCGGCGGCGCGGGGAACGACACCATCAAGATCACCGCCGACGATCCCGGCAACAAATTCTTCGGCCGGGGCGGAATCGACTGTGTGGATTACAGCGCCGTGACGAACATCACCGGCGTCGTTCCGATCTCGCTGGATGATTTTCCCAACGACGGCAAGAACAACCACGACAGCATTCACAGCGACATCGAGATCGTCATCGGGACGAACTTCGACGATTCGATCGTTGGCTCCAACGGCGACAACACGCTGGTCGGCGGCGAGGGGGACGACACGATCTTCGGCGATCGGAACCAGGACACCTTCGCGATTGGTGGCGATGACGTGCTGATCGGCGGGCGCGGCCGCGATTATCTCGATGGCAACTACGGCCGCGACACGATCCTCGCTGCGGATCGACCGGTTGGAGATGTGTCGGATAGAGATAGTGTTGGTGGCAGCCGGAATGACATCCTCCAGGATGATACTTCCACTGTTTTTGTCGACTCGCACGGCGGCCCCGCGCCTTCTTTCGCGTACACGCCTGTGGAAGGCACACCGGGCGACGACATCATCATCATCACCCAGAAGGACGGCGTGACTGCGATCGAGGTGAACGGCGTGGTGACGCACAAGACCGGCGTGCTGGCGCTCCACGTCGCCGGCGGTGCTGGAAATGATCTGATCGTGCTGAGCAAATCGGACGGATCGCAAGCCTTCCCCGGGGCGGCAACGCTCTTTGGCAGCGACGGCAACGACACGCTTCGCGGCGGATCGGGCGACGACGATCTGCGCGGCGATGACGGAAACGACCTGCTGTTCGGCAACGACGGTAAGGATTTCCTGTTCGGCGGCAAAGGCGACGACACGCTGCATGGCGGCGCGGGCAACGATCTTCTCATCGGCAAAGACGGCGCCGACGACATGGATGGCGGGGACGGAATCGACACCGTCGACTATTCTGGCGTCAAGTTTCCATTAGCGGTCACGATGGACGACAACATCGCCAACGACGGCATCGCCGGCGAGCATGACAACGTGCGCACGACGGTGGAGAACCTCGATGGCGGGCTCGAAAGCGATCGCATTGTCGGCAACGGCTCGAACAACGTGCTGGCCGGTGGATACGGCAACGATTCGCTTCGCGGTGGCGACGGGCTGGATGTTCTGGTCGGCGGGCCGGGCACGGACACGCTCAAGGGCGTTGGCGGAGTCGATCTCTATGCGATGCAGGATGGCTCGCCGGATATCTTCGACGCGCCGCTGACTGCGGACCACCGGCCATTGATCGATTTCGTCTCCGGTGATAGTGGCGAAGACTTCAGCACCGCGAACAACGCGACGCTGGCATAGGCCGTCACGAGATTCACATGATGACAATACACGAAGCATTGGAAGCGCGGCGCCTGCTCAGCATCTCGCTGAGCGGGGGATTGCTGCGGATCACTGGCACTCCGGGGAACGATTCCTTCACCGTGCGGCAGGAAGGCACCGCGCTGGTCGTGGACGACAACATCAAGATCCGCTCGTACCCGGTCGCCGATGTGCAGCAGTTGTCGATCGACATGCGCGGTGGGGATGATTTCCTGCGGCTGCGCACGAAGGCGAACACGCGCAACGTCACCGCACCGGCGACACTTCTTGGCGGCGACGGCAACGACACGCTTCGCGGCGGGCTGGCGAATGACTCGATTGATGGCGGTGCCGGAGATGACGTGATTGACGGAGGCTCTGGCGCAGACACTCTACGGGGCGGCACCGGCAACGACACGACCGACTACAGCCAGCGCACCAAGCCCCTATTCATCAAGGTCGACGGCGCGGCAAACAGTGGCGAAGCCGGCGAAAACGACCGTCTCGACACCGAGCGCGTGATCGGCGGATCGGGGGACGATCTTTTCATGATCGCGTCGGATGATTCGGGAAATGCATTCTTCGGCGGCGCCGGCAACGATGCCGTCGATTATGCCAGCATCACTTCGGCCACCGAGCCGGTGAAGATTTTGCTCGATAACAAGACCAACGACGGGGTTCACGGAGCCGACAACATCCACGACGACATCGAGACCGTTTTCGGAACCAAATTCGCCGATTCCATCACCGGCTCAAACGGGGACAACACGCTCGTTGGCGGCGACGGCGCAGACACCATCAACGGCGATCTCAATCAGACCGGAACCACCGGCCCCGGCGGTGATGATCTGATCATCGGCGGCAGCGGAGACGATTCGCTCGATGGCAACTTCGGCGTAGACAGCGTCATCCAGTCGGACGCGCCGGACCCGACGAATGTCGACGCCCACGATCATGTGGGGTACAGCTATTCCGCGGCGGAGATCTTTCTCGGATCGATCGGGTCACCGGATTTCTTTTTCTCACAGGGCGATCCATACCTGGGCCCCGCGCAAGCCACTGCGAGAGGGACACCCGGCGACGATGTCATCATCATTACCGAGCACAATGGCGTGGTGGCGTTCGACATCAACGGAAAAGTCACCCACAAGGCCGGGCTGACATCAATCTACGTCTCGCCGGGCGCGGGGAATGATCTGGTCGTGCTGAGCAAGTTCGACGGGACCAACCCGTATCTCGGCCGCGCCTCGATTTACGGCGAAGCGGGCGATGACACTATTCGCGGCGGCGCTGGCAACGACCATATCGACGCCGGTGACGGTAACGACCTGGTCTTTGGAAACGAGGGAGATGATTTTCTTTTCGGCGGCAAAGGCGACGACACCCTCAAGGGCGGCGCCGGCAACGACAAGCTCGTGGGCAAAGAAGGCAACGACGATCTCGACGGCGGGCCCGGCATCGACACCGCTGATTACACGGGCGTCAAGTTCCCGCTCGCGATCACCCTGGATGACGACCTCGCCAATGATGGAGATCCCGTCCGCGAGCACGACAATGTCCACAGCAACGTGGAAAACGTCCTGGGAGGCTTGGCAAACGACCGCATTGTCGGAAACAACTCCGACAACTTCCTTTACGGCGGCCCGGGCAACGACTCGCTCCGGGGCGGAGATGGAAATGACGTGCTGATCGGCGGGGCCGGACTCGACACGCTCAAGGGCATCGCGGGGCGAGATACCTTCGGCATGTTCGACGGCAAAGCGGACATATTCGACGCGCCGCTGAACTCGGGCGCCGATCCGTTCGCCGATTTTCTGTCGGGGGATCCCGGCAAGGATTTCAGCACGGCGAGCAACGCAACACTTGGGTGAAGCATTACTCCCTCTCCCCTGTACTCAGGGGAGAGGGCGGGGGAGAGGGGCGAGAAGCGCTCGTCTGCAAATTGCGCCATTTGCAGAACAGCATTTCTAACCCCTCTCCCCAACCCTCTCCCCGGCGTACCGGGGAGAGGGAGTAAAGAAGCCTATCGCACGTTCTGGTCCGTGTCGGTGTCTTTGTCCTTGTCGTTGCCCTTCTTCTTTCCCTTGTCGTCGCCGTTGTCGGTCTTCTTGCCCTTCGGATCATTCGACGGCTTGTGCACGTCGCGCGGATCGTCTGAAGCACGATAGTTCTTGTCGGTCTTTCCGTCGTCGCCGCCTTTGCCTTTGGACTTCGGATCGTCGTTCTTCGACGGCTCGACATGCTTATGCGGATCGTCGTTGGTTGGCTTGCCGGTCTTGGGCGGGGCCGGTTTCTTGGGCGAATCGTCTACCTCCTCATGCACGACCTTCTTGCCCTTCGACGAGTCGGTTGTGTTCTTATCCTGAACACCAAACGTCTGCGCCGTGCCGCGGTCGGTGTTGCGCGGGTCCGTGTTCTTGCTGTAGCGCGTGCCGCGATCGTCGGTTGGCTTTTTCGCATCGACCACGGGCGCTTTTTTCTTCGGTGGGAGATCCTTCTTGAAGACCGCGACCTCATTGCCGGTCTGCTTGGTCGAGCCCTTGGTCGAGGTCTGCACGACCGCGACCTTCTGCACCTTGTGGCCGGAGACTTTTTCGACCTCGGCCACGTCCACGCCCTTGTTCACGACCTTGTTATTCACCGTCGTGATGTTCGTGATGTTGGTGGTGTTGTTGATGATCGTGACGTTCTGCTGCACCGGACGAGCGTGCTCGTAGACATGTGGCGCGTCGATGTAGCGCTCATCCACGAAACAGTAGTGATCCGGATGGATGTGCCCGATCGTGATCGCGAGGCTCACCGAGACTCCGCTCTGCACAGGCGGCAGCGGCGCCCAGCCGGCGCATCCGCCGCCATGACGCCAGGCCACCCATGCCGGCGCCCAGGTGCGGCCTGGAACCCAGACCCAGCCGTAGCGGCCGTCTTCATACCAGCGGCCATAGTGATACACGGCCCAGCCATACGGTTCATCGCTGGCCCAGAGCCAGCCCTGGTCGGTATAGACCCAGTGGCCGACGGTGTACGGGCGCCACCCCACCGCGATGCCGTGCGGGCGCCAGCAGCGGCCAAAGTCGGCCGTCACCACCCAATCGCCGTACGGTTGCAGATCGTCCTGGAAATACGTTGAATCGCTTTGATCCACCGGCTCATCGACCGGATCGGCGCTGACGCGATCCCCGCTGTCATACTGCGGCGGCGGAGCGCTGTCGTCGTCATCATAGCGCGAACGCGGGGCATCGCGGTCGTCCACGCGCACGCTCACGCTCGAATCCGCCTCATCAATCGGCCGCGGCCGATCGTAGTCGTGGCGATAAATGTGCCGGTCTTCGTGATACGATCCGTGCACCGAGACGCTGTCGGAATCACAGCCGATGAACCCGATGCAACCCGCAGCGAGCAGACCCAAAGTCACTGTCTTGAGCTTCACGATGGAACCTCCATAGCCTTTGTCGGTTGGGGACGCAGAAGCGTAGGCTTTTGGCTTCTATCGTCAACATCGTTCAAGACACAGCAGAAGTTCAGTTGTGAGCCCAACTGCAAAGAAGCACGCCCGAGTCCCAGAATAGGGACTCGGGCGTGAATGAAAATACGCTTAACGAGCAGTGCCACTGGAAGTGGCACAGCCGCGAATCAGCGATTCTGGTCATCCCGATTACGATCGCGCTGATCGCGTTGCTGCTGATCATCGGGCCGATTCTTGCCGTCGTCGGCCTTCTTATCCGCAGCACTCTTATTGTCGTCGGCCTTCTTCTCAGCGGCATTGGAGCGCTGCTCGGGTTGGATGCGCTCCGATGCCTTGCGGGCATCATCCGTGTTGTCACGCTGCTGAGCGCGGGCACGATCGGCATCCGCCTTGGCCTTGTCATTGGCCTGATCCTGGGCTGACTTATCGGGCGTCTGCCGCTCGGCCGCCTTGCGAGCCTCGTCGTTCTGGCGAGTCTCCATATTCGTGCGCTGCTCGGCCCGGGCGCGATCCGCGTCGGCCTTGGCCTTCTCAGCAGCATCCTTAGAAGCCTTGTCCGGTGTCTGGCGCTCGGCGGCCGGACGGGCCTGATCCGAGCGCGAACGGTCTTCCATGCGCGACTGTTCGTTGCTCTTGGAATGATCGTCGGACTTGTTGGCATCGTTAGCCTTTGAGTGATCTTCCGGCGTCACGTGTTGCTCGGGCCGGTTCTGATCGCCGGCGCGGAACTGATTCTCCTGCGGGACGTTGGCGCCACCCGCAGGCGCATTCTGCGGCCGCGCCTGCTGCTCAGCGCGATTGCGGTCCTCATCACGCTGCATCTGCGTGCGCTGCTGATCCGCTTTCTGCTGATCGGCTTTTTGTTGCTCAGCCTTCTGCTGATCCGCGGCCTGCCGGGCGTTGCGCTGCTCGGATTCCGTGCGGCGCTGCTCGTCGGCCTTTTGCTGGTTCAACTTCTGCTGATCGTTTTTCTGCTGATCAGCCTTCTGCTGATCGGCGGCCTTGCGGGCGTCGCGATCTTCGGCTTCGCGGCGTTGCTGATCGGTCTGGGCCTGCGGCTGGGTCCGCTGATAGGGCTGGATCGGGGTCACACCGTTGGGCGACGGAGCGCGCTGTTCGGCGCGGCGTTGCTCATCGGTCTTCTGCTGTTCAGCCTTCTGCTGATCGGCCTTCTGCTGATCAGCGGCCTTGCGGGCTTCGTTCTCGTTGGCCTGCCGCTGCTGCTCAGCGGTCTGGTCGCGGCGCTCCAGGGTCTGACGATTCTGGTCGCGCGCCGCCGGGTTGTTCAGCTCGTTCTGCGAGCGATTGCGCTCGGCGTTGAGATTCTGCCGATCGTTCTCGCGTCGCTGCGCTTCGGTCTGGGTGGGCTGATTCTTCTTCTGCTCGGCCTGCTGCCGTTCCGAAGCCGTGCGTGGCTCGGCGGCCGCCGTGTGCTTCTTCTGCGGCAGGTTTTTCTTCTCGAAGACAGCGACTTCATTGCCGCTGACCTTCGCGGGGCCGGCTTTGTCCTTGGTCACGACCTTGACCGGCTGGATCTTCTTGCCGGTCACCTTCTCGACATCCTGCACGTTCATGCTCTTGTTCACGACGCGGTTGTTGACGGTCGTGTAATTCGTGATGTTCTTCGTGTTATTGATGATCTTGACGTTCTCGCGCGCCGGGCGCACGTAGTGCGCCAGGTCCGGGCTGTTAATGTAGCGGGCGTCCGTGTACACGTAATCGTCCGGATGAATGTGGCCGAACACGGCGTTGACACCGACGGCCACACCGCCAACAGCCACCGGCGGGAGCGGCGCCCACGCGAACACACCATTGCCTTCGCGGAACGCGACCCATGACGGGCCCCAGGTTGTTCCGGGCACCCAGCACCAGCCGTTGTTCGGATCATCGATCCACCGGCCGTAGTGGCAGGTGATGTCGCCGAACGGTTCGCTGCTCGCCCAGAGCCAGCCCACGTCCTGCGTGTAGACCCAGTGGCCTTGCGTGTACGGGCGCCAATCGCGGTTCACCGGTGGGCGCCAGCATCGGCCATAATCCTGCACGTCAACCCATTGACCGCCGTAGGGCGCCAGATCGTCCTGGAAATACTGCACGTCCTGCGGATCGGGCTGTTCGACGATCACGTCACTGCTGCCGTTGTCGTAGGCGCCGTTGTCGTAGGAATTGCTGTACGCCGACGAGGACGAATACGAGTTGGAATAACCCGTGTCACTCTGCACGCCAACCTGCGCCTCGGCATACGGCCGGTTGTCGTCGTTGTTGTAATAGTGTCGCTCGTAGACACGCGGCTGATCGTGGTAGACATGCTCGCGTTCGTGAACCACCTCGGTTCCGCAGCCGGCGACGGCGGCGGTGATGGCGACCAGAGCGGAAAACTTCAAGACTCGCATGAGGGACCTCCATGCTTGTTAAAAAAACCCACTGACGCAATAACGGCTGCGTCGAAAAAACCGCCCGGCCCTGCCTCGGCCATAGCACCCGTCGATAGCGCGATTAAACGACGGAATGCGGGACGCGGACTATCGGCAGATCGCGCCACCAGCCGGTCAGGATTTCCCCGATGTCAGCGCCCTAACAGGGGCGAGCAAGGCATCGATAGGAAGTTAGACACCACTAACATGCGGAGGTTTGTGGCAGGGGTTGTATACTGCGCGCGTGAAGCGTCGAACGTTCCTTAAAGCCTTCGCCGGCATGAGCATGGCACCGGCACTGAACTGCACGAATTTGCTCGCCGCCGCGGATCCACCTTCGGCGGCGACAAGATCCTCACGCGTGCCGCGCTTTGGCGACGCCCGCGACTGGTTCTTCCAGAAACGCTTTGGCTTGTTCATCCATTGGGGCCTTTACTCCATCCCCGCCTGGCACGAGCAGCTCCAATGGCGTGGCCGGGTGCCGCGAAGCGAGTATGTGAAGCTTCAGCAGCGGTGGAATCCGACCAAGTACGACCCGGATGCGTGGCTCGATCTCGCCCAATCGGTCGGCATGAAGTACGTCACGTTCACCACCAAGCATCACGACGGCTTCTGTCTCTTCGACACCAGGCAAACCGACTACAACACGGTGAACACCCCCTACGGCCGCGACGTGCTGAAGATGCTCGCAGACGCTTGCCACAAGCGCAGCGTGCCGCTGTGCCTCTACTACTCGATCGCCGACTGGCACCAGCCCAATTACCCCAACCAGGGCCGCCACCACGAGCTTGCGCCCCAGCCGGGCGATCAGCCGGATCTGATGAAGTACCTGGAATTCCTCAAGGCCCAGGTGCGCGAGCTCTGCACCAACTACGGCCAGATCCACGGATTCTGGTGGGACATGAACGTCGGCAAGCACGTCGACCCATCGATCAACGAGATGATCCGCCAATTGCAGCCCGGCATCGTCATCAATAATCGCGGATTTGACGACGGGGACTACGGCACGCCGGAGCGCGAGTATCAGACGGATCAGGTCATCGCCTTCGACCGGCCGACCGAAGCGTGCAATTCCATCGGCATGGAGAGCTGGGGTTATCGCAAAAATGAGGATTACTACGACGACCGCCACATGGAACGCAGCATCGACAAGTACCTGGCGCGCGACGCGAATTACCTGCTCAACATCGGACCCATGGGCAGCGGCGAATTCCCGCCCGAGGCCGTCGCAATCGTCCAGCGCATCGGCGACTGGTACAACCGCGTCAAGGAATCGCTCGAAGACGTCGAGCCGTGCTCGACGCTGATCGCGAATCGCGATGTGCTGCTGACTCGGCGCGACAACACGGTCTACGTGCACCTCAATCCCGATCCAATCGGATCAGGCGTGAAGCTCGCGCCGATTGCAATGGAGCCAAAGCGCGCGACACTGCTGAACACCGGTCAACCCGTCGATTTTGCCGTCGAGCTTCTTCCCAGTGAGCACAGCGCACACAAGCCGTGTTTGCGATTACGAAATCTGCCGGTCAACGAGATGTCCAATACCGTTCTCATTGTCAAGCTCGACTTCGATCGCCCCATCGAGCAAACGATGAACCCGGCGGCAGCACCCGATATCAGCGACGTAATGAAAATGTAGCACGAGTTTTCAACCCGTGCCTTGTTGCGCGACTTGGCCGCCCTGGCACGGGTCGGAAACCCGTGCTACAGAAACTACCCAGCCGTCTGCAGCAGCGCGTCCAGCTTCTTCGCGACCTTGTCGTGCAGATCCGGCGAATAGCCGACGTCAAACGCACGCACCTTTCCCTGCTGGTCGATGATGATCAGCGTCGGAAACGCGCGCACGTTATATTTCTCCGCGACGTCCTTGGCCTTGAGCACTGGATACTCCAGCCCAAACTTCTCCACGACAAACTTCGCGTCCTCGTCTTTCTGATCCGTGTTCATCGCCAGGAACTGAACAGGCTTGTCCTTGTAATCCACCGAAAGCTGCTTCACCTGAGGCATCGCGTACATGCACCACCCGCAGCCGCGATACCAGAAATCCATCACGACGACCTTGCCTTTGAGCTCGCTGAGATTCCAGGTTTTGCCGTCAAAGTCGGTCGCGGAGAAATCCGGTGCCGGCTTATTGAAAACCTCCGCCTGCTTTTTCGCCTCGTCCAGCTCGTATTGCGCGTAACGCGCGTGCTGGTCCTTCATGCGCGTGAGCTCGGCTTTCACTTCGTCGCTCGAGACAGCCTTCAGCGCATTATCCAGGACGACCTCCGCGTCCTTCAAACGGGAATCGGCCTTGCCCGGGTCCTCCGAGACTTCCCGGCTCAACTCGTTGTACCTCTTCTTCGCCTCAAAAAATGTATCGTAATCCTTGGCAAGCGTGGCAAGCCGCTCACCGTCAATCGTCTCGTCTTTCGCCAGCTTCATTTTGCCGCTGCCAGTCGAGTGGGATGGCCAGTCCTGCCCGAACGAGGATTCGCCTTCGACAATCGTGCCTTTGGTCGGATCGAACCGCATCGTCTGCTTTCGCTCCAGCAGATAAATGCGATCGATGGGCGAGTTCTTCGTGGCGCTGATGGTCACGCGATCGCCCGATTCGGATTCGAGCTTGTAGTGGATCGTCGAATTGTCGGCGGCGCCGCTGGATTGCCAGCCGGATTTGAGCTGCGCTTCGTCGTCGGGAAGCTTTGGAAAAAACTGATCGACCTGAAGCTGCATCGCCTCCATCGGATCCTGCTTCACCCGCCCGTCCGGGAACAACTCGGCGGTTCCCACCAGCACGCGATCGTTTCCCTCGCCATACTTCGAAGACTGGCGCAGCACGAGATGTCGCGAACCGTCGGGATTCTCGCGCAGGACGATCGCGCGGCAGGTCATGCTTTCCCTGGTCGTTTCCCCGCCGGATTTGGATTCGCCGGTTTCCTCAAACGTCAGCGCCCGCGCCACCGGCAGTTTGTATCGCGGCAGATCCGCAGCTTGTACCAATCCACATGAAACGATGACGAGCAGTGCGCAGAATCGATGTGTCATGGATCCTCCTGCTTCTGGAGATACGTCCGGCCGAGGAGCAACGTGACATCCCGGCCGCTTGCGGCTTAGCGCTGCCGCTCACAATGGCAGCGCTAAGCCGCAAGCGGCCCGGATTCGCGCTCCCTGCGCCCCAACCCCAACCAGAACAAAATCGCCGCCGCCAGGAACATCATCGCGGCCAGCATGTAGATCCCCGGAAAATACGAGTGCGTGCGCTCCTTCAAATCCCCCAGCACAAACGGTCCCAGCGCCCCGCCCAGGTTCCCCACCGAATTGATAAATCCAATGCTCCCCGCGGCCGCGGATTCACTGAGCAGGATGTTCGGCAGCGCCCAGAACGCCGGCTGGAGCCCCTTGATCCCCGCGAACAGCAGCATGAAGCATCCGACCGTCAACCACACCTGCCCGCGCGTCCACGGCGCCAGGGCCAGGCCCGTCCCACCCACCACGATCGACAGCACCGCGTGCAACCGCCGCTCGCGCGTGCGATCCGAGTTCCACCCGACGAACAACTGGCAAATCAGCGCCAGCAGCGGCGGCAGAAGCACCAGCGTTGTCACGGAATTCAGGCTCAACTTGTACCAATCCTTGAGGATCGTCGGCAGGAAAAACTCAAAGCCGTAATTCGCGCTGGTCGTGCAGAAATACGCAAATGTCAGCAGCAGCACCTTCGGATGCGTCAGCGCCCGCAGCCAGGTCATCCGCTCGTGCAGCGACGCCGCCGCTCGATCGAGCGCCAGCTCCTCTGCCAGCGCGCGCTTCTCCTCATCGGTGAGAAATTTTGCATCGCGCGGATGATCCGGCAGCATGAACAGCACCATCACACCCAGGATGATCGCGGGGAATCCCCAGAAGATGAAAACCCACTGCCAACCCTGCAATCCAAACGGCGAGGGATGCCCCGGCGTGCCCAGGTGCAGCAGAAAATTCGACACCTTCGGGCTCACGAGCTGCGCGATCGGCGTGGCGACAAAGAACCATGCCAGCGCCCGCCCGCGATCGCGCTTGGTGAACCAGTGCGAGAGACTTTCCAGCACATTGGGATCCTAAGCTTAGAATTCCACGTGGACAAGTTGTCGCG
>JADMIO011130921.1_pt1 | contig 12088 bp, 9 predicted proteins | sample 8958161 | NCBI WGS metagenome assembly JADMIO01 (sample SAMN16585339, study PRJNA669376) | soil metagenome | isolation source: Crop rotation soil | place: USA: Cullars Rotation, Alabama | collected 2011 | reverse complement strand
CCACGAGCTGCGCCAGTGACGCGATGAAGAACACGATGAAGGCAAAACCGCCGACCATGGTGGCGAGGTCGATCCGGCCGGGCATGCCGAGCGATTCCAGGAGGCCGGCGGATTTCGCGACGATGCCCTGCAGGCGCTCGTCGAAGATCTTGGGCAAGGCAAAGGTGGTGGCCTGGAAGATGATGCTCGACACCGCCGCGGTGACGAACACGATGGCCGACACGCGCAACAGCAGAGCCTTGTAGTCCGGCGGCGGCGCCGGAGCGGCGGTTGCCGCGGCTGCGGCGGCGGTAGACTTCTCCGGTTCGTCCGCACGGCAGAGCAGGGCGTAGGCGAGCCCCACCATGATGGACGCGACCCCGGGAACGATGAAGGCCGCGCGCCAGCCGCTGTTGTCGATCAGGTAGCCGGTCAACAGCGCGGCGCTGGCGACGCCGAGATTGCCCCACACGCCGTTCACGGCGATGCGCATGCCGGTGTTCTTCCATTTCTGGGTGACGATCGCGAGCCCGACCGGGTGATAGATCGCCGCCAGCATGCCGATGACGAACAGGCCGACGCCCATCTGCAGCGGCGTCTGCACAAAGCCGGTGGCGATCGAGGCAAGCCCGATGCCGATGAAGAACACGCACATCATGCCGTGGCGGCTCCACTTGTCGGCGAGCCAGCCGGCCGGATAGGCGAACAGGCCAAAGGCGAAAAAGCCGGGCGTCGCATACGCCAGCATGTCGCCGTAGCTCAGGTTCCACTCCCGCGCCAGCGCGAGCGCCGCCACGGTCGCGAAAATGAGGGTGAACAGGTGATCGAGGAAATGACCGACATTCAGAAACAGGAAGTGCAGGCTGTCTCGCTTCATCGGTCTTCCTTGGGCGGCGATGCCGCCGCCCTCTTCAATGGAATGCTCATGGTGCGTTGAAGGACTTTACTCCACCGCCGACTCGGTGGTGAAGCGCCGCATCCTTCTTGAAGCTATGCGTATTGCGAGCGCCTCGCCATCCATGATTAGCTCGGCCTCTCTTGCGTGGGGCAGGCCAGCGTGCGGAACGCCAAATTCGCCGAATACGATGCAATTCCCCGCCCGGTCGTCGTGATCTGCAACGATTTCGGGCGCGGCCACGTCATGCCGCCGCATCACCACCGCCGCTCCCAGCTGGTCTACGGCGCGTCAGGCATGATGCTGGTCGGCACCGAGCATGGCCGCTGGGTGGTGCCGCCCGACCGGGCGGTGTGGATTCCGGGCGGCGTCCGGCACGAGCTGCGGATGATGAGTGCGGTCACCACCGTCACGCTCTGGGTGGAGCCCGACGCGAGTCTGCCGCTGCCGCAAGGCTGCCAGGTGGTCGAGATGTCGCCATTGATGCGCAGCCTGCTGATGGCGGCGATCGATATCGCGCCGGAGTATGACCGCAGCGGCCGTGACGGCCTGGTCGTGTCGCTGTTGCTGCACGAGCTGAACCGGCTCCCGGCGCTGCCGCTCTGCCTGCGCCTGCCGCGGCACCAGCGCCTCGCGCAACGGTGCCGCGCCTTCCTCAACGAGCCCCGGCCGCACGAGATGATCGAGACCTGGGCCGCGGCGCTCGGCATGAGCCGCCGCACCTTCACGCGCCTGTTCAAGAAGGAAACCGGCCTGAGCTTCGCGGCATGGCGTCAGCAGGCCTGCCTGTTCGCGGCCTTGCCGCGGCTTGCCGCCAATGAGCCTATCACCGGCATCGCGCTCGATCTCGGCTACGGCAGCCCGGCGGCGTTCACAACCATGTTCAAGCGGCTGCAGGGCGTGCCGCCGAGCCACTATTTCCCGCCGCATGGCGACGAGGACGCGATCCGCCGCCGCTAATGGGTATCGCCCGCAGATGGGGCTGGCCCATCCGCGAAAGAATTAGGCCCAAGCCGCAAAGCGAGCCACCGGCCACACGTTATGCTCGCCGCATTCCTCGTGCGGGACGGTAATGGCTGACGACAAGACATTTTCCACCCCGGTCGCGATTGTCGGCGGCGGTCCGGTCGGGCTCGTGCTCGCGCTCTATCTCGACTTCCTCGGCGTGAAGTCGACGATTTTCAACACCGAGCCGCAGGAGCGCTGGCATCCCAAGGGCAACGGGCAGAATGCCCGCACCATGGAGCATTACCGCCGGCTCGGATTTTCCGACGAGGTCCGCCAGCTCGGGCTGACGGCCGACCATCCGTTCGATCAGGCGTATTTCACGCGGCTGAGCAGCCACGAAATCTTCCGCTTCCCGATGCCGAACCGCGAGCAGCGGGTCGCGATGCGCAAGGAGATGCCGGTCACCGACCAGCTTCCCGAGCCGATGTTTCACGTCAACCAGATGTACGTCGAGCGCTTCCTGCTGCAGAAGGCGCGCGCCGCCGCCAACATCGACGTGCGCTTCGGCTGGCAGGTCCAGTGGCTCACCCAGGACGATGCGCAGGTCCGCATCTGTGCCCGCAAGCTCGACGACGGCAGCGAGACCATCTGCACCGCACCTTACGCCGTCGGCTGCGACGGCGCGCGCGGGGTCGTCCGCAAGACCCTCGGCATCGGCTACGAGGGCGATGTGCAGAAGCAGGGCGTCTATTGGGCCGGCCAGTTCTACGCCGTGCACATGCGCATTCCCGACCTCTATCCGAAATTCGTCGGCCACCGTCGCGCCTGGATGTACTGGGCGATCAATCCCGACCCCGCCACGCGCGGCGTCCTGATCGCGCTCAACGGCGTCGACGAATTCATGATGCTGATCAAGCCGAAGAGCGGCTGGACCGAGGTCGACACCGCCGAGGTGGTGGGCTGGGTGCAGCGGTCGATCGGAGTCGACATCCCCGTTCACATCCTCGGCTACTACCCCTGGAGCGCGGGCCAGGCCCTGGTGGCGGAGCGCTACAAGGCCGGCCGCATCATGATCGCCGGCGATGCCGCCCATGTGTTCACGCCGACCGGCGGCTTCGGCATGAACACCGGCATCGACGACAGTGTCAATCTCGCCTGGAAGCTCGCGGCTGTGAAGCAGGGCTGGGGTGGACGCAGGCTGCTCGACAGCTACGAGGCCGAGCGCAAGCCCATCGGCTATCGCAACACCGGTGCCTCGCGGAAATACGCTTCGATGATGCACGACGCCGTGGTGCCGGGCGACGTCGAGGCGGACGGTCCCGCGGGCGACGCGGCGCGAACGGCTGCGGCCAACATGACCTATGTCCGGAAGAACCATTTCGTGCGGCCGGAGCACCAGGATGCCGTCGGCGTGCAGATCGGCGCCCGCTACGACGGTTCGCCGATCATCGTTCCCGACGGCGTTCCGCCGGAGGACATCTTCCCGGACACGTACGACGAATACGTCCCAAGCGGCGTGCCCGGCGGGCGGGCGCCGCATCTCTGGCTCGATGGCAAGCGCGGCCAGGGCAGCTCGCTGTTCGATCGGCTGGGCAAGGGCTTCACGCTGCTGCGGTTCGATGGCGCTGCTGACACGCAATCGATGGAACGTGCCGCCGCCGCGCGCGGCATTCCGCTTGGTGTGCTCGACATCGGTCTGCCGGAGGGGCGCAGGCTTTATGGCCGCAGCCTCGCGCTGATCCGGCCCGACCAGTACATCGCGTGGCGGGGCGACGTTCTCCCGCAGGACATCGACGCGCTGCTCGACAAGGTCACCGGCCAATAGCCAAGTGCAACGCACGATCAACGGAGCAATAGCATGAAACGACTGGGCCTTGTCATCGCTGCCTTGCTGCTCGGGTCCCCAGCCGTTGCGGAGGATGCCGCGGACTATCCGCAAAAGCCGGTCAAGATCATCGTCAATGTGCCGCCCGGCGGCGGCATCGACGCGGCGACGCGCATCGTGGCGCAGAAGCTCGGCGAGCGCTTCAAGGAGCCGATCGTCATCGAGAACCGCGGCGGCGGCGCCGGCAACATCGCGGCGGACGCGGTCTATCACGCCGAGCCCGACGGTTACACGCTGCTCGCCTCGCCCGGCGCCACCATCTCGATCAACGATTTCCTGTTCAAGAACCTGAGCTTCGATCCGATCAAGCTCGAGCCGGTCTCGGTGCTGACGTCGGTGCCGCTGGCGCTGATCGTGCGCCCGGATTTTCCGGCCAAGGACTTCAAGGAGTTCCTGGCCTATGCCAAGGCCAACCCCGGCAAGATCAACTACGCATCGAATGGCATGGGCACCGCGGCCCATCTGACCGGCGAGCTTTTCATGCTGACCGCCGGCACCAAGATGACGCACGTGCCCTACAAGGGCACCGGCCCGGTGCTCAACGACCTGATCGCCAGCCACGTCGATGCGACCTTCATCCAGTTCTCCGCGTTCTACGACCTGTACAAGGCGGGGCGGGCGCGAATCCTCGCCGTCGCATCCGACAAGCGCGTCGCGGCGCTGCCGGAGATTCCGACCATGGCCGAGCTCGGCTACCCCGACATCATCTCCAACACCTGGAATATGCTGAGCGCGCCGCCGAACACGCCGCGCGCGATCCTGCTCAAGCTGAACCAGGGCGTCGACCAGGCGCTGGCCGACAGCGGCGTCAAGGCGAAATTCGCCAACATGAAGACGACGGTCGAAGGCGGCAGCCTCGAGGACGCAAAAAAATACGTCGCCACCGATCGCGAACGCTGGAAGAAGGTGATCATCGCCGCCGGCGTTCAGCCGGAATGAGGGCTTTCATGGCTCAGCAACACCCAATCGAGCAGACCATCGACGATCTGGTGGCCGCGAACCGCATCCTCGCGACCGAGGGGATACTCGACGGATTCGGGCACGTCAGCATCCGCGATCCGCGCGATCCCGGCTGCTATCTGATGTCGCGTTCGATCTCGCCTGCGCTGGTGACCGCAGGCGACGTCATCCAGCACGATCTCGACAACAACGCGACGCAGGCCAAGGATCGCGACGCCAAGCTTTATTACGAGCGCTGGATCCACGGCGAGGTCTACAAGGCGCGTCCCGACGTCAACGCCGTCGTGCACAGCCACTCGCCGACGGTGGTGCCGTTCGCATCCACCAAGGCGCCGCTGCGGCCGCTGCTGCACAACGCGTCGTTCCTGGGCTTCGGCGCCCCGATTTTCGAGGTCCGGAACTTCGTCGCCCACTCCGACCTGATGATCAGCACCGCGGCGCTGGGCAAGGCGATGGCGTCCACGCTGGGCGCGAAGGCGGACGTGGTTCTGCTGCGCGGTCACGGCAACGTCGTGGTCGGCCCCAGCATTCAGATTGCCGTGTTCCGCGCCTATTACACCGAAATCAACGCCCGCCAGCAGGCGCAGGCGATGGCGCTCGGACCGCACGAGGATGTGGTCTACATGGACGCGGGCGAATGCGAGACCACCGACAAGATCATGCAGGCGGTGGCCGGCCGGCCGTGGGAGCTCTGGAAAAGCAAGGTGATGGGGAAATAACGCGCGCCGGCCCTTTAGAGCAAATTCGATGAGATTGAATCGACTCGGACGAGAATTCAGCCACCCGCTCATTCCCGCGCAAGCGGGAAACCAGGAGCCAAGCGCTGGGTCCTCGCCTTCGCGGGGACGAGCGGCCCCAAGTCCACGAAAATGCTTCAGCCCGCGAAGTCGCGGATAACCCGCGAACTCGCGACGCGCGCCTTGCGCGTGGTGCCGGGCGTGTTGCGGCTGCGGCCGACGAAGCGCGGAACACCCGCGGTCATCACCATGCCGATCGCTGCGATATCGCCGTTCTTGATGGCGTCGAGCGCGGTGGTTTGCGTGCCGCCGTCCGGCGCGTCGATCAGCACAATATCGGCGGCCTTGCCGGCCAGGAGATAGCCGCTGTCCAGGCCATAGACCCTGGCGTTGCTGCCGGTGGCGGCGCAGATGAAGCGCTCCGGCGGCATCTCGGTCAGGCTGGCGAGATGGGCGATGGTGTAGAGCATGCCGAGCGGCATGACGCCGCTGCCGGTCGGCGTGTCGGTGGCGATGATGAAGCGGTCGAACGCCCCGTGCCGCTCGGCGAGCCGCGCGCACAGCAGCGTCGTGCGCAGGTTGCCGGCGGTGCAGACCTGCAGCGCCATATCGGACTCGAGGATGACGCGCTCGAAGTCGGCATCGGGCATCGCCGTCGGCCCGCCGTTGATGTGGAACGAGACGTGCGGATGCATCTTCAGCAGATGATCGCCGGTGATGGCGCCCGAGCCCGGGATCGACGAGCCGCCGGTGTGGCATGTCGTCAGCAGGCCCGCGGCCTTGGCGTCGGCGACCAGCGGCACGTAGTCGTAGGAGCTCTTGACCGCGCCGAAGCCGGCCTTGGCGAGCCGCACGCCCTTTTGCGCCAGCTCGCGGAAATCCGAAAGCTGCAGCCCCGGCTCCAGGATCACCGAGCCGGCGATGACGCGCATACCGCCGGGCCGCCATTCGGCGAAACAGCGTTGCGCCGCCAGCGCCAGCGCCTTGACGCCCTCGACGTCGCGCGGGCGTCCCGGCACATGCACCTCGGATGCCGAGATCGCGGTGGTGACGCCGCCGTGCACGTAGCTTTCCAGATAGCCGACGGTGTTCTGGCGCGGCGTGTAGTCGCCGAAGGTGATGTGGACGTGCGAGTCGATCAGGCCTGGCATCGCGGTCATGCCGCCGGCGTCGATCACCACGTCGGCCGCATTCACCGCCTGCGACGAGACGGTGCCGACCGAGGCGATCCGGTCGCCGTCGACCAGGATGGCGTCGCCGCCGGCGAACGGATTGCGCCAGTCGCCCGAGACGATACGGCCGAGGTTGACGATCGCGACTTTCATGCGCGCTAGTGCGGCGTGACCGACATTTCGTCGGACAGCTCATAGGTGGTCATCAGCTTGTCGACCATGCCGGTCGCGCCTTGCCAGTCGAACGTGCGATAGCTGTGTCCGGTGGTGACGAAGCGCGCTCCGGCGTAGAACATTTCGTACTGGGTGTGGCGCGAGCCGAACTCCGAACCGATCGCGTCCCACGCGGCCTTGAGGAATTTCACCTTCTCCTCCGGTTTCATTTTCGCGGCGCGTTGCGTCAGGCCGATGATGCGCCGCAGCTCGGGGTCGCCGAAATCGTGGATCGAGGACGGCAGCATGATCAGTGCGCCGCCCGACAGGTCGCGGATCGCGCCGACGATGCGCGGGTAGAGGTCCTGGGTCAGCACCTGCGCCGAATACATGTGGTGCTTGTTCGGCACCCAGTATTCGCCGCGCATCGTGCCTTCGGCCTCCATGCCGGCCATCATGGCGTTGACCATGCTGACCTGAGCCGCCAGATAGCCGAGCTGCTCGCGGATCGGCGGCATGTTGGTGGTGCCGATCGCCTCCGTGATCTTGTGCGCGAGCCCGACCAGGAACTTGATCTTCACCGACAGGCGGATCTGCGCCTGGTAGTTCTGGTAGGCGTGGCCGGGCGTGTCGTGGAACTGGGCCCGGCACATGTCGGTGTCGCGGTGCACGAACACGCGCTCCCACGGCACCTTGACGTCGTCGAAATAGACCAGCGCGTCGTTCTCGTCGAACCGCGATGAGATCGGATTGTCGAACACCGAGACCGCGGCGGCTTCGTAGGATTTGCGCGACAGCACGCGCAGGCCCTTGATGTTCATCGGCAGCGCGCAGGAGAACGCCAGCGCCTCCTCGCCGGGCTTCAGCGGCTGCAGGTTGGCGACCAGCACCTCGTTGGCCATGATCGAGCTGGTGCCGAGCATCTTGGCGCCGCGGATGGTGATGCCACCCGCGTCCTCGTCGACGATGCGCGCCACCATGTCCTCCTGCTGCTCGCCCCAATCCTTGCCGCGCTCCGCCTGCGGATTGATGATCACATAGGTGAGGAAATAGTCGTTGCGGCTCGCCTCCTCGAAATAGCCTTCGAGCGCCTTGGCGCGTGCCTCGCCGTGTTTGCGGAACACATCGATGCCCATGCGCTGGCCGACCAGCGCCGAGGCGAGGTGATCGGGGGAGCGGCCCATGAAGCCGTACGACAGCTCGGCCCACGCCTGCAGCGCCTTTCTTCGCCGCACCATCTCCTCGTAGTTGCGCGGCATCTGCCAGGCGCGGTTGACGCGCCGGTTCGAGCCCTCCGGCTTGAACGTCATCAGCTCGATATTCTCCGGCCGCGCCTGAAAGTCGTACAGCATGGCCGCCGACCTCACCGAATTGCAGAAGGCCGGATGCTCGGTGACGTCGGGCACGAGCTGGCCGTCGATGTAGACGGTGCGGCCGTCCTTCAGCGACTTGAGGTGCTCGGCGCCGGTCTTGCAGGTGGTCATGATCGCTCCCTGTCAGGTCAGCCCGTCGACGCCTTTGATGCTTTCGGCGGCGAGCCCGCCGACGCGATGGTTGGGACGGCCGCGGTTGGCGAATGCGCAGATCACGGCGATCTCATCGGGCAGCGGCGCATCCGGCAGTGTGATGGTGATGCCGTCGTAGTGCGAACGCACATAGAGCGCGTCCTTGTGAGCGAGGGGAATGTCGACGGTGGCGCCCGGCGCCGCGCGCTTGGTGAACGACGAGATCCACGCCTTGCCGCCGCCGGCCGCGTCACGCATGACGTTGCCGAACACGGTGGTCAGCATGGCGACGCCGTGCTCCTGCTCGCCATTGATGCCGATCAGGGCGGCCTTGCCGTAGCTCGCCGCCTGGTGCGGCGCCATCAGCGCCATCGCGATCCGGCAGATGTGCCGTCCGATCTCGGCGCTGGCGTTCGTGAGCGGACTGAGATCGCGCTCGAAGCGGCCGGCGAAAGGATTGTCGATGACGGCGACGGCGGCGACCTTGCGCAGCGGCGGATCGACGCGCTGGCCCGCCTCGAACGCTGTCTCGTCGACGAAGGTCAGCGTGCGCTTGACCTGCATTGCTCGGCGCTCCTGCAACAATCCACCGTCAATGATTGCCGCGTTCCGGTGCCGCGTCAACAACGTGCGGCCCCGCGCCTTGGGCGAGGACGCGTCGTAGCTCAGCCATTCAGGCCTTCGCGCAGCTTGTAGCGGATGATCTTGCCCGACCCGGTGCGCGGAATTTCCTTCACCAGATGCACCGCGTGCGGGATCTTGTAGGCCGACAACTTGGTCCGGCAATGCGCCAGTAGCGCCTCGATCTCCAGCGTCTTGCCAGAGCGCGTGACCACGAACAGTGCCGGCACCTCGCCAAGATGCTCGTGCGGAATGCCGACGACGGCACAATCGAGCACCGCTTCGAATGCGCCCGCGACCTCCTCGATCTCGGCGGGCGCAATGTTCTGGCCGCCGCGGATGATCAGCTCCTTGAGCCGGCCGGTGATGGTGAGGAAGCCATTGTCGTCGCTTCTCGCGAGATCGCCGGTGCGGTACCAGCCGTCGCGCAGGGCCTTCGCGGTCTCCTCCGGCTTGTTGTGATAGCCCGGCATGACGTTCGGGCCGCGCACGATCAGCTCACCCTCCTGGCCGCGCTCGACATCGCCGTCGTTCAGCGGATTGACGATCCGCACCGCGAGCCCTGGCACCGGGATGCCGCACGAGCCCAGCACGCGGCCGCCGGCTGCCGAGTTCATCGTCACCATGGTCGAGGTTTCGGTGATGCCGTAGCCGTCCAGCAGCGGAACGCCGAAGCGCTGCTCGAACTCGCGGTTGAGCGTGGCCGGCATGATCGCTCCGGCCGAAACGCAGACCCGCAGGTCCGGGAATTGGAGCGCGGCCTCGTCGCGGCTGGCCTGAAGGAAATAATGGAACATGGTTGGCACGCCCGGCAAATAGGTCGGACCGCCGGCCTTCAGGTGCTTCACGGCTTCGGCGGTGGAGAACCGCTCCATAATCGTCACGCTGGCGCCGGTCGCGAGCGGGGCGAGCACGATCAGGTTCAGTGCGTAGGAATGAAACAGCGGCAGCGGCGACAGGATGTGGTCGCGCTCGCAGAGGCCGGTGATCGGCGCCCAGCAGGCCGCGACCACCCACAGCATGCCATGCACCGTGAGCAGCACGCCCTTGGCGCGGCCGGTGGTGCCGGAGGTGTAGACGATGTAGGCCGGCGTATGGATGTCGGAAGGGTCGCGCGGCTTGGATGTCGCCGGCTGGCGCATCAGATCGGCATAGCGCAGGCCGTGCGTGGCCGCGCCGCCGCGCTCGGTGAAGATGACAAGCGTTAACGCCGGTGCTGAGGAACGGAGCTTCTCGACCAGCGCGGCGCGCTCGGCCGTGGTGACGATGGCTTTGCAGTCCGCGTCGCTGAGGCGGTAGGCTATTTCCGCCTCGGTCGAGTCGTAGCTGATCGGCACGCTCAAGGCGCCGGCGCGCGTCACCGCCAGCGAGGTCTCGATCCAGTCGACGGAGTTTGGCAGCAGCATCGCCACCGTGTCGCCGGGCGCGATGCCGTGATCGGCGAGATGGCCGGCGAGGCGCCCGGTGCGGGCTTCGAGCTCGGCATAGCTGACCGATCTCTGCATATCGCGATAGGCGAGCTTGCCGCCGCGCGCTGCGGCGTGACGGTGCAGAAGCTCCGGCAGCGGTGCAATCAGATCGATCCGCAACATGGCGCGCTCCCTACACCATGGCGAAGCCGCCGCTGATGCTCAGCACCTGCCCGGTGATCCAGCCGGAGTGCGGAGACGCCAGCATCGCCACCATCGGCGCCACGTCGTCGGGCTGGCCGAGGCGGCGCAACGGATAAAGCCGGACCAGCTTGTCGCGGTTCTCCTCGACCCAGGCGCGGTCGTGCGCGGTCTCGACCAGGCCGAGCGACACGGTGTTGGCGGTGGTGCCGGAGCGGCCGAACTCGCGCGCCAGCGATTTCATCAGGGCGACCACCCCGGCGCGGGCCGCGGCAACGACGGCGAGACCGGATTCGCCGACCCGCGACGAATCCCCGATGACGCTGACGATGCGGCCGTTCTTAGCGTTCTCGAGGTGCGGCGCAGCGGCGTGGCAGCAATGGATGGCGCCATACAGGCAGGTGTCGATCTGCCGCCGCCAATCCTCTGGCTTGGTGTCCATGAAACGCTGGCGCAGCGCCAGCCCGGCATTGTTGACCAGGATGTTGAGTCCGCCGAAATCATGCACCACCGCCGCGGTCATGGCGCGCACGGCGGCGAGGTCGGCCACATCCGCCGCGTAAGCCTTGGCCTTGCCGCCTCTGGCGGTGATGTCCCTGACGATGGCGGCGGCTTCGTCGCCCGATTTGCGGTAATTGACCGCAACGGCAGCGCCCTCCGCCGCGAGTGTCATGGCGATCTCCTTGCCGACGTCGCGCGCGGCGCCGGTCACCAGCGCGACCTTGCCTTGCAACCCGAGGTCCATGATCTCTCCTTCCGGCCGTGCTTTCTTAAACGGTGGTTTTCCTGGCGCGTTGCACCAGCCGATAAAGGCGCTCCGGGCTCACCGGCAGCTCGGTGATGGCGATGCCGAGGGGAGCCACCGCATCGGCGATCGCATTGGCGATGGCGGCGGGCGCGCCGATCGTGCCGCCTTCGCCCATGCCGCGAAAGCCGCCGAGCGTAGTGGGCGAAGGGCTTTCCAGGTGTACGACTTGCATCGACGGAATCTCGGTTGCGGCAGGAACCAGGTAGTCGGCGAGGCTGCCGGTCAGCACCTGGCCCTCGGCATCATGGACGACCTCTTCGTAAAGCGCGACGCCAACACCTTGGGCGACGCCGCCGTGAACCTGGCCCTCCACGATCGGCGGGTTGACGATCGTGCCGCAGTCCTCCGCCACCGCATAACGCACAATGCGGACCTCATAGGTTTCCGGACTGATCTCGACCGCCGCGATGTGGGTGGCGGAGCTGGTGGTGCCGAACACCGGATCATAGGTCTTGGTGGCGGCGAGCTCTTCGCGGGCTTCTGGCGGCAGCCGCCCGATCTCGGAATACACCGCCCGTGCCACGTCGCGGAAGCTCACCGACCGGTCGGTGCCGGTGACCGCTATTGTTCCATTGTTGGCGACGAGATCGGCGGGCGCGGCCTCCAATAAGTGCGAAGCGACGGTCAGCACCTTCTCGCGCAGTGCCGTGGCCGCGAGCGTTCCCGCGCCCCCCGCTAGCACGGTGCTGCGGCTGGCGTAGGTGCCGGTGCCGCCAGGAACCGCGGCGCTGTCGCCCTGCACGATGCGGATGTCTTCGAACCGGGCGCCGAGATGATCCGCCACCACCTGCGCCAAGGTCGTCTCCAGGCCCTGC
>JADMIO011827294.1_pt1 | contig 12090 bp, 2 predicted proteins | sample 8958161 | NCBI WGS metagenome assembly JADMIO01 (sample SAMN16585339, study PRJNA669376) | soil metagenome | isolation source: Crop rotation soil | place: USA: Cullars Rotation, Alabama | collected 2011 | reverse complement strand
TCGGCAGTAAGCCTGAGTGCAAGCCAGACCGCATTTACATGTTCAAATATTGGCAGCAATACAGTTACCTTAACGGTAACAGATAATTATACAAACACATCTTCCTGTTATGCAACAGTAACAGTAGAGGATCATATAGCACCAAATGCAGTATGTCAGGATATCACGGTAGAACTGGATGCAACAGGTAATGGCAGCATTACGGCATCACAGATAGATAACGGCAGCAGCGATGTATGCTCGGCAGTAAGCCTGAGTGCAAGCCAGACCGCATTTACATGTTCAAATATTGGCAACAATACAGTTACCTTAACGGTTACAGATGCTTCGTTAAACAACAGCACCTGCAGTGCAACGGTAACGGTGAAAGATGTTACGGCACCAAACGCAGTATGTAAGAATGTAACGGTACAATTGGATGCAACGGGTAATGGCAGCATAACTGCCGATGCAGTGGATAATGGTTCTACAGATAACTGTGCGATTGCTGCCAAAGAATTGAGTAATTCTAATTTTGCATGTGGCAATGTAGGCAGTTCGAATATAATAACCTTAACAATAACAGATGTCAATGGAAATGCAGGAACTTGCAGTGGAACGGTAACGGTGGAAGATCATATAGCACCGGTGGCTGTTTGTAAAGATATCACGCTGCAATTAGATGCAGGGGGTAATGTATCGATAGCAGCTTCCGCAGTCAATAATGGCTCTAATGATGCATGTGGAATAGGAGCAGGCGGATATGCGTTAACTCAAACGGCTTTCCATTGTGCAGATATCGGAGCTAATAGCGAAGTCTTAACGGTAACGGATGTAAATGGCAACAGCAGCACCTGCAGTACGGTAATAACCGTAGAAGATAATATAGCACCTCAAACATTATGTCAGAATATCATGGTTCAGTTAGATTCTACAGGGTCTGGAAAAACTACGGTAACGGCGATAGATAATGGCTCCACAGATGCCTGTGGTTTATTGCCTCAATGCGGACCTCATGGCCCAATGGTTACCTGCTTATCGGGATTGATGTTAAGTAAATCAACTTTTGATTGCAGTAATATAGGACCGAATACGATAGTGTTAACAGCGACAGATAATAATTATAATAGTTCCACTTGTACCGCAACAGTAACAGTAGTAGATAATATTGCACCTGTAGCATTATGTCAGAATGTAACGGTACAGCTAGACAACACAGGTCATGGCAGTACTACAGCAGCAGCGGTAAATAACGGCAGCAGGGATGCCTGTGGTATTCAAAGCTTAAGCTTAAGTCAGACAGACTTTGTATGCAGTGAAGTAGGTCCGAGAACAGTAACCTTAACGGTTAAAGATGTGAATAATAATATCAGTTATTGTTCATCTACAGTAACGGTAGTGGATGCTATAGCACCGGTAGCATTATGTAAAAATATTACAATACAGTTGAGTGCAGCAGGTACAGCTTCTGTTGCACCGTCTCAGGTGAATAACGGCAGCAGTGATGCATGCGGTATACAAAATTTAAGTGTAACACCAAACAGCTTTACTTGTGCGAATGTGGGAGCGAATACAGTAGTTCTGAAAGTAACGGATGTGAATGGCAACAGCAGCACCTGCAGTTCCGTAGTAACGGTACAGGATCTGGTTGCACCGGTGGCAATCTGTAAAAATATCAGTGTTGCCCTGGATGCGAATGGCGGAGCAAGCATCACACCTGCACAGATCAACAATGGATCTTCTGATGCATGTGGTGTTGCGAACCTGAGCATTACTTCTGCTTCTTCGTTTAACTGTACGAATACAGGAGCGAATACAGTTATCTTGAAAGTGACGGATGTGAATGGTAATACATCGACGTGTACATCTGTGGTAACGGTTACAGGCGGAGCCTTGTATAACTATGTAATGCTTGCGAGCAAGGAAGTACACTTACACCACAGTAATGTACAAAGCGGCGGCATTGGTATCACGACCACTACAGGTGAAGCAGAAATAGAAGAATACACGACAGTGACAGCACCGGGTACTTTTGTACAGGCAGTGAATATAGATGTGAACAGTGGAGCTACGGTAACGACACAACTTCATACAGTAGCGAATGCACCATTACCTGTATTCGAAACGAATCCGTATTCAAGCAATAATAACATCAAGGTGTTGAGCGGTCAAACGGTAACGTTGACAGATTCAGTATACAATCAAGTTAAGATAGAGAAATACGGTACAGTTATCTTTACGCAGCCGGTGGTTAATATCAAACACCTGGAAGGCAAAGAGTTCTCCGTGATTAAATTCACGCAGTGTACTAAAGTGAGAATGAAGGAACATTTACATATCATGCGTAACTCACAGTTCAACCCTGATGGTTTAGGTGTGACGGTGTTTGCCCCAAGTGATGTGGATGTAAAAGAAGGCTCTAAAGTGTATGCAACCATCTATTCATTGAAAGATATCAAGGTATCCGGAAAAGCTACCAACAGGACGCAGATGACGGGCTTGTTCATAGCGGTATCAATCAGCAAAGGAGATTATACAGACTGGAATGCGAATACGCAATGCGGCAGATGTTCTGTTGTTCCTGGCTTGTTTGCAAGAATCTCCGCGACGAATGATGTTAGCTGTGACGGAGCGACGAATGGCAGTGCGACAGTAAGTGCAACAGGCGGTTCAGCACCATACACTTACTTATGGAGCAATGGCCAAACGACAGCGACAGCAACGAACCTGGCACCTGGTTCTTATACAGTAACGGTAAAAGATGCATTAGGCGCAACGAAAGTAGTAAATACGGATATTGTCGTATTTACCTATACATTACTTGCCAGTGAGGAAATTAAACTGTCTAAAAACGATACGGTATTCAGCGGTTCTGTAGGTATTACGAATGTAAATGGTAAAGTAAACGTAGATAATAACTCTGGAGTAACAGGTGACGATGCTATTGTCATTGCACCAATCATCAACATAGATGCTACGAGTACAGTGAATGATACCATCTTTGGTATAGCGAATACTGTAGCGTTTGCTTTTGAAGGTAATATACCATATGTAAACAATAGTGATTTGAATGTTGCGAACGGAACCAGTTATACGATGTTGGCAGCAGATACCATAAGACGTAAGATCACGATAGGGGATAATGCTACGCTGATTGTAAGTGCAGGCGTATTGAATGTTACAGATAAGCTGGATATGAAGAAGAATTCGAAAATCAGGTTCAGCGCTGCGTGTACGAAAGTGAGGATAAAAGGTGATTTGACAACGGATGATAATCCGACGATTAACCCGGATGGCCAACAGGTGACTTTCCATGTAAATGGAAATAACGTTAAGTTTGGCAAGAATGCGAAAGTGACGGCGACGATCTATGCACCAAATTCAAACTTTGACCTTGCAAACGCATCTGCGGCCACACCGAATATTATGAGAGGTAAATTTATCGCGAAGAAAATCAGCAGCGGTGAGTATACCAACTGGTATGAAAGTACTGCCTGTCCGTGCAACAGCGGTTCTGGAGCGGTATCTTTTAGCAAGCCGTCACCAACACCAACGGATAATACAACAGCTATTACCAGTGCAATGAGATTGACAGCTTACCCGAATCCGTTCAGGAACACTACAACAATTTCATTCACCTTACCGGAATCAACGGAGAATGCAAGATTGTCAGTATATAATTTAGAAGGCAGGGAGGTGAAACTGCTTTATAATGGTCCGGCAGACGAACAGGTAGAATATAAATTCCAGTTAGATACGGATAAATCCATGGATTCAGGATTGTATTTCTACCGGGTGCAAACGAAGGAAGGAAAAACAGCGGTAAGCAAACTTATCCTGACAAAGTAAACATATCGTGATAAAAGAAGAAGCCCGCTCTGCAGCGGGCTTCTTTTATTTAGAATAGATTAGACTTATTGTTTGATAAAATTATTTCGGAATCCCAAAGAGGGAACATTTTAAATTATATCCCATAAAATAATATTTATTTAAATAATGTTAAATAACATTATTATTAAACGATTAGTATGCTGAAATACTGAATTTTACATATATTTATAACCATTCTTGTGTTAATTTTTTTTTTATGTTAATTTTATTTAAATTTTTAAAAAAATTTAGTTAACATTGTAGAGTAGAAACTTAATATTAGTGATTTCACGCTTCATTATTATTAAAAACTGCAACTAAGGGGAATCAGAGACAATATTCATTTCAATTTGTCATTTTATTCTGCTTTTTAGATTCTAAAAAGTTACCATAAGACTGTTTTGTAAATTATAATCTTAATTATAAATTAATAAATGTATGCATTATGAATAAATTTTTCTTATCTATTTCTTTTTTCCTTCTATTTTTTTTATGCATTGCCGTATCATCGGCAAATGCTCAATGTGCTATAGTAGGTACCAATACTTCAGGAGAAATTGTAACAATTGCAATTTCATGTGATTTTCCTGTTTATATTAAAACAGGAAATGATAAGGCCAACAGTGAAAATTATAAAATCCAGAAAGATACATGGGTAGCAACTGCTCCGAAAGATTATGCAGCAATCAGTTCCCTCACAGATATTTATTTTGAAATCCATAAAAGTGATTTAAGTGCTATGCCTGTTGTTAAGCAAGAAGCCATTACAGCAAGACCAGAACTTTATCATGTAATTCAATAAACTTCTTTTTAAATTAATTTGATATGAAAAAATTCATCACGTTTTTTTTATTCTTTGGAATGTTGATTATCAGCATTACTAAGGCAAATGCACAAAATGTTGTACAAGGTGCATCTGCTATTGATGCAACCCCCTTGATTGACACATCCTTGCAAAAGAATAATGTTCGGGTATATAAAAATACTGAACCTGTTGTTTATCAATCACGACAAATACCGGCTGGTTATCCTGTGTTTGTTGAAACGGGAAATAGAGCGGCAGATATTGAAAGCTATAATCTTAAAAAAAACGAATGGATAGCAAAACATGCTGCTGAGTATAAAGCAATATCCGGTCAGGAATCAGCTTCGCCAAAAGTCCAGGAAATTCCTGAAAAGAAGGCTACGGGTAAAGTAATCCCCAGCAATAAATAATAAATAAAACATCAGAGTTAAGAATTACAGATATATAAAAATATAACGATGAGAAAAATTTCTATAAATAAACTGGCAGTAATTACAAAGAGTATACTAACAACAGTTTTTTTTCTGTTACTAATAAATAACAGTGCACAGGCACAGTGTGCTACAGGTACTTACAATAACTCCTTTTTACAACTTACATGTTTGGATGCAATTCCTTCTGGTGCCTATAACTTAGGAAGTCTCCAGGGTGGACAGTATATGAGATTAGTTGTAACTAAAGGATATACCTACAGGTTTTCTACATGTTCAGCTACTTACGACAACCAAATAACAATAAATGATGATGCTGGAAATAATCTAGCCTACAATGACGATAATGGTCCTGTATGTACCGGAACCAGAGCATCAGTAGATTGGACTGCAACTTTTTCAGGAGTCATCAGGGTTCAGAATAATCTCTATCCTTGTGGAAACAGTACTACAACGGTACCTTTAACAGTTCAGGTAATTGGTGGTTCCAATACACAGGATGCTCTTACTTATGGAGCGGGAAGCTGGAGAGGATACGTATATAATGCACAAAACAGTTTTTCTAATTTTGTAGGATACTATACAGAATCGGCAAATTTTGATCAGGGCTTTGGAGGAGATGCGGGATGTTTTCAGGTATATACTGCAGGTAATACTGCATTTACTGTTCTTGCAAATACCATCACTATCCGATACATGATGAATATTACCTTGCAGCCGGGCTGTTACACTTTTACTGTAGGAGCTGATGATGGATACAGATTTTCATATGACGGTGGCTCAACTTTCCCTATTAATAACATGACCGATGGAGGATTCAGAACGGGTACCACTACTTTAAATGTGACAACAGCAACGAACTATAATTTTATATTTGATTATTACGAAGGCGGAAGTGCTAATAGAGCATATTTTAATTATGCATTAACATCAACACCACTTTTACTAGGTAGCCCTTCTACCACCCAAGTTAATTTCTGTAACTCAGGAGGAGATTTTGCCACTGCTGTTACAGCAAACGGAGCTTCAGGAACTGTAGTATGGGATTGGGGCAGTAATAATGGTACATGGAATAATAATTGGGTGAATGGTGCTTCCTCAGGAGTATGTTGTTTTCCTAAAAAGGTATCAAACTCTGACGGCAATGCAGACAGAATCCGATACAGAGTTTCTAATACCTGTGGCTCAGTGACTTCAGGAACAGTATTAATAACTAATAGATACAATGAAAATCCAAATTCATTAACTGCAAGTGCAAACAATTTTTGTGCAGGTAATACTATCACATTAAATGCTAATTTTCCTACTGCTGTAAATATGAACGGTAACGTGGAATTTTTCAGCGGCAGCTGTGGCGGTACCCCTTTTGCAACAGTAGCTGGAAATGGAACAGCAACAGTCTCTACTACTGTTAGTCCACCCGCAGGAACCACTACTTATTTCGCAAGATATAATCCGGGTACAGGAACAAATTGTGCAGCAGGTGCTTGCCAAAGTGTAAGCGTAACAGCAATTGCATTACCTGCAATTGCGTATGGTACAAATGTATGGAACAGTTATCTGTATTCCGGACAAGACTTGAATACATTTACAGGTTTAATAACTAATGGTTTAACAACCAATACTTCATCAAATATTACATATGGCTGGGGTACCGGAAATGCTACTTCAAACTGTTTCGCGATTGCCGATTTATTCAGCACCCGTCATATGATGAATCGTAATTTTACGGCCGGAGTTTACCGGATTAACTATAGTTCTGATGACGGTATTCGTATCAGTTTTGATGGTGGTTCAACCTGGGCAGTTAACTTATGGGCTAATTCTACTCAAAGCGGAACAATAAATGTATTTTTAAATGGGAGTACAAATGTAATTGTAGACCAGCGTGAAAATACTGGTGGTGCATCACTAAGTGTGGATATTTGTCAGATGAGTGGGGGAGATTTATCAGCATATGGCTCATCTGCAACAACGAGCGGTAAATGGAATATATATACTTATAACTCTTCAGGAAATCTGGCTAGTTTTCCTGTTGCTAATTATGGTGGATTTTATAATAATGGTTCTTCCTCTTCAACATCTGCTTCTTTAAATGAAACAGACGTAACAGTTGCAAACAGCAGAACAGGTGCGTGCGGAACAACAGTATCATCTAATAGTTCCGCTCAATCTATAAGGGCTTTATTGAATAATACCTTTAGTCCGGGATATTATCAGATTGTAGTTGGTAATGACGACTATTTCAGGTTATCTCTTGATGGGGGCAGTTCTTATCCATATTCAGGAAATAACAGTAATCAGACTTATTATGCGTTTCTAAATGGAAATTATAATATTGTTTATAATGGAGATAACAGAGGAGGAGGTCCGGGTGTATATAATGTTTCTATTACAACCTCAAGTCCGACAGCAAATGCAGCGACTCCAAACTGTTCAGGCTTCACCGCTAACTGGACGGCTGCAACCGGAGCCACTACTTATTTTATAGATATCGCAACCGATAATGGCTTCAGTAATATGGTTGTAAACAATGTAAATACTGGAAATACTACTTCTTATGGATTTTCAGGTAGTTTAGGACAGGCATATTATTACCGTGTAAGAGCAAGTAACGGATCTGTCACTTCTGCAAATTCAAATACAATAACTATAACGGTTAATAATCCGTTAGGAAATAATATCAACAATCCTATAAACCTGGGTACGCTTAGTAATTGTACAAATTATTCTAATACACAAAATAATTCGACAGTAAATTGTTTTGGTAACGATTACGGACAATCATCAGATGATATATATTACAGATTTACATTAGCAACTGAAGCAGCCGTTCAAATTACACATTGCGGTTCAGGTTTCGATACTTATTTATGGTTGCTGGATGGCAGCGGTAATTACATCACAAGTAATGATGATAACGGACCTAGTTGTACAGGAACAGCTGCATCCATCTGGACAACTTTGGGTGCTGGTACTTATTATGTGGTTTCAGAAGGTTATAGTGCAAATACAGGAAATATTATAACAAACATAATTACAGTTCCCGGTAATGTTTCAGTAGCCGGAACAGGGAGTTGGAATTTGTATTATTACAATTCAGCAAACTTTACATTCAGTCAAGATCAATATAAAGGAAACAATACAGGAGGGTCGAGTTCTGCGACTTCAGCTACTTTGAATAATAACTGGGCAAGTGGTGCTGCACCTGCACTTTTAAATGGTTGCAGTGTGGCGGAGAATTTCTCTTTAAAGGCGTTATTGTCCAAAGCATTTAATAAAGGTATATATAGCATCCAAAGCGGAGCAGATGATTATTCTCAGATTAGGATTAACGGAGGAGGATTTTTCAATACACAGGCTTCTTGTTGTATTAACAATACAACCAATGTCGCTTTTGACGGAAGCACTCAGAATATCGAATATCAGATGTATGATAATGGCGGGGCAGGTTCAACAATCGTTAATATCAGTTGCGCGGGAGTTGCAGGAGGAACATTATCTTCGAACCAGTCTTGTAACGGAACCGGAACAGTAACTCTTACATTAAATGGTGCAACCGGTTACTATCAGTTGCAATCTTCCGCAGATGGAACGAACTGGAACAATGTAGGAACAGAAGGCAATACGCTTTCAACTCCTACGCCAACATTCTCGGTAACTCCGGGTGCGTTTACTCAATATAGAGTACTGCTTAGCAGTTGTGGTTCAACTACTACATCTAATACAGTAGTAGTTTCTTTATCATCAGCTACGTTGACAGGGAATGTTATAATAGCTAATGATATCAATTTAGGTGGTACTTTTAATATTGCTGGTAATTTCACAGTGAATAATAATGTTACCATTAATGTTCAACAGGGTTGTCCCTTAGTGATTAATGCAACAAACATTACCATGAATGGTACTATTAATGGTAATGGTGATGGTAATGCAGGTGGTACCGGTGGAATAGGTGGTGAATCATCCAGAGTTAATTGGGGCGGACAAGGAACACCTCATGCCGGTGGAACAGGAAGAGGAGGGAATGCTGCACCGGGAGGTGGAAGTGTTGCCGGAAACGGTGGATCAATTGGAGATTCTCGGAGTAGACAAGGGTCTTGCTCTTTAGGTTTTTGTAATAGTGGAAGGGATGGAATTAGTGATGGTGGACCTGGCGGCGGCGGCGGAAGCGGCGGATCCTATGGCAATTCAAGCGGGTCAGGTAAAAGCGGTGGTAATGGATGGGATAGATTAGGGGGTGGAGCATTCCCTGCTGGCGGTGCTGGAGGAAATGCATCTTCTGCAACAGGAACTGCTAATTTATTCGATATTAATATGGGTAATGGCGGTGCCGGAGCAGGCGGCGGCGGCGGCGGCAGCGGTGTCGGAGCAACTGGTGAAAATGGTGGTGCTGGCGGAGGAAGTATTTCTCTTATTGCATCTAATTCACTTTCAGTTTCAGGAGCAATTTTTGCCAATGGAACATCGGGTGGTAACGGTGGTAATGGTGCAGGTCAAGCTCAGTACGATCCGTATCAATGTGGTACATTTGTTGTAGATAATTGCTGGTGGACATATAATGGTTCAGGTGGCGGTGGAGCAGGTGCCGGCGGTGGTTCCGGCGGTGGTATTTACCTGCAGGGCTTTGGTCCAGTGTCCGTTACCGGAACATTGGAAGCAAAAGGCGGAAACGGTGGAAATGGTGGTGCAGCTGGAGATGGTAATGCACAGAATGGAAATGGTGGTGCAGCGGGTAGTGGTGGTAGAGTAAAAATTGTCACCAATCCTTGTCAATCCAACACTATTACAGCATCTACATCGGTTTCAGGCGGTTCAGGCGGTTCTGGTTTATCTACCGGTAATAATGGTGGTTCAGGAACTTATGTAAATACGATTAATCATCCATCTTATCAGGCATTAGCCTCTTTAACTACAGGCTCAAATCAATTTGTTTGTAAGAATACACAACCTGCTTCAGATTTAACTTCTGCGATTCCTTCCGGCGGTATTAATTCATATCAGTATCAATGGTACGTATCAACTTTATCTTCAACAGGTCAATCAGGCACCGGCAGTACTCCGGCAATAAATTGGTCAGCTATCGGAGGTGCAACCAATTCGACGTTACCTGCAGCGACAATAGGAAATTTAGCGGTGACTTCTTATTATCAAATGAGACTTCAGTCAGGAAATTGTTATTCGTGGTCAGCAGTGACTAAGATTACAGTAGATAATGTTCCTCCTACAGCACTCTGTCAGAATGTAACTGTAAATTTAAATGCTTCCGGAAATGGAAGTGTAACAGCAACTCAAGTTAACAATGGTTCAAACGATGCGTGTGGATTAGCAACAGCAAATCCTTTGGTGATAAGCAGTGGAATTACCACATATACTTGCGCAAATATTGGTACGAATGCGGTAGTTTTAACTGTTACAGATAATAATGCTAATATCTCTACTTGCTCTTCTACGATAACAGTAAGAGATGTAACAAATCCAAGTGTAACATGTAAGTCAGCAGTATTATCACTTAATTCTTCAGGTGCAGCGACTTTAACTTCTGCTGATATTGAAAATACTTCAAGTGATAATTGTGGAGTTACGACAAGAACATTAAGTAAAACAACATTTAATTGTTCTAATATCGGAATACCGTCTTCTGTAACTCTAACCGTTTCAGATGCAAGTTTAAACACTTCCACTTGTATAGCAACAGTAACTGTACAGGATTTAGTAAAACCGAATGCGGTTTGTCAGAATATTACAATAGATTTAAGCGGAATAGCGGGTGGAGGAACTTCCATAACAGGCTCTCAGGTAAGTAATGGTAGCACAGATGCGTGTGGCATAGCTTCGTATTCAGTAACGCCTTCTTCCTTTAATTGTAATAATATTGGAATACCAACAACAGTAACATTAACAGTTACAGATAACAATAATAATACAGGAACTTGTACGGCAACTGTTACCGTTCGAGACGTTACGATACCAAATGTTTCCCCACTTGCAAAATGTTTACCGAATGTGACTGTTTCCATAGGAAAATCAGCACCGGTAACCATTGATGCATCAAATTTGAATAATGGAAGTTTCGATAACTGTGGATTTGCCTCTTTAGTGGTATCACCAAGTACATTTACATGTGCAGATATAGGAGCACCAATAACGGTAACTTTAACAGGAACAGATGCTTCCGGCAACAGCAGCACTTGTACTTCACAGGTAAGCATAATAGATGATATTAAACCGGATGCGGTTTGTAAAAATATTACCGTTCAATTAAATAATTCCGGAAGTGCAACAATAAATGCGGCTTCTGTAAATAATAATAGTACCGATAATTGCGGTATACTGTCAACAACAATAGATAAAACTTCATTCACTTGTGCAAATGTGGGAGCTAATGTCGTTACCTTAACTGTTACGGATAATTACTCGAATGCTTCCACTTGCAGTTCAACAGTAACAATAGAAGATAAAGTAGCACCTACAGCACTTTGTAATGATGTGACTGTGCAGTTAAATGCATCGGGCACAGGTGGTACAACGGCAGCAGCAGTGAATAATAATTCATCTGATGCGTGCGGAATTCTTTCGACAAGTATAAATATCAGCAGCTTTACTTGTGTCAATACTGGCAGCAATACAGTAGTATTAACGGTGACAGATAATAACAATAACACCAGTACTTGTAGTGCAACAGTAACAGTACAAGACAATATAGCACCGACGATTACATGTAATGCAGCAATCGCAGTGAATAATGATGGTGGTGTATGCGGCGCGGTAGTAACATATAGCAACAGTTCCACAGACAACTGTTCCGGTCAAACGATTACACAAACGGGAGGCTTGGCGAGTGGCAGCACTTTCCCAATCGGTACGACGACAAATACATTTGTGGTAACCGATGCTTCCTTAAATACAGCCACTTGTTCATTTGATGTAGTGGTAACGGATAATGAGAAACCGACGATTACATGTAATGCAGCAATCGCAGTGAATAATGATGGTGGTGTATGC
>JADMIO010866746.1_pt1 | contig 12090 bp, 10 predicted proteins | sample 8958161 | NCBI WGS metagenome assembly JADMIO01 (sample SAMN16585339, study PRJNA669376) | soil metagenome | isolation source: Crop rotation soil | place: USA: Cullars Rotation, Alabama | collected 2011 | reverse complement strand
GCGACAACTTGTCCACGTGGAATTCTAAGCTTAGGATCCCAATGTGCTGGAAAGCGGGCTCGTCGTGCTGAACGCACCGTTCAAGCTGCCCGTGAAGCCGAAGCCGTAGAACGTCGAGCAGAGCGCGCCGACGTAGGCGATGCCGCCGCCCGTCGGCTTGCCGCTCAGGAAATGCGCGGTCGAGCGTGGCACGCTGCCGCGGTTGTTTCGCCAGTACGTCTCGAACTCGGAGAGACCCGCCGAGGTCGTGGTCGCGTTCCACGGATCCGAATTGAGAGCGCCCGGCCAGAGAGAGAGGTAGCTCACGCGGAGAAGCGTGCCGACGTCCCGCTGATAGATGGCGGAGATCGCCGCAAAGAGATCGCCGATGTACGCGATCGCGTCGTCCGCCGAGCCGAACATGTCGTAGAACTCGGCATCGGTCTCGAGAGCGATGTCCGCGACGTAGACGGTGTCTGCCGCGGCGACGCGGGCGAGGTCTCCTTGCGCCGCGATGCGCGCCGGGAGGACGGGAAGAGATTCGTTCGCGCACGTCCACGGAGCCGGGGTGTCCGCGAACGGCTCGTTCGGATCGAGCGCTTCGACGTTCGGCGTCCGACCGATCGTGCCGATCCGCCAGGTGCCCTCGGCGTCCGAGATCAAGCCGCGGGTGCCACCGTCGCGATCAATTGAGAGAAAGGCGAACGATCCCGCGCGGCCTTCGATACGGCCCGCGAAGTAGGCCGTGTCGGGAGCCTCTCGCCGCGTCTCCCGGTTGCCGTGATGAAGCACGATCACCGGCCCGCGGGCGAACACTTCGATGCGCTCGAGATCGAGCGTTCCCGATTCGGCCGAAAAGCCGCCCAGCGCCGGAACACGCCTCGCGTTCGCGGCGGGCTCGAGCGGCACGTCCTCGACGCGAAGCTTCTCGCCGAGCCGGACGTCGCGGGCGCGCGCCGCGAAGTCTTGCGCGAGAAGCCAGTGGCTCGCGGGCGGCGCCGCGACGACGGGCGTGGCGCAGAGAACGACAGCGGTGGCGCCCAGCACCCACGACGCCCGCGAGAGCGCCCTCGCTCCCATCGACTGCAAAAAGCTCATGACGGCAACACGGGATCCTGAACTCAGGATCGGCGGCTGCCCGGGCAGGGCTTGAGATCACGCCGTTTGCCACGTCATCCGCTGGTGCGCCCGGGTTGGGGAAGCACCGATTCTGCGCGGTCGCGGCCTCGGCTGCTGTGCCGGCCGCCGTCAGCGCCCGCGATCAGGACTCGCGGCGTGAGCGGAGGCATGTGGGGGGTCGTCCGGTTTGGCTTGCCTGGTCCGATCATCGTAGCGGCTGGTGACGCCCGTTCTAGGGCGGCACGAAGACACATGGGCCTGCCCACCGCGCGCACGGCAAAACCGGACGACCCCCCACATGCCTCCGCGCCTCTCGTGAGCGAGTCCCCGCGAGCGAGTACAGCGCAGGTCTAAGCAGACGCGACGGCTCTACCGGTCGATCGAGCACCCAGCAGAATCGCCAGGCGCTCGATCGGCCAGTCGAAGCCTCGCGAGCGTCAATCCGTCGGACGCATCAAAAGGTCGGTGCGTCTGTTCTGCGCGCGGCCCCCGGGCGAGTCGTTGGACGCGACCGGGTGGTACATGCCGTTCGAGATTGCCTCGAGCTTGCTCGGATCGACGCCTTTTTGCTGCAGGTAGCGCACCACGATCGCCGCGCGTGCGCCCGCGAGCTCCCAGTTGGTCGGATACATGCCCGCGAGCTGCGGTCCGATCGGCACGTTGTCGGTGTTGCCCACGATGTCGATCTGGAAGCTCTGCGCCGCCGACTTGGAGAGCTCCGGAGCGACCTTGTCGAGCGCCTGGCGGCCCTTCTGCGTCAGCTCGACGGAGCCCTCGCTGTAGAGCAGGGCGCTCGACATCCGCACCCGGACGCCGTTCTCGAGCTCCTCGATCTTGACCTCGTCGGCGTTGACCTCCTTCTGCAGTGACTGCTCGAGGGCCTTCATCTTGTCGTACTTCCACGCCGACACGCATCCGCTCAGAGGAAGCAGCGCGACAGCGCCGAGAAGCAAGAGAGAGAGCTTTCGATTCATCTGATTCTCCTTCTTAGAGGCTGAGCGCTTCGGTCCCGTGAAGCGCGGTGATCACGGAGCGGGAACGACGCGATAGTAGACGCCGTTCGCGCCGAACGACGGCGTGAACCACGTGCCGGCGCAGTTGTAGTAGGTCGCGCCGCCGACCGAGCTGTAGATACAGCCGGTGGGGAGCGTTGGATAGATCGCGCCCATGGAATAAGCGCTGCCCGCGGCGACGCCCGCTGCGTATGCATTCGCGGTTGCGGCGTTGGCGCTGGCCGCGCCCATCGCGGCGCCGGCGGCTAGACCGACCGCAGCGGCACCCGCCGCCGACCAGCCGCCGCAGTCGTAGCAACCGGTTCCGTAGTAGTTATTCACTACCGTAGGCGGGTGATACGTCGAGTACGTACCGCCGTAGTAGCGGTTGTAGCCGCCGTACACGGAAGTGCCGGCGGTCGTAGTGCCGTGCCAGTAGCCCTCGCCTCCGGAGGCAGTGCCGCCGCGGTAGCCGGTCGCGTTCCAGGAGCCATCGCCGCCCGAGGCCGTACCGCCTCGGTAGCCCGTTGCGCTCCACGATCCGTCACCACCCGACGCGGAGCCGCCGCGATCGGTGTGCGCGTTCCACGACCCGTCTCCGCCCGTTGCGAATCCATGCTCACCGCCGGCAGCCCAGTGGCCGCCGCCGCCCGCGTGGAAGAACGCCGCGGCCTGCCCGGCGACGAGCACACCGATCAACAATCCCGAGAGGCTCGCGACGATGGATCCCGCACTCGAACGTCTTCTCATCGCTTTGCTCTTCCTCGACTCACTTGGCCGGCTTGGCCGCATTGCTCTCGGTCGTGATCTTCGCGCCCGCCGGAGGTGGTGGCTCCGGCCGCGCGAACGGGATCCGCTTCGCGCTGCTCGCCTTGTCGGACGAGAAGGCATCCGCGGGAATGGTCGGGTCGAGCTTCCAGTTGGAGAACTCGACGTCGTGACGCAGGCGCGCCGGGTCGTCGAGATAGACGGCGCGGATCCGGCGCGGCAGCTTGTCCTCGGCGCCGATCCAGAGCTGGACGAACACCTTGTCGTTCGCGATCGCGATGATGTCGCTCGTCACGCCGCCGACGATCTTCGATTGACCGATGACGAACGCGACCTTGAGCCCGTCCGCGATCTCGGCGTACGGATCCGCGACCATCGCGTCGGTGAAGGGAAAGTAGATCGCGGCGGAATCGTAGGCCGCGTTCAGCGTCGCGTCGATCGTCGGCGGTGCTTCGGCCATCGCGACGAAGCCCTCCTCGGGCGCATAGGCGGTCATCGTCCTGCCGTCGTAGTAGAACTCCGAGGGCGGCCCGTCGCCGGAGGTGATGATCCTGAGCTTGTCCGGACGCTGCAGCGTGACCTCGGAGAGCGTCGTGTAGACGAGCGGAGGGCCGTAGCGGCTCGGGCTCTCGTAGGTGCTGAGCGCCGTGAAGCTCATCGACTTCGCGCCGGCGAGGCGCGCGCTCATCGCCTTCAGAAGGTCGATCGCCTTCGGCTCGAGCCTGGCGCCGAGCGATGCGATGCCGGCGTCCGGTGATGGGCTCGGCGCTGCAGCGCCTTGCGCGTTCTGCTCCGCGCCGATGCCGGTGCCGGTGGAAAGGAACAGAGCCACGAGCGCAGTCAGGAGGGGGTACTTCCGGGGTGCCATTCGGGACGTCCTCGCTAGCGAGTGAACCTGCCAGGACCCGCGGCGAAGCAGCCGTCGCCTCCTTCAGGACAGATCACGACGTACGTCTTGCGCTCCCCACAGCCGTCGACACCGATCGTGTACTCGGCGCGTTGCAGCCCTTGGACCCACGGACCCTGCAGCGCGGGCTCGACGACCTCCTGCGAGAGCACGGTGCCGGTCGCTTGCTGGCATCCTAGGTCGAACTGTCCCCGGCTCACCGCCGTCTGAATAGCCGCGGGCTGATTCTTGGAGAGGAACTGAGCCTGCGTCATGCACCCGGCGCCGGTCAGGGCGGCGAAGATCGACACGCTCGTCAGAAACCTTCTCATGGAACCCCTCCTTCTTCGATCCGAACCGTCGGGCCGGCTGCCCCCACATGCAGGGCCCGCTACACATTCCGAAACTCGGCGTGATCCCGCAAGAGCTGCTAGCTCCCGCGGCGCGAGCCAACTTGCCCGAAAGCGCCACGATCCCGAGGACGGACGGACCCGTTGGGAGCCTTTGGCGGCCGGCGGGAAGTTGCTACGAAGCGCACCATGAAGCCGATTGCCTTGATTCGGGCTTCGGCACCGGCGGCGTTCCTCGGGTTGTTGAAGGACGCAGGCGCGCCGATCGAGCGTCTTTGGGAGCGTGCCCGTCTGCCGCGCGGCGCGCTGCAGGAGCCAGAACGGCTCGTTCCTCTCCAATCCGTGATTCGCTTCGCCGAGGATGCGGCCGCCAGCCTCGCATCGGCGGAGCTCGGCCTTCGCGTCGCCGAACGCGAGGGGATCGAATCGGTGGGCGGCTTCGGCGCCGCCATCCGGAGCGCTCCCACGTTGCAGAGGGCAATCGAGACGGCTCGCGATCTCGTCTGCATGCACGACTCGGGCGCTCGGTACTGGCTGGTGCTCGAGGGCGACTCGGCGAAGCTCTGCCGTCGCATCCGGGATCAAGGCGACGACTTCAGGCAAGCCGACCTGTTCACCATCGGATTGCTGGTGAAGCTCGTCCGGTCGGTGGCCGGCCCGGACTGGCAACCCAGTCGGGCGACGCTGCAGAGCGCGGGCACGACGAACCTCGGCACAAGTGAGCTGCTCTGCGAAGCCGCCGTCACGAGCGCGCAGCCGATGACCAGCATCTCCTTTCCGCGAAGCTTCCTGGTGCGCCCACTGGCCCCGCGCTCGAAGCAGCCGAGTCCAGAGGCGGATTGGCGCTGCTCGCGGCCGCCGAGCGACTTTCTCGCCTCGTTTCGCATCGTCGTCGAATCTCTTCTCGAGCTGGGACAGCCGGACATCGCGTGCGCCGCGCGGACGGGTGGGACGAGCGTGCGTAGCCTGCAGCGAAGGCTTGCCGAGGAAGGGACCAGCTACTCCGACGTCATCGGTGAGGTTCGTTTCGGCATGGCGACTCGATTGCTCGCCGAGCCCGGGATCAAGATCATCGAAGTGGCGTTCGCGCTCGGATACTCGGACCCCGCGCACTTCACGCGAGCTTTCCGGCGCTGGACGTCCGTATCGCCCGTCGAGTACCGGAGGGGGCTAGCGGACTCGCCGGCGCCGCTGGTCGCCTCCCAGGGGCGCGCCAGCTGACGGACCGAGGCGACTCCTACGAGGCCTCGCGGACACGTGGAATCTTCCACGTTCCGTTCAGGATCGACGGCGACTTCTCCTTGGGCCAGTACATCCGCAGCATCAGGATGAAGCGGTCCGCCGGTGCCGGAAGCCAGTTCGCTTCCTTGTCCGGTCCCGGCGAGTCGTGCTGGATGTAGAGGTCCACCGAGCCGTCCTTGTTCGTCTGGAGCGCGTTCCGCTGACTCAGGGTGTAGCGGTTGAGCGGGTTGTCGACGAAGAAGTAGCTCGCATCGTACATCGTCAACGACCAGAACCCGTTCACCGGCGGTAGCTCGCCCTTGTTGAAGTGCATCACGTACTTCTTCGCGCCGCTGTAGCTCTGGGCGATGTCCGGGCCTTCGGAGGTCGGGTAGACGGCGTCCTGCGGCCGGTTGGCACCGAGGCCGATCGCCGTGATGAGCGCGCGTTGACGGTACGCCGTGCCGTAGACGCCTGTCTTCGTCGTGAAGAGCCAGCCCTCTTCGAGCTTCATGTCGCCGGCGACGATGCCCTCCTTCATCCACGCCATGATCTTGTCCTGAGCGGGCTTGGGCGCGGCGTTGATTCCTTCCACGACGGTAGGGGCGAGGCGCGAAGAGTCGAAGTCCTTACCGGGAACGACGCCGATCTTCGCGAGCTTCGCGACCATCGCTGCGTCGGCCGCGGCCGGCGGGTTCGTCTTCATGAGCTCGGCGAGCAGCGTGAAGTACGCGACGCCATCGAGGGCGTTCACCTGGTCGCGCACTGCTGTCTTCATGTCGATCTTCGAGTCGACGACTCCCGGCGGCGTCGTGTAGGTCTTCCCGTACGCACTCAGCGGCACGACCGATACCTGGTCCTGGAGCTTGTGTACGGCTTCGTAGTCTTCGGGTGTTCCCGTGCAGTAGATGCGCCCGAGAACCCACACCATCGCGGTCGGCGACTCGTACTGCTTGACACCCGCCGGCAGCTTTCCCTTCCAACCGGGTCCCGTGATCGCATACGTCTGTGCGCCGGTCCCCGTGGTCCGCTTCCCGGGTACCTGGAACACGTCCGTCCAGCCGTCGAGCATGGGGAACAGGAAGTAGCGGTCAGCCATGTCCGGGATGCTGAGCACCCACGGCTCCTTCGACACGTCGAGCCACGTCGTCGTGTAGAGGGTATCGGCGTTCGGAGCGGTGACATCTTTGAACGCGGCGGTCGGATACGCTCGCATTCTGACGAACTGCCCCATGGGGGCGCGAGTCCCTTCGGGTGCCGCCACGTTCGTCATCACCCGGCGGGTCAACTCCATCGTGACGAGTGGATAGCCGTAGACGTACGCCTCGATCGCGGTTTCCCGCGCTTCGAGCTCGCGGATGTCGCCTGAAATGCCCTCCGCCTTGCACCACGCTGCACCCGACCAGCCGAGCAGCGCCACGGTCATTACCGCCGACGTCGCGGAACGTCTCAGAGTCGATTTCAAGTCCATCGACTCCGACTAGCCCACGCTCCGCGTGCGCTCTTGCCAGAACGCGCCACGCGCATGAGTGGACGAAAGCGCTCGATCCGTCAGGAATCTTGGGGTTCTGCGGACTAGAACCGGAAGCCGAGCCCGATGGCGGGCCCGCGCATGTCGAGCGCGAGCGCGTTTCTCCGCGAGCCGCCACCGCCCGTCCGATAGTCGAAGTCGAACGCTTTGTATCCGAGGTAGACGGCAGTCTGCGAAGAGAACGGCTCCCACGGCAGCGCGTAGGAGAATCCGCCGAGGAGATTCCAGACGAGCTGGGAGCCGGCGCCGAAGCCGCCGATGTCGCCGCGGAAGAAGAGGCGCAGCTCGTCGACGAGCGGCACCGACCAGCGTCCACCGACGAACGGGTCGACCCATGTGAGCGTCGTGTCGGCACTCCCCTGGCGCCCACCGCCACGGCCGCTGACCGCGATCTCCTGGAAGAAGTACATGAACCGTCCGCCGGCGAGCGCATCGATCGTGATCGAGGTGCCTCCGGTCGTCGGATAGTCGAGCAGACGAAACGTCGGTCCGAACTCGAGGAACGCGAAGTTCAACGTGGTGTCGACCGTGGTGAGCTGGCGCTGGGTGGTCGGCTGCACGGTTCCGCCTACCGCGTTCACGAGGAAGGAGAAACGTCCGTGCTGCGCTTCGAACTGGCCCATGCCGGCGAGCAGGTCGCCGTCGCCCATCAGGTCGAACACCTTGTCGAAGTCGACGTCGATCGAAGCATCGAGCCGGCCGATCTGAACGGAGCCCTGCACCTCAGGGATCCAGAGATAGGGGGTGAACTCGAAGGTCCATCCGTCGTACGCGGTAGGTTCGGTGCTTTCTGTGCCGTCGGTCGCGCTCTCGGCAGCTGCTCCGGGAAATGCGCAGAGGAGAATTGCCAGGACGAGCAGGAGCAGGCGGCGCGCTTGGTTCATCCTCGTCCTCAGGGGTGGTCGAAGGCGAAGATCCGCTTCCAGTCCTTCTTCATGCTGATCACAGTCCAGCCGTTTTTCTTCGCTTCGTCGTAGAGCGTCTGTGGAAACGTGCCGATCTTGGTGTCCGGCAGGCCCTGCGCGGGGCCGTAGGCATACTCGCGATCGGCGTCATCGTGTAGCACGAGCATCGCGAGCCGCGCGCCATCGCCGGCCGTGGTGTACTCGAGCATCTCGCGGTCGCCCGTCGAGTTGCCGAATGCCGCCACTGGGCGGCGGCCGATCATCATGTAGATGCCCTCGGCCTTGCCGGCCTTGTCGTCGTTCAGGATGAGCTTGGGTTCCTTGGTGAGGAGCGGCTTGCCGTTCTTGTCGTAGCCGAACTTGGTCTCGCCGATCGTGCCGACGACTTGCTCGGGCGGGATGCCGTAGGTCTTTTCGGAGTAGACACGCACGAAGTCCTGCCCGCCGCCGGTCACGATGTAGGTCTTGAAGCCGTTGTCGCGAAGATAGCGGAGCACCTCCTGCATGGGCTGGTAGGTGAGCTCGGTGTAGGGCCGCTTCCAGCGCGGATCCTTCGCGGTCTCGAGCCACTTCCCGACCTGCGCCTTGAAATCCTCGACCGACATGCCGGTCAGCGTCGCGGCGAGGATCTTCTCGAGGTCCTTCATGGTGAGCTTCGCGATCGCCTCGCGATCGCCGGAGAGCACGGTCTTGAACGGCTCGGTCTTGGCGAGCTGCGGCTTGTTCTTGACCACCTCGGGAACGCGCTCGAAGCAGTACACCACCTGCGAGTACATCGGATGCGAGACCCAGAGCGTGCCGTCCTGATCGAAGGTGGCGATGCGCTCCGCCGGCGGCACGAATTTCGGGCTCGCCGGGTCGGTCGTGGCCTTCACGAAGTCGAGGATGGCGCTCTTCGTGGGGCCGTCGTTCCAGGAGGGGAGGGGATCGGTCTGTGCACGCGCCTGGATGCTCGTCGCCAGCACGACGACCAGCGGGAGTACCCAGCGCGCTTTTCGCTCGAGCTTGGCGGATCGCATGACGGCCTTCCTCTCCGCTGCCGATCAGTTGCTCGGCGTCTGCAGGCTCTCGAGCTCCTTCAGGCGCTTCATCGCGGTCATCGCCTGCAGCGAGTTGTAGTCGATGTTCGCCGCGTTCAAGCTGCTCCCCTGCTGGAAGGGGTACTGCGGCAAGGTGAGGAGGAAGTCCTTGAGCTTCTGCTGCACGGGCACGAAGAGCCAGATGTTGTCCGCGTACCAGCGGATGTACATGCCCGACTCGTACGGCGCCTTCTCGTATGGATCGGCGCGCAGGTTGATGATCACCGGCCAGCCCGGCGCCTCTCGGACTCCCGTCGCGATGTTGCCATGGGTCACGGCGAAGTGGACCTTCCAGTCGTTCCAGCGGACCGCGTTCAGCTCGCCGCCCTGTCCGAAGTAGTAGATCTCTTCGCGCGGGCCCTTGGCGGCCTCACCCTTGAAGTAGGGGAGGAAGTTGTAGCCGTCGGGATGGACCTTGAACGTCTTGCCGTTGGCCTCGTAGCCGTTTTCGAGCTTCTCGACGATGTCGGGCTGGCCTGCGGCGGCGAGGAGCGTCGGCATCCAGTCCTCCTGCGACATGATGTCGTTGTAGATCGTCCCCGGCTTGATGACGCCGGGCCAGCGCACGACGCACGGCACGCGGAAGCCCCCTTCCCAGGTGGTGCCCTTCTCGCCGTGGTACGGCGTGGTGCCACCGTCCGGCCAGGTGACGGTCTCGGCGCCGTTGTCGGTGCCGTAGATGACGATCGTATCGTCGGCGATGCCGAGGTCGTCGATCTTCTTCAGCATGTCGCCGACCATCTTGTCGTGCTCGACCATGCCGTCCGGGTAGAGGCCGATGCCGGTGACGCCCTCCGCTTCCTTGGAGAGGTGCGTCCAGACGTGCATGCGCGTGGTGTTGAACCAGACGAAGAAGGGCTTGTCGGCTTTGTGCGCGCGGTCGATGAAGTCGGTGGCGGCGGCGAAGAACTCCTTGTCCGCGGTCGGCATGCGCTCCCGCGTCATCGCGCCCGTGTCCTCGATCTTCTGGCCGCCCTTGCCGTCGCTCCATGTGTGGAGCACGCCGCGTGGTCCGTATTTCTTTCTGAAGTTGGGATCCTTCGGGTAGTAGTAGGTCTCGGGCTCTTCCTCGGCGTTCAGGTGATAGAGGTTGCCCAAGAACTCGTCGAAGCCGTGCATCGTCGGCAGATGCTCGTCCCGATCACCGAGGTGGTTCTTGCCGAACTGGCCGGTCACGTAGCCCTGCTGCTTCAGGAGATCAGCGATGGTCGGCGACCAGTCGGGGATGCCTTGCGGGGAGCCTGGCATGCCGATCGTTAGCAGTCCGGTGCGAAATGGGTGCTGGCCCAGGATGAACGAAGCGCGTCCCGCCGTGCAGCTCTGCTGCGCGTAGAAGTCCGTGAACATCGCGCCTTCCTTGGCGAGGCGGTCGATGTTCGGTGTCTTGTAGCCCATGACGCCCAGGTTGTAGGCGCTGATGTTGTTGATGCCGATGTCGTCGCCCCAGATGACGAGGATGTTCGGCTTCTTGTCGGCGGCGGACGCCAGGCCCGGTGCGCAAAGCGCGACTGCGGAGCACAGGGCCAGAACGGTCGTGCGACTCATGCTCGTACCCTCCGTTGAGCTGCCGTTCCCGTCAGATCCGGGAATCTCGCGGTCGATCGGTCGACTACTCGCCCGCGTGTCCGCTCGCTTTGATCTGATCCATGACCTGCGTCAAGTTGTAGGACGCGGGCGCTTGCAGCGGCGGGAAAGCCTTCAGAGTCTCGAACCATTCGAGCCAGAGCTGCTGTCCGATCGGGAGCATGTTCCAGTCGTACTGGAAGGCGGTGAGCGGGCCGGCGAGCGCTCCGCCGATGCTCATCGCGCTGTCCTGTGAGAGCCCGACCGCCTTCTCGAACGGGTCGCGTCGGATGTTCTGCACCAGCGTGAAGTGGAACGGCACGAGCGGCAGGATCCAGCCCTCCGCGCCTGGCTGGGACATGGTGTAGTACATCTTCCAGTTCTTGTATCGAACTGCGGACGGCGTCGCGCCGGAGAAGTAGTAGAAGACGTCACGCGCCGACTTGTCGGATTTGCCGGTCAAATAGTCGATCTGGTTCACGCCGTCGAGCGTGGTCTTGACGATCCCGGGATATTTCCCGGCCTGGATCTGCTTCTTGAGACCGTCTCCTTTTTCGCCGCCGGCGATCTCGACGAGAGTCGGCACCCAGTCGAGCGAGGCGAACATGTCGCTGTACAGCGTCCCCGGCTTGATGTGGCCGGGCCAGCGAATCACGCACGGGACGCGATAGCCGCCTTCGTAGGCCTCGCCCTTCTGACCCTTGAACGGCGTCATGCCGCCGTCCGGGAACGAGATCGTCTCGGCGCCGTTGTCGGTGGTGAAGACGACGATGGTGTCGTCGAGCTGTCCCATCTCCTCGAGCTTCGCGAGCACCAGCCCGATGTTGTCGTCGAGCTGCTTCATGCCGGCTTCGTTGGCGCCCCAGTCCTTGCCGCCCTTCTCGCCCATCATGTCCTCGTACTTGGGCGGCAGCACGGTGGTGACGTGCATGCGCGCCGGGTTGTACCAGACGAAGAAGGGCTTGTTGGTCTTCTTGGGATCGTTCCGGTCGAGGAAGTCGATGACCTTGGCGGAGATCTCCTCATCCACCGTGCGCGAACGATCGAGCGTGAGCGGGCCCTCGTCCTTGCAGGTCTGATTCTTGGCGCTGCCATCGGAGGACTTGCACGAGAGGACGGGGCGAGGCGGCGTCAAGCAGGTCGTCGTGAGCGGGTCCACGGCTCCTGGAACCTCGGCGACACCCGGAATCGGCGTGTTCTTGCACGGCGGCGCGATGCCCTGCTCGGTCGGCGACTTGTTGATGTCCGGGAAGCTCACCTGCTGCATGGCGTCGAGGTGGTAGAGGTAGCCCCAGTATTCCTGGAAGCCGTGCGCAGTGGGCAGCGCGTCGGTGTGATCGCCGAGGTGGTTCTTCCCGAACTGACCCGTGTTGTACCCCTGATCGAGCAGGAACTTCGCGATCGCCGGCGTGCCCGGACGGAGATAGCTCGGGCTGCCGGGAAGCTGCGGCGGGATCATGCCGGTGCGCAGCGGGTACATCCCGGTGAAGAACGCATTTCGCCCGGAGGTGCAGCTCTGCATCGCATAGTACTGCGTGAACATCCCGCCCTCTTGCGCGAGGCGGTCGATGTTCGGCGTCTCGGCGAGCCCGAGGCCACGCTGGTAGACGCCGACCTGCATCCAGCCGATGTCGTCTCCCATGATGAACAAGATGTTCGGTTTCTTCTCCTGAGCGAGCGCCACGTGCGAGCCGAGC
>JADMIO011413759.1_pt1 | contig 12092 bp, 8 predicted proteins | sample 8958161 | NCBI WGS metagenome assembly JADMIO01 (sample SAMN16585339, study PRJNA669376) | soil metagenome | isolation source: Crop rotation soil | place: USA: Cullars Rotation, Alabama | collected 2011 | reverse complement strand
CCGCCGCGAGCCTACAGGAATCGCTGAACGCCGCCGCCAATGCCTGGGCGGCACGGCGCCATCCGCGGCCGGTGATTTCGTTCGCCGCTTCATCGGCGCTTGCCCGTCAGGTGGAGGCCGGCGCTCCCGCCGACATGTTCATCTCGGCCGACGAGGACTGGATGAACGCGCTGGCTTCGAAGAACCTCATCCAGGCCAACACCCGGGTCTCCTTCCTCGGCAACAGCCTGGTCCTGATCGCGCCGGTGCGTTCGCGCGGCTCGCTCGCCATCCGGCCCGGCTTCCCGCTCGTCCGCGCGCTCGGCACCAGCCGGCTCTCCGTCGCCGATCCCGACGCGGTTCCCGCCGGCAAATATGCCAAGGCGTCGCTGATCAGACTCGGCGTCTGGGCCCAGGTCGAGCCCAGGCTCGCCCGAGCCGAGAATGTCCGCGCCGCGCTGGCGCTGGTCGAGCGCGGCGAGGCGCCGCTCGGCATCGTCTATGCGACCGACGCGAGGGCATCGAAGCTGATCCGGATCGTGGGCACCTTCCCGGCCGATAGCCACCCGCCCATCACCTATCCGGTCGCCCTGCTGAAGGGCGCGATCAGCCCTGATGCCGAGGGCTTTCGCCGCTTCCTGATCTCGCCCCAAGGGAAGGCGATTTTCCGCCGCTACGGCTTCGTCGCGCGCTGATCCGTTTCGCGAATGAAAATGGGGCAGGCTCTCGCGCACCTGCCCCATCGTTCATTGGCTAACCGCAGCCCTCAGGCGATGCCGTGCTTTGCCTTATAGTCGATGATCCACTCGGACGTCTTGCCGAGGCCGCCGAACGGATAGAAGTGCAGCCGAACGTCGCCGTGCTTTGCCGGGTCGAGCCCTTCGGCCAGCTCCTCGATGATCGTGTCCGGCCCGGCGCTTCCGATCAGCTGGGTGATCGACAGGCCGTATTTCATCGCCACCTTGGTCGACACGCCGACGCCGCAGCGCTTGGCGTAGCCGAGCAGGGTCTTGATACCCGCGGGGCCGGCGACTCCGACGTGGATCGGCACGTCGACGCGCTCGCCCTTCATCTGCTCGAGCCATTCGAGGATGGGCTCGGCGTCGAAGCCGAACTGGGTCATGATCGAATAATCGAGGCCCATCTCCTCGAGCGTCTTCTTCTTGTCGCGGAGCGCCTGCCACAGCTTGGGCGTCGGGATCTCCGAATGGCCTTCGGGATAGCCCGAGATTCCAACGTGGCGGACGCCATATTGCTGCAGCTTGCCGGTGCGGATCACCGCCAGCGCATCCTCATAGGGGCCTTCCGGCACCGGCGGGTCCCCGGCGATCACGAAGGCATTCTCGATGCCGACCTGGCTGGCGAGGTCGCCGAGGAATCCTTCGAGCTCGGCCTCGGACTTGAGGCGCCGCGCCGAGATGTGCGGCACCGGCACGAAGCCGAGCTTCTTGACGACGCCCGCGGCATGGACCCGCGCCGGGAATTCCTCGCCCGGAAGGAAGGTCACCGAGATGCGGGTGCCCTGGGGGATGGTCGGCGCCGCCGCTTCGAGCCGCTCGACGTCCTTGGCCGTCATCTCGAGGGTGAAGCCGTTGAGCAGCTTCGAAAGATTCGCTCTGGCGTCGGGTCGGTCGGTCGTGGTTGCCATCGGTGGTTCAACTCATGCTGGAGGGATAGGGTCCTGAACTTCAGGCGGCTTCGGCGATCCGAGCGGTCTTGCCGAGGATCATGTCGGAGCCCTTCTCGCCGATCATGATCGTCGGCGCGTTGGTGTTGCCGGAAGCGATCTTGGGCATGATCGAGGCGTCGATCACCCGAAGGCCTTCGACTCCGATCACCTTCAGCTCGGGATCGACCACCGCGCCAGGGTCGCTGCCCATCCGCGCCGTTCCGACGCAATGGTAGAGCGTGCCGCCGACCGCCTTGGCATATTCGAGCATGCCCTCGTCGCTGTCGGGGAAGGGAGTGGTGCCCGGCTCGGCCAGATATTTGGTGATCGCGGGCTGGCTCATGATCTTCTTGGCGATCTTGAGGCTGTCGATCGCCACCTGCTGGTCGATCGGGTCGGCGAGGTAGTTCGCCACGATGCGCGGATAGGTGCGCGGATCGTTGGCCTTGATGTGGACCGAGCCGCGCGACTCAGGTCGAAGCTGGCACGGCGTGCAGGTGAGGCCCGGCTCCTTTTCGAGAACCAGCGCCTGGCGCGTCGCGAGCTCGTGGAGGTCCATCGAGGCCGCCATCATGTGGAACTGGACGTCGGGGTCCTGAAGCTCGGGCCGGGTCTTGCAGAAGGCGGCGACGTGGGCGACGGCGAAGCTCAGCAGGCCCTTGCCGGTCAGGCCGTATTTGATCACTTCCTTGGCGAGCGCGAGGCCGTGCGACAGCTCGTTGACGGTCTTGTATTCCTTCTTCACCCGCCACTGGCACCCGATCATGTAGTGATCCTGCATGTTCTCGCCGACGTTCGGCGATTCATGCAGCACCGCGATTCCCTGCTCCTTCAGGATCTCGCCCTTGCCGATCCCGGACAGCTCGAGGATCTGGGGCGAGGCCACCGCGCCCGCGGCGAGGATCACCTCGGCATTGGCGCGGGCGATCTTCTTCTCGCCGCCCTGCTCGTACTCGACTCCGACCGCGCGCTTGCCCTCGAAGATCACGCGATGAGTCAGCGCCTCGGTCTCGACCCTGAGGTTCGGGCGGTGCATCACCGGATGGAGATAGCCGACCGCGGTCGAATGCCGCTTGCCGCGCCGGGTCGTGTTCTGGAACCAGGTCACACCTTCCTGGTGTCGCGCGTTGATGTCGGGGGATGCCGGGATGCCGGCCTCGACGGCGGCCTCGAGCAGCGCCTTCGAAACCTCGTTCTGCTCGGAAATGTCGGCGACGTTGAGCGGTCCGCCGACGCCGTGGAATTCGCACTCGCCGCGCTCCTGGTGCTCGGCGCGGCGGAAATAGGGAAGCACGTCGTCGTAGGACCAGCCGGTGCAGCCCATCTGCCGCCAGCCGTCATAATCGGCCGCCTGGCCGCGGATGTAGAGCAGGCCGTTGATCGACGAGGAGCCGCCGAGCACCTTGCCCTTTGGCCATTTGTGCTTGCGCCCGCCGCTGGAGGCGTCCGGTTCCGTCTCGTACAGCCAGTTCACCTTCGGGTCGTTGAGGGTCTTGCCGAATCCGATCGGCGTATGGACCATCATGTTCGACCAGAAGTTCTTCGGGTTGCGCAGCGGCCGGTCGTCGCCGCCCGCCTCGAGCAGCAGCACCTTGGTGTTCGGGTCGGCCGAAAGCCGGTTGGCGAGCACGCAGCCCGCGCTGCCCGCGCCCACGATCACATAATCGGCAACGATCTGCTCGCTCATGGTCCATCCTCTCTCGACGCTCGCGCCGGTCGGCACGGGGTCCGCTTCTGGTCTTCCTACTCGGTCGCGCCGGCTTGTTCGCCGGCCTCGACCAAAGGCCGCGCCCTATCAAAGGCGCCCCTTCCGTTCCAGCCCGCAGCCCCCGGGATCGGTGCCGCGCGGCATTGACCGCGCCGTCCAATTTGTATGTAATGCATCCTAATTTCACCCCGGTCAAAACACAAGCAGGGGGTACGGAGAGGAACCATGGCCGACGTCACGCTCTACCATTGGGAGCCCAACGCCAATTCCGGCAAGCCGATGCTGACCCTGGCCGAAAAGGGCGTCGAGTACGACAGCCACTATATCGACATGCTGAACTTCGACCAGCACAAGCCGGAGTATCTCGCCGTCAATCCCAACGGGACGATCCCGGCGATGCGCCACGGCGACAAGGTGCTGACCGAATCCACCGCGATCATGGAATATGTCGACGATGCGTTCGACGGCCCGCGGCTGATGCCGCAGGACCCGCGCGAGCAATGGCGCGCCCGCTGGTGGATGAAGTTCATGGACCAGTGGCTCGGGCCGTCGTTCAGCATGATCGGATGGAGCATCGGCGTCGGCCCGGCGGTCCGCGACAAGGACCCGAAGGAGCTGGAAGCGGCGATCGAGCGCATCCCGCTGCCCGAGCGTCGCACGGCATGGCGCAAGGCGATCTACAATCTCTTCTCGGAAGACGAGCTTGCCGAATCCCGCCGCCGGATCGGCATCGGCATCGACATGCTGAGCCGGGCGCTGAAGTCCCGCAAATGGATCGCCGGCGACAGCTATTCGCTGGCCGACATCAACCTGTTCAACAGCGCCTATTTCCTGCCGCTGTCGCAGCCCGATTTCGTCAACGACGAGAAGACTCCGGAGATCATGGAGTGGCTGCGCTCGATCTACGACCGGCCGGCGACGCGCAGGACCTGGAAGATGGCGCGCACCGCGATGGGCGACCGTGTGAAGATCCTGGAAAGGGAGCCGAGCTAATGGCCCTGACCCTCTATCATGGCGAGCCGAACGGCCCGTCGCTTACAGTCCTCGCCGCTTTGTTCGAGAAGCGCGTCGATGCCGACCTCGAGCGCATCGACCTCACCCGCGGCGAGCGCCACAGCGCGGTCCCCGATCGCACCGACGAGATCGACATGAGCGTCGAGGGCGAAGGTCCAGTGCTGGTCGCCGACGGCGTTCCGATGGCCGACAGCGTCTTCGTCGCCATCTATCTCGACGAGGTCGGCAACGGCCCTGCGCTCCGCCCCGCCGATCCCTACGAGCGCTGGGAGATGATGACCTGGTGCCGCTACGTCATCGAGCGGATCGCACCGGCCGCCGCCTATCTCGGCACGCGAGACCATCTGGTCCCGGCGCTACAGGCCATGAGCGATGCCGATTTCGACGCCACCGTCGGCCGCATCCGGAGCTCCGACCTCGCCCGCCGCTGGCGCGAGGAGCGGGCAGGGGAATTTGACGACGCGAAGATCGCCGACTCCCGGACCAAGGTCGGCCAGCTCATCGAGCGGCTGGAGAAGAAGCTCGACGGCGACTGGATCTTCTCTAACTTCTCGATCGCCGACCTGGAGACCTACGCCTGGCTCGCCGGCATGCAGGACCTGGTGCCGGACGCCTTCGCCAACGCCCCCCGGACCAAAGCCTGGCTCCAGCGCGTCGAGCACCGCCCTTCGGTCCAGAAGGCCCTCGGCCTTGCCACCTCCAACGATCCCCGGCGCGTCTGGGCAATCGGCCCCGAAATCAATCGATGGGGATGAGTAGGTAGGCGATGCCCCGCATCGCCTAGCCGTGTCCGGGGGACACGGCGACCTACTCATGGTAGGCGATGCCCCGCATCGCCGAGCCGTGTCCGGAGGACACGGCGACCTACTCGTAATCTCCCCTCCCGCTTGCGGGAGGGGCCGGGGGTGGGCACTATCCCCGCACAAAATCAAATGGGTGGGGAGCCGGATGCGTAATTCGAGGTGGGTAGCTGCCGTTGCAGCGCTACTGGCAGTCGCCGGCTGCAATCGGACTCCGGACAAGAACAATACGACTGCTTCGCCCGCCGCCCCCATCACAGGCGCAGCCGGCGTCGACGATGCCCGCCTGGTCAATGCCGATGCCGAGGACGGCAACTGGCTGACCTACGGCCGCACCTACAACGAGCAGCGCTTCAGCCCGCTGGCCGCGATCAGCGATTCGAACGTCGGCCAGCTCGGCCTCACCTGGTTCGCCGACCTCGAGACTGCGCGCGGCCAGGAGGCCACGCCGATCGTCGTCGACGGCACGCTCTACGTCTCGACCGCCTGGTCGATGGTGAAGGCGTTCGACGCGAAGACCGGCAGATTGCTCTGGTCCTACGATCCCAAGGTCGCGCGCGAGATCCTGGTCAAGACCTGCTGCGACGCGGTCAACCGCGGCGTCGCCGTCTACAAGGGCAAGGTTTATGTCGGCGCGCTCGACGGCCGGCTGATCGCGCTCGATGCCGCCACCGGCGCTCCGGTCTGGACGACCCAGACCTTCGATCCCAGGCTTGCCCATACGATCACCGGCGCGCCGCGCATCGTGAAGGGCAAGGTGATGATCGGCGCGGCCGGCGCCGAATACAACGTGCGCGGCTTCATCACCGCCTATGACGCCGAGACCGGCAAGATGGTCTGGCGCTTCTACACCATCCCCGGCGACCCCGCGAAAGGCTTCGAGCAGCCCGCCTTGGAGCGCGCCTCGAAGACCTGGATGGGCCAATGGTGGAAGCTGGGCGGCGGAGGCACCGTCTGGGATTCGATCACCTACGATCCCGAGCTCGACCTGCTCTATTTTGGCACCGGCAACGGCGACCCCTGGAACGCCGAGGTGCGCAGCCCGGGCGGCGGCGACAATCTCTACACCAGCTCGATCGTCGCGGTGAAGCCCGACACCGGCGAATATGTCTGGCACTTCCAGGAGAATCCGAACGACCGCTGGGACTTCGATTCCACCCAGCAGATCATGATCGCCACGCTCCCGGTGAACGGGGCGCCGCGCAAGGTGATCCTCCACGCGCCGAAGAACGGCTTCTTCTACATGCTCGACGCGAAGACCGGCCAGTTCCTGTCGGCCAAGCCGTTCACCGCCGTCACCTGGGCGACCGGCATCGACCCGAAGACCGGCCGCCCGCGCGAAGTCCCGGCCGCTTTCTGGGACAAGACCGGCATGCCCTTCGTCTCGGTGCCCGGCGCGGGCGGCGCGCACAGCTGGCAGCCGATGGCGTTCAGCCCGAAGACCGGCCTGGTCTACATCCCGGTCAACGAAGCGGCCTTCCCCTATGCCGCTCCGGACGAGCCGTGGAAGCCCTCGCCGATCGGCTTCAATACCGCCACCGACGGTGGCAAGGTGGCGATGCCCGCCGACAATGCCGCCCGCCGGGCGGCGCTCGAAGCGACCACCGGAGCGCTGGTCGCCTGGGACCCGGTCGCGCAGAAGGTGGCGTGGAAGCACCAGTACAAGGGCCCCTGGAACGGCGGCACGCTGGCCACCGCCGGAAACCTCGTCTTCCAGGGCACCGCCGCCGGCACCTTCAACGCTTACAGTGCCGACAAGGGCAGCCTGCTCTGGTCGGCGCCCGTGCAGACCGGAATCATCGCCGCGCCGATCGCCTACAGCGTCGACGGCGAGCAATATGTCGCAGTGATGGCCGGCTGGGGCGGTGTCTGGGACGTCGCGACCGGCGTGCTCGCCGACAAGTCCGGCCCGACTAGGAATGTCAGCCGCCTCCTCGTCTTCAAGCTTGGCGGCAAGGGAGCGCTTCCCGCCGCGCGTCCGGTCGAGAAGATGCCGCTCGACCCTCCGCCAGTCACCGGCACACCCGAGCAGATCGCCCACGGCGGCAATCTGTTCGGCCGCTTCTGCAGCGTCTGCCACGGCGACGCCGCAGTCGGCGGATCGCTCAATCCGGACCTCAGGCACAGCGGCGCCATCAACTCCGCCGACAGCTTCCGCGCCGTGGTGCTCGGCGGCATCTTGAAGGAGCACGGCATGGTCAGCTTCGCCGTCGCCCTCAAGGACCCCGACGCCGAAGCCATCCGCCACTACCTCATCAAGCGCGCCAACGAGGACAAGGCGCTGCAGGAAGCGGGGAAGAAGGCGCCGCGATAAACTGCTCGCGGGCTGAGCCCGCCTCGGGGGAGCGCTTATGACTGCACTGGCCGACTCTTCCGCCACGCGTGCTTCCGGCCGGCGCATGCTGCGCACCGACGCGCAAAGCCTTGCCCATTTCGGTGATCCGTTCCGGCCGCTCGAACCCGAATGCAAGGTAGTCCAATTCGAGCGGCCGCTGTCCGAGGAGGAGTTTCGTCGCGCCGGCGCTCTGGTTGCGGATCGGCCCGATATCCAGCTCTACGTCTACGGGCGCGCGACCCGGGATCTGGACTTCCTGCGCCATTTTCCCGCCATCCGCCGCCTGCACATCGCGCTGTGGGAGCTCGAGGACATCGGCGGCCTTGCAGCGGCGTTGCCCCAGCTTTCCGACCTCACCTTCGGCCGCACCCGGAAGCGATTCTCGCTTGATTTCCTCGAAACGGGCAAGCAGCTCGACCGGCTGTTTCTGGTCGGTCACAAGCAGGGAATCGATGCAGTCGGCGCGCTCGTTGGCCTCGAGGAGCTTGGGCTGAGCGGCATTACCCTCGATGATCTTTCTATCCTTCTTCCGCTCTCCAAGCTGCGCAAGCTCAACCTGTTCCTCGGCGGCACGAAGGACCTTCGGCTGCTTCCTAGAGTTGGCCTACTGGAGGAGCTGTGGCTGATGCGGATCACCGGCCTGGCCGATCTCGACGTGCTGAAGGAAATGCGGGACCTCGTCCGGCTTCAACTCGACTGGATGCGCAACGTGACCAGCTTGCCCAGCCTCTCACCGCTCACGAAGCTGGCGAGCGTGCGTCTGGACACGATGAAGGGCCTGCGCGGCCTCAAGTCCGTCGCGGCCGCTCCGGGACTGAAGCGACTCGCGGTGGTGACCATGCCTCAACTCAAGCCAGAGGACTTTGCCTGTCTCCAGGGCCATCCGAGCCTCACGGAATTGTGGGCATTCCCTGGCGGAAAGAAGGTGAATGGGGCGATCAGAGCGATGTTTCCGGGGATCGCTCGCTCCGCGGGGAAAGATCCCGACATGACGCCCGATCCCGCATCCGGAAAATAGCGGACACCACGAGCTTCAGCGACACCAACGGGCTCGCATCGGATGGGCACGTCAGAGCTTGGATCGGTCCGACGGCGTCCATCCGGCCGGCTCGACGTCCCTGCGCATCAGGCGGAGCGCCAGTCCGGCGGCCGTTCCCACCGCGATGGCAATCGTGAGGTCGGTAACGACCGTCAAGATCATCGTCAGGAAGAACAAGGTGCGGTCGCCCGGCCTTAGCTTCAGCCGTTCGGCCCAGCGTCCGGGCTCGCTCATGATCCAGGCGGTCAGGATCAGCAGGCCGGCCAGCGCGGGCATCGCCAAATAGCCGACCAGCCACCCGGCCCCGAGCGTGATCCCGAGAATGGTCAGCGCATGCACGATCCCGGCGACCGGCGTTCGGCCGCCGGCGCGAACGTTGGTTGCCGTTCGAGCGATCGCGCCGGTCGCGGGCAGGCCCCCGAACAGGGGCGAGGCGATGTTCGCCGCGCCCTGCGCGAGCAGTTCCGCATTGGGCCGATGGCTTCCCCCGATCATGCGGTCCGCGACGATGGCGGAGAGAAGCGATTCCACGCCGGCCAGGAAGGCGATGACGAAGGCGGACGGCAGCAGCTCGCTCACCCGCGCAACGCTGACATGCGGCAGCGTCGGCATCGGCACTCCGGCGGGCAGCGCGCCGAACCGCAACTGGATCGTGTCGACCGGCAAGGAGAACAGGGCAACCGCGCCCGAAGCTGCGGCAATGATCAGCAGCGATCCGGGCATGGAGGGCGCAAAGCGGCGAAGCAGCGCAATGCCGGCGATCGACGCGACGCCGATGGCCAGCGCATGGCTATTGATTGCGTCGCGAGCAGCCCAGAGTATCGGCAGTGCCCTGACCAGGTCGGCGGGCACCTTGGCTTCCGAAAGGCCGAGCAGGTCCTTGAGCTGGCTGACCGCGATGATCAGCGCAATGCCGACCGTGAACCCTTCGATGACCGGCTCCGGCACCAGGGCGATGAAGCGGCCGGCGCGGATCAGGCCGCCGATCACGAGGATCAGCCCGGCCATCAGCGTCGCCAGCAGCAGGCCATCGAACCCGTGTTGTGTAATGACGCCATAGACGACCACGATGAAGGCGCCGGTGGGTCCGCCGATCTGAACTCTGCTGCCGCCGAGCAGTGAGATCAGAAGCCCGCCTATGATCGCCGTAACGAGGCCTGCCTTCGGGTCCGCCCCGGACGCGATCGCGATGGCTATGCTCAACGGCAGGGCAACCAGAGCGACGGTCACTCCGGCGAAGGCATCGCCGAGGAACGTGCGCCACGAATAATCGTGCATGGTGGTCAGGAGCTTGGGCTTCACGAGTCGGCGCCAGGCAGTGAGTCGAGACGGTTCAATGGTCCGGACCGGCCGCGCGTCCAATGGACGAAGCTTGCCCAGCTCAAACCGATGCGCGCCGAGAACGGGCGGTCATCGTCAGCCCGCGATCCTGATCACGACTTTCCCGAACAGATCCGGCCCCATCTGATACTTGAACGCCTCGGCGGCTTCCTCGAACGGGAAGGTCTTGTCGATCACCGGATGGATGTTGTTGGCCTCGACGGCGCGGTTGAGGTCGAGATGCATCGCCTTGCTTCCGACCATGATGCCGCGCAGCGACGCGCCCTTGAACATCAGCACGTGCGGCGTGTTGTCGCCGCCCCGCGTCATCACGCCGATCATCGCGATCTCGCCGCCCGGGCCGACGGCCTGCATCGACTGGGGCAGGGTGCCGAAGCCGCCGACCTCGACCACCTTGTCGAAGCCGATCACGCCGGCCGCCTCGGCCGCCGCGGCGTGCCAGTCTTCGCGCGCCTTGTAGTTGACGCCGTAAGTCGCGCCCAATGCCTTCGCCCGCTCGAGCTTCTCGTCCGAAGACGAGGTGATGGTGATGTTCGCCCCGCCCGCCTCGGCAAGCTGCAGGGCCAGGATCGACACGCCGCCGGTGCCGAGCAGCAGCACCGTCTGCCCCGGCTTGAGCGGCTGCACGCCGTTGACCAACCCATTCCACGCAGTGACCCCGGCGCAGGGCAGGCAGGCGGCTTCGTCGAAGTCGAGGTTGCGCGCGTTGTGCACCACGCCGGTCTCGGGCAGCACGACATAGTCGGCGAGCATGCCCGGCGCGTTGGGCGAGCCCAGCGCCTTGGCCGGTCCGCGCGGCGGCCCGTCGACCCAGTTCATGAAGAAGGTCGACGATACCTTGTCGCCGGCCTTGAACTGGGTGACCCCCTCGCCGACTTCCTCAACGACCCCCGAGCCGTCGGACAGCGGCACCACGTCGACCGGCAAGGGATCGGGCGTATAATTGCCGAACACCCGGTCGCGGAAGTTGATCGACGCGGAATGGACGCGGATCAGCACCTCGCCGCGGCCCGGACGCGGCGTCTCCTCCTCGACCAGCTTCAATGCGGCAAGATCGCCGGCGGTCGAGCCGGCCGGCATCACATATTTACGCATCCTGGTCCTCCTTCATTTCCTCGGCCGCCCGCGCCTTGAGGATGTGCTTCTGCACCTTGCCCGATGCGGTGCGCGGGATGGTGTCGGTAATCACGAACGAGGCCGGCACCTTGTACTTGGCGAGCCGGCCGGCGACATGCGCGCGCACCGTCTCGGCATCGAGGCTGTGGCCGGCCCGCGGGATGACATAGGCGCGGCCGACCTCGCCCCACTTCTCGTCGGGGACTCCGACCACCGCCGCTTCGGCGACCTCATCCAGCTCGGCGATCGCGGATTCGACCTCGACCGGATAGACGTTTTCGCCCCCCGAGATGAACATGTCCTTCCGCCGGTCGACCAGATAGTAGAAGCCGTCGGCGTCGCGCATCGCGGCATCGCCGGTGCGGAACCACCCCTCGACGAACGCTCGCGCCGTCTCCTCCGGATTGTTCCAGTAGCCCGAGGTGATGCTCGGGCCCGCCAGCCATAGCTCCCCGGTCTCGCCCACCGCCACGTCCTTGCCGTCGTCGCCGACGATCCGCACCTGGATGCCGACATAGGGCAGGCCGCACGCGCCCGCCTTGTCGTGGGCGAGCGTCATGTCGTCCATCGGCATCCCGAAGTTCGAGCCGGTCTCCGACATTCCGAACCCGTCCGACATGCGGATTCCGGCCTTGAGGAAGCGCTGGAGCTGCGCCGGCGGGCTCGCCCCGCCGACCGCCCAGATCTGGATGTGGTGCAGCGTCTTCGGGTCGAACCCGGGCTCCTGCCAGATCCGCTGCGCCATCTGCGGCACCGAGAAATAATGAGTGATTCCAAGCTCCGGATCGGTGAGCCGCTGCAGCGTCGTCTGCGTGTCGAACCCCTTGGAGATCAGCACCGTGCCGCCGGCCTGGATCGGCACTCGCACCGCCGCGAAAATGCCCGCGGTGTGGAACATCGGCATGTCGCACAGGAAGACGCTGTCGCGGGTCACCTCATTGCCGAAGATGAAGTTGAGGCAGCTGAAGAAGGCATTGGCCTCGCTCAGCACGACCCCCTTGGGCCGGCCGCTGGTCCCCGACGTGTAGAGGAAGGTCGCCGGCTCCTCGAAAGCGCGCCGCGCGGAAGGGGGCGGGGAGGCGGGCGCATCC
>JADMIO011000861.1_pt1 | contig 12093 bp, 9 predicted proteins | sample 8958161 | NCBI WGS metagenome assembly JADMIO01 (sample SAMN16585339, study PRJNA669376) | soil metagenome | isolation source: Crop rotation soil | place: USA: Cullars Rotation, Alabama | collected 2011 | reverse complement strand
AACGCCGGTGGCTGGAATGGGAATTATTGGCACGATGGCAACACGGGAAAAGGGACCAAATGGGTGCGCTATACGCCCAATCTTCCGGCGACCGCCGCCTACGATGTCTATGCCTGGTGGGTGGCAGATCCCAACCGCGCTACCAACACGCCCATTGATATCGTTCACGCCACCGGAACTAACCGCGTATTGGTAAACCAGCGGAACAGCAGCGGAGGATGGTTCAAACTGCTGACTACGAATTTCAACGCCGGCTCCGTTTCGAGCGCCACCATTCGCAACGATAACACGCCCTCCGGCTACGTCATCGCCGACGGTATCCGCTTTCTGCAGGTGGGAAACATTACGCTTCCGCCGCCAACCATCGAAATCGTGGCCAGCGACGCAGTCGCGGCTGAGTTCGGAACCAACACGGCGCGATTCAGCATTGTCCGAAGCGGCGATACCAATCCCGTCGTGCCCATCAGCTATAGCATAAGCGGAACCGCCAGCAACGGAGTGGATTATCTCTCTCTCCCAGGCAGCCTCAGCCTGGCCTCGGGGGCGGTGTCCACAAACATTCTCATCACCCCCATTCCGGACAATTTGGTGGAAGGAAGTGAAACGGTCACCCTTGCCCTGCTGCCCTCCACGAACTATACGCTGACGTCCTTGAGCAACGCCGCGATTGTCATTCAGGACCGCCCCGTTGACGCGTGGCGCCTAGCTAACTTCGCTGAGGGCGAACTTGCAAACGCCGCGATCAGCGGTGATCTCGGCGACCCGGACAATGACCAATTCTCCAACCTGACCGAATATGCGCTCGGCTTGCCCCCCAAAGATCCGGCCTCCACCAACCGGCCCATTGCCAGCATTGAGGGCGGCTATCTGACTCTGACCTACACCCGTTCCAAATCCGCCACTGATGTTGCTGTCACGCTTGAGGAATCGGATGATTTGATGACGTGGCAGTCAGGACCAGCCTATACGCAGCTGATTAGTCTGGTGGACGAGGGCGCAATTCAGCGCGTGACCGTGCGGATAGTGTCGCCTGTGACTGCCGCGACGAAAGCCTTTCTGCGCCTGAAGGTCACTCGGCTCTAGAGTCTGGATGGGCAATGAGGCCAAAGCGGCAGGGGACTGACCGCACTCCATAACCTGTCGGATATCGTGTATTTCAATGACTCGCGAAGTGTCTTGGAGTGCGCACAGTCCTCTGCCGCTTTGGCTCCAGTGCTGCCTTAGGCCGGGGTATTCGCTTTGCGAAACTTCCGCCGTGCCGCGAGAACTCCCAAACCAAGCAACGCAAACGAAACAACTCCCGGTTCCGGAACCGTAACGGTAAATGCCTGGATGCCTTGGTTCGAGCTCATCGCATACAGCCGTTTCGAATAGGTCCCATCACCGTTATCAATGGTATCGCTCCAGGCAAGTTCACCCGTTCCGTTGCCGTTGGCGGTCAATACTCCTGAAGTATTATTGCCGCTGACGAGATATACGGGCGCGCTCGGATCGCTCACATCATACAGGCTCACATGAGAATCGCCGATGCTCTGCACCGCGAGAATGGCTTTCCCGGCCAACAGGGTGTAGCCCAGCAGACGATCTGCCGTCGCTCCGGCAGGATCCGGAATAGCCGGGCTGTTTATCAGCGTCCCGCTCGCTCCGGAAAACGTTGTATTGCGATACAACGAGCTTCCAGCCGTTCCGAGCACATGTCCGGAATCAACAAACGTAATGCCCAAACGGAAATCTCCGGCATTCGGAGGCGTGCCAGTGAAGCCCACCGCCGTTGCAGTGCCCGCTGTCGGATCAATGATGGCATACCCATTATTTCCGGCGACTGCGGGCGTGCTATTGTAGCCTGCGGCAATAAGCGTCGAACTCCCGCTGCCGATTATCGCCAAATCGTCTCCAATCCGCGACCCGGCTAACCCGGCGTTACCGGAATACGCCACGGTGGCAACAGAACCTTCCGTCGCCCAACGGTAAACCTTAAACGGACTCGTGGTGGATTGGGTCGTGAGATTCGCCACGTAAATTGCCCCATCACCACCCACGCCCATGGTGCTGATGGCGAACGTTCCACCACTGACACCGGCGGTGTTCAAAAACCCAAGATCCGCTCCCGTAACCTGGTCCAGAATTCGAACGAACGTCCCGCCGGTGCGGCTTGGCAGGTAAACATGACCATTGCCGTAAGCGAGACCGCGCTCATTGTTCGCCGTTCCAAGGAAAGTGTAACCGCCTTCGCCCGGCGCCAGCCAACCGTCGCCGCCGCCCCAACTCGTGTAGGCGCTCATGGTTACCTGCGCTGGGGCCGCGAGCGTGAGAAGAGATGAAGCCAGAACCAATGGGGTTAGAAAGATATTGCGTTTCATGCGTGCGATCAGGCTCGAATCTGTTCGGGCCTTGCTGAACCGAGGCTACGCTTCTCCACGGTCTAAGGTCAAGAAATTTTACCCACATGTTTATGTTGGCTTGCCTTGACTTTCGCCCAAAACCACGCACTAATTAGCCAATCATGTCCGTCTGGCCTGCAAAGGCGTTCACTCGCGCTTTTACCTTGATCGAACTGCTCGTCGTCATCGCCATCATCGCGATTTTGGCGGCCATGCTGATGCCGGCCTTGTCGAAAGCCAAATGTCGGGCCCAGACCGTCAACTGCATCAGCAATTTCAAGCAACTCCAGCTTTGCTGGACCATGTACGCCAACGATAACAACGATTTGTTCATCAATAACTGGTCTCCCGCCAACGATAAGTGCGGCTCTTTGGCTTGGGTTTCGGCGGGCAGCAAGCTGGGCATCGGCAGCTGGACCGGCAACGCCCGTCTGGATACCACCGATTATGCTATCAGAACCGGCCCGCTGTTCGCTTACAACTCCAGCGCGGCCATTTACCATTGCCCAGCCGACCGCTCGACCGTGTATGGCTCCGGTGGGGTTTTGCGGTCGCGCAGCGTTTCCATGTCCGTTGCTGTGAATTGGACTGTGGGCGATGCTCCGCCGCCCCCCACTCCTCCCACCAACAGTTTTCTTAAGCTGGGCGAAGTCAGAAGACCGTCGCCTGTCGAGTGTTCGGTGTTCATTGATGAAGCCGCCGACAGCATTGACAACAACGTCATTGGCATTCACCAGGGCACTGCGTCCAATCCGGAAGGCGGTGCCTATGCGTATTGGAATACGCCCACGACTCGCCACTGCAACTCTGGCGTGCTCGGGTTCGTGGATGCCCACGTTGAACAATGGAAATGGCTCGATCATTGGATTGTGGACGCCAACAACATTTTTGACGATGGCAATGGACCAATTGGCCCAGCCTTCGAAGCGCCCAGCAGCAGCGCTGACCGCGACCTGAAGCGCTTGAAGCGTACGGTGCCGACGGTCGGCCCTTGATGGCAGACCGTGCCGCTGTGCGCGTCCGGCGCGCGGGCGATGAGTTTGGTTGACATTGAGTGACAGACATGTAATGAGAATCTGAATTGCCCAGCGCCTTTTGACTTTAGTCGTACAATAAACAAACTTGCTACTATGAAACCCCTCGCTCAAAACGCATCTCCAAGGCTCCCTTTCGCTCTGACAGTTTTTGCCCTCGGTGGCCTGCTCTCGGCAAGTACGAGCTACGCTCCGGCTCAATCGTATTCCCTGACGCCCGCATGGCAGGTTCTGCCAGTTAATAATACCAATGGTTTGCCTGCAGGAAACATCAGCAACTCGGGAAATACAGACCGCGGGCTGACCTATAACGCCGCCTCGAACCATGTGATTTTAGGCACTCGAACGGGAGGCAATGGAGCGTTCGCCTTTGACGCAGCGACCGGAACTTATACCAATGCGAATTTGAGTTTGGATATGACAGGAGTGGCGGGAGGCAGCGTTCTCGCCTGGGATGCCCTGCTGGCATCGGATGACGGGAAGGTCTTCGGGTTCAACGTCTCTCAAACCACGTTCAAGATATACCTTTGGACCAACTATTCCTCGCCTCCCTACATTGCTTACGGTCCCGCCGACCCAAGCTCCGGGACGCTTGGTTCGTTTCGCGTAGGGGACATTGGCGCAATCCGTGGTTCCGGTTCAAGTATAGAGATCCTGGCTGGAACGGCAGCGGCGGGCGCCACCACCAACGCGTTTATTTTCCGCACCACCAACGGTTTCGATTTCATCCCCACTCTTATCAATGTTCCCGGAACGGTGAGCGGTGACTTCCGCTTCGGCCTCACGTTCTACACGAACAACACCTTCCTGGCGAAACAAACCGGACAGTCCATGCGCCTGATTCAGTATCCGGCCAACTACGGCAGTTTCACGGTAGTGACCGGGACGGTCATCGCCAACGTTAGCTTCCCGGCCGGAAACGATCCGGCCATCATCACTTACGAGCCGAATTCGAAACTGCTCGCTGGCATCGTCGGCACTGGCAGCGCAGTGGCGCCCAAGGTCGTCCTGTTTAACCTCGCCAATGTTTCCAGCCCCGTCCCCGTCTCCACCAATACGTTCAATGCGGCCAATGCCAATGGCAATGCCACGGGCGCGATCGCCTTTGGCGGAGCGGGCAAGACGAACGACGTCTTCTCACTTTGGACCAATGACGGCATCCTTGCTTCGCTGATCAATTTTACCCCGGCGGTCACGCCACCGAGCGTTGGGCCGGTTGCCGGCGCCACGGTTTACACCAACATCGGTTCTTATACCTTGACCGCCAGCGCCAGCGGTTCATTGCCTTTGAGCTATCAGTGGTATTACAGCGCGAACAGCGGGGGGCCGTTTGCCGCCATTGGCCTGGCTACGAACGGCTCGATTATCATTACTCCAACGACGGTTTCGACGGGCGGTTACTACCGGGTGATTGTGACCAATTTGGCTGGCGCCGCGACCAGCGCCCCTCCTGCTTTGTTGACCGTTTTGTCTCCAATAACCAGCACGAATGTCAGCGTCCTGTGGAGAGCGGTGGTCGGCTCCCAACCTTTCTTGCTGTCCAGCGACTATGGCACACGGGGCATTGCCTATTCAGCCTACAGCAATGTCGTTCTGGTGGCGAGCCACTCTGCCAGTTCCAATGGAATTTATCTTATGGATGGAAACACCGGCTCACTCGTCGGCGCCATGAATGCCGCGGGCCTGGACCCGAATGGCACCTTCGGCGTGGACCAGGTCGGTGTTGCAGACGATGGCGTCGTTTACGCCTGCAATTTGGCAGCATCCGGCCAGAAGCTGGACATCTATTCCTGGTCGAGCGCGGATCCGGCAGCATTTCCGAACCAGGCGTACGGCCCGGATGGTCCTGACAATCCCGGCAATGGCTCTCTGGGCCGCTGGGGAGACACCATGGCCGTGCGCGGCGCCGGCACCGGAACGCAGATCATTATGGGCTCCTACCTTACGGGCACGAACGTCGCCTTGTTTACGACCTCCGACGGCGTCACTTTCACGCCGATGATCATCAATATCACCGATGTTCCGGCCGGCTTCGCGGGCCTGGGCATTGCCTTCGGCTCCGGGAACACGTTCTACGCAAAAACCGCCGGCTCCAGCCCGCAGGGTAACCTGCGCCTCTGCTCGTTCGACACCAACACGCTGACCGGCGCAACCTTATTGAGTTATACCGCCGGCTCTCACGTTCCGACCAGCATGACCGGCATTGGTGCGGACGTTACCAATAAGATCCTCGCCGCCACTGTCGTTGGCGACATTCCACACGATTTGCAACTGCTCCAATTGAGCGGCAACGCCAACCCGCCCGCTCTGTTTAACCAGTCGTTTTATCCGTCGTTCAACGCCAACGTCCAATTCAATGCTGCAGTTGCCATCGGCGGAGGCCGGGCCTATTCCGTCGACGCGAATAATGGCATCATCGCCCTCAGCTATACAGTGCCCGTGCTGCCACCAGCTCCCACGATCACCGATGTAAGCCATGCCGGAACCTCAACCACCGTCACCTGGACCACCTTCAATGGCCGGAATTATCAACTTCAATCGCGCGACTCATTGACCAGCGGTGCCTGGGCCAATGTAGGTTCACCCGTCGTCGGCTCCGGCCCCACCGCCAGCGCCACGGATACCTCCGCCACACCCACCAGCCGTTTCTACCGCGTATCGGCGTACTGACCGCTAGCACCCAGTATCCTCGGCTCGACTGTTGCCTGCGCTGCGAGTATCATTTCTTTAATGAGCGTAGTTGACACTGAGAATTTGCCGGACGCACAGGGACATTTCGGGCCCTATGGCGGCCGGTTCGTGCCGGAAACCTTGATGCATCCGCTGCAGGAGCTGGAGGAGGAATATTATCGGTCCCAAAAGGACCCGGAGTTCCAGCGTGAATTCGAATATTATCTGAAAGAGTTTTGCGGCAGGCCCACGTCCCTTTATTTCGCCGAGCGGCTCACGCGCGAACTCGGCGGAGCCAAAATCTATCTCAAACGCGAAGATCTGCTGCACACCGGCGCGCATAAGATCAATAACTGCATCGGCCAGGTGTTGTTGGCGAAACGAATGGGCAAAACCCGCATCATTGCCGAAACCGGCGCTGGCCAGCATGGCGTGGCCACCGCGACCGTCGCCGCCATGTTTGGCTTCAAATGCGTTATCTACATGGGAGCAGTGGATTGCGAACGGCAATCGCTGAACGTATTCCGCATGAAAATGCTGGGCGCGGAAGTCGTGCCCGTCAAAGCCGGCCAAAAAACTCTTAAAGAAGCCATTAACGAAGCGATGCGCGATTGGGTCACGAATGTCCGAACTACTCATTACATATTAGGCACTGTCTATGGCGCGCATCCCTATCCTTTGATGGTGCGAAATTTTCATCGCGTGATCGGCGATGAAGCGCGGCGTCAAATCCTTGAAAAGGAAAACCGGCTGCCCGATTGTTTGATTGCGTGCGTCGGTGGCGGATCGAATGCCATGGGCCTCTTTTATCCATTCCTGCAGGATGAATCTGTGCGAATGGTCGGTGTCGAAGCCGGCGGCGAGGGCATCGAGGCCGGCAAGCATGCGGCGCGTTTTCAAGGCGGCTCGCTCGGAGTCTTGCAAGGCACGCGCTCGTTCCTGCTTCAGGATGAGGATGGCCAGGTCCAACTCACGCACAGTGTCTCGGCGGGTTTGGATTATGCGGCAGTCGGTCCCGAGCACGCCTGGCTGCGCGACAAAAAGCGCGTCGAATACACTTACGCCACCGATGACAAAGCACTGGAAGCCTTCATGAAGCTGGCGCGCCTGGAAGGCATTATTCCTGCGCTGGAGTCGGCGCACGCGGTCGCGGAGGTGATTGTGCGCGCTCCGAAGATGAAGAAAGACGAATTGGTGATCGTAAACCTGTCTGGACGCGGTGATAAGGATGTCTCGCAGGCGGCGGCGAAGGTCGGTTTGCAAATGCCGGTTTAATTGATTAACGTTGAGCTATGACGGTTCTTACGCCGCCAGCAACACATCGGTTCACCAGAGAAGATTACCATCGCATGGGGGAAACGGGTGTTCTCCCACCAAAAGCGCGGGTCGAACTGCTGGACGGAGAAATCATAGATATGTCACCTATAGGGCCGTTTCACGGAGGGGTCGTCGGCAGATTGATTCGTTTGTTCGCCGAAGCTTCAAAAGGACGCTGGTTCGTGTGGGCGAGCTCGATGAATTTGGACGAGCATTCGGAACCACAACCGGACCTGATGCTCCTTAAACCCTCAGCTACGGATTATACCGACGAGCTTCCGGCGCCCGAGGACATCCTCCTCCTCGTCGAAGTCTCCGACTCTTCCCTGAGCTACGATCGCGGCCGCAAATTGCACGCTTATGCTCGCGCGGGTATCCCCGAAGTGTGGATCGTAAACCTTAGCGACGAGGCCATAGAGATTTACCGAGAGCCTGGTCTCGCGGGCTATGGTTTCACGGAAACCCGGCGAGCCGGCCAGAAGGTCTCTCCTCTAGCTTTTCCCGATGTGCAAGTGGACATCTCTTCGCTGTTGAAGTAACGACAACAACAGAAACCGCCTCGTGACGTGCATCAAGGCAGTTCAGTTTTTGTTCGCCTTGGCGGTGCGCGTTTTTCATACTGGCCCCGGATGAAATCAATGACCGGATACGGGCGCGGCGATGCCTCTCAGGACGGCTTCAAGATTACCGTCGAGCTCAGTTCGGTGAACCGGAAGCAAAGTGAAATCTCGGTCAATCTGCCTCGGGAAATGGAAATGCTGGAGGCGCAGATGCGCGATCTCATTAACCGATATATAGCGCGTGGCCGGCTGACTGTGAGAGTGGGGCTTCATGCCGGCGCGAGCAAGCAATCGGCGCGCATGCATTTGAACATCCCCCTGGCAAAAGCCTACGCGCGCGAATTGGCTCGGCTTTCCAAACAACTGAAGCTGCCCGGACCGGTGACGCTCGATCATCTGGCCAGAGCGCCCGGCGTTTTCCAGACCGATGAACAAATCGCCGAAGAAGAGGATTTTTGGCCGGCCGTGGAAAAGGCGCTGAAAAAGGCACTGCAAGCGATGGTCAAAATGCGGCAGCGCGAGGGCGAGCATTTACGACAGGACCTGGCCGAGCGTGTTACCACGATGCGCAGGGCCGCCGCGAAAGTTCAAAAGAATGCGTCCGGCGTGGCGGAGCGTTATCGCAAACAATTGGTCGAGCGTATCAAGACGGCCGGTCTCGAAGCTCCGGGCACGGACGACGATCGGTTGCTCAAAGAAGTGGTCTATTTTGCCGATCGCTCGGATATCTCTGAGGAATTGACGCGGCTGCAAAGCCATTTCAAGCAGTTTGACGATTGCTACCGGTCCAAAGAGCCAGTGGGCAGGATGCTTGACTTTTTGGCGCAGGAGATGAATCGCGAGGTCAACACCATCGGCTCGAAAGCCAACGACAGCCTGATTTCGCGGGAGGTGGTTACCCTAAAAGCAGAGTTGGAAAAATTCCGGGAACAGGCGCAGAATGTGGAATGATGCTTGCGCGCACCGAACAACTTAAAGCCGAAAGCCCGGCCCGCACGATGCCCGTCACCAATCCATTGCTGGTCCTGATCTCTGCGCCGTCGGGCGGCGGAAAAACCACGCTTTGCCAGCAACTGCTGGCGGCACAACCACGAATGGCCCGCGCTGTCACCTGCACCACCCGCCCGTCCCGGGAGGGCGAGCATGACGGCGTGGATTATTACTTCCTCGATGCCGGTTCATTTTTGAAACGCGTCCAGGCCGGAAATTTTCTCGAACACGCGACGGTTTACGGAAACAGCTATGGGACGCTCAAAGCGGAGGTGCTCGGCAAGTTGCGCCAGGGAAAAGACGTTTTGCTGAGCGTAGATGTGCAGGGCGCGGCAACGATTCGTGAGCGGGCGGAGGAGGACCCGGAACTTAAGCGGTCGCTGGTGACGGTATTTCTGACTCCGCCGTCGCTGGGCGTGCTGGAAGCGCGTTTGCGTAAGCGTGGCACCGATTCGGACGCTGCGATACAAAAGCGCCTCAGCGTGGCGCGGCAAGAAATCGCGCAATGGAAGAACTTCAATTACCTCCTGATCAGCACGAGCATCAAAGAGGATTTGCGCCGGATGCAGGCCATCGTCGAGGCCGAGCAGATGCAAACCGGCCGGGTGCAGCCTCCCGAGTTTTGACGATTATGGGCGCGAACCAACTTCCCTCTCAAACTTTGTCTTAAACTTGGTGCAGCCGTCGTAATTTTAACAACAATATGGGCGCTGGGAAGCATGTGGTGTTGGGAGTTACCGGCTCGATTGCAGCGCACAAGGCGGCCGATCTCGCCAGCCAGCTCACCAAACAGGACTGCGATGTGCATGTGGTCATGACAGCAGATGCCTTGAAGTTCATCGCCCCGCTTCCGTTCAAGACCTTGTCGCGAAATCCGGTCATCACGGATTTGTATGACGAGGAAGAAGGATGGAAACCGTCACACATTCGCCTGGCGGATGAGACGGCGATGCTGCTGGTCGCGCCGGCGACCGCAAACGTCATCGCAAAGCTGGCGCATGGCATCGCGGACGACGCCCTGACCTGCATCGCATTGGCGTTGAACGTGCACGCTAAGCTGCTCATCGCCCCGGCGATGAACGGAAAAATGTGGCAGCATCCCGCTACGCGGCAAAACGTCGATACTTTGAAAGCGCGCGGCGTGGAATTCATCGGGCCCGACGAAGGTCTTCTTTCTTGCGGCTACGAAGGCATCGGTCGCCTGTGGCCGGTGGAGAAAATAGTCGCGGCGGCATTGGAACGGCTGCGGTAAAGCAACAGTTTCGCCGGGCGCAAGGATTGTCCCGGTGCGGCGTTTTCGCCCGGTAAACATTGAAATGAGCCTTTCGTTTTGCCACAATCAAGCTTGCTAATGCCCGGAAACTGCCGGGCCGGTTTGTGGTGATGAAAACCAGTTTTTGGAAACGGTTTGAGACGGCCCTCCGAACCCGCATCTCGCGGAGGGTTACCGGCTACCTGGACCGGATCATCACGATTCTGCGAATTCCGGCCCCAGGCACTCCGCAGCTCATTCAACGGATCACGGTGATGGAGCGCGATCTTGTCCTGCCGCTCAAGACGGCCGGAATTGCGATGCTCCTCTACTCGTTCTTTTTCTCCTCTTCATCGTGGATGAACCACGTTCTGGGCGAACTCGAAATCGCGGTCGAATCCACACAGTACATTTTCGGGATTTACATTATCATCAACGTTGCTTTCGCAACTCTCCTGCTGAATATCCGCAGGGTTCCTCTCCTGGTGACGGAATGGGCTGTGCTCATTATCAGTCTCGTTGATGGCATCTTCGTCGCAACGCTTACCCTGGTCACCGGCGGCCCGGACAGCGTGCTTTATTGGATTTTCCTAGCCTTGATCGTTCGCGGCGCAGTCAGCGTTCCTCGCGCAACGTCCCAGCTCATGTTGAACCTGACCTTGTGCGCTTACTTTGCGATCGCGTGCGTGATCAACATTGCCATCGTCGAAACCATGGACGAAGGCGCGCGCAATCTGATGGAATTGTCGGAGCGGCCCGTGGAATTGCTTTTGTTGCGCGTGTTGCTGCTGCTGTTGATGACTTCCTGCTGCTACGCGATCCAGGTGCTGTTGACGCGCCAGCGCCTCGCGGAAGAGGAACTGCGGGAGTTCGCGGTCCGGGAAGCTCAATTGCAATCCGCCGGCCGCCTGGCGGCCGAATTTGCGCATCAACTCAAGAACCCGCTCTCCATCATCAATAACGCGGCTTACTCCCTGAAGCGATCCCTGGCGGAGCGGAGCCCCGGGGCCGAACAAATCAAAATCATCCAGGAGGAGGTCGAGCGCTCGGACCGGATTATCACGCAGGTGATGGGCTACGCGCAACTCAGCGAGGGACGCGTCGAGAAGCTGGACTTGATGGAAGAATTGGACCGGGCGATTGCGGAAGTGTTTCCTTCGGCCGTGGATTCGAAAGTCGCGATCCACCGCGATTACGACGTCAGATTCCCGCCCATGCTGATGCACCGCCGCCATCTTTCAGAGACGCTCGTTAATTTGCTGCAGAACGCGCGCGAGGCCTTCAACGGCGCTTGCGGCAATGTATCGGTGGCGGCCCGCTGCCTGAGCGACTATTCCACCGAGATTTCGATTGTGGATGACGGACCCGGCATTCCAACGGAGAAGCACGAAAAAGTCTTTGAATCCTACTACACTACAAAGAAAAAGGGCACGGGCCTGGGCCTGGCTACGGTTAAACACAACGTCGAGCTCTACGGTGGATCGGTTCGCGTGGAATCCGAGCTTGGAAAGGGCGCGCATTTTACCATAATCTTCCCGGCCCGGACTTTGATGAGACTCGATAAAAGACTACAGCTATGACTGCCGCGCTGCCTCCCGTGCTCGTCATTGATGACGAGAAGAACATGCGTCTCTCGGTGAAGACGCTTTTGTCCGATGAGGGTTATGAGGCGCGCCTGGTGGAGTCGGCCGAGGAGGGGCTTGTTCTTCTGGGGCACGAAGAGTTCCTGATGGTCATTACCGACGCCCGGCTCGGGGGCATGAGCGGCTACGACTTTCTCGCAAAAGCGCGCGCGCAATGGCCGGACCTCCCGCTGTTGATGATCACGGCCTATGCGACGCCGAAACTGGCGGTGCAAGCCATCAAGGCAGGAGCAAACGATTATCAAT
>JADMIO010842102.1_pt1 | contig 12093 bp, 13 predicted proteins | sample 8958161 | NCBI WGS metagenome assembly JADMIO01 (sample SAMN16585339, study PRJNA669376) | soil metagenome | isolation source: Crop rotation soil | place: USA: Cullars Rotation, Alabama | collected 2011 | reverse complement strand
GTGCCGCCGCCGCAGCAGCCATGAGCATCACGCGCATCGCCGCCGCCCACGGCGCCGCCGCTGCTGCCAACACCGCCGCAGATCCGTCCGCTGCCGGCACGGCCGCCGCCGCCAATCACGTCGCGGAGGCCGCTGCCGCCGTCGCGGCCGCTGCTGCCGCCGCTGTTGCTTCGATGGTTGATTCCGAAGGAAGGTTTCAGCGCAGTGCGTCGAGGAGCCTTGTTACCTCGGGTACTGACCCCGCCGTCACGGCAACTGCTGTCGGAGCACCCGCTGGTGTCGTCGGAGCGCAAGTGGCCGCCTTCCGTCCGGCGCTGCCCCAGACGCCGGAGCGAGTGCCGGAGCACGGGCCAGGGAACAGGCAAGTACTGGAAGTGGGGCAGCAGCGGGGGGAGGCGCAGGAGCTGGGGCAGCAGCCAGGGGAGGCGCAGGAAGCGGGACAGATGCTGGAGGACGTGCAGGAGCCGGCAGAGGAGCAGATGATGAGTGAGGAGCACGACGCGGTGGACGAGGAGCCGGATGCCGTGGAGCCAGGCGACTTTCCAGTGGCTGGAACTATTGAGGCAGCGACGGACGCGGCGGCGGCTGCGGCACTTGAGCGGACAGCGGCGGCTGAAGCTGATGCGGCTGCAGGAGAACCTGCTTGTGCTTCCCCACGGAGATGCACTGGCGGCATCGCAGCGGGCTTTGACGGACTGTCGGTTGGGGAGGAGGCGGCGGCTTCGGATGGCGACGTCGGTGCCTTGGTGGAGGATGCGGGGACGTTGATGTCGGCTGGCGACGATCAGCGGGGCCCTGCAGCGGCACCCTGTGGGTCCATCGGTGTCTCGGACGTAGATGGTGACGGTGACGTCGCTACCGAGCGGCGCTGTTCGCCGCAGACGCCTCCTTCTCCGGCATCGCTGGCACAGCCACCGCGTCTGGCATCGCCGGTACTTTGCTCGCCGTCTCTGCCGCGAGCACTGTGCCTCGATCTCGTCTGCGTGCTCCGTCGCACCTCGTCCCCCTCCACCTCCTCCTCGTACGGTGGCGACGTTTGGATCGTGCTCCGGATGTTCGGGCCCGCCGCAGGCGTCGTCGTCCCGGGCGCCGCGCCCGCGGCCGCTGACGCAGTTGCCACCGTCCGCGATGGCCCGTCGCATGTTGCCGGCATGCCTGGAGTCGAGGTTCATGCTGACGGTGGCCCTGTCCTGGGTGCCTCTGCGACCGGAGTTGCTGGTTCCGGGAGGCGTTCCTCCGACGCCGGCGCCGCGGGAAGCCAGTCTTCCACCACTGCTCCCGGCATACCTGCCCATCCACACGCCGGCGCCGCCGCGGCTTCGCTCGCAGCAGCCAGCGGCGCGTCAGCCTCCCTGTATCGCGGTGGGCATTGCGCTCCAACGCAGCATTCTGTGCCGAGGCCCACGCGGATACGCGTGTTTGGCCCCGTGCGGCTGACGCGTACTGCATGGCCCGCTGGTGGGGGCGGCGGCCCTGCTGCGCCGTTGCTTCCATCCCGTGGCGCGCAAGCCCCGCTTGCGCGTATCGCCCAGGTTCGTGCAGAAGGCGCACACGGACCATCCGGAGCAGTCACCCAGCCGCCGGCCGGCGCGAGTCCGGCCGCGGCTTCCGCATCATCCGTTTTCCAGCCGCCGCCTTGCGCACACGGCCGGGGAGTCGGCGGGGCATCCGAATCCGATGATGGAACATTCTGGGCCGGCGCGGCACCCGGCGCGCCGGCCGCTGCGGCTGCAGTGCGCGCTGCAGTTGCCATCCGAGCAGCGGCAGCGGGACTTGATGCGCCGGTTCCCGGCGGTGGGCCAGCAGGAGAGGTGCAGCCTGTCGGTGGGCCATACAGCGACCTGCAGCCCTGCATTCAGCCAGAACGCGAAGTGCAACTCATGGGTGGCGTGCAGGGTATTGGGGAGTTAGAGCATGCAGCCGGCAGCACGAGTACCGCTGTGGCGCTTTCCGCCGCCGAGTGCCTGCTGACCGGCGGCGCAGCTGTCGCGTGCGCGGTGCTTGTGGTGGACGTGGTCGCGCGCCGGGCCGACGCCGCCGCAATCGCTGCCGGCGTCGCCCTGCCAGCCCCTGCATCCCCGCAACCCCCCCTCCCTGCTGCCGCCGCTGCTGCTAAAGTTTCGACCGCTTCCCCACTGACGCCCGCAGCTTCGACACCATGGCCTGCTCCCGTACTGCTCGCCCCGCTGTCCGCGCCCGTGGCCACCGGACCTCCGGCAGCCGCAGCCGCTGCGGTTGCATTACCCCTTGGGCTTATGGGAGACATCGCAGCTGCGGTTGGATCGACTGCGGCCGCTGCTTCTGCGCTCGCTGCGGCGAACGTGTCGGCCTCCGCGGCGTCCGTGCCGCTTGACGCCGTGGTGGTCGCGACCGTCGCCGTGCCCACTATCACGCTTGCGCGCGGGATTCGCTCCTTCTCGGCGGCATGCGCTCGTGGGGGCGCGGCATGGATTCTCTGCGTGCGGGTGCACTAGTCAGCGCCTCCACAAACACAATACGAAGATTCACGCAACCACTAACACGTTCGATGTACTAGTATGATTCTGCGTACAGAACCGACTTAGGTGATCGTGAGCCCTACATGTCGCGCGTCAGCGTCTCCGAGCGCAGCTCGCCAAGATACTCGATCCGCGCCTTGTCGCTCCGGCTGCACATCTCTCCATGCCTCCCAGTCGCGGTAGTTTCTTGGTTTCCATTGTGCCGGCAAACTGTGCCGGTATGTCTCTCGCGCGTGCACCCTTCCCGTGAATGCTCCTCTGGCCGGTCCGCATTATAATGTTGTCGCGACGAAGCGTCTTCGCGAAATGCGCGTCCCCCCACCTCGATCGGGCAACCGTTCTCATCGTCGTGTCGTGCCGGGTGGAGAAAATGACCCGAGCACCGCAGTCCCACTGCAATGGTGTCTACCGAGGCGGGGATCGCGCGCAACGAAGCGATGCAGCATGCAATAACAGTGCAGAACAAAGCCGAAACACACGCCTGCGCTACCGCAGACCACCTCCATTTCACATACCGTCCGCGGCTCACCATTTTTCATCGGGCCCATCAGCTGCGCTGGCTGGCTGAGTGAGGAGGCAGAGGGAATTGTACGGAACAGCTGACGCCGCGTCGGCACATGACCAGCACGCTCGACACTCCAGCCGTCCTGCCGAAGTCGAAGCATGGCCAGCCATGCACCGTCACGGCCCGGCCGTCATTCTTGTTGTCCGCGCAAAGTGCCGCATTCTGTATAAAGTCGACGATCTCGCGCAGTCACCGCCACTGCCGCCGCCACGTCCAGTCATCAGGAGCGACGACGGTTAGCGCCCAGCGATCAACTCCACACCGCGGCCCATGCAAGCACGCCAGCGTGGCATCCTCGAGCCGCACCTCGGTGGCGCCACCATCGCACCGGCCGCGTAGCTCACGACTACCGCCGCGGTCAGGTGATCGCCTGCACCCGGCGACGACTCCATCTCAGTCAGCGTCAATCCCTGCGGAAACCGCCGATCCAGCGGCCCACCAGCCGGACCCGCGGTGTTCACATCGATCTCTGTCAGATGTCGTTGTGGAACGAAGCCTGCAGCATGTACGGCAGGCTTTACGCCCCACGTACTGTACTGGGTACCGCACGTCCGCATCGATCGTCGCGGTTGCGACCGGATGGCACACCAAGATACATACGCACCTCGACTGCTGCGGAGCTCCCGCGGAACCGACCAGTGGCGCAGTTGGGGCTAGACGGCACAATTGTCGAGGACCAGTGGACTGCAACCTCCACGGCCAGGGAGACATTGGCGAGGTATGGCTGCCCGCGCGCGAGGCGGTGCGAGTCGAACTTCGTAACCACCCACACAATCATCACGAGCGACGCACCGCCCGTCGCTCCGGACGACCGCCGGCCAAAGCTCGAGCCCGTGAACTCCTCGCGCGAGCGCACCTTCTCGTCCTGTGAGGATGCACTGACGGTGGCGATTGGAGCTACGCTGCGGGCAGCAACGGCCGTGCAGTTTGGTAACTCTCCGACAGCCGGCGACAGAACACTCGCAACAGTTGTCCCGCCCCGTCCAGCAGCCCGGGCCGGCCGGCGGCGAGGCCTCTCATCGTCGCGGTATTCGCAGGCGTATGGCCCCACACCCGCACGCACGCCCAGGGCGCAGATACCCGCACGCAGAAGGCGACGTCGGCTCCGTGTCGGTTCAACTGGTCTGCAGCATGGAAGTCCACGTAAATTTGATGGCTCGGGCATAGCCGCCGCCATTCGGCTGCCCCACGTACTCCACTGGTACGCCCACAGAAACTCCAGCGGCGCTGACGCTGCGTATGTCTTCTGCAGCACGTTCGCGACCTCGAGTCCGTACGTCGGTCCACCACTCCGGCCCATCGCAACACCATTCCGTCCGTCCGCCCGCCGGACGAAATGAACATTGGCACAGCGGGTTCGCGGGGGATATCAAAGGGGGACGACCGTGACAACGACGTCGACTCCTACTGGGAGGTGTCGCTGGAGGCTCCCAGCGGCAGCGTGCCCATCGCTGAACTTCGTTACTTCTTTCCCTTCGTTTCCCCCATCACCGAGCATCATTACTTCTTTCCCTTCGTTTCGCCCATCACCGAGCGTCGATACTTCTTTCCCTTCGTTTCGCCCATCATCGAGCGTCGTTACTTCTTTCCCTTCCCCCACCACCGAGCGCGCCTCGGTCCGAGGGGATGCAGCTGGCGGGTCGATCTCGTCGCCACGGTCGTGTCGGCGCGACGCAACACTGTCCACCCACGAACGGACGCGCCGACGCACCTCGGGGCCACATTCGGGGGTGGCGCTGCGACGACGGCGTGCAGCGGCACCGTAGCGGGCTCCAAGAACGTCGTCGCCATCCGCATCATCATCATCACGCGAGCTGGAGGCTTCAGAGGGAAAAAAGTAGGCATCGATGGGATTACGATGCCGCCGGCGACGATGTCCACGGCCACCGCTGACCGCGGAACGCCCACCAACTCCACGTCGGGGAGCACGGCGGGGTCTACGTCGGACAGGGGCCGCAGCTACAGCAGAATGGTCAGCGCCCGCGCCGCCGTCGCCATCGGGGGCTCCTGAGCCCGCACCGCCCCTGGGAGGGACATTGACGACGAGTGAGTCCGGCGGCGGCCACCCGTCGGCATCCATGACGAGGCCGAGCTGCAGCACGGCGTGGATGGCGTCGGGGGAGGTTGTGATGTCTGTGATGTGGAGGTGCAGAGCGTGAGCCGAGGAGGTACGCAGCAGCGCCACGGCCATTGCCATGATGCCGTTGCTGAGCACGCCCACCGCGCGGAACTGCCCTGAATCACCACCAGCGCCACCACCAGCGCCACCACCAGCGCCGCCAGCCCCACCACCAGCCCCACCACCAGCGCCGCCGGCGCCACCGCCGGCACCACCAATAGCGCAACCGCCGGCACCACCAACAGCACCACGACCAGCACCACCAACACCACCACCGCCAGCGCCACCACAGCGCCACCGCCAGCACCACCACCAGCGCCACCACCAGCACCACCAACCCCACCACCAGACGACGGACCAGCAGCCTTTGCCGTAGCAGCATGACCGGCAGCGACAGGGCCCACCTCATCACCATCACCACCAGCAACAGCATCACAAGCACCACCACCACCACGAGCACAGCACCATGAACAGCACCACCAGCATCATCGCCAGCACCACCACCAGCACCACCACCAGCACCACGAACAGCACCACCACAGGCATCATTGCCAGCACCACCAGCAGTACCACCAGCAGAAGCACCAGCAACAGTGGCAGCACCAGGACCAGCAGCGACATGGCCCACCTCACCACCACCACCACCACAAGCAGCAGCAGAAGAAGAAGAAGAAGCAGAAGGACCAGCAGCACGAGCAGCAACAGCGCCAGCCCTCGCACGAGGCCGCGAAACACTCGACAGCCCACGCTGCATCGCAGCGCGTCCGGGTCCGCGAGCACCGTCGCCACCCCCAATAGCAACATCGGCGGCGGCTGCACCACTGCCGCCAGCGCCACTATTACCAGCACCGACAGCGGCAGCAACACCACGGCGCAGGATCGTCCGCCGCTTCGCGGCAGGTGTGAAACCGTCTGAAGGCGAGCTCGAGCCGGCTGACGACGGCGACAACGAAGGGGCAACCGAATCATACTGACGAATGCCGGCGTGTGCTGCGAGGCAGGCAACCAATCGACGCAGATGCGTTTGGATTGGTTCATCGACGGATTTGCATTCCAGGATCCGCAGCGGGGTGGTCCTCGATGCACAAGCCAGCACATAATCGGGACGCCTGCCGTCGACATTGCGCGCAACGGCAGTAACGGGATAGCAGGCCAGCAACCACGACTCCATCAGCGGACGCAGGTGCATCTCGTCGGTCAGGTGCCGGTCGCTAAAGAAGGGGACAGCTTTGAAGACGTCGACAACCTGTCTAGGGGCATGGGGGAAGGTGGCGCCGGGCGGAACAATAGGAACATGGCTGAACTTGATTGGTACTTTGAAGTGGAGGTTGTTCCAGAGATCAGCGGATGTGAGCCGGAGAAACGGCGCGCACATAGGGGAAGGTTGGACGCGGACCAAACGCAGAAGTTCATCACGCGAAAAAACTCATGAAGCCGCAAGAACGGATAGAAAGGCGTTCGGATTGCGAGCGTAGCGTTCGTAGTAGCCAGCACAGCGTCTTTGGCAGCCAGCCTAGCGTCTTCGTCAGCCAGCCGATCCTTCGTAGCAACCAGCTGAAGCGAAGCACTAAGGAACAAACGACGGAGGAGATTAGGGTTGGGAAATGCCTCTTCAACTTGCACGTCGTCAGCTACATGACCCAAACGGACAGCCGTCTCGAAATGTTTCTGAAATTCATCCATCTGACTGAAGTAACTCAATAGTAACGCCCTCCGAAGGACAAAACAAGCGACCCACCATGGTGCAAAAATAAGGTGCACCTTCCGGATCATGTCGGCACCGTGTACGCGGTCGCGAGGGGCCACCGCGTGGGACTCTTCCCGCTGTGGCTCGGCGAGGGGATGGCCGAGGCTAGCGTCAAGGGCTTCAAGGACGCGCGGTGCAGCAAGCATAACAATCTCGCCTCAGCCATCGCCTTCCTCGCCCTCAGCGGCGTCATCTACGACGTGCTACCGCCCGCATCGCATCCTCTCGCCAGTGGCGCCGGTGGCACAGCGACTCCCAGCCTCCTCGTGCTCGGAACTGCGACAAATCCTGACGGTGCACTCGCCGGCGCCATCGCCGAGGTCACGGCGGCCCGTGTGGCGGAGGCCAGCGTCGCTGGCATCGGCGTCGCTGGAGGCAGCGCCGGCGCCGCCGCGGCCTCTTCCTCCTTCCCCGTCGGCTCTGTTGCAGCGTGTGGCGATCGTGCTGGCGTGTCGCAACCCTTTCCCTACATTGCATCCGCCTTTCCCCTCCCCTCTCTGCCATCTGTGCATGCTCCCGCCGTCGCCGTCGGTTTCGCTGCCGCTGCCGACGCCGCCACCGCCGCCGCCGCTGCTGCTGCTGCCCCGCTGCCTCTCTCCTCATAGCCGCTTGCGTGCCGCACATACCCGTGATATATAGGTTACAACGCTATGGACCCCTGCGATGCGTGTTTGCGTTCACCTTGCTGCTGCTGCAGCCATGGCGCCCACCCTGACGGGGCTCGCGCGAATGCTGCCGATCATGTTGCGCCGCTGCCTTGTACCCGAGCTGCCGCGCCGTCTGTCACCGCCGAGGGCACTGCCCGCCGAGCGGGCGATGCTCTCCGCCGTGCGTCGACTGCCGCACACTCCACATCCGCGCTCGCTGCTCGTGCCGCTGCTGCCGCGGCTGCAGCCGCTGGCGCTCGTGCTGCTCTGGACGTCCCCTCCATGGCGCCCATCGAGTGCACATGCAGTGCAGCATGTCGGCACGTGGCGTGTCGATGCGAGGTGCATATGCTGCTTCGTGCGACGGCGCGTCCAGCCGCTGCACTCGCACGTGCAGCTGCCGCAGCGCCGACGCCCCATCTGGAAGCCTCGGCTGACCGCTTCGCGCCACCAGATGATATCGCCGCGTGCCATCTCCGTGCAAGCAGCCTGGTCCCGCGCGCTGCGCCCTCCCGTGTGCTGCGCGCGGCCAGGCCCCTTCCCCCTTCATCCGCCGCATTCCTTGCGCGCATTGAGCTGTTCTCGCTCACCGATGCATGGGATGCCGTCGCCGCCGCTCGTAATGTTGCTGTTCGTGGCGTGCGGCGCCATTTACCTGGTGGCACCTCCGCTCGCCATCCCCCTTACCTTGCCCGCCTCGCAGCCGAAGTCGCGGTTGGTGTTCTGAGTGCCGCTACCTCACCCTCTTGCTCTCCGCCCTTCGCGTCATCGCACACTTCCTCCCTCTCCTTTTCTTCCGCCGCGGACTGCCGATATCTGCGCAGGTGGATGACTTCCTCGCACGGCGCCGTCCAGCACCTCCCGACCGAGCCGACGCTCCGCATGCCGATGTCTGCGTGACGCGTGCGCGGACGGCGACATGCGCAGGTCGCTGGCGCTGATCGACGCGGGGCCTGAGGACCATACTTGGCCGCATGCGGACGCAGCTTCGCACCTCGATACCCTCTTCCCCCCCGCGACTGGTGTGTGCGGGGACGAAGCAGCACAGTGGGCTCTCCACGGTGCGAGGGTTGGAGAGGCTGCCGACTTGCCGGTCATCTCCGCCACCACTCTCATCGGCTGGGCTCGCTCCCATCGTTCGAAGGGCGGCGATCACCTTGGCTGGTCTGCGCAGCTCATCCTCGACCTTTGCCGCGTGGACTCGGACGTAGCCCGCTTGCTTGCAGCGTTCTGGTCTGCATCACCTGCCTCCTATTCCCCGGACCACCACCTCTTCGCCGCGGTCTTCCGCGAGTGCGCCGGCCACTTACTCCGGCAGGAGGGGAAGGAGAAGCCTCGCCCCATCTCCGCTCCGTCTCTTTGCCGTCGTATCCGCGGCTGCACGGATGCTCGACGTGCGCGCGCCGCCGTCGCACTGTATGCTGGCGCTCGCGGCCATGTAGGCCTTGGTCATGACGGCGATCTCGCTGCTTACTCGCTGTGGCCGCAGCTCGTGGTGAAGATGGGCGGCACAGCTCTCTTCGGCGACCGGACTGCATCGTACCAGATGTTCTCTCGGAACGCGATCCTCGACGCGTCCTCGCGCTTCCTTGCCTCTGCAGAGGCTTCCGCACGGCCTGCTGGGGCCGCTGCCTTCGCCAGACTCATCTCGGACTTCGTCGTCGACTGGCCGAGTGCTCCGCGCGGCGGGCGAACCACCACCGTCTTCCGGAGATACGGTGATGACCGGCGCGTCGCCAACGCCCTCGCTCAAGGGTGTTCTTCTTCGCCTATCCTCCAGACCATCATCTTGGCTGCTGGCCCTGTCACATCGCCCACACCGGCTGCTGGCGGCGCCGCGGCTGCCGCTCCGCACCCGGCCGGCATCCTCCGTCGCGGCGCACACGATGACCTCTTCGTCACCGCTCCTGCCCACACGCCTACCGCGTCCATCGTCCTTCCGCCGTGCTTCGGCGGCGGCTCCTACAACCTCGCCAAGTCCGTCGCTGTCGGCTCTGCTGCTGCCGCTGTCTCCGGTGCGGGTCATGCAGCCCGCGCTGCAGCCTATGTCGTGTTTTGGGTGCCCAGTCGGCGATGTGGCTGCTTGGGCCAGAGAGCAGTGGCTCCCGCGCCTCCATGCCCGCCTCGCTCGCATCCGCCTCCTCGCCTCCGCAGATCCCGAGGCCGCTGCGGTCGCCGCACACCTCCTCGGTGGTCCCGGCACCCTTGCTCGCCATTGGCTTCGTGTGACGTTAGTCGACGACCGGGTCCGTGCTGTCCTCGCGTCCGCCGATGATGGATGGAGTTCGCTGGCCTCCCTGCATCCGCTCATGTACCTGCCGGCATCCGAGACAGAGTCTTCGGGCTCGGCGCAGCTTGCCTCTCCCATATCTCCGCGCTCGACGCCGCGGACTCTACTTACGCCGCCGGCCTCGCATCCGCATGGCCGGTGCTCGCGCGCTGGGCCGAGGATGCAGCGTCCGAGTGGCGGCCTCTCGCGCTTGCCGCTGGTGTCCCGCTGGCGCAGGTGACGGGTCACGAGCACTCCGCCGCTACCGTCACCGCCTACCTTCGCGCCACCGCTGAAGCTTCGGCCGCGTCGTTCGCGGCTTCTCGCGCCTTCGCTGCCGCTCGCGTGTCCTTCGGCATCGGCCATGGAGCCCGCTCTTCCCTCTCCGCAGGCGCGCATCGGCCTAACCTCCTCGTCTCCGCTCTCTCGGCTGCTCGCGACGGCCAAGCGGGTCGCATCGCATCCTCCGCTGCTGGCTTTCGCTTTGTCATCGCTCGCATCCTCGGAGTTCCCGTATGGTCGCCTCTCGGCATCCCCCGTCCGCTGCATTGCCCCCGTTGCCTCGTGGCAGCTGGAGCCGTTGATGCAGAGGTCGCGGGCCCCAGGGGCATCATCGGAGGCTGGATGATTTCGGCGAGCACATCTTTGCTTGCCGTCGTGCGGCCGCTGGCGCCGGTGCTCTCTCTCGGCACCAGGCCTTCACCCGCGACCTCGCAGACATCTCCGATGCCTGCGGTCGTGGCGGTCGCTTCCACGACGGCCCAGTGTTCGCGTTCGGGCCGCGGAAGCGACCCGCCGACTTCCTCGAGCGTGATCCGCGTTTCCCTGCCGGCCTCGCGGTCGATGTCACTATCGGCTCTCGCTTCGTCGCCCTTCCGGATGCGCGTGAAGCCTCGAAGCGTGACAAGTACTCTGCACAGCTCTCCGCTCACCCGCACCTCGGATTCCACGCCTTCGGCGTCGACTTGAGTGGCGACATCGGCCCTCAGGCCCTCGACATCCTCATGTCCTGGGCTCGCTCTCGCACTGCCTGCGCTGCCGCCTTTAGCCTCTCCGACCCGGATGCTCGGGCTGCCGTCTTCGTCCGTGCATCCCGCTCCTTCACTCGCTCGATCTCCTCCCAGGCGATTGCCTGGGCCTCGCGTAGCGCTCCGTTCCCGTCTGTTCCGTTTACTACTACTACTACCGCCCGCTCCCTCGCGTCTGCCGGTGTCCCCCATGCTGGCACCAGCTCCCACGTGCATCCCGCAGGCCGGACTCCTGCCGCTGGCGACTCCCTGCCGCTCCCCTCTCGCTCCGCCGCGATCCCCACCGCGGCCACCGACCGTCTGCACGGCGCTGCTACTCCCATGGCCGCTACCGCCCGCTCCCTCGCGTCTGCCGGTGTCCCCCATGCTGGCACCAGCTCCCACGCACATCCCGCAGGCCGGACTCCTGCCGCTGGCGACTCCCTGCCGCTCCCCTCCCGCTCCGCCGCGATCCCCACCGCGGCCACCGACTGTCCGCACGGCGCTGCTACTCCCATGGCCACCGCCACCCGTTCCCTCGTGTCTGCCGGTGTCCCCCATGCTGGCACCCGCTCACACATGTCTCCCACCGGCCGGACTCCTGCCGCCGGCGAGCCCTTGCCTTCCCGCGTCGCCGCTGCGGAGGGTGCGACGTCCGGCCACGTGGGGTCGGACGCACGCGCACGCCTCGCGGCGGAAGCGCGTGCATATGCTGGCGCTTTGCCGCCTCTCCCCCCAGCCGCCGCGCGCCTTCTCCGCGCTGCCGCTGTCGAAGACCCTGGTGCCTCGCCGTTGGTGGTGATGACGTCGCGAAGTTCGGACCGCCGTGCGTTGACTCGAGCTGCGCTTGTGCGGACGCGGGTCTGTCGGTTGCTGTCTTGTGTGCGGAGGTCGCAGCGGACGCGGACTGCGGCGGATCTGTCTTGTGCCGCAGTGGCCCCCCCGTCCCGACGGCTTATGCGACCGCGGTGGCGTACACGAACACGGACGACCGCGAGCGCAACGACAAGGACAACTCGGACGCGCCTGTTTTGTCCCGCCGCGACCCTCCCGGCGTCGGGTCGGCGTCTGCGACGGATGCCGCGGCGGGCGGCTCGGTGGCCTGTGAGGCCGGCGGTGCGGTGTGCGATGCGGAGGCCGTCGCGGGACTTGACGTCGCCAATAAGGTATTACAACAACATCCACCCCTTTCCAGCACATTGGGATCCTAAGCTTAGAATTCCACGTGGACAAGTTGTCGC
>JADMIO011475846.1_pt1 | contig 12095 bp, 21 predicted proteins | sample 8958161 | NCBI WGS metagenome assembly JADMIO01 (sample SAMN16585339, study PRJNA669376) | soil metagenome | isolation source: Crop rotation soil | place: USA: Cullars Rotation, Alabama | collected 2011 | reverse complement strand
CGGGCAGCTGCCCGCAAACGGGCGTGCTCCTGCCACGACCTCCAGAACGGCCAGAACGCGCCGTAGCGCCGGTCGGCGGCCGTGCTGATCAGGTAGCCCTCAGCCCAGGCCTCGGGCGTCGATAAGCGGCCCAGGATATCGCTGTAGGGGTCTAACCATTCCCAGGCTTCGGCCGACTCCTGGAGGCTGACGCGCCGCTTGACGCGCTCCAGGCCCTTGACGCGCAACTCCTCTTCGAGCAGCCGGCGCTTCGTGCGGGCGGCCCGGAGGGATGCGCGGTCGCAGGGGACGGCCTCGGGGTTCATGTCACCAGGAGGGCCAGGAGGTGGAGGAGGGCGGACAGGAGGAGGGCGAGGGCCAGGAGGCCGAGCAGGGTGCCGAGGTGGTGGCCGGGGGTCATGAGGAGGGATCTTCGATTTGGACGCCGTCAACCGACCAGCACCAGTAGCGGCCGGCGTCGGTGCGGCGCGGCTCGGAGACGACCGACCACAGGCCCGGAATGACCCCGTCGCCGGCGAACCGGATCACGTCGCCCGGTTTCAGCTCGTACATCCGCACGCGCTGCCATTTGCCGCCTCGCCGGCGGCAGGTCGGCACGAGGTCCGGATCCTCAATGCGGACGAAGCAGGACAGCAGCCAGGTCAGCGCCTTCTGGATCACCGCTTACCACCTCCGTTGACGTGTGAGCCGTTCAGGTGCTCGATGGCTGCCCGGCGTCCTTGCTCGAGGGCATCGGGGCCGTCGTCGTGATCGGCGTTGGGGAACTGTCTCATCTGCTGGAGGAGCAATTGGGTGCCCGGCGATCGGGCCCGAAAGCGCAGCTTGCGACGCTGGAGGGGCACCGTGAGCCGCCTGATGCGGACGTTCTTGTTCGTCGTGTTGTCGAGGCCCTTCACGAGGACCTCGACCTTCTGCTCCTTGAGGGCCGCCAGGAGGGGGACTTTGAGCAACTCCTGAAAGCCGTTGGTCTCCAACACCAAGAGATCAGGTTTGAACGCGGCACAGATCCTTGCTGCGTCAGAGCAGATGCGGTCAACCGATCGGCGGGCCAGGTCAGCTTCGACGTATTCGATCCCGTCGTTGGGCGATCTGCCGTATGACACGATGGCCGAGTAGTCCCCGTGCTTCGCGTCCTTGCCCTTGGATGGGTCGATGCTGACCACCCGGATCTCCAGCCGTTCGGGCCACTTCTCGAACATCAGCCCAGGCCAATCCAGATACTCAGGCGGCCATTCGCAGCTGGCGGGGTCGATGGGGTTGTCGTTCATCTCCGCCTCGAAGGCGGCATGACCGATCGTCGCCCGCAGCACCATCAGCTCGTACAGCGGCCAGCGCTCCGGCCACAGGACGACAGCGCCCCGCTCCATTTCCTTGCGGTTCGCTTCGTAGAACCCGCGGGCGGCGGCCTCACGATCGGGGTTGTCCCAATCATTCAGCAGCGTCTCCCATTCCGACCACAGGTCCATCCGGTCGGGCCAGGTCGGCAGCGACCGCCAGGCCTTGGTCCCCCACCCCGCCGTGCGCTGCAGCCGCGTGACGATCCCGTCCGGGTGGAGTGGGGTGCCGAGGACGATGACGTTCGTCTGCGGCGAACCCGCGTTGATCGCGTCGCGCGTCAGCCAGTCCCAGGACCTCGTCCGCTTGACCTCGCTGACGACGTGCTCGGGGCCCTGCGGGTCATCGACGATGATGAGGCTGGGGCGGTGCTGCCTGTTGCTCCGCCCGCGGATCTTCTTCCCGGTGCCCAGCGCATCGACCTTCACGCCGTTACGCAGGACGAGGCGGTTGACCTTGCTGACCGCGAGCTTGCCCGCGGCGTGCGGGTACTCGCTCAGTATCGAGTCGTTGTCCTCAAGCTCCAGCCGCACCTTCTGGAGGAACTCCTCCGCCTGGTCGCTGGAGTCGGACGTGATGACGATGTGCCGCTCGACGGCGTGCAGGGCCGCCCACAGCGGGTAGGCCAGCGTGCTCCAGGTGGACTTCGCAGCGCCGCGGGGCGCTCTCACGTTGAGCCGCGTGGCCCGGCGTCGGTGCAGCGTGGCGAGGGCGTCGCGCAGCCACAGGTGGAAAGGGCTCGGGGCCAGGCCGAAGTAGTGCCCCAGGTGGCGGGCCGTCCAGCCCGCGAACCCCGGCGGCTCACCGCGGCTGCCCACCGCCCGCCGGATCTCCGCCCGCGGCAAGCTGCCGATCAAGTGCGCCGCGCAGTTGCTCAGCAAGTCCGGCGGGAAGCAGAGCAAGCAGCATCTCCAGGGGCGTCGGGTCTTTCAGCACGCCGGTGTGCTCGGCCAGTTGGCGGAGGGCCGGGGCCTTGGGGTGCAGCTTGATGCGGATCGATCCGCCGGCCTGCGTCGTGGTCTGGCTGACCGATTCCACCGCCGCAGCTGCGTCGTCCGTGATCCCCTCAGAGTCGCATAGCGTAAGGCCTTCAGCGCCCCAGGTCGCGACCTTCCGCAGGTCGCTGAATGCTATCCTCGCCAGCTCCGTTATCACCCGGTCGGCCGTGACGGCGGTCCTCTCCGACCGGGCGTCCTTCAACTGCTGGATGCGGGCCTGGACGTTAGCATTGGTTAGCAGCCGGGCGGCCCCGACTTTGGCCACGTTGTCCGTCTTCGCCTGATAGCCCGCACGCTTGTACGCCGCCTGACCGTTCAGATCGACGAGGTACTCTTCGCAGAAGCGTTCCTGCCGTGGATTGAGGGTGGCCACATGGTTGCGTCAGGCGGGTTGCGGCGTGGTGCCGGCGGGCAGGCGGGACAGGCCGAGGGTGCGCTTGAACGCGGCACGGGCCTCGGAGCGGGTGCGGGCGACAACCTCACCCTCGTGGCCTTCGAGCTTCCAGCACCGGCCGGGCGCGTTGCCCGTGGAGGCGGTGAGTTGGCGTGCGCGGCGCTGCTGCGGGGTGAGCGAAGGGGCGGCCGGGAACATCAGGCGGAGCAGGCGGCCGAACATCGAGGATCCTCAGCGGAAGAGGAGCCAGCCGGCGAGGCCGAGCGACAGGACGATGGCGCTGAACGCAGCGCCCTGGGCGCAGACGAACACGGACTGGGCGAGCAGTCGCGGCGGGACGTACGCGGGGCCGCACTGGCAGGCGCAGGCGCACGGGTACGGGACATCGACCGTCGGGGCGTCAGCCGCCGGGTCGTAATCCTTCGGCTCGGCGTGCTGCTTCGGGTCGCTGTCCACGGGGGCTCCGTACTGTGGGACGTGGCATGAGAGCGGCCCGCTTGACCCACGGGCCTGGAGATCGGCACCAGGAAAGCGCCCCGCCCTTTCAAGCCGGGGTGCCGTCGGCATGTTCTCCCGTCATGCCGCCCGGGGCGTCACCGGTCGGGGCTATCGGCGTCCCAGGCGGCCGCGTGGCCTGCCTGGTGGAACCGTCCCTATCGTCGCGGTGGTTACAACGCCGGCCCGATCGCCGCGTACACGTCTCGCTGGGGCTGAGGAATGGGGAGCCGTGAAGGGAGCGGGTCTGGGGCTGGCCCGTCGGCCAGGTGTACGCGGTGGGGTGGATCGGGGTGACGCGGCGGCCCGTGGAGGGCCGTCTACCCTCACTACTGGTCCGCCGGCGGGCGCGGATTTGGCGGGCCGATCACCCTCCGCTCAGCGGCCCGCCGTCCAGCGGGGTGACCGACAGGGTGAAGCGGACCTCCGGGCCGAGCTTCTCGAGGCGGTACCCGCGGTCGGAGGGCGGCACCTCCTGACGGCGCAGGTGGACCGCGTAGTGGTAGCCCGGGCTGAGTGATCGCAGGAGGAATATCCCCATGTCCCCGCGGACGCGCTGCTCCATCGCCGCGGCGTACTCGGGCTCGGCGAGGTCGCGGAGCGTGAACTGGACGGAGTGGCCGATGCGCTGCGTTTCGGGCCGCGCGAAATCGCCCGACGGCAGCAGCACGTTGAGCGGGCCGCCGGCGCAACCTGCGCGCAGCCTCCGGGCCTCGAGGAAGCCGTCCAGCCAGCGCCGCAGGATCGTGAGACGAGCTGGCCCCGAGGCGTCGGCCAGGGCGTCGGCGAGGATGGCCAGCGCCGCCGGGTCGTATTGCCCCTCGACGGCCTTGGTCAGCCCTTGCAGGTCGTGGTCGGTCATGCGGGGCTCCCGTCCGGCTTCAGGCCCGCGGCGTCGAGCAACTGCCGCTCGATCCGCTCCCACATCCGCCGCGCGGCCTCGCGGCCGGCTTCACGCGCGGCCTCGAGGATGCGGGGGGCCTCGTCCTCGATGATGAGGCGGCGAATCTCGTCGTCAGTCACCGCAACGCCTCCCTGATGTGGCCGTGGGCCTCGGAGCGGGCGACCCTGACGGCCGTCACCGACGTGCCCAGGTCAATGGCGATCGTGTCGTCCTCTTCACCCAGGTGGGAGCCGTGATGGATGACCTGACGCTGCCGGGGCGTGAGGGTGGAGAGGGCGTGATCGAGGGTTTCCCGGGCCGCAACCTCGCGGTCCACCCCTTCCCCCACGGCAGCGTCATAGCCCTCCATCGGCAGCACCCGGGGTTTCCGCAGCTGTGACCGCAGGATGTTGCGCACCCTGTCCTGTGCGGCATTCTTGAGGCGGCGGCATTCGGCCTCGTCGAAGGGCAACTGCGGCACGGCCTGGAGCATGGCCAGGGCGGCCTCCTGCTGCAGGTCCTCGCGGGAGTAGCCCGGGACTCGGTATCCGCTCGCGACGGCGCGCGCCATCGCCACGAGTTGCAGGGTGGGGGCTTGCAGCATGATGGGGTTCCGGGCGCGGGGCCAGGGGGGAGGTGAGTCGGGCGGGGGGATGGGGTTCGAGCTGGACATGGGGCACCGCACGGCAGGTGCGCAGAGACAGTGTACCGCGCCGGGGTGCCTGGAGGGTATACGCCGGCACCTTAACCGGATTTTTCCAACCCGGCCCCGAAACCTCGGGCCACGCGGGGCGTACATACCGATAGCCCTCCCTGCGCCGAAGCGCACCCTCAGTCATACCTCCATCGCATCAGTGACGGCCGATCGGCCGCCCCGGCACTTTGCCCTCACCGTTTACCCACTTCCCCACCCCCAATACGCGCGCAAGGCGTTGGTCGAGATCGGTTTCGGTTGGGCGAAGTTGGGGTTGATTGGTCCCGATTGGCGAGCTATCCATCACGCCCGAAAAGACTTCCCGCCGGACGGTCCGGCACCCCACCTCTCGCCACGCCTTGCGTTGCCAACGTGAATGTCGTGGGTTCAAATCCCATCTCCCGCTCTGAAGAAAAGGTAGGCACGGTAAGGACTTACGTCCCCGATCAGTCCCAGCGATCGGCCGGCCTGCCTTTCTACGCGCGCCAGCGTACGCGCAAGGATCGACCGATGAAGCTGCCCAAGTACTCCCTCCACAAGGCCTCGGGACAGGGCTACGCGCGCATCAAAGGGCGCTGCGTGTACTTCGGCCCCCACGGGGATCCGGAGTCCGAGCAGCGGTACAAGCGGGCCATGGCCGAACTGCTGGCCGCCGGCGACGACGTGCCGGCACCTGCCCCCCGCACCACGACGGTCCGGGAAGGGGTGACGGGCTACCTCGACGCCATGAGGGCTGAGTGGGGCGACGGGGAGAAGGGGGACAAGCACCTGGTGCGGCTGCATCATGCGCTTGACGTGGTGACGGATCTCTTTCCCGGCCGGCGTCTGTCAGCCTTCGGGGTCGAGCAGCTCGAGGCAGTGCGTGCGGAGATGGTCAGGAGGGACTGGAGCCGTCGGCACATCAACGAGCAGATCAACGTGGTACGCAGGTGCTGGAAGTGGCTGACCATGCGTGGCCACGTCCCCGCCGGCGTGCTGGAGAGGATGCAGGCGCTCGAGCATTTGAAAGCGGGGCGTTCGCCAGCCCGTGAAAGCGACCGGCAGGAGCCGCCGACGCCGGAGGTCCTCGCGAAGGTGCTGGCCAGGCTGGACCGGACGAACCCCCTCGTCGGCATCATGGTGCGCGTGCAGCTGTATTCGGGGGCCAGGACGGGCGAGCTGGTCGCGATGAGTTCCGACCGCATCGACGCGAGCGGCCCCGTGTGGACCTACCGCCCCGCGCGGCACAAGAACCTGCACCGGGGCAAGGGCCGCGTCATCGCCTTGCCGCCCGAGGCGATCGAGGCCATGCGGCCCCTCCTGTCGTTCAGCACCGACGGAAAGTTGATCGCCACCCCGGACATCATCTTCGACCCGCGGAAAGCCGTCGAACTACGCCCGCGTACTAACACGACGGAAGAGCCGGGGTGGCGATCGGGCCCCCGATCAGGGCGCAAGAACAACGGCACCCGCCTCCCCACCGACCGGTACACGCCGGTGACCTACGCCGTCGCCGTGGCCCGGGCCTGCCGCGCCGAAAAGGTGGAGCCTTTCCGCCCCTACGCCTTGCGGCATCTGGCCATCACGCGCTGGGCGGAGACGCTGGGGCCTGAGCCGGCGAGGGTGTTAGCCGGGCACTCCTCCCCCCGGATGCTGTCGGTGTACGTCCACACGGACGCGAGCAAGGTGGCCGCCCTCCTCGTCGCGCCGAAGAAGACGGCCGGGTGATCAGCCCCGCGGGCCGCCGCCCTTGATCATCGCGGCCAGGGACAGCAGGGCCTCGCGGACCGCGTCGGCGTCGGTCGTGAGACCCAGGTGCGTGCGGATGGCCGCTATGGCCTGCACCTCGTCGGGCAGGTGACGGTAACTGCCGCGTTTCGACCAGCCCGTTTTCGGGCGGCCGGCCGGCCGGGCAGCCGTCTTCGGCGCTGGCTTGCTCTTGCTCATCGCGGGTCTCTCTGGGCTGGTCAGAGCGGCCGGCCCCGCGGGGCCGGAGAGGGGGCGAGGGTCAGGCGGCTCGCGGCCCGCGCAGGAACCCCAGCGCCTCGGCCCTCCGGATCGCCTCGTCCTTGCTCTCGGCCTCGTCGAACGTCCGGGGCCGGCCGCCCCGCGACGAGGCGGCGGCGACGTTGGTGCTCTCGAACTGCCAGCCGCCATCGTCGCGCGTCCGGACGACGATGACCGCCCGGTGCCACACGGCCATGCTCCCCGGCGATCCGTCATGCGTCCTTTCGGCGGAGACGTAAAAATCCCTCTCGCCGGCCTTGCGGGCGACCAGCAGGGACGCCTCGCGGATGATGCCGCGGTAGGCGGCGGCCAGCTCGGCGTCGGGCTGCGAGGCGGCATCGACGAGGACGGCCCAGCGGACCGGAGTGCCGTCCACGCGAATCCCCCACGGCTCGACCTGAATCACCCGCGTCGTCGTGCTCGCCATCGCTCACCCCTCCCTCGCGTCGGCGTCCGCGTCTCGCGTCCGCCCGTGTCGTGTTGTCTCTACCTATATATACGCCGGAGAATGGTTTTTGTCACACAAAATCCGGTGTATTTTGTCGGACATTTTGAAGCAGACGTACAGTATGGTGGAAAATGGCCCCGCATGAGCGTCAGGGCTTGCGTGGGGCCGATCGGCTGGTGTAGTGGTGGACGTGGGGGGTGCGGCATTCCAGCCCCGCGCCCTCCCCAGAGGTCGCCATGAGATGAAACCGACGGATGAATTGTGGGAGGGTTTGATCCGGGAGATACGGGAGTACGCGCGCAGGAGGTACGGGGGCAGCCGGGCCATCGGCGTCTACATCCACCTGGCCGACGGGAAGAGCCACTACGAGCCCTTCCCCGACGAGACACCTGCCCCGCGCGATCGCGCCCGCGTGCCGCGGTGGAATAGCGGGCCAGCGCCAGCCCATCTCAGCGACTTCCGCCAGATCTACTGGCCCGACGTGAGCCCCCAGACGTTCACCCTCAGCGAGACACAGGCCCTCGTGGTCAAGCAACTCTGGGACGCCTGGCAGAGGGGCGAGCCGGAGGTAGCTCAGGCTGACTTGTTGCGGCGTGCCGGCAGCGAATCGGGCAAGCTGGCCGATTTATTCAAAGGACACGCCGCGTGGGGCACCCTCGTCCGCTGGAGGGGCAACACGGGCCTCTACCGCCTGCCTGTCCTCGAAGAGGACGTGCCTGATTCAGGGGAGGCCGCCTGACATGACCATCGAGCAGATAGCCGCCCGCGTGCGCCGCCTGGAGGCCCTGGCGGCCGGCCTGGGCCGGGAGATCACCCTGAACCGGCGTAGGGGGCCAGGCCTCCTCAGCTACACCGAAAGCCAGGACTACAGGAACGGGATAACCGACGCCGCGGAGGCGCTGACCAGGGCAGCCAGGTCGCTCAACAAGGCGCTGCTGCGCGTCGGCGAGGAGGAGTTCGGCGACGCGGCGTGATGGTAGCAGGGCGTGCGAAAGGGCCGGTGACATTCACCGGCCCTCGCTGTTCCCCGGCGTCCCTCCGATCCCCCTCCATCCGCCTCCGAAGACCCCCCGCCGCGCCCGTCGATCCCCCTCCACCCTTGCGTTACGATGAAGTCGTTCGATGTTGGGGGAGGTTTTGCCATGCAGGCGGCTGAAGTCTCGGTAGCGTTTGACCCGGCCCGGGCGCTCTCGATCGGGCAGGCCCGGCAGAGGATGAGGGGTCGCGCGGGCCGTCACCCGCACGCGGAAACCGTTCGCCGCTACATGACCCGGGGGGCCACGATCCCCGGCGGCCATCGCGTCAAGCTCAAGTCCGTGAAGATCGGCCAGGAACGACTGACGATGCCCGAGTGGGTGGACGAGTTCGAGCGGCAGCGGTTGCTCGGCGGGATGGGTTAAAAGGGGCCATGGCAGCGGCGAGTGAAAGAGAGGCTGGCGCTGCTCTCCAGTCAGCGCCAGCCCCCCGAGGATGACCCTGCCGCCGCTGCGCCCATCAACGGGGAGGACCAAGGGCGAGGATATCACGCCCTGGCCGGGGAAGCAAGTATCGTCGTGACAGGGGTTTGTGAAAGGCACGGCTAATCGCACGGCCGCCGGGCGGATTGCGACACCCGGCGGCCGTCACGAACGACTGGTCGGCCGCGCCCACGAGGCGCGGCCAGGGGAGATGCTATGTCTTCAGCTGCCAAACTCAACCGCGCCCGTCGCGGACACGGCGAACCAACGCCAGCCCTTCTTGAACGCCAACCCCTGCATCTTCAGCCTATGCAGCGACGTGCGGACGCAGTCCTCGTGAGCCCCGATCGCGTCGGCCAGGTCGGGGCCCCTGATGCCTTCAGGGTTGGCCTTCAACTGGCCGAGCACCAGGTCGCGGAGTTCCCCGTCCTTGAAGCGGGGGGCCGATTGGCGGCGGGCCTTGCGGCGGGATATTACCGGATTCCCGGTGATTTGCGCCTCCAGAGCCGTGAGCCGACGCATCACGTCGCCGCCGGCCAGTTCGGCTTCGCGCTGCTGCTGGGCCGAACGGAGTGCCGCGAGAGCCGCCTCGATCTTCGCGAGGACGGCGTCCGCGCTGCCCTGTGTCGCCGGCGGCGGGTAGCAGCCGTGCTTGCGGATCGAGGGGAGGACCTCGCGGGTCACCCAGCGGCGGAACGGCTGCGCCCTCGGCTTGTCGCTCCGCAGCAGGACGGTGTACAGGCCGGACTCACTGACGAAGGTCATTTGCTGCGGCCCGCCGGGGGTATCAGTCAGAATGACCCCCTTCTCGTCATCGTCCAACCGGGCCGCGACCGCACTGGCGTTGCCCAGTTCCAACGCCCTGCACAGGTCCGGGAGACAGAAGGCCGGCTCCTCGCGCGTGCCGGCGGCCGTGTTGAGAGGACGTCGCCCACGAGGCAGCGTCTGGGGGAGGTTCTATGGACTTACAACAAAACCAACGGGATGAAATTCGTCCCGCTGGCTCAGGCGGGCTCCGTCGTGGGGTTCTGCACGACGGCGAACCACCGCCAGCCTTTCTTGTACGCCAGACCCGACATCTTCAGGCGGTGGAGGCTCGTCCGCACGCTGTCCTCGTGAGCACCGATCGCGTCGGCAAGGTCGGGGCCTCTGATGCCTTGCGGGCTGGCCTTCAGTTGCGTCAACACGAGGTCGCGGAGTTCCCCGTCCTTGAAGCGGGGCTCTGCGTGGCGGCGCACCTTGCGGCGCTGGCCCGTCATGGGGATCCCCATATCGGCCGAAACGCGGGCCTCCAGGGCCGCCAGGCGGCGCGACACGTCCCCGCCCGCGATCTCGCCCTCCCGGGCCTGGCGGGCGGCGGCGATGGCTTCGACGGCCCGGCTCACCAGCCCCTCGAGGGCCTGGAGGTTGGCGAGGACGGGATCGGTGGCAGGGGTGTCCGCGGGATGGACACCTTTCGGCAGTTCCACGCGGCCGGTGGTGAGCAGTTCATCCGTCCATTCGATGATCTGAGCGTGAAGGTCAGCGTCGAGCCATGCGGACAGGTGAATGGCAACCTTCCGGTGAACCCAGGTGCCACCGTTGCGCCCTTCGGTCGCTTCGATGAGACTCTTGCCCGGACTGTCGGGGAAGAGGCCCCCGGAGAATACTCCCTGGAATCCAGGGAGTTTGTCCGACTGGCGAACCGGCAAGCCGGTCTTGCGCGAAAGAGCGGCAAGGACTTCGATCGTGTTCGGGCTGGCCAGGTAGTTGTCAAGCCGCTTGCCCTTGACGGCGCAGAGGGCGGTTGCGTCCCAGTACCCGTCCTCACGTTGGACGGTCGGGAACCCCCTGTAGTCGTGCTGGTACAGCTTCAAAGCGCCCATGGCTCACTCGCCCCCCTTCGGCTTCTTCGGTTCGGTCGCGGACAGGTAGTATTCGAGCGCAATACTCACCTCCCCAACGATCTTCCGTTGATTGCGTTCAGCGCTAGCCTCAAGACGCTCCTTCAAGTCGGGATCGATCTCGACGTAGAGCGTCGCCTTGGGCGGCTTCGGCTTCTTCTTGCTCACTCGTGGCCCCGTGTAGGTGGGGATTCGGACTGCGGGACCCATTCTCTAGCCTCCTCTAAACCGGGTCAAGCCATCTCTCAGTCTATTCTAACCCAGACCGACCTATATTTCACTCAGAAAAATCTAGAATTACCTGTTGCAAGTCTAGGACATGGTCGTTATTATTCCGAACAGAGAGACACGCGGCCCCAGGACGCCCCAGCACAACACCCCGGAGGAGGACCAGCAGCGATGGCGAACCCCGACCCCCTGAACCTCGGCCCCACGGGGGAGTTCCCGGAGGGCGGGGCGGATGCCCCCGCAGGACGCCCTACGGGGGCCGCGCCGGTGTTCGCCGGACTGGCCCGCATCATCCGCGCCCGCGCCGCCCGCATCGAGGACGAGGAGAGCACCCCGCGCGAGCGCGACGACGCCGAACTGCTGCGGGTGCTCGCCCGCCTGCTCGAAGGGAAGAGTCCGCACCAGGCGTTCGGCGCTCCCGGCGACTGGGGCTACGGCACCCCGATCGGCGACGCGCTGGCCGCCGCCTACCGGAGACACCCATGACGACCACCGTGCCCATGCACACCATCCCGACGCTCCGCAGCCTGGAGAGGATGCCCCTCTCGGACCTCCGGCGACTGTACCGTCAACTGCGTGCGGACCTGGGGCGGCTGTTCGGCCAGGCCAGCAACGCCGACCTGGACGCCCGCATCCGCCAGTACGTGTGTCCGGCCGGGACGGACGACGCAGCCCAACCCGCTCCGGCGGGCTGGGTCGCGGCCGCGATGGACGCCTTGCAGGAGGCGGCGGGCGAGCTGCACGAGTCGCGCCGGCTGGAGGACTGACCCAACCATGACCCCCGCGGAGAGCTACGAGATGGCCCGGCAGGCAGCGAAACAGGGCGACCCGCTGGCCCGCTTGGCTCAGGCCGACGCCTGGTGCGACGCCGCCGACGGCTCATTGAGCCCGTACGTGACCGGCCAATCCTACCTCATCGAGACGATCAGCCTGTACTACGTCGGCCGGGTGGTGCGGCAGGGGCCGGGCTGGGTGATCCTCGACGGTGCCTCGTGGGTCCACTGGACCGGCCGCAAGTCCGTGCTGATCAAATACGGGGCCGACCCTTCGCGGTTCCCCGCCGGCAGCCGGCGGCGGCCGCGCACCGAGTACGTCGGCGACGGCGTGATCGTGCATGTCGGGAGTCAGGGGGCGGCGGCGATCCCCTGGCGGCACCCGTTGCCAGCGGAGTCAATCGAATGAGCCATCCAAGTCGGTGGTGGAGGCGACGGTACGGCTCGGGCTCGTCCTCGGTCTCGGGCTCGGTCTCGGGCTCGTCCTCGGTCTCGGGCTCGGTCTCGGGCTCGGGCTCGGT
>JADMIO011367309.1_pt1 | contig 12095 bp, 10 predicted proteins | sample 8958161 | NCBI WGS metagenome assembly JADMIO01 (sample SAMN16585339, study PRJNA669376) | soil metagenome | isolation source: Crop rotation soil | place: USA: Cullars Rotation, Alabama | collected 2011 | reverse complement strand
CCGCCGACAGCACCGAGAAGCGGCCGCCGACTCCGGGAGGAACCGGCAGCGAGCGAAGCCCGAGTCCGTCTGCGAGCGCGCGCAGCGGACCTTTTTCGGGATCGGTCGTCACGACGATGTGGCGCGTCCACTTGTCGCCGACCGCTGCAGTGAGGCGCTCGCGCACGACGAGATACTGCGCGAGCGTCTCGGAGGTTCCGCCCGACTTCGAGATGACGTTGAAGCACGTGCGCCCGAGATCGACGGAATCGAGCAGCGCCTCGAACGACGTGGGGTCGATGTTGTCGGCCACGTGGACGTCCATGCGTCGCGCGCGCACTGCAGTCGGAAGCGCGTCGAGCACGGCCTTGGTGCCGAGCGCCGAGCCGCCGATGCCGAGCACGATCAGCGTCTCGAACTCGCCCGCAACCTCATCGGCCAGCCGCGCGCACTCGGCGGCGCCGGCGTCGTCGTAGGGCAGCTCGTGGAACGCGAGTTCGCCGGCCTCGCGCCGCTCGCGGATCGACTCGAGCACGCCTTTGAGACGCGGGAAGATTGCCTCCAGCGTCTCCGGCTCGAGGCCGTACGACCCGATCATGTGCGAAAAGAAGCCATTGACGTCCAGATTCACCGGAGCGACGCCCGATTGCCGCGATCGGGCGCCGGACGCCGGGGTGCTGGACGGCGCAGGCATGCCGGGCCGATAACAAAGCGTTACCGCCGGTGCCAACGGGATGGTGCTGATGGTGCCCGCGGAAGTCGGACACCCACGGATGAGGGGACCCCTGCCCGGTCAGATCGCCGGCAGTTCGTCGTCCTGATGCTCGGTGACGACCAGCGTTCCCTCGGTGCAGATGTTCTCGCGGCGGACGACCTTCTCGCCGTCGGAGAAGACCATCATCAGGTCGTACACGCAGGCGTCCTGGTCACTTTTCAGGTTGACCGTCACGTCGCCGCCGACGGCGATCCGCATGTTGCCGAGCTGGTCGGCGCCCCAGGCTTTTGCCGCGGCCGGGCTCGTATAGAGCTCCATCAGAAACGACCGTGTTTTATTGACGATCTTGATCGCGCGCGGCGAGTCGCCGGCGCTGGCAAAGCCAGGCAAAACGAGGACGAGGCCGAGAACGGCCGAAGCAAGTGGACGCATCGCTGATTTTCCCCCTGTGTGATTGACGCCGAGGCGGCTCTCCGCACACCCCCCGGCGAAAATTCCCGGGAACTATGCCGGACGTACCCCTTGGGACGCAAAGCCTGAAGCGTGCGATTCCATCAAAAAATCACGCGATTTGCCCGCCGTGTCCCCCCGTGTTACCTAGCGCGACCTTTTCCGCGCGAACTTTCCGCGAACTTCCCGGAGGATCTCCCCGTGGCCCGCACATGTGACATCTGCCAGAAGCGCCGAGGCGTCGGTAACAACGTCTCGCACGCCAACAACAAGACCAAGCGCACCTGGCAGCCGAACCTTCAGACGGTCCATGCCATCGTCGGCGCCACCCGCAAGACCCTCAAGGTCTGCACGCGCTGCATCCGCAGCGGGAAGATCACGAAGGCGGCGTAGGCCGCCGCTTACCGCTCGACGGCCGCGCGAGCGGCCATTCTCTAAACACGCGACAGCGGCCGGCCCTTACTGAAGTCCGCTTCCTCTCCCGCCTCTCTTCTCTGAGCGCCGGATGTTTTCGGGGCTCCGCGGTAAATGCCGCGGATCCGCGAGGCCAGCCGCCGCCATCTTTCCAATCGTTGCAGGCAAGCCGGCGTCGAGACTCGACGACATCCGTTTCGCCATGCACGGCAAGAACATCGACGTCGCCGAAACGGTTACGCGGCGCGCGTGAAGGCATGCCGCGCCTTCCGTGGATCGATCCGCAAAACTTCAGTTAGATCCAGGTAAAGGGCTTCTCCAAACCGGTCACGGTGTACGCCGTGAACCTGGAAAAGACCGCCGCAGGTGATGCTCCACAGCTGGATGCAACGGCTGGCTGACCCGAAATTTCAGGCTCGGGTCGCGATCATGTCGATCTCTATGCACGCGCCCCTCGGCAGCGCAGAGACCTCGACGGTTGCGCGCGCAGGAAACGGTTCCGTCAGCACCGACTGCATGATCTCGTTGAGCCGTGGAAAATCGGCGAGATCGACCACGTAAACCGTAAGCCTCACCGCGTTCGCAAGCGACATCCCCGCCGCACGTGCGACTGCATCGAGGTTCGCGATCACGCGATGCGCTTCGGCCTCGAAACCGCCGGGGACGAGAGCGCCCGTTGCCGGATCGAGCCCGATCTGGCCGCTGCAGTAGAGAACTCCGTCCGACAGCACAGCCTGCGAATAGGGTCCGATCGCCGCCGGCGCACCGTCGGTGTGAATTACGCTCTTCGTCATGCCGTATCGCCCCTACCCGATCAGCCTTCGGACTTCCTTTACGCCGGCCAGCCGCCTGAGATTCCTCATCACGCGCTCCAGATCCTCGATCGACGACAGCGTGACTTCGAACGTATTCATCGCCTTCGTTCCGACCGTCCGGACGTGCGCGCGCTCGATGTTGACGCTGGCGGCGGCGATCGCCTGGGTCATGTCCGCGAGCAGCCGCGGCCTGTCGCGCGAGATGACCTCGAGACGCGCCGGACGTGCGGCGGTCGCTCCCTTCTGCCAGCTCACCGCGACCATGCGCTCGCGCTCGGCGTCGGCCAGGCGCGGGCACGCCTTCGAATGCACGGTGACGCCGCGGCCGCGCGTAAGGAACCCGACGATCTCCTCTCCGGCCAGCGGCTCGCAGCACTTGGCGAACCGCACCATCGCCTCGTCGAGGTTCTCGGCCATGACGAGCGGCTTCGGCGTGCGGTCGAACAGGCCGAAGAACGTACGCAGGCTCCTGCGCGGGCGCTCGAAGTCGATGGTCTCGTCGGGAAGCAGGAACGTCAGGATCTGCTTGCCGGTGATGCGCCCGTAGCCGACGGCCTCGAGCAGCGAATCCTCGTCCTTGCGGACGAAATGGATGAGCGCGCGAGAGAAGCGGTCGTCGCTGTGCAGCATCTCGAGATCGAGCCCGTAGCGCGCAAGATCGCGCTCGAGCAGCTCGCGGCCGAGCGCGATGGCCTTCTTCCGCTCTTCGGCCCGGATGTACGAAACGATGCGCTCGCGCGCGCGCGGCGAGCGCACGAACTTGAGCCAGTCGCGCGACGGCGCGCCGTCCTCGGTGGTGATGACTTCGACCGTGTCGCCCTGCTGCATCACGTAGCGAAGCGGCACGACCTTGCCGTTGACGCGCGCACCGGCGGCGTGGTTGCCGACCTCCGAATGGATCCGGTATGCGAAGTCGAGCGCGGTATCGCCCTTGCGGAACGTGAAGCCCTCGCCTTTCGGCGTGAATACGTAGACGTCTTTGCCGAACAGGTCGTCCTTCACCGAAGAAAGGAACTCGCGCGGATCGTCGAAGTGCTGCTGCCATTCGAGGATCTGGCGCAGCCACGCGTAGCGCTCGGACTCGGTCTGTTCGGTATCGTCGGCGTCCTTGTAGCGCCAGTGTGCGGCGACGCCGTATTCGGCCACGCTGTGCATGTCGTGCGTGCGCAGCTGCATCTCGAGGCGCTCGCCGTAGACGCCGATCAGCGTCGTGTGCAGCGACTGGTAGCCGTTGGCTTTCGGGAGCGCGACGTAGTCGCGGAAGCGGCCCGGAACCGGCGACCAGTACATGTGCAGCACGCCGAGCGCGTCGTAGCATTCGCGGTCGCTCGCGACGAGGGCCCGAAACCCGACCACGTCGTAGACGTCGTCGATCGACAGCGCCTGGTCGGCCATCTTGCGCCAGATCGAGTAGGCGCCCTTGGTGCGACCGGTCACCGTCGCTTCGATGCCCGCGGCTTCGAGACGCTTGGAGATCAGGCCGGTGACTTCCCTGACGTAGCCTTCGCGCTCGAGCTTCTGCAGCGAAAGGCGCTCGCGGATCTCCTCGTATTCGACCGGATGCAGGATGTGGAACGACATGTCTTCCAGCTCCTGCTTGATCCAGTTGATGCCGAGGCGGTTGGCGAGCGGCGCGTACAGCTCGAGCGTCTCGGCTGCGATGCGGTTGCGTTTCTCTTCCGACAGGTGCTGCAGCGTGCGGATGTTGTGCGTGCGGTCGGCGAGCTTGACGAGCAGCACGCGCACGTCCTTGGCGCTCGCAACCAGCATCTTGCGCAGGTTCTCGGCCTGCTGGTTCTCGGCCGTGTCCGACTCGAGGCGCGTGATCTTGGTGACGCCGTCGACGAGCGCGGCGACCTCGCTTCCGAAGCCTTCGCGGATGTCGTCGAGCGTCGCCGAGGTATCTTCGACCGCGTCGTGCAGCAGGCCGGTGACGACCGTCGGAACGTCGAGGCGCATTTCCGCAATGATCGACGCGACGGCGAGAGGATGGGTCACGTAGGCTTCGCCGGATGCGCGCCGCTGGCCTTCATGGTGGCTCGCCGAGAATCGGTAAGCCTCGCCGACCATCGCCGTGTCAGCGCCGGGATCGTACTCCTTGATGCGGTTGATGAGATCCTGGACGTTCACGCCGGCGCCTCGAACGACCGCAGCAGACTGGACAGCTCGTCTTCGCTCATGCCGCCGAGACGGCGCGGAATGTCGGCGCCGAAACGCCGCGCATCACGCACGATCGCCTCGAATTCGGCGATGGCCTCCGGACGGCTGCGATTGACGATCACGTGGTGATACTCCGCGGCCCGTGCGATCTCGCGGCACGCGTTCTCGAGGCGACGCTGGACGGTCGCCTCGGAGTCGGTGCCGCGCCCGCGCAGGCGCTTTTCCATTGTGGCCCGATCGGGCGGCAGCAGAAACACCGTGATCGCCGACGGAAAGCTGTTTCTCAGCTGCGCTGCGCCCTGCACGTCGATGTCGAGCAGCACGTCGTGGCCGGCGGCCATTGCTGCCTCGATCGGCTCGCGCGGCGTTCCGTATCGGTAGCCGTGCACGACGGCCCATTCGGCAAGCTCGCCGCGCAGCACCATCGCATCGAACGTCTGGTCGTCGACGAAGCGGTATTCGATGCCGTCGAGCTCGCCGTCGCGCGGCGCGCGCGTCGTCGCCGAAACCGACATGATCATTTCGGGAAACGCGCGCAGCGCGGCGCTCGCGACGGTAGTCTTTCCCGCTCCGGAGGGCCCGGAGACGATGAACAGCAGACCTGGACGGGACTCGGAGGGCATGTCTTTCCTATGGATACTTGCGGGCAGCCTCGACGCTCGCCGGCCTCGATGCTTGCCGGCGGGCCGCCGGCTCACTCGACATTCTGGATCTGCTCGCGCAGCTTTTCGACTTCCGACTTTCCGCCGACGACGAGGTTGGTCACGTCGATGTCCGAGGCTTTCGAGCCGATCGTGTTGAGCTCGCGATTGACTTCCTGCAGCACGAAATCCACGCGCTTGGCGACCGGCTCATTCGAGCGCACGAGCTCGTCGAGCGCGCCGAGATGGCTCGCCAGCCGCACGAGCTCCTCGGTGACATCCGAACGATCGGCGAGCAGCGCGACTTCCTGCACCAGTCGTGCCGGATCGACGGTGACGCCGAGCAGCTCGGTGAGCCGCTTCTCGAGCTTCGCCTTCAGGCGCGGCGCGACACCGGCGGCGGCCTTCTCGAGCGACTTGACGATGGTGCGGAGGTTTTTGATCCGCAGCTGCATGTCACGCCGAAGGTGCGCGCCTTCGCGCTCGCGTTCCTTCCGGTGCGCGGCAAGTGCCTTGTCGAGCAGGCGCCCGACTTCCTCGATCTCGGCCTTTGCGTCCGCCGCCGGCTCAGCGGCCGAGAACAGATCGCCGCGCCCGGCAAGCAGCGACAGATCTAGCGACCCCGTCAGGCCGAATTCCTTCTGCAGTTGCTTCCAGCCCTTGATGTACGCCGCCGCGACGTCCTTCTGCAGTGCGATGCCGGAGCTGCGCGGCGGAAGCGTGCGCGATACGTGCACTTCGACGCGCCCGCGCTCGATTGCAGCCGAGACCACCCGGCGCAGATCCGGCTCGTACGGCCCGTATTCGCGCGGCATGTTGAGCTTGAGGTCGAGGAAGCGCTGGTTGACCGAGCGCACCTCGACCGTGAGCCGGCAGCCCTCGACGTGCCCGGTCGCCGCACCGTATCCGGTCATGCTTTTCATACGGCCCGCATCCTATCGCGCATAACCGCGCTCGAGCCAGCGACGCTCGCTGTCATCCAGCGCAACGCCGCGCGCAGTTGTGAGCTTTTTCAGAGAGCGCCAGAAGCGATCGCGGCCTTTTTCGCCGAGCCGGTGCCGCTCGGGCGCGGCCAGGCGAGCCCTGTCGAAGTCGATCACGGCGACTTCGTCGTCGGCGTCGATCAGCAGATTGTGGCCGTTCAGATCCGGATGGTAGACGCCGGCGTCGTGAAGCGCCCGGATGGCACTGCCCGCGGCGGCAAGAAGCCTGCGCCGTTCGGCTTCGCCGGCGCCCGAGAACAGGTCGATGTAGGCGCGCGCGCCCTCGATCGCCGACGTGACGATCCAGCCGCGATAAAACGGCCCGCTCTCCTCGACCGCAACCGCGTGCACGATCGGCACGCGGCATCCGGCAGCACGCGCGGTTTCGGTGGCGAGCAGCTCGCGAATCGGGCGCGGAGGCCTCAGCAGATAGAGGTCGCGCACGAAGTGGCGGACGAATCCGCCGCGCAGGTAGCGCCGCACGAAGACGACCTTGCCTCCGCGCAGCACGATGCGCCGGGCACCACCGCGACCGGACGCGACCTCCTCTCCTGCCGCAGCGCCGGTGCGGACGGCGTCGAGCAGCGCTTCCATTTCGCGCAGCTCGAGGCGCGCGGCGATCACGCGCCAGTTGCCTCGATCGCGATCGACGTAGCCTTCAGGGAGAGCGCTGAACAATCGATGCCGTCAGATGCGCTGGGCCTGGTCGATCAGCATCACGGGGATTTCATCGACGATCGGATAGCGAAGCCTGCACTGCGGGCAGTCGAGCGCGATGAGCGCGCCGTCGCCGGCGGTCGGGGCGGGGGCCGCATCCGCTCCGAACGCAGCCTTGGCCGCATCCTGCAGGCGGACGGCGGTGACGGGCCCCTTGCACGCAGGACAGACCAGCACTTCGAGCAGCTTGGCTTGTACGGTCATGGAGTTACTCCCGTATTGCTTGTTTTCGACTGTCTCGCAGTCCTTGCATCGACCATTTCACGACGTCGTTCGCGACCGCGTTCCGGTCGTTGCTCACAGACTCTTCTGCCATGCCACCTGGCGCTCGAGACCTTCGTCGAGCGTCACTTTCGGCGCGAACGCGATTTCGCGGCGCGCAGCGCTGGTGTCGGCTGCTGTGTGCCGCACGTCGCCCTTCTGCGTTTCCCTTCGGTCCACACGAACCGTGCGGCCGACGAGCCGTCCGATGGTGTCGATCACTTCGTTGACGGTCGTGCGGCTTCCGCCGCCGAGGTTGTAGACCGTGCCGGTCGCCTCGGACTCGGCCGCCGACACATTCGCCTGCACGATGTCCGCGACGAACGTGAAGTCGCGCGACTGCTCCCCGTCGCCGTAGAGCACGATCGGCTTGTCCTCGATCGCCGCGCGAATGAACCGGTGGAACGCCATGTCCGGGCGCTGGCGCGGCCCGTACACGGTGAAGTAGCGCAGCGAAACCGTCGGCAGCCCGAAGTTCTTCGAGTACAGCCACACCAGGTGCTCGGCGGCGAGCTTGCTGACGCCGTAAGGCGAGACCGGTTTCGGCATGCTGGTCTCGCGCATCGGAAGATCGTCGGTGTCGCCGTAGATCGACGACGACGACGCGTAGACGAACTTGCGCAGCGCGCCGCCGCGGCACGCCTCGAGCAGGCGCTGCGTCGCGTAGACGTTGTTGTCGCTGTAGATCCGGAAGTCCTCGCCCCAGCTCGAGCGCACCCCGGCCTGGGCGGCCTGATGGAAGACCCAGTCGACGCCGCTGACCAGCGAGCCCAGGTCGGCATCGACGAGGCTTTCCTCGACGAAGCGAAAGCGGGGGTTTTTCGAAAGGCCCGAAAGGTTCCTCTCCTTGAGCTCACGCGGATAATAATCGAGGAAGCAGTCGATCCCGACGACGTCATGCCCGCCGGCCACGAGCTGCTCGGCGAGCGTCGAACCGATGAACCCGGCGACACCGGTAACCAGTGCCTTCACGAAACGCTTCCTGGGAATGACATTCGGTCCGAATCCTCCGCGGCAAAGCGGCGGATATTGCGGGTGATGGGGTCGGCGGTCAAACCGGGGGATGAAAATCGTGCCCTTGCGTTGGCCGGGTCGGGTTGGCAGCTTTGCCGCCGCTGCTCCGAAGGGCGGGGGCCGCACCGACACAGCGCAGGCGGCGTGAATACGCGCTGTGCCTCAGTCACTGCCGCGACCCATCATCCGAAGCTCAGCCCGGGAGTCCGTGATGAAGAAAAGCGCCTTGAGCATGATCGCCATCGCGATAGCTGTCGCGCAAGCGAGCGTCGCCGCGGCATGGCAAACGAACATCGCGAGCACGAGCGGGCTGTACCCGAACTCCATCCAGGACGTGGCCGTTCTCCCGAACGGCGACGTCATCGGCACAGGCTATGAGTTCCACTCCGCCAACAACCCGCCGTGCGGTTACGACTCCGATGGCCTGATCGCGCGCTACGACGGTACTACCGGTCAGATCGAAGGTGTAATCTCGATCAGCACGCAGACGGCCGGCGGTGCGTCCCTGTTCGACGCAGCCGGCCACGTTGCCGTCGACGGCAACGGCGACGTGATCGTAGGTGGCGTCACCAATGCGATTGGCGCCGGGACTGTCGGACCGACGGCTCCGGTCTTCATCGGGAAGTATGCCAACGCCGACGGTCATCTCATCTGGAGCAGTTCTCCAAGCACCACGGATGACAGCGTCTATTGTTTCGCCAGCGAAGGTTACGGGCGTGGGTACGGAGTAAACGCGTTTGCGATCGACGCCAACAACGACGTCATTGCCGCGGTGGACGATTACGACGGACACGACCACTTCTATCTCCGAGTCGTCAAGCTCGACGGATCTACGGGCGCCGTTCTCTGGGACTATCGTACGGTCGACGATGCATACAGCTACGCGCGGGACGTCAAGATCGACACGAACGGCGACGTATTTGCGGTTGGGCTGATCTCGACGGGTGCCGGCACCGGAAGCGGTTTTTCCGCGGTAAAACTGGCCGGCAACAACGGGTCCCAGATCTGGAAGAAGGATCTTCTGGCAGACATGCCGAGCGGCGGCGATGTTGCGCGGTTCATGCTGGATGCGTCAGGCGACCTGATCCTGATCGGACGCAGCTATTCGGGGATCGGCGTTTACGGTCAGTTCACAGTCGTCAAGGCGTCCAACGCCGATGGGACAGTTGCCTGGCGACGGATCGTCGTGAACGGTCCCGGGGGTGCTTACCAACACGGTGGAACGGGAAGTTCGGTGATGCTTGCGCCGAACGGAACCGTCATCGCAGCTGGGACTTTCACCCGAGATCCGGACGCCTATGGCGAGACGTGTTCCTTCAACTATGACTGTCTTGACTGGGCCACGCTGGCACTGGATGCGTCGGATGGGTCCGTCGTCTGGACGCAAGTCTACGGGCCGGGACTCAGCCTCGATGGGATCGCCCTTCTTCCCAGTGGCGATTTCATCGCTTGCGGCGATCTCTCGGATGAGAACGATCACCACGTGCCGGGCGCGCTCGCAGCGTCGGCCGTCGATGGCACCGAGATCTGGCGCACGACTTTTCAAGCCGCTCAAGAGCTGAGCATAAGTCGCTTCTGCTCTCTTGCACCGCTCCAGAATGACGCGGTCTTCGGAACGGTCACGTACGATCCCCCGGACTTCTACGCGACGGTAGTCAGAGTGGATGGAACGTCGGGCGACAACGGTGGCACGACAACCGTGACGCTGACCACCACCACGACGACTACTACCACGACGACGACCACCACCAGCACAACGCTTCCTCCCGCCGGCGAGTGTACGGGTCTCAAGCTGAAGGCGCTCGGCAAGGCGGAGTCCGCGCTTCTCGCCTGCGAGTCGAAAGTGGCGAAAACCGGCGACGCAACGGCGCTCGCGTCGTGCGTCGACAAGGCCAGGCTGAAGTTCGAAACCGCATTCGCCAACGCTGGGGCGTGCATCGGCGACCAGTCTTCATGCGAAACGATTGCCGACAATTGCGAGAACGCCGTTGCGAGCGCCATGACGGACACCTTTCCGAGCGCGTGCGAAGCGGCGAAGCGAAAAGCGGCCGGCAAGTACGCGAAGAGCCTCCTCGGCTGCTACGCGAAAGCAGCGGCAAAAGGCCTGCCGCTGAGCAGTGACTGCCCCACGAAGGCGCAGCTCAGGCTCGACAGCGCAATCACGGACGCGGGCGCGTGTCCGGATGGCGGCGCCCGGGCCGTGGTGGACGACAACTGTATCAATACCGCTGTGGGGATCACCCCAGCAGGTTACGTGAGCAGCGGGATATGTCCGACTACGGGACCATGAGGACGAGTCACCGGAGTTCCACACAACGTTTCCTCGGCATCTCGAATCGCTGGCACCTTCGAGAGGCAGCCGCCGCACTGACGGAGCTTGCGCGAAATGCATCTCACGGATGTTCTTCCGCACTAACATAACGGACTTCATGGCTGACCGGGTCGCGGATGATCGCCGGTGAAAACGGACCAAGCGCCTCCCGCGACCACCATTCCCCGGTCTGCCGAAGCGTCTGCAGATCCGTGAACCGATATCGATAGAGCACCGTGCGGATCATCGCCGGTCGCGTGGTCGAGAACGGGTCTCCTGCAAACAGCGCGATGACCGACGGTTCCCCATCAAGGAGCGCGACCGCGGTGCGAAGAACGAAGGGAACTTTCGTGTAGGTCGGCACGGGATCCGATTCGACGACCCGCGATGCCTCGCGATCGAAGCGCGGGCTGAACGGCGCGAGGAAGCGAGGCCTTACATCGGTCTCCTGCGGCTGAAACCGGTACTCATACGGCGTCCATGTCTTGCCGCCGTCGTTCGATCCTTCGAAGACGATGATCCGCCTCTGCCGCGGAACGACGGGGTAGAGCTGATACGAGTTCGCGCTGCGAAATGCGCGGGTCTCGCGGAGAAGCGTCGACAGCGGAGAAGGAAGCGGAGCTCCGAAGAACTTGAGCATCGCGAGCGTCGAGACAGCGAACAGGAAGCAGAGAAACCCTTGTGCTGCGCGCTTCCGCCACGTTGCATGACGCTCGGGCAGTGCGTGCGCGTCAGCCTTCGGGGCGGGGGGCAACGGCAGCACGCGCCTCAGATCGTCATCGCCCGCAAGCAGAATCGCGAGCGCGATGGAATGGTAGTTGAACGTATTGAAGCTTGCCGTCAGCACGATGCCGACGTGCATCACGCACCAGGCGGCCAGAGCAAATCTGCGAAGCCGCGTTCCGAGGAAGAGCAATACGCTGCATCCGACTTCCACGAAAAGGACGTACGCCGTGAAGAGCTGATGTACCGACTGTGGAAGCTTCTCGGCGAACCACGCGATCCAGGTCGGAAACGGCGACGTCTCGAAGAAGTAGTCCATCGTCGAGAGCGACCGCCACATCGGATCACTGCTGAGAACCTTCGCCATCCCCGTTTCGAGCATCAGGCGGAAGAGTAGCCACTGGTAGAGAAAGAGCATGCCGCCAGAGAGCGGCGAGCGCCTGCCCAGTCCTGGACGGAGCCCGGCAGGCGCAGCGAAGACCGCGAGGACGGTGCTCTCGAGCAGCAGGCTATCGGACGCGTACCACGAGAAGTGCGGCGAAATCGTCAGCAGCGACAGGTAGCAGATCCAGCAGACCACGAGCGCCATGCGCGGCACTCGATTGACGACGACCAGCACAGCTGCGGCGATGCCGATCCAGCAATAGCTTCGAAGCGCCCACGCGCCGGTCCCGAGCCACGCGATGGTCGGCGCGGCCAGCAGACGGCTCCAGGTGCCGGTCTCCCGCTCGGCGATGCTCGAAAGATAAGCTCCGGCCGGAAAGAGTCCGCTCGGGCCAACAAGCCCGACGATCTCGGATGACTGCGAGACAAACGCGGCGACGTACAGGAACCCGAGGATGCGGAGGTAGATCCAGCGGGACCAGAGATGTGGCGCATCGCCGGAGATGGTCGTGCCGTCTGCGGAAGCGG
>JADMIO010988011.1_pt1 | contig 12096 bp, 10 predicted proteins | sample 8958161 | NCBI WGS metagenome assembly JADMIO01 (sample SAMN16585339, study PRJNA669376) | soil metagenome | isolation source: Crop rotation soil | place: USA: Cullars Rotation, Alabama | collected 2011 | reverse complement strand
GACATGTCGTTCTTCAAGACAGTCCTACCAAAGCTCGCCGAATCGGAGGAGAAGTACTCGCTGTTCTATGAGACCAAGGCCAATCTAAAACGCGAACAGGTGGAACTGCTCGCACGCGCGGGTGTGCGCTGGATTCAACCCGGTATCGAGAGTCTCGACGATAAGGCGCTGGCACTGATCGCCAAGGGAACTTCCACGCTCATGAACTTGCAGCTCCTGAAGTGGTCATTAGAGTTTGGCATCGACGTGTCGTGGAACCTGCTTTGTGGAATTCCGGGCGAGTCAGATAGCTGGTACGCCGAAATGGCAGAGTGGTTGCCGGCCATCTTTCACCTGCAACCACCGACGGGAGTGATTCGAGTTCGTTACGATCGCTTCAGCCCGTATCACATGCGACCGCAGGATTTTGATCTCACGCTCAAGCCGAGCCGGACGTATCCATACGTGTATCCCTTGCCTGAGGAGTCGTTGATGCGGCTGGCCTACTCCTTTGAGGACAGCAAGCGTCCGGGACGTATGCATCGCGGCTTGTCGGACGAGCCTGGGCAAAGACGATTACGGGAGGTTGTCAGCCATTGGAATAATATCTGGCAGCAATCGCGCCCCGTGCTGCAAGTTTATGACGATGGTCGCCGGTTACATTTCTTAGACACCCGTCCCAGCGCTGCTCGTAGATCATGGACCGCGGAAGGCTTGGAAGCAGACGTCTATCGCCTGTGCGACACTGCGCAAACGACTGCCGCATTGAGCTCACAGCTAAAGACGGACATCGAGCCCGCAATCACCAGCCTGCTGGAAACAAAAGTCCTGCTGTCATTGAATAACAAGCTGCTCGCGCTTGCCGTCATATCCTGTTAGTCCTGAAAATCCTGAAATCCTGTCTCACGTTTTGCCATATCAATTAAGTAGTGGACATGATTTCAGGATTTGCAGGATTAACACGACACCGCAACCTTTTCGCGTCGCCGGTGCATCGGAAACCCGGCCAGTTCCTGCCCTCTCCCGCTTGCAAAAGCATTCGAGTCTTGCTAAACCGTCAACGGATTGCCCCAAGGGAGAAGGATTATGAAAAAAACATTCCCACTTCTGCTCTCCATTTTACTGCTGGTTTCGATTTCGTCCCCTTTACTTGCCGATACCATTCGCCTCAAAGACGGCAGTGTGATCCGCGGCCAGGTGATCGGATTTAAGGACCAGCAATTCACGATTCTGATCGGTGGAAACGCGAAAGGGAGGCGCGGGCAGACCACTGTCTACGTTGAAGATGTTGAGTCGATCGACTTCGACTCAACGGGCGGCAACACGAGTAGCACAAGCACCGTTACCGACGATAGCAGCGCCCGAAACAACGTACCCGTCATGCGACCGTCGGCGCCGAGCAGTCAGCCCGATAATACAACGTCAGATCGACCCGTCAACACCACACCCGCTTCGTCTTCAACTCCGACTTTCTTTACCATTAAAGTCGCGGTCAGGGCTGACAACGCCAATAACGGCTGGACGAACAGCGGCCTGGTCGTGCGCAAAGGACAACGCCTTCGGATCAGTGCTTCGGGCCGTGTTTCACTCGGACGAGGACGTTTTTCAACGCCCGGCGGCTTAACTAACATCAACGATCCAGACAAGCTGATGCGCAACGAAGCTACCGGCGCTCTCATTGCCGTGATTGGCGACGACAACGACGACTTCATTCTGATCGGGCCGCGTCGAGAGTTTGTCGCGCAACGAGATGGGGTGCTGTTTCTGGGGGTAAATGAGGGCGATTTGACCGATAATACGGGCAGTTACGATATTGTCATCGAGGCAGAAGCCAGCGGCCGTTAAAGTGGTAAACGCGCGTCAACGCTCCCGCATCACACGACGGAACCTCGGAGATGGATTATTCTGACTGGAGCCTTGCGAACGTGCGAGGCCATCCTTCCTTGTTTATGTTCTTCGGGAGTCGAAATTATGAGATTTAATCGTTCATACCCGCTTTTTGCTGTCGCGCTCTCGTTAATGCTGCTCGGCGCCAACGTGAATACAGGGTGGTCGCAGTCCAGACGTCAGCCACCCAGTTCCAACGAAAAGAAAAACAAACGGCCCGGCGAGACAAAGCCAGGCGAGCCTGGCCAGGAGCCACTTCCCAAAGATCTCGAGCCAGCTAAACCACAGGACCTCGAAAAGGTCAGCATCTCAACACAGATCGTCAACGTCGATGCCGTCGTCTATCACAAAAAGAGCGGCCAGATCGTTACCGATCTGAAGAAGGCAAACTTCGCCATCTTTGATAACGGCCAGCAGCAAACGATCACCAACTTTTCGACGCCTGAAGCGCCGATTACAGTCGCGATGGTCGTTGAATACAGCAAGTGGTCGGAACTGTTCGGCCTGTACGGAAGCAGAGGATATGAGCCCGGCACGTACGAAGTCATTCGTCCCACGGCGATGTTTCTGTCGCAGTTCATCAAGCCACCGGACGATTACGTTTCCGTCGTTGCATTCGACATTCGGCCAACTCCGTTGACAGACTTCACCAACGATCCGGCACGGCTGCAGCAGGTCATTAATTTATTGCTGAGAAACCAGCCGGCGTTTCGGGAGACAAACCTGTTTGACGCGTTGAAGTTTGTGCTGGTGGGTGGCCGAGGCGATTCAGTCGTGCTGGAAGACTCGAAGTCTGAGAAGTCAGACTATGCCGGTCTCGTTTCTGTCCAGGGACGGCGCCGGGCCGTGATCCTGGTAGCCTCCGGCATCGACACGTTCAGCAAGATCAACTATAGCGATGCGCGCAAGGTGTTACAGAACTCGGGTGTCCCCGTTTACATCATCGGCACTGCCAACATGTTCAAGAAAATGTACGGCGATAATTTGCCGGCCACCGATGGGCTAACCGGAATGCCAGGGCGTATGAGCTGGCTGCAAGCCGATAACACACTGCAAACCTTCGCGAAGGAAACGGGTGGTGCCTATTTTCCGGTGACGTTCGAAGGAGAGTTGCCGAAGGTGCTGAGCAGCATCAATGCGCTGCTGCGTAGTCAGTACAGTCTCGCTTTCAACCCGGGTGACGTGCGTGACGGCAAACAGCACAAGCTGCAAGTGAAGGTCGATGTTGATGGTGACGGGACGTTCGATGACAAAGAGTACGTCGTCCAGGCTCGCCAGTATTACAATTCGCCTAAGCCGGAGACCGCTGCTAAACAGTAGTAGTTTCAGCCGCAGATTATCCGTGTAATCTGCGGCTAATTAACTCCCGTAAATCCGCAACCGAAATTCATCATTGAACGAAACGATCTCCGCCTTCCGGTTCGAGAATCGTTTCGCTTCCTGCAACAGCGCGGGCAATCCCTGAAGGGTGAGTCTGAGTCCGTAAGCAGGGTTGGTCAGCACTGCGGCCAGGCGCGGATTCAAACGCTGCGGCATCCCGTACCGAATCGCTTTCTGTGCCACCGGCGAGAAGCCGGCACTGCGCCGCGAATTCACAAATTCCAGCGAGTGATCGAATACGTTCAGCCGGCTCGGCAGATCTCTGAGAGCGAGATCTCTGTGCGCCAGCATATTGGTAATCGCCTCGGCTACCACGCCGCGGTGATAACTGGAACGCGCCGGCACCGGTGACTCGTCACCACTTTGAGTAAAACTCTTCGGACGCACTTCAGAGAGATCACAATAGCGGCGCAGAAAGCGTGTCAATCCCTCGTAAAGCGACAGCAAATTACCCGACAACTTCACCCGCTCGACGACGGGAGACTGTAACGAGTCGCCGGAAAAGCGAGTGGCAGTGACGGAAGCGCGTGGCACCAACTCCGTCACTCGCTCATCACGTCCAAACAACAACAATCCAGCTACAGTCGGAACGATCTCGTGGCCATCGTTTGTTGCCAACAGCAAGTCGCGCTCGAGTACATCGGCGGTCGGATAACCAACCACAGTCGCTTCTTCAAAAGCTCCGCCTTCAAACTCGCGCAGGTAGCTCCACAGATGAGCTTCGTCGACGTCTTCAATAGTTGCGCCAAGTGCCGGGACGTCTTCATAACGAAGCGGACGAGCTTCGTCGAGCAGCGACGAGATCTCCTCACGCGAAGCTTCACGCTTCTCCGCGCCTATACGCAGGTAGAAGCGTCCGTCGCGAGTTCGATAAGGACGTCGTTTGCTTTCGATATCGAGCGCGACGATGCGCCGTCCATTGTCGAGAGCTACTCGATCGATGTATGGGACGAGCGGCGGCTGGATCTCCTCGCGACAGATGCGCACCAGTTCATCCTGAACTCTTTCCGGATCTTCCACACCCTCAACGCGCAACTGATCGTTAACTCCAAACACGATGACGCCGCCGCCAGTGTTGGCCAGAGCAACAATTTCCTGGGCGATCTTCTCAGTGTTGGAGAGTTTTACTTTGAGCTCGAGAAAGGTGTCTTCACCGCCGCGGATAAGCCGGAGTAACTCGGTTCTGGATGTTTGCGGTGCAGGGGTGGAAAGGATGTATTCCTGAAAGGAACGCTCCGTGGTTGGTTCGTGCCGCTGGTTGCTGCGAAATCGTCTACGAGCCATTTGTGTATTGACGGGGCTCTAAACCCGCCCGGATGCTCAGCAGCATCGCTGGAATTAGATTCAAAGTACCGGACCACTAGTGTAACACAGCCAAAGATCTGTGTAATCCTTGGCTGTTTTTACTCGTCAGACGGCTCGCGCACGGCTTCGAGAATGTCGATCTCGCGCCTCGCTAATGAACGACCGTGAAAGTTAAGCACTAAGAAATAAAACCCAACCGACAGCACAGCCAGCCCGAGCAGCGCCAGGTATTCATTGACGAGACTGCGAGTGAAATAACCGACCAACGTCGCCAATAACGGAGGCGTACCCAGCACGATGATCATCGGAATGAGCAGCAGTCCCGCGACGCCTGAGACGTTCAAACGTTTCCCGAACCGCAGGCGTTTTGGAAAACGAATCGACAGCCAGTTACCGATAGTGGAGCTGATTGCCGCGAAGATCACGAAGCTCAAAGCAATAAACAAAACAGTCGATGTGGTCAGGTCACCAAAGACGATCGTGTTGAGAGTGAGGAGGATGGTTGCAAAGATAAATGCGAGGCTGGTAATCGCGATGTTTTTGCCAAGCAGGATCTTTCGCCGATCGACTGGCGACAGGATGAGCGTGCGCATTCCGCCTTCTTCGAAAGCGAAGTGATTGCACGAAAGACCCGCCAGGATCAGAAAGACGTAAAGCACACCGGCGGTCGCAATCAACCCCGAACCGTAGGTGAGAAAGATAGTGGGAGGGCCAGTTCTCGCCATTCGCCAACGTTGCGCATTCACTGCGCGAATGACTATCAGGATCAACGGCATCAGCGCCATCATTCGGATCTGTGCGTTCCGCATCGCGTAGCGCGCTTCTTTTTCGACGATGGCCGAGAGCTGAGACGAGATGAATGGCAGTTGCCAGCCCGTGTAACCCGCGCCAGTCTCGGTTGCAACGGCGGCCTTCCGCTTTCGTCGTCCTTCCATGCCGAGTGCCGCACGACGAGCAATCCAGTAAGTCGCAACGATCAAAGCGACCGCATACACGCTCAAAGTAAGAAATGCGCTTACGTAAACAGATAGGTCGTTGGCGTGGTTGCCAACTAACAGAACCGCTGCGGCTCCTGGTGGCGTCCAGCGCAACGATTGAAACCACTCGGCATGTTTGAAGAGTACCGGCGCGATCTGCCCGGCGACAGCGGCGCTCAGGCCTGCCACTGCGCCGATCAGCGCTATGATCGTTTCACCTCGTGCACGCTTGCGACGAAGCAGCGAGCCGATGATCGTCGACAGCCATTTCGAGAGTGCGACGCCAAACAAGGTTGCGGGAATGGCTGCGATTAGAGCCGTGGTGAGATTGCCCGTGCCCAATCCTGCACCGATGCTGATCGCGAGGATTGCCGGTACGGCGAACACAGAGTGCAGTGTCGTGAATTCGCTGATGAAGTCGACTGCAAACAGCTTGCGAAGAGTGATCGGATACATCAACAGCTTGCCCGCGTCGAATTGCTTGCTGCCGCCGATACTCAAAGGCACAGTGGCCCACATCAGGTAGATGAGCCCGAATATGGAAAAGAATATGAATTCGGCTGAAGCTGATGCGGAAGTATCGCGCGTGGCTGATCGGCGAAACGCGCTTCCGAGGGCATCCGGCTGGCTCAAAGCGTACGCTGCGAGGCCGAGAGCCAACGCGACCACGAGGGCGAAGAACAGCGCGACGAGCATGCCGAGGATCGAGGCGATACGATTAATGACGGCCTTCGAGGAACGAAGCGAGTTGCGCAAGAGACGCCACTTGAGCCAGATTAAGGTGAAAAGCTGGGACATCGTCTAATGATCCAGAACGCTTACGTCGGACTCGGCTCCAATCTCGGCGATCGCGCCGGGTACTTGTTGCTCGCTGTGCGTGGAATGCTCGACGCCGGCATGGATGTTATTCGACTGTCGAGCATTTACGAAACCGAGCCGGTCGAGTATGAGAACCAGCCGGCGTTTTTGAACATGGTGGCGGAGCTGCGTGGCTCGACACTGGCGAAGCCTGAACAGACGCTGGCGCGGCTCTTGCGGATTGAGTATGCGCTGGGGCGGACGCGAGATGTGCGCATGGGTCCGCGCACGATCGACCTCGATCTATTGATATTTAAAGACGAGCACCTGGATTCGGAGTTTCTGACGCTCCCGCATCCACGGATGGCTGCGCGTCGTTTTGTACTCGTTCCACTCGCCGAACTTATACCGAATCTGATTCATCCGGTCGCCGGGAAATCGATCCGTGAGTTGTTGGCACAAACCAAAGACCAGTCGAGTGTTGTGCGTTGGCAGCCGCATTCGTAGACAGGATTACATGATTTTCAGGATTGACAGGATTTATCTTGTTAATCCTGTAAATCCTGAAATCCTGTCTAAACTTTCCCGCATCAATGCGCGCTTTTCCCCTCCCGACGTTTCCCGTTATAATGCTCCCACTTGTTATCAAGCCCGCGACATTTCCAAACTCCTCGTTTCACTGGCAATCAAATTGCCCACACATCGTGGTGTAAAGAGAGCTGAAAAATGCCGTATCTGAAACCTGAAAGACCTGAAAAGGTCAGTGCACCGTCTTTGCGATCAAGTAAACAACGTGGCGAACGCCTGGTTTGTCTGACAGCGTACGATTACCCGACCGCTCGCCTGGTTGACGAAGCCGGCATCGACGTCATTCTCGTGGGCGATAGCCTCGGCAATGTCGTCCTCGGTTATGGCAACACTGTGCCGGTCACACTCGAGGAAATCCTGATTCATTTGAAAGCTGTTCGACGAGCTGTGCAGCGCGCGTTGTTAGTCGCAGACATGCCTTATGGAACTTTCCATACGGGCGATGACGATACCGTCAGAAACGCACTGAGACTGGTGAAGGAAGGCGGGGCTGAAGCAATCAAGCTCGAAGGCGGGCACAAACGCGTGCACCTCGTGAAGCGTCTCGTCGACGAGGAGATCAGCGTCATGGGCCACATCGGGCTCACGCCACAATCGATCAACCAGCTCGGCGCTTATCGCGTGCAGGGTAAAACGGCGAAAGCAGCACAGCAGTTGCTCGACGATGCGAAGGCAATGGAAGACGCAGGCGCGTTTGCAGTCGTGCTGGAAGTGGTACCTCGCGAGATTGCCCGGATGATCACTGAAAGCATCAGCATTCCGACGATCGGCATCGGCGCTGGTGTTCACTGCGATATTCAGGTACTGGTCCTGCATGACATGCTTGGCCTCTCGTTCGGGAAGCAGGCTCGTTTCGTTCGGCCGTACGCAAACCTGCGCGAGGTGATTACTGATGCAGTCAGCAGGTATGCTGACGACGTGAGAAATGGCACTTATCCATCCGAAGCAGAGTCGTATGCCCTGCCCGCAGAAACTGCCGAGGAGCTGGATATCGAAATCCCATCGAGAGACTCAAAGGCCGAGAAGTCTTAATCCCAAACCTCAACTATGGAGATTATCAACCGCCGTCAGCGCATGAGTTCCGTCGCGCGCAAAATCCGTCGTGAACAGGATAAGACTGTGGGACTGGTTCCGACGATGGGCGCTCTGCATGAAGGCCATCTCAGTCTTGTTCGCGAAGCGAGACGAATGTGCGACGTCGTCGTCGTGACGGTTTTCGTTAACCCCGCCCAGTTTGGACCGGGTGAAGATTACGCGCACTATCCGCGTGACCTGACTAAAGACACGGCGCTCTTGACCGATTACAATGTCGATTACATCTTCGCGCCGACGGTCGAGGAGATTTACCCCAAAGGTTTTTCGACTTACGTGAACGTCGAGGGTCTCTCCGAACAACTCGAAGGCGCATCGCGGCCCGGTCACTTTCGCGGCGTGGCAACTGTAGTCACGATCCTGCTCAACACCGTCCGTCCTGACTTTGCTTTCTTCGGACAAAAAGATGCTCAGCAGGCGCTCGTGATTCGTCGTCTCGTGAAGGATCTTGCGTTTGATACGGAGATCGTCGTCTTGCCGATTGTTCGTGAAGATTCAGGCCTCGCGATTTCGTCTCGCAATCTATACCTGACTCCCGACGAGCAGAAGTCGGCGACTATACTTCACAAGGCGCTGCGCCAGGCCAAGCAGGCGTACAAGGACGGAGAGCGCAACGCGGGCCGTCTGGTGGATCTGATACGCACGACGGTCGACTCGGAGCCGCGCGCGCGTCTCGATTACGTCAGCGTCGCTGATGCAGAGACACTTGAAAAGTTGGAACGGCTGGATGAGCGGCCGACACTCATTGCCCTCGCGGCGTACGTCGGCAAGACAAGGTTGATCGATAATGTGATTTTGAATAAGGTGAAGAAGAAAGACGTTGCCGCTCCACAGTAAGAAGCACATTCATTTCACACTCAACGGCGAACACACCGAGGTCGCCTTCGCACCGCACAAGACGTTGCTCGAAGTTTTGCGTGAGGATCTGAATCTCACCGGAACCAAGCATGGCTGTGAACTGGGCGAGTGTGGGACGTGTGCCGTGCTTGTCGATGGACGTTCGATTCTTTCCTGCCTCATGCTTGGTCTCGAGGCCGAAGGCCGGGAAGTAAAGACGATCGAGGGGATGGCGAATGGCGCGGAGCTACATCCGCTGCAACAGACGTTCGCGGACCTCGGCGCGGCGCAGTGTGGTTACTGTTCGCCGGGGTTTCTGCTGGTAGCGGAGGAGTTGTTAAAGAAGTCGCCGGACCCGACGCGTTCTGAGATTCAGGAAGCGCTGTCGGGCAATCTGTGTCGTTGCACCGGATATATTAAGATTTACGAGGCGGTTGAATTGGCGGCCGCACGAATCCGCGGCGATAATCTGTGAAATCTGTGGATAAAAACTTCAACGTAATTGGTAAGCCGTTTCGAAAGGTCGACGCACGTGCGAAATGTGTCGGGCAGACGAAGTTCGCCGACGATATCGTTTTGCCGCGCATGTTGTTCTGCAAGATCCTGCGCTCGCATCATCCGCATGCGTTAATAAAGAACATCGACGTTTCGAAAGCTTTGGCGATGCCGGGTGTTTTCGCGGTCGTCACCGGTAAGGACTTCCCGATTCCGTACGGCATCCTGCCTGTCAGCCAGGACGAGCATGCGCTCTGCATCGATAAGGTGCGGTTCATCGGCGATCCGGTCGCGGCTGTTGCCGCAATCGATGAAGACGTCGCGTTCGACGCCATGAACCTGATCGAAGTCGAATACGAGCCGCTCGACCAGATCTCTTCGATTGATGATGCGGTGCTGATTGATGAGCCGCGTATTCACGATTATGGCGATGGCGGCAATGTTCATAAGAAGGTCTCGCTCGAGTTTGGCAACGTCGAAGAGGGATTCGCAGAGGCCGATCTTGTTCGCGAAGACACCTTCTTTTATGAAGGCAACACGCACCTGCCTCTCGAGCAGCACGCCGCTGTCGCTCACTTCGATTCAGACGGAAAGATCACGCTCTGGAGCTCGACTCAAACTCCGCATTACGTTCATCGTGCGCTCGCGAAAGTTCTCGGGCTGCCTGCCAGTCACATTCGCGTGATCGCAACGCCGAATGGCGGTGGCTTCGGCGGCAAGAGTGACCCGTTCAATCACGAAGTGGTCGTTTGCAAGCTCGCGATGATCACCGGTCGTCCGGTGAAGGTGACTTTGACGCGCGAAGAAGTTTTTTACTGCCACCGTGGCCGGCATCCGGTGTTGATGAAAGTAAAGACAGGAGTGAAGAACGACGGTGCGATCACTGCGATGCACTTTCAATCATTTCTCGACGGTGGCGCATACGGCAGTTATGGAGTTGCCAGTACGTTCTACACCGGAGCGCTCCAGACAGTCACGTATGAAGTGCCGCGCTACAAGTTTCAGGGACTGCGAGCTTTTACAAACAAGCCGCCATGTGGTCCGAAGCGCGGGCACGGCACGCCGCAACCGCGCTATGCATTGGAAGTTCACATCGACAAGATCGCGGAACAACTCGCGCTCGATCCGATCGAGATTCGTCGCCGGCATCTCGTCGCACCGAATTCTGTGACCGCCAATTACCTGCGCATCGGCAGCATGGGATTGGGCGCGTGCATCGATAAGGTTGTCGAAGGCTCGCGCTGGCACGAGCGCTTCTCATGGGATCAGAACAATCGCAAGCTGCCGTTCGGAAAAGGCATCGGCATCGCTTGTAGCTCCTACATCTGCGGGGCGGGGCTGCCGATCTACTGGAACAACATGCCGCAATCCGGTGTGCAGCTTCGTCTGGACCGGCAGGGTGGCGTGTGTGTGATGTGCGGGTCGACCGACATCGGACAGGGATCCGATTCGATTCTGGCGTACATCGTCGCCGAGGTTTTGGGAATTGATCCTTTCGATATTCGAGTGGTTACTGCTGATACGGATCTGACGCCGGTGGATCTTGGCAGTTATTCGAGTCGTGTAACGCTGATGACGGGGAACGCTGCGATCCAGGCAGCGGAGAGCGCGCGTGAGCTTTTGGTGATGGCCGTCGCGGAGAAGCTCGGCGTTCCGATTGAGAACCTCTCGCTCGCCGAGCGACGTGTGTTTGATGTCGAGAACCCGGAAGTTGGCGTGTCGTTTGCGGAAGCGATCGTGCTGGCAGAGTCGAAGTTTGGAACGATTGGCACAGTTGGTTCTTACACACCGCCGCGCTCGCCGGGTAAGTACAAAGGCTCGGGTGTGGGACCGTCACCAGCGTACAGTTACTCCGCTGCCGTGGCTGAGGTCGACGTTAATCCTGATACGGGGATCGTAGTGGTGGAGCGTATCTGGATCGCACATGACATCGGTCGCTCGATTAATCCGATGCTCGTGATCGGGCAGGTTGAGGGCAGTGTTTACATGGGTCTCGGCGAGATCCTGATGGAAGAGATGGTGTATCGCGAGAATCGCAACCTCGTGCACAAGTTTCCGTCGATGCTGGAATATAAGAGTCCGACGACGATGGAGATGTGCGACGTGGTGACTTATCTGATTGAAGATCCGGATCCGAATGGACCGTTTGGAGCGAAGGAAGTTGGACAGGGGCCACTGTTGCCCGTGCCGCCCGCGGTTGCTAATGCCGTCTACAACGCTGTTGGCGTTCGGATTGACGAAGTGCCGATCACACCTGAGAAAGTGTTGCGCGCGTTGAAAGACAAAGCACGCGGCCGCACCGGACGCTTCGGTCCCGCCGCCGTGCCATCCGTAACCTGGCCCGACCCACTGCGCGTCCTGACACCAGCCGAAGGTGGCGACGGCAGCGAGATGCCACACGTCGCCGTGCATTCGTGATAGTAACGAACTAAACTAAAGTTTAAATTGCTCGGACTCAATCCTCACTATGAGATTCGAATGGGACGCTAATAAAGCGTTAATAAATGTCATTAAGCACAAGATCAGCTTCAGAGAAGCGACGGAAGCATTTTTTGATCCAAATGCGCTTGAAGGTTACGATCGGTTCCATTCAACCAATGAGACACGATTTTCTCTAATCGGGTTCTCAACTCGACGATTGTTGTTTATCGTGTATACAGTGCGGTCAACGAATATAGTCCGACTTATTTCAGCGCGGAAAGCCTTTCCAGCACATTGGGATCCTAAGCTTAGAATTCCACGTGGACAAGTTGTCGCG